>SAMEA3663069__coassemble_469_pt1 | contig 63472 bp, 45 predicted proteins | sample SAMEA3663069__metabat2_high_PE_005 | metagenome-assembled genome bin SAMEA3663069 (sample SAMEA3663069) | pig gut metagenome | biome: pig gut; feature: pig-associated habitat; material: faeces | place: France | collected 2012
TAAGATCTTCTATGAAGTACTTATGGTATTTGTCACTGAAACATTTGTCCAGTATCTTGTATCTTATGAAAGCATTTTTGTTTATTGGCATGGTATCTGTTAGTATGTTTTTTACTTTCTTTTATTTTCGAATAGTTGAAGCTGGCGACTTAAATCCTCTTCCGAAGGGAGAGCTTCACGTATTTTCTTGATACGTACCTTGTCATAAGAGGCAACTCCCATCGGAGTGGATATTCCCTTGAATGCCCACTTCACTTCCGTTTGGTTCTTATCTTTACAGATGAGCAAGCCGATGGTCGGGTTATCATCATCAGTTTTCAACAGTTCATCCACAGCATTCACATAAAAGTTTAACTTACCAGCAAACTCTGGCTCGAATGGCTTGGCTTTCAATTCGCAGACTATATACGAGCGAAGGTGAATGTGGTAGAAGAGCATGTCTATGCGGCGTGTCTTGCCTGCAACGATGATTTCTTTCTGGCGTCCGATAAAGGCAAAGCCTGTTCCTAACTCTAATAGGAAACGAGTGATGTTTTTCTCTAATTCATCTTCCAACTCTTCTTCGGCATATTGTTTAGGGAGTTCGATGAAACCAAAGTCGTAGGTGTCTTTGGTTATCTCTTGTGCCAATTTGCTTTGTTCTGGGGTAAGATAATCAGAGAAATTAGAGATGGCTCCTCCTTGTGTATGATAGAGGTCTGCTCGTAAACAGTTGTCGAGTGTGTTGCGACTCCAGCCTTCATTTATTGTTTGCTGAATATAGAATAGGGCTTCGTCAATATCCTTACATTTGGTAGTGATTTCAATATGATGTCCCCAAGGTACAAAAGAAAAAGCAAGAGGAAATGCCAATCCTAATTCGTCGTTGAATTCGGCTTCTTGAATTTCTGCACCAAGTTGTTGCAGTTTTGTTTTCTGCTTATTATCAGAAGTTTGTAATTCTGCAACAAGTTGTTGCAGTTTTTGATTTGTTTTATTGGACGAGTAGAAAATGTACCATTTCTTCATATTCCAAAGGTTTCTTGCACTGAATCCTTTCGCCTTAGGAAATGCGGCTTTTAAGTCGAGACTAACCTGTTCTACTACACCTGCTCCCCAATGCTCTTCTGCACGACGAACGACAAGGTCACGTCCCAGTTGCCAATTGAATAACAACTGTTCTGAATTTACCTTAACCGCAGATTTTATCTGCGCTTTCTTGTATCTACCTTTCAGTTCTTCGATCCATGACGCATAAGCTTCGTCTATGTGAACATTTTGAGAACTTGCAAAATGTGGTTTTGTCTCTTCCATATTCTGATTTTTTAATTACTCCGTCGGTTGGATAAACTGCCCATAGACGTATCCACCTAAGGCAGCTACGATAATTACCCAGATAGGGTTGACGCCCATCAGCCTTATCAGGAGGGCAGACAGGATAGGAACCCAGCAGTTGACGAACGAGATGTGGGCACTCTTGGCCAATGAAAAGGTAGGAACGGCTATCAGAGCCACGACGGCAGGACGGATACCTGCAAACATCGCCGCAATTACCTTGTTGTCCTCAAACTGATGGAAAAACATAGCAATCGCTAATATAATAAGGAAGGAAGGCAACGAAGCACCGAGGGTGCAGACAATGGCTCCCGGTGTCTTTGCCAACTTATATCCGAGCAGGGAACTCATGTTGATGGCCAAGGCGCCCGGACAAACCTGGGTAGTAGCGATGGCATCCAAGAATTCCTCCTTCGTCATCCAATGATGCTTATCGACGACTTCGGATTCTATAATAGGAATCATGGCATAGCCACCACCAAAGGTGACTATGCCAATCTTCATGAAAGTCTTGAATAATGTAAGATAACTTACGCTATTATTCATTTTTTACCTTTTTACTTTTTTACCTTTTTACTTTTTAAAAGCTCTTTCTTCAATCCACTGACGTGCATTGACAAATGCCTCAATCCAAGGAGTTACCTCGTCGTTGCGGCGATCAGCTGGATACCAAGCGTTCTGCCATGGGAAGATAGCACGCTCCAAGTGTGGCATCATAGCCAAGTGGCGACCATCTGCTGAGCAGATACCTGCTACATTGTAGTCACTGCCGTTTGGATTGCCTGGATACTCAGCATAGTTATACTTCGCAATCACATTGTAGTGATCCTCTGGCTCAGGCAAGTAGAAACGACCCTCGCCGTGAGCTACCCAGATACCAAGCTTATCACCGCTGAGGCTACCAAACATCACACTCTCGTTTTGAGGAATAGTCAAACCGAGGAAGGTGCTCTCAAACTTCTTGGAAGTATTGTGGCAGAGGTGTGAACGATGCTTGTGCTCAGGATTGATGAGGTTCAACTCAACCATCAGCTGGCAACCGTTGCAGATACCGAGTGAAAGGGTGTCCTCACGAGCATAGAACTTGTCGAGTGCCTCCTTAGCCTTAGGATTGTAGAGGAATGCACCAGCCCAACCCTTGGCAGAACCGAGAACGTCGGAGTTAGAGAAACCACCGCAGAATACGATGAAGTTCACATCCTCCAGAGTCTCACGACCAGAAATCAAGTCGGTCATCATCACATCCTTTACATCGAAGCCGGCGAGATACATAGAGTATGCCATTTCACGCTCACCATTGGTACCCTTCTCACGGATGATAGCTGCCTTGATGCCAGATGGCTTGCGACGGTTTGCGTCGAGGCTGTAGCTAGAGAGAGTGCCCTTGAAGCCGTAGCCGAAGTTCATCTCGATAGGCTGCTTCTTATAGTTGGTGTAGCGCTTCTTAGCCATACCGTTCATGCTCTGCTTGCGGTCGAGGAGGTAAGATGTCTTATACCAGTCGTCGCGCAAAGCGTCGATATCAAACTCGTGCTCGAAGCCTTCCTTCTTGATGATGATCTTGCGGAGCTCAGGAGCAGGATAACCAATCTTGGCATAGCCGATACCGTTCTCATCGAAGAATGCCTTCAACTCGTCCTTGTGAGCATCGCTTACCTGAATAACAACACCTGGGTTCTCAGCGAAGAGAGTCTTGATGATGTCAGCATCAGCTATGTCGTGGAGGTTGATCTTCATACCACCCTCTACGTTGGCAAATGTCATCTCAAGGAGAGTAGTAATCAAACCACCGGCACTGATATCGTGACCAGCCATTACCCAACCGCGGTTGATGAGTTCCTGTACAGCGTTGAAGCAATCAACGAAGTACTCTGGGTTCTTCACGGTAGGAACATCGCTGCCCACCTTGCCCAGGCTCTGAGCGAAGGCAGAACCACCGAGGCGCTGCTCGTCGAAGCTGAAGTCGATATGATAGAGGCTTGAGTTCTTGTCGTTGACGAGAACAGGACTAACCACCTTCTTGACATCTGAAACCTCACCACCAGCACTTACGATGACGGTACCTGGAGCGATGATCTTCTCGCCGTTAGGATACTGCTGGGTCAATGAGAGAGAGTCCTTACCTGTTGGTACGTTCACGTGGATGGCGCAGCAGAAATCTGACAAAGCCTTCACACCCTCGTACAAACGAGCATCCTCACCCTTCTGGCTGCGGCAAGGCCACATCCAGTTAGCAGAGAGACTGATGCTGTCCATACCATCTGCCAAAGGAGCCCATACGATATTGGTCAATGACTCTGCTACAGAGAGTACAGAACCAGCCTTAGGATCAGCCAAACCAGCCTGAGGAGCATGACCCATAGCAGTTACGATACCCTTCTTGCCACGGTAGTCGAGTGCTACGACACCACAGTCTGAGAGTGGCAACTGAATCTGACCCTGACCCTGCTGACGGGCAATCTTACCTGTTACGGAACGGTCCACCTTGTTGGTCAACCAGTCCTTACAAGCCACAGCCTCCATCTGGAGAACACGCTGCAAGTACTCATCGAGGTTGTCGGCAGAGTAAGTTACATCTTCATATTTACGCTCTACGGTCTCATCCACCATGACAGTCTTAGGAGTATGACCGAACATCTGAGCCACGTCGAGGTCGAATGGCTTCACACCGTCAGCCTGCTTGAAGCTGAAGTGAGCATCGCCAGTAGTCTCACCTACCACGTACATAGGAGCACGCTCACGGTCGGCAATCTTCTGTACCTCTTCAATATATTTTTCGTCGATGAGCAAGCCCATACGCTCCTGACTCTCGTTGGCGATGATTTCCTTAGCGCTCAAGGTCTTGTCACCGATAGGCAACTTAGCCATGTCGATTTCGCCACCGCACTCTTCTACCAACTCAGAGAGACAGTTCAGGTGACCAGCAGAACCATGGTCGTGGATGCTGACTACAGGGTTCTCGTCGTTCTCAACGAGTGCACGAACCAGGTTGTAAGCACGCTTCTGCATCTCAGGGTTGGCACGCTGAACAGCGTTCAACTCGATGCCGTTGCTGTAACGACCTGTATCTACAGAAGAAACAGAACCGCCACCGAGACCGATGCGATAGTTATCACCACCTACTACGACCACCTTGTTGCCCTTCTGTGGCTCGCCCTTCTTATAGTCACGCTTCTTGCCGTAGCCTACACCACCAGCGAGCATGATTACCTTGTCGTAAGCATACTTCTCGCCGTTCTCCTGGTGCTCGAAAGTAAGCACTGAACCGGTGATGAGAGGCTGACCGAACTTATTACCGAAGTCAGAAGCACCGTTAGATGCCTTGATGAGGATCTGCTCAGGAGTCTGATAGAGCCATTTGCGCACAGGCAGGATGTCTTCCCAGTCGCGCTCCACATCGCTCTTGCCGTTGTCATCCTTCAAGCGAGGATAAGCAGTCATGTAGCAGGCAGTACCTGCGATAGGCCATGAACCAACACCACCACCCATACGGTCGCGGATTTCACCACCCGTACCCGTAGCAGCACCGTTGAAAGGCTCTACAGTAGTAGGGAAGTTGTGAGTTTCAGCCTTCAGGGAGATGACACTCTCGATGTCCTTCACCTGGAAGAAATCGCTGGTAGTCTGGTCAGCAGGAGCAAACTGCTCGATGACAGGACCCTGAGAGAAAGCCACATTGTCCTTGTAGGCAGAGAGAATCTTGTTAGGGTTCTCATTGGTGGTCTTCTTGATCATGCTGAAAAGAGAAGACTCCATCTCCTTGCCGTCGATGATAAACTGGCCGCCGAAGATCTTGTGGCGGCAGTGCTCTGAGTTGATCTGTGCGAAACCGAAGATTTCGCTGTCGGTGAGCGGGCGTCCGTTCTCTTTCTCCAGCTTGTGGAGATAAGCCATTTCGTCCTCGCTGAGGGCAAGACCCTCTTCCTCGTTGTACTTTTCGAGGTCATCGACGTACTTGATAGGTTCAGGCTGGTGGTTCACGGTGAACACATCCTGTCCGATACCGTTGTACATACGCTGGAGCATAGGGTCGTGCTCAGCGTCTTCGCTATCTACAGGGAAGTACTCCTCGATACGCGAAATGCCGTTAAGACTCATGTTCTGAGTAATCTCAACGGCATTCGTACTCCAAGGAGTAATCATTTCACGGCGTGGGCCGACATAGAAGCCCTGCAACTGCTGGGCATCCTCTAAAGTCGCGTCACCATAAAGCCAACAAAGTTCATTGATTTCGTCCTGAGATGGTTTGTGGTCAATCTCGGTCGCAATCACACTCTTAGATGGAGTTCTGAAAAAAAGAATCATACTTATTTCTCTTTTTATATTGTTAATGTATTTATTCTTTCGGTAAGGATACATGGCCTATGTATCGCTTTTCGAGTGCAAAGATAATACAAATTAAAATAAGGACAAAATAAAACGCTTGTTTTTTTATATTTTTAGGTATGTTGCCCGGATTGTGTGCTTTCACAGTGCAGGAAAAGCTGCTGAATGGAGACGCTAATTTGTTAAAAATGAGTGAGAAAGATGAGAAAAATAGAAAAAGTGGTTAAATTTATCTAAATGGATTTGACAAAAGTGGTTTATTCAAGTCTTATTCGTAACTTTGCAATCGAAAAGCAGCGGGTGGATTTTTATTCATCATGCAGCGATTCATAGTATTTAATAATTCAGTAAAATATCAACCATCGTAAAAATTAAAAACCAGAAAATATGAAGCAGAACAAATTTTTAGTAATGGCTTTGATGGCTGGCGCATTGTTGGCCACAAGTTGTGCAAGTAAGAAGGAACTTCAGAATTGCCAGAACGAGAACAGAGAGTTGTCAAGCAACTATCAGAATACAAAGGAGCAGTTGGCTGCTTCTCAGGCTCGTGTAACAACTCTCGAAGACCAGCTTGCTCAGATGAAGAAGGACTATAAGTCTATGCAGAATGCGCTCGACAAGAGTTTGAACAACGCAAGTCAGAACAACATCAGCATCGACAAGCTCGTTGACCAGATCAATGAGTCTAACCAGTACATTCGCCACTTGGTAGAGGTGAAGAGCAAGAGCGATTCTCTCAACATGGTTCTTACCAACAACTTGACCCGCTCTCTCAGCAAGGACGAGTTGAAGGAGGTTGACGTACAGGTAATGAAGGGTGTGGTTTACATCTCTTTGGCTGACAACATGCTCTACCAGAGCGGTAGCTATGAGGTTAACAGCCGTGCTCAGGAGACTTTGAGCAAGATTGCCAAGATCATCATGGACTACAAGGACTACGATGTACTCGTAGAGGGTAATACAGATAACGTACCAGTTAGCACTACAAGTGCCAAGATGAAGAACATCCGCAACAACTGGGACCTCTCTGCTCTCCGTGCATCTTCTGTAGTACAGTACTTGCAGGATCACTTCGGCGTAGATCCTAAGCGTTTGACCGCTGGTGGCCGTGGTGAGTACAACCCTGTAACTACCAACGATTCTGAGGTTGGCAAGCAGCGCAACCGCCGCACTCAGATTATCATCACTCCTAAGCTCGACCAGTTCATGGACTTGATCGACAAGGCTCCAGAGGGCGATAAGTAAATCGGAGACTTTTTAGAGTATCATAAGTAAAATTTAGGAAGCACCAGTGGGCTTAGGCTCATTGGTGCTTTTTTAGTATTACAGGTGCTTTTCTGTATAAATATACTTAAAATAAGAAAGAAAGGCTCAAAGTTTGTATCGTTTTGAAAGAAAAATGGCGATTTTCTTTCTCTTTTGAGATTTATTTATTAATTTTGCAATCAAATTATTAAGCGCCCGTCGCTAAGTGGTTATAAATTGTAATTTATTAATAATACATATATAGGTATTTCGCTTATGGAAAAGATTCAGATGACAACTCCTTTGGTGGAGATGGATGGTGACGAGATGACAAGAATCCTCTGGAAGATGATCAAGGAAGAACTGATCCTTCCTTTCGTAGATTTGAAGTCAGAGTATTATGACCTTGGTTTGCCTTACCGTGACAAGACCAATGATCAGGTGACTATCGATTCTGCTGAGGCTGCCAAGAAATATGGTGTAGCCGTGAAGTGTGCTACGATTACTCCTAATGCCCAGCGTATGGACGAATATCATCTCCACAAGATGTGGAAGAGCCCTAACGGAACTATCCGTAGCATCATGGATGGTACCGTGTTCCGTGCTCCTATCACGATTCCAAGCATTCACCCTTGCGTGAAGAACTGGGAGAAGCCGATTACCATCGCCCGTCATGCTTATGGTGATGTATATAAGAGTGTGGAAATCCGTGCCGATGAGCCGGGAGTTGCCAAACTCGTATTCGAGGGTAAGAGCGGAAAGAAGCAGGAGGTGGAGATTCACAACTTCGAAGGTGCTGGCGTTATTCAGGGTATGCACAATACCGACAAGAGTATCCGCAGCTTTGCTCATAGCTGTTTCAAGTTTGCTATCGATACCAAGCAGGATTTGTGGTTTGCTACCAAGGATACCATTTCCAAGACTTACGATGCACAGTTCCGCAAGATATTCGAGGAAGTGTATGAGAGCGATTACAAGGAGAAGTTTGCTGAACTCGGCATTGAGTACTTCTATACATTGATCGATGATGCCGTGGCTCGTGTTATTCGCAGCAAGGGTGGATTCATCTGGGCATGTAAGAACTATGATGGTGATGTGATGAGCGATATGCTCAGTACTGCCTTCGGTTCTTTGGCGATGATGACCTCCGTATTGGTTTCTCCAGACGGCAAGTATGAGTACGAGGCAGCTCATGGCACAGTAACCCGCCACTACTACCGTTATCTGAAGGGTGAAGATACATCTACCAACCCAATGGCTACCATCTTTGCATGGAGCGGTGCGTTGAGAAAGCGTGGCGAGTTAGATGGCATTCAGGCATTGCAGAATTTCGGCGACCAGTTGGAGGCAGCTTGCTTCGATACGCTGAATGATGGTATCGCCACCAAGGACCTCGTCAACCTGATGGAAGGTGTAGAGGCAAAGGCAGTCAACTCAGCCGGCTTCATTGCAGCCATCCGTGAGAGATTGGAGAAGAGATTAGCATAGTATGATTTGTATATATATAATAAAAGGTGACAAAGGCATAGAAACCTTTGTCACCTTTATTTTTTAGCGAAAACTAATTAACCGTTTACCTGCTTCTTGTATTCCTCAGACAACAAGTCGAAGAAATTATAGCCGATTACCTTGCAGATATGCATGAGCATACCTGTGTCGATAGTAGATTTGCTATAAATCTTATAAATGTTGGTTCTGTGGCAACCAAGTTGCTTTGCGAGCCATACTGTTGTTTTTCCTTGTCTTTTGAGTTCCTGTTTTATGCGTTCCCCAATGACCAAGGAGCAATTGTTAGTTTGATCTGTCATTTTCTTATTCTCTTTAAATACTAATAAATTCAATATGGATGCAAAATTACGAAATAAGATTGTAATCAAACGAATTTTTTGGTAGCTAATATGACGACACGCTATTAAAAAAGTATAAATGCGGAAACCAAATGAAACCCCTTTGTTTCATTTATTTTGCTTACTGATACATTTTCCCTCTATTTCCTATCTTTTTTGTGTCTATTTTGTTTCGGTTAACATTTTATACATAAAAAAAGTACAAATCATCTGTTGTACGTAATTATAATTCCTTAATTTTGCACCCTGTTAAGGCACACAGTCTAAAAACTATGCGATGCGGCTACAGAAAGCTACACATTATTATATATAAGGCTTTTCTAAAAACGCGTAAGCAAACAAGATTTCTAAGAATTACAAAAACAAAAATATATTGTATAAAGTAAAAGTAATAGATATTGTATAAAGTAAAAGATAGATTTATTATGAAAAAGTATTTACTTACTATGCTCGCTGTGTTAGCTGGTTCTAACATGTGGGCTCAGTCGTTCTCAACAGAGGATGGAGACAACACGCTGGTTATTACTACAGATGGTGATATGACAGCGCAAACTAATGCTGATAAAGTATTAGCACAGATGAAGGATGGCAAATATGGTTATTCAAAGGTAATCGTGAATGGTAATGGTACTATCAGTGAAGCTTTCTTGCGTGCTATATTGTACAAAAACGAATATGAAGGTAATGCTTCATTGAGGAATCTTGATTTGACAGGAATTACCCTCAAAGGTTGGAATTCTTCTTCATTTAAGGCAAGTGAAAAAGATAACTGGGTGTACAGAAATTTAAGCATTAGCGAATTAGGTCTTCCAAAAGCAGTGGATAATAAGGTGCCAAATGAAGCATTTAAAGATATGTGGGACGGAAAACTACATGCAATTGTTATCCCTGAAGGTACAACAGAAATAGGTAAGTCTGCCTTTAATGGTATTGCAAGTCTTTCTTCGGTATCTTTTCCAAAATCATTGAGAAAAGTAGATGATTGTGCTTTTTTATATTGTATGATTGAAAACTTAAAGCTTAATCAAGGGTTGGAATTCATCGGTAATTCTGCTTTTGGCTTAAGAACTGAACTTGTAGAAGAGGTACTTGATATTCCTGCTTCTGTGAAATATATTGGTCCATGTGCCTTTAATTTCCGACGTTACCAAGATGTCTATTTTCATGGCGAAAAGGCTCCTTTGATGCCACTAGGACAGACTGTAGTAACTGGTACGTACGGGTGGTCTGAAGTCGCATTTTCTACTGATATATTACATGGTAATAATGGATTTAGTCCTGAAAGTAGTTCCGCTACACCTTATGCAGATAATATGAAAGATGACGGTAAGGCTAATCGCGAAAATTATATAAATAATGGTGTTTATTTGGCTATATTGCACTATCCAACAGGACTTAGTGATGAAGCACGTGCAGAATATACTGATATTACCAGAAAGTATGAAACTTTACCTGAAAATCAAGCTTGGGATGTAGCCGCGCACATGGAAATAGGTAGAGAAACGCCTGAAGTTTTTGACGAGGTGGTTTCTGATAAGTGGAAGAACTGGTTTACAAATTATAGATTTGTAAATCCAGGTTATCGAGATACATACGTTGGTAATCAATATATATGGCCAAGTCAAAGCCAGATTATTCGTTCATTTTGTATGAATTATGCGGGTTATAACTGGTATGGTGATACAAAATATCGTAGTAAGCTATCTGAAGAGGATAAGAAAATTCTCGCTGAGGCTGGTTATAAAATTGGTACTGGTGATGGCAAATATACAGAAGATGAATTGGCAAAGATTGCACACTTGGGCACACGTTTGTTCGTATTTACAGCTGACGATGCTATTACAACTCCAGAGTTTCCTCTTCCAATAGATAAACGTGGAGGTGGAAGATGGTGGACACTCTGTGTACCATTCAATATGACCAAGAAGATGGTAGATGAATCTATGGGTGAAGGTACTCAGGTTTGCCGTTTCTCAAGTGTTACCCGTAAGTTGGATACTGATGGAAAGGGACGTGGTGATGGTAAGGGTAATCATATTTATTTGGAGTTCCGTCATGATGTATATAAGCACAAGTTTGAAAGAGCTGCTGATGGCACTTTCCATGATAATGAGTGGAGTGAAGATCTTCCTGCTTGTAAAGATGACGATATCGTTATCTATGCTCATGAGGCTTATATGGTTAAGCCTACAAAGACGGATGAGGATGCTGCTTTTGTTGTAAAGGATTATGAGCCTGTACCAGGTTCTCCTATTCCAACTATTATTAAGGCAAAAGAGACTAGATATAAAAACAATTCTCAGAGTGAGGCTGTAAATGATAATGCTGGTGACTATCGTTTCATTGGTAATTACATTAATACAGCTCAAAGGGAAGCCATTTCTGTACCAGTTAATTGCTATTTTTACGGACTGGCAAAGAAAAGCGATACAAAACCTGCATTTTGGTTCTGGCCTTATAATTCACACTTGACTTGGCCTTCATACAAATGTACTGTAGAAACAGTTAATGTAGAGTTGGGTGAGCAGGATGCTTGTGATTTCTTCAATTTTGTAGCTGGATTTAGTGCAAGTTCAAAATATCAGTCATCTTTCTTCGGTGATGATGAGCTGAATAGCAATGAGACTACATCTGTTGATCAGGTAGTAATCGTTGCAGGTAATGATGATCAGGCTATCTACAATTTGAGCGGTCAGCTGGTCAGCAAGAATGGTAACCTTGATGGTTTGCAGAAGGGTGTGTACGTCAAGGGTGGTAAAAAGTTTATTGTAAAATAAAGCATGAAAGGTATTATAATGAATACAAAAAAAATATATATAACTCCAGGAATAAATGTCATGAATATAATGACGACATATATAATGGCAGGTTCTGGTTCTAATCCAGGTGGTGGTCATTCTGGTTTAGGAACAGAAGTTAAAGAAATTGTTACTATTCCTGACGGTGGTGGTATTACTCCATCTTCTTCAGGTGGTTCAGATGATGGTCCGGTTGTCCAGGCAAAAAATAATTCTTTTAATGCTTGGGAGACTTGGGAAGAATATTAGTAAGTAAATCAATCTATAAGCAAGAGGGGAACTCGTCGTGGATGATGAGTGTCCCCTCTACTGTTTATATCATCGTATCACATATTTCTTTCCATTTAGTATGTAGATTCCCTTTGAAAGTTTATTCTTCTGATTTTCTGATATTTTCTGGCCGTTGATATGATAGATGGCGCAAGATGATGTGTTTCTTTTGCTTGTTTCAAGCATGTTGATACTTGTTGTTTTTCCATCTATATTCATGGCAACAACTTTTGCACCATTTGTATTGCTTTTAGGTTCAAAATAAGCACGGTAACCTTTCATGAAGCTATTACCCTCAGAACTGTATAGCATTCCATTGTAGATAAAATACATTCCTTTAGCCAGATTGGTTGGTTCACCATAATAGCCTTTGAAGTTGTAATAGAGGCCTTCGTCAACAGGTGTTGATTCTTCCTCTATAGTAACATCCTTGATATTGAATGTACTCTCTGTGGTAGATGTCTGCATCAGGAAAGGTCTGTTGGCTTCGATGGAATGAGCACGATGGAATGTCATCTCATCTTTAGAGTAGGCATTGAAAGTATAAACCTTTGTATCTGTACCAAATGTTGAGGTAATCTGTTCTTCGGTCATGGAGAAAGGAAGGACTACAGTATTGTATATGTTTGGAACTAATGTCCGTTTCAATACCACGTTTTTCTTGCCGGAGATCTCAGAAGGAATAGCCTCGTCTTCATCCAGTAGTACGATATTGTCATTTAGAATATATTCTAATCCTGCTAATGCATTGATTTTTCCTGCCCCAGCCTGTTTCCCCTGTGCTGCGAAATAATTTTCCTCTTTACAATAAGAGTCGTTATTTGCAGTCTTTTGGGCAATTTCCTTGATTTCTTCATGGGTAAGATTTGGGTTTGCTTCAAGCCATAGAGCAGCTACACCTGCCATGTAAGGTGAGGCCTGAGAGGTTCCCTTCATGGCACAGAATGAATATTCTTTACCTTTATAAGTGTCGGTTTTAGTCATACACTTTTTTCCGCTATAATAAGTAACGTATCTGTTATAGGCTGATTCGATGCAGGCTCCTGGGGCAGCTATGCAAGGAAATTGGATGCCGTCATAACGTGTACCATAGCTGGAGAAGTAGGCTATATCGCCCTCTTGGGTTCCCCATGTTCCTTTCTTGTTGGTTACCTTTATGGCGCCATTGGACTTGCTGTTGATTTCAGTAGTGGTAATATAGGCACCTACTACCAGCATTTCGCTGGCGCTGCTGGTGCTATTAAAAGTTCCGTTGCTGGTCAATCCGTCCGTATAGTCTGGATAAACAGTCTTGAAAGGCAGGTTGGTGTCATTGTAAACGATCACCTTTTGTCCTTCCGCACTTGTGATAATGTAACCTATGCGATATTCATCCTTAGTGTACCAAACACCATTGCTGTTGATAGCATATCCCATAAGCCCATCATGGATGGTTTCCTTTGCGATGTTAATCGTTGTTGAGGCAATATATTCGTCATTGATTTTTAGAGTAGTAGGTTCGCCGTTGATGATGATAGGATATTTCGCAAAAATGGTTTTGCATTGATCCTTGTAGTTTGCAACTATGATTTCCATATTGATAGGAGCATCTGTTGAGGTGGTAATATAGCTTCTGATTTCATGGTTGTCGGAGTCAATGCCCCAGATTGCTTTCATTTCATCTGTATTAGAGCTAAAATTGTGTTTATGTACGAGTACTTGGTCTCCACAGTTACCAACAGAGTTGCAGGCTATGATGTCGTATTCCTTAATCAAGTCGTTGAGGACTTGTGAGTAGAGATCGCTTCCGTCGTGAGGACCAATCATACTTCCATACGACATATTGGTGACGAGACGTTCGCCCTTCTCCTTGCAATATTCTGCAAGTGTTTTCAAAGCAACTAAGTCGGAGGCGCTGGACATGATCGGTCCCATGGCGAGGTCTGCCTCAGGAGCAACACCACTTAACTGGAAGTTATCACCTTCATAATAACCTGCAGCAATTCCACTCACATTTGTAGCATGAGCAGTATAGCGGTCATCGGTAGTATAGTTGGCTATTTCCTCTGGGTCAGTAATGGCTGTTCCGTTTTCTTTGATAATCATCTTGAAACGGCTTTTGCCATCTTTATCAAGAAACATGGCGTGGTTTGGATCGAATCCACTATCGAAAATACCTATCATGACTCCTTTGCCTGTATAAGGACGGTCGAGAGTAAAGTAGAGATTATGGTTGGTTATTTCTGTAGATTTGCCTTTATGTATTAGGTCAACACCAGTTGTCTTGTTAGCATTAGTCAGGTTGAGGCTCATTTCTTTTTTATCAAAGGAAATGCGAACGACATCTTGCATTTCTGCTAATACTTGGAGGCTATCTATAGTTGTGGTCACTATGTTATAGCTGCCTACAAGGACTGTCGAATTACTGAAACCATGGGCTTTGAGTTGGTCGATGGTGGCTCCCTCTTTCATCTGGACCGTTGCGGTAATCCGATTACTTCCTGTACTTGCCGTACTCGTCCCTCCGAAACCTTTGGCTTGAGACGTGCTTTCTTTGGCTTGTTCCATCTGCTGGATGGCTATCAAACTTAGTGCGTCTAATTTCCTGGTTTTAGTTACGTTTTTAAAATCAGTGGCGTAACCGCCAGCGCATAGCATAGCGGCCACAATCATGGTCAATACGTTTCTCATAAATTGTATATAAGTAAAAGATGAATTATAAGTCCAAAGATAGGTAAAACATTTGATAATAGCAAGTTTTGTAACGTTTATTAACGCAGAAACGGGCTTTTTCTTGCTTTTGTAGAATGTGTTTTTCTTGTGTTCGGAAACAGCAGATGATTTTACAGGAATCAGGCAGTAATGATTCCCCGTCACATCTTTTACTTGCTTTTGAAATGAAATTGTAATAGAATGTAATGCGTGTTACAGATTTTTTGTCGTATCTTTGCACCCGAGGAAAGACCTCAGACTATATATACCTTATTATATATTATAAAGATGGACGAAAAGAACTATAAAATCCTTGTGGTGGATGATGAGCAGGACCTCTGTGAGATTCTGAAATTTAACTTGGAAACCGAGGGGTATCAGGTAGAAACTGCCAACTCGGCTGAGGAAGCTCTGGAGAAAGACATTGCTTCCTACGACCTCTTGCTGCTCGATGTGATGATGGGAGGTATGAGCGGATTCCAGCTGGCGAAGAAACTCAAGGAGAATGTGGCTACGGCTCAGATTCCTATTATATTCCTGACGGCTCGCGATACTGAGAACGATACCGTTACCGGTTTCAATCTCGGGGCTGACGACTATATCTCCAAACCTTTCTCTATCCGTGAGGTGATGGTGCGTGTGAGGGCTGTCATCCGCCGTACTGCCGATAAGCAGGGCAAGGATGCTGAACCTACCGTCATCAGCTATCAGGGATTGGTGCTCAATATCGACAAGAAGACGGTGAGCATTGATGGAGAGAATGTGCCTTTCACCAAAACAGAATTTGAATTGCTCCGACTTCTCCTGGAAGAGAAGGGAAGAGTGTTCTCCCGCCAGGAACTCATCGACCGCGTATGGCCTAAGGATGTGCTCGTGCTCGACCGAACGGTGGATGTCAACATCACCCGTATGAGAAAGAAAATCGGTAAGTTTGCAAAGTGCATCGTCACCCGACTCGGCTTCGGATATTATTTTGATGCGTGATAAGAAAGGATTTTATCTATGCTGAAAATAAAAAAGACGAAATCCAAAGTTGGGCGAAAACTGTATCTCATGGTGCTGACGGTGTTCCTTGTGTTCGCTGTCAGTTTTATCATGTTCCAGCAGACTCGTGAGAAACAGTATAAGATCAGTACGCTCACGATGAAACTGGAAAACTACAACGCCCTCTTAGCGGAGGATCTCTCGCTGGCTCATGATAGAGGAATCATCTTGAGCAACGGCGATAGTCTGGAGACTCTGCCCAGCGTGAGTCGCTCGAAACTCGTCGTGGCGGAAACCAAACTGAATGCTTTCATCCGTGAACATGAAAGCAAGGATCTGCGTGTTACCCTGATAAGGCCCGACGGCAAGGTGGTGTACGACAATATGAGCAAGCACTATGACCGTTTTGCCAATCACTTGAACCGCAAGGAGATACAAGAGGCGCTGAAGAATGGACAGGGATCGAGCGTGGAACGAGAGTCGAAGACCCTGAAGCAGGATTACTTCTATGTGGCTTCCTATTTCCCTGCCGACTCTATCATCATCAGAAGTGCCTTGCCTTATAATGATGATCTCTCTAAATCGCTGCAGGCTGACCAGCATTACATCTGGTTTGCCGTTTTCGCCATCATCATCCTGACCATCGTACTCTACCGGTTCACCCATCGGCTGGGCAAGAATATTGCCAAGCTCCGCATCTTCGCCTACAAGGCTGATCATAACGAGAGCTTAGAGATAGAGGATCTGGCTAAATTCCCGGATGATGAACTGGGTGAAATCGCTGAACGCATCATCAAGATGTATAAGCGTATCCAGACCACCCGAAGGGAACAGGATATCCTGAAACGGCAACTGACGCAGAATATCGCTCATGAACTGAAGACTCCGGTGGCGAGCATACAGGGCTATCTGGAGACGATACTCGACAATCCGCATATCAGCGAGGAGATGAAGGAGCAGTTCCTGCAGAGATGTTATGCGCAGAGCGAACGGCTTACCTCCCTGCTGAGAGACATCTCGACGCTGAACAGACTGGACGACGGTTCGGACATGATAGACTTCGAGGCGGTGGATATCACGAAGATGGTGGGAGACATCATGAGGGAAACGGCGCTGGAAAGGGAGGAGCACAAGATGGGGTTCCACAACCTGCTGCCTGAGCGCATCGTGGTGAAGGGAAACCGCAGTCTGCTCTATAGTGTGTTCCGCAATCTTACTGATAATGCCATTGCCTATGCCGGTGACGGAACGACCATCACGCTGGAGGGTAAGGAGATAGGCAACAAGTGGCACTTTGTCTTCAGAGATAATGGTCAGGGTGTGCCGCAGGAGCATATCGCCCGCCTCTTCGAACGCTTCTACCGTGTGGATAAGGGAAGGAGCCGAAAAATGGGTGGAACGGGACTGGGGCTTGCCATCGTGAAGAATGCCGTGCTGCTGCATGGGGGAACCATCCGGGTGAATAACTTGCCGGAGGGTGGTTTGAAATTTGAGTTTACTATCAAGAAATAAATCTTAAAAGTCGCAAGGAGTTTCGTCTTTGCGACTTTTTTTATGTACCTTTGCATCTCTATAAATTGCTTTATTTTTCAATTGAAACTCAAAAATCTGTTTGAAATATTTGGAGAATTCAATTATTCGTTGTACTTTTGCGAATATAATTTAAATATGTGTGAAAATGGAACTGAATAAAGAATTGGGCAAATGGCTTTTAGATATTTCAAAATATCTAATAACGGCAATGCTACTCACAACTGCATTTGGCGATATGAGTAATCCTTGGATTGTTGTGAGCGTCATCTTTTCGGCAGCATTAACCTTTTGGTTAGGTTATCTCTTGCTGAAGAAAAGCACTCAAAGCATCAATAATGGGGTTAAGTATAAGAATAATAGATATAGGAAATTCAATAAAAATAAAAAAATATGATGACTATTGTTGTGTGCATATTCGTATGCGTTTTGGCAATTACGGCTTATACTTTAGGTATATACCAGGACAAAAAAAGTTGAGAAAGCAATTCTTAAATAAAAGTAAGGAGCGAAGGGTGCCTGATGACACTCTCCGCTTTTTATTTCCAGAATAAATCGTATTATTTGGAAAAATATAATATAATGATGAATCAATTTACTAAGATTATCGCAGCGCAGCTCAAACTGAGAGAGCAGGCTGTCGAAAATACATTGGAACTGCTCGAAGAGGGCTGTACTATCCCTTTCATCTCCCGATACCGTAAGGAGAAGACGGGTAATATGGACGAGGTGAACATTGAAGCCATCGCCCAGGCTAACGATAAACTCAAGGAGATGGCGAAACGTAAGGAAACCATTCTCAAGACGATCGATGAACAGGGAAAACTGACGGATGCACTCAAGAAGCGTATCGAGGAATGCTGGGACGCTACGGAACTGGAAGACATTTATCTGCCTTTCAAACCGAAGCGCAGAACCCGTGCACAGATTGCTCGTGAGGCGGGGTTGGAACCTTTGGCACAAACTCTGCTCTTCCAGCGTGAACGTAATATCATGCAGGTGGCTAAGAAATATGTGGGTGACAAGGTGGCTGATGCTGATGCTGCTATTCAGGGCGCCAAGGACATCATCGCTGAAATGGTGAACGAGAGCGAGGAAAGCCGCAATGCCATCCGTGGGGAGTTCAGACGTGGCGCCATCATCACTTCCAAGGTGGTGGCTAAGAAGAAGGATGAGGAAGAGGCTCAGCGATTCTCTGATTATTTCGACTTCTCGGAACCTCTGAAGCGCTGTTCTTCTCATCGCCTGTTGGCTATGCGTCGTGGAGAGGCTGCCGGTATTCTGCGTGTCAGCATCTCTGCTGATGACGAACAGTGTACGGATAAGTTGAAGCGCCATTACGTACATGGTTATGGTGAATGCCAGACCTTGGTAGGCGAGGCTGTGGATGATGCTTTCAAGCGTCTGCTGAAACCAAGTATCGAAACGGAGTTTGCTGCATCAAGCAAGTTGAAGGCTGACGAGGAGGCTATTCTGGTATTCGCTGAAAACCTGCGTCAGTTGCTCTTGGCAGCTCCGCTCGGACAGAAGAGAGTAATGGCAGTGGATCCAGGTTTCGCCAATGGTTGCAAGACGGCCTGTCTGGATGCACAGGGCAATCTCATCCATCATGAAATCGTATTTCCTCATCCTCCTCGCAGCAAGCGCAGCGAGGCTACTGCAGCTCTACAGCGCATGGTGAAGATGTATCATGTGGAGGCTATGGCTGTGGGCAATGGTACGGCGAGCCGTGAGACGAGCGACTGGCTGCACGAAATCGCTTTCGATCATCCTGTGGATATCTATGTGGTAAGCGAGGATGGTGCTTCCATCTATTCGGCTTCCAAGATAGCCCGTGATGAATTCCCGGATGAGGATGTGACGGTGCGTGGTGCGGTTTCTATCGGCCGTCGCCTGATGGACCCTCTGGCGGAGCTGGTGAAGATTGATCCTAAGAGCATCGGTGTGGGACAGTATCAGCACGATGTGGATCAGAGTCAGTTGAAGAAAAGTCTGGATACGGTGGTGATGAGCTGCGTGAACTCTGTGGGTGTCAATCTGAATACGGCTTCACAGCATCTGTTGACCTATGTGAGTGGTCTGGGGCCTACGCTTGCCAAGAATATCGTGGAGTATCGCAGGGAGAATGGTGCCTTCGCCTCTCGTGCCCAGTTGAAGAAGGTGCCTCGTCTGGGTCCTTCGGCTTACGAGCAGTGTGCTGGTTTCTTGCGTATTCCTGGTGCCAAGAATCCGCTTGATAATAGTGCCGTGCATCCAGAACGCTATGCGCTGGTAGAGCAGATGGCGAAAGATCAGGGCGTGACGGTGAAGCAACTCGTGGAGGACAAGGCTCTGCAGAAGAAGATAGATATCAAGAAATATGTGAGCAAGGAGGTGGGTATGCCTACCTTGACTGATATCATGGCTGAGTTGGACAAGCCTGGACTGGACCCTCGTGGCGAGGTGGAGAAATTTGAGTTTGATGCTTCCATCAAGACGATTGAGGATTTGCAGGAGGGCATGGTTGTGCCGGGCATCGTGACTAACATCACCAAGTTTGGTGCCTTTGTGGATATAGGTGTTCACAATGATGGTCTGGTTCATGTTTCTCAGATGGCAAACCGTTACATCAGCGATCCTTCAGAGGTTGTGAAACTCCATGAGCATGTGATGGTTCGTGTGGCTGAGGTGGATTTGAAGCGCAAGCGCATCGGACTCTCGATGAAAAATGTCAAGTAAATAGGAAAAACAGCCAAAGATTTTGGTATGGGACTATAATTTCACCCAAAAGATTTTGGTATGGGACTATAATTTCGCCCAAAAGATTTTGGTATGGGACTATAATTTCGCCCAAAAGATTTTGGTAAACCAATCTTTTTCTGTATCTTTGCGCCTGAAAATGAAGTAATTAGGAGGATATTTATGTCAGAAAGAAAATTCAGACGGAAAGTCTATGGAAAAATATTAGAATGGAAGGCTGCTTCCAAAGGGAGAAGTGCTCTCCTTTTGGAGGGAGCAAGGCGTATTGGTAAATCCACCATTGTGGAGGAATTTGCCAAAAAGGAGTATCGTTCTTATATATTGATAGACTTCAATGAAGCTTCGCAGGATGTAAAGGACTTGTTTGAGAACTTGATGGATTTGGATTATATCTTCCTATATCTCCAGAATATTTATCAGACATCTCTTTATGAGCGTGAGTCGGTGATTGTTTTCGATGAAGTCCAGCAGTGTCCAAAGGCACGCCAGGCAATCAAGTACTTGGTAAAAGATGGGCGTTATGATTACATAGAGACAGGTTCGCTTATCAGCATCCACAAAAATACCAAAGACATCAATATTCCGAGTGAGGAGCATCGTGTAGAAATGTTCCCGATGGATTATGAGGAATTCAGATGGGCATTGGGTGATGAGGTTGGCATGTCGTTGCTAAAACAGGTTTTTGAGAAAAGAATGTCATTGGGAGAGGGGATTAATCGCATGAAGATGCGCGACCTTCGCTTGTATATGCTTGTGGGGGGAATGCCGCAGGCTGTCAATGAGTATCTTGATACTAAGAATTTGCAAAGTGTGGATATGGTAAAGCGCCAGATTATCCAACTTTATGCTGATGATTTCCGAAAGATTGACTCTACTGGTCGTATCTCTAAACTCTTTATGGCAATACCATCACAGCTGAGCAGGAATTTGATGCGTTATCAACCGACTCCTGTAGTAGGTAACATGCCTTCCGCAAAAATAGATGAGTTGCTGCTTAATTTGGAGGATAGCAAGACCATTAATATTGCTTATCATGCAGACGACCCTCAGGTTGGAATGTCGTTGACAGCGGATTATGGAAAGTATAAGCTCTATGTGGGCGATACTGGTCTCTTTGTTACCTTGGCGTTTTGGGACAAGGATTTTACGGAAAACATCATCTATAATAAACTTTTGAGTGACAAACTCTCTGCCAATATGGGATATGTCTATGAAAACTTAGTGGCGCAGATGCTCAGGGCTTTAGGTGACAGACTGTTTTATTATACTTTTCCAAAAGATAAGACTCATTTTTATGAGATTGATTTCCTTCTTTCTCGGGGCAACAAACTATGTCCGATAGAGGTGAAGTCATCAGGTTATAAAACCCACGCCTCTCTCGATGCGTTCTGCCAAAAATACTCCGATCGTATTGGCCAGAGATACCTTATATATACTAAGGATTTGCAAAAGGATGAGCAGACTTTGCTTCTGCCAGTATATATGACACTGCTCCTGTAAATGGGTGTAAGCGCTCATAGGAGTTTTCTTTATCGTATAATAATTGTAAATTGTAATATGGACAAATCTCTTATGGATGATAAGCAGGAAATGGCTGAGATTGGACGTGACTGTATCGAGTCGGCTTATTGCTTTATTCACCAGAAACTTCGTGTATATGAATTTTCCACCAACCCTACGCAGCGGGATGATATCGAATACGCAATTGCTCAGTATGTGGAGGGGATGAATCCGGCATTGTTTCAGTTGCTTGCGGGTGGTAGGAAAGAGTTCTTGCTCGATCATACCAGATTTGAGGAGGATATGCGCGAGGCACAGGAAAAACTTGAGGGAATGATGTAATGTCATTCCCTTTTTCTATTCTTTTTCTCTTAGCCCACATTGCAGCAGCCTTTAGTAACTACTCAGCACCCCTATTGAAAACTTTGAATAGAAAAGCCTTGAAATATGAAATAGGCTTCGATAGTCAATGAAGCCTATTTCGTAGAGCAATGAAAGCGGCTTCGTAAGCAGTTGAAGCCTATTGCATCATTGCGCATGAATCGGTATCACTATAGCACTGCTTTTGTTTGGTATTTGCTAGTGCTATTTTTGCGGTCCTCTCTTCTCTTCAGATTTGTGTGTCTGTATAATTGCATAAAGATTTGATATAACCAAATAACGACCGCGCAACGACCGCAAAAACGACCGCAAACGACCGCAAAAACGACCGCAAACGACCACAAACAACCACAAACGACTACAATAACGATTGAAATATGATAGCTCTTATGCTCCAAATTCTTCTTCACCTTTTTGGCTTATAATCCATTTTTTACCATTGGGTGATTTTGTTAGCAGGCCATCTTTTGCCATATTAATTAGTAGGCGACCTATTCTTCGTAATTTTTCATCATGGCTATTATTTGCAGGAAAAACATGCTGAAGACTTTCGAATGCATCTCTGCGCCAAAATCCCATTTTTCCTGCATTATGTGCCAATTGCAATAATAGCTTTTGGATACTTTTTTCTGCAAGTCCTTTCTCTTTTGTGTAGTGACCAATCTGGTTTGTCAGTTTGGCTACTTTTAATGATATGGTATAATGTGGAGCACGTCCTTCAATCAAACCTTTATCAAATAGTAGCTTGGCTGCTTCTTTTGTGATAGGATGATGCTTTTGTACGGCATCTAGCCAAAGGCATTCCTTTAGTGACAAAGACGGGTTGCTCTTTAGCAAGTTGGTATATTTCTCATCGATCATTTTGCCATAGATGGTTACCCCAACAGTACGATGTTCGTTGTCGATGTCGTAATCTGGCATAGGGAAGAAACGATTACGTTGTTCTGTATAAATCTTTTTGATACGTTTTTTGTCCCAAACGCCAAATACAATCCAAGCAAACTCATGGTCACGTAAGTTTGCTTCATTGCTAAGAGCGGAGAAGTATTTGCCCAACTCATCGATATCAAAGTTGGTCTCTGCTTTCTTAAACTCGACAACCTCATTCTCTGAGTGTTCCCAAAGCTTGTTGAATATCTCTATATATTTTTTCATTGTCTCCTTCTTTATTGTTCCTAAATGAGCCTACTTAAAAAGTAAGGCATTGTCTTAGGACACATTTATATTAAAACAGCTACAAAAATAGCATTTTTCTTTGAAAATAGGGTATATATTCAGGAGGAAAATGTATTTTCTTTGTGATTTTTTCAGTTTTGGGTGAAAAACTCTATGTATGGGGATAAACTAAAGTGGTGTAATTCGAAGGCAATATCCATAAAATGTGTGAACAGCATCAGAAGGATATGGCAGAACTACTGCAAGCATTTGATACCCAAATGACAAAGGAATACGAGCATTCTAATAAATTCTATAAGGAAGTCCACGATATGCTTAGACGAAGCGACGGCTTCTATATTTCAGGCTTTTGGTTCTGGGTGTGTGCCGCATTCTTCTGGGTTGGCGTTTTTGTTGGGATTGGCAGTATTGCAATAGGGATTTATAAAACCTTTGTTTCCTAACGGATAATGACAAATAAACAGACATTGATAAAGGAAAATGGTAATGTCATTTGCTCTAATCAATGTCTGTTTGTTCTTTTTATTAGCCATTATAATGGTACCTGTACCTTCTTCATCAATTCTATCCAATCTGTCAAGCAGATTAGTGAGGAGTTTTTCTAATTCCAAGATAATTGGATTTTATATACTGCCTATGTCTTGATAGTTCATACGACTGCAAGAACGACCGCAACGACCGCAAGAATGATAAGGTAATTACCATTCTTGCCTGTTCAAAGATAATGTAACTTTCGTTATTTTTTATTTTTCTTATATTCAGTTTTTGTCATGATACCTTCTCTGGCTTTCTCCATACTTTCGGCATCTTTGTAAAAAATCCAGTGGATAACAGGGCTACCACCATAGGAGGAAGAATAGGCTTGTTGGAAAGTCCAACCCTTTTCGACCATGTAGTTGGCTGCATCAACCATACTATTGAACTCAATTTCTTCCCCATTCTCATCAACAAATTTAAGCTTACTACTGAGATCTCCCCATATATTATAGGAAGCTTTTGTGCCAAAGTCGAAAATAATCTTCAATCCAGAGGATAAACTCTTTTCAATTCCTTTTACTTCGCAATAGTATCTGCGTTGTGCATAAATGTGACCAACGCAAAACAAAAGGCATATAGCCAATGTCCATTTTATAAAATTACTCTTCATGTTGTATGAATTTTATGTTATCGTTTTGTTCTCTTACTACATGGTTTTGCACTGTTCCTTGTTGACAACTCTATCTCTGAATAGCTTCATGTTGGTAAAGTTGCGAGAAATATTCTGAACAAGTTCCAAATAATTGTCACTACCGTTCTCTCTCTTGTGATAGTAAGGTTTTATTGAGACACAATTCTCATGCTCAAAGACAGTATTTAGCAAAGTCCTATCCGAATTACCACAAGAATGCCCCATTATCAAAACTTGGAAAGGTGCAGCCATTAGAAATCCTAACAATTCGTGATAATGCCTCGTCTCCAGATATTTGACAGATTTGACATTTCTAAGCAACTCGTTGTCGTTCTTGTCAAGTATATCTTGGTAGCTTTTATCAAGTTCGTCACCATAACCAAAGATGATATTTTTAGGATGTTCCAAGTCTCCATGAATGAAATTAAGTTCAATGTTGTCACCATCATACATTTTGGCGGTTTCTGTATAATTAAAGCTCAATAGCATAATGCGTTCAGGCTGCAACTTGTTACGATTCTCATGATAATATTGTGAATTGTGAGGTTGTTCATAATCAAGCCCCATATTATCTAAAGCTTTAATCTTACCTTCTGTCGAAAAATCTGCGGTATCAAAATAATCAACCATTCCACCTTTTAGGTCATTTCTGAAATTGTTATTTTTAATTGTTCCAAGATACTTTACAAGCAATAATTGAAGATATGCTAACTGATTATTTAACTCAACGACTGTATATTTGCAATTAGGGGTATCTATGTAGGCTTTGAGCAATTGATAGTAGTCATTCTCTATATCTACCCAACCTCGACTTTCTATAGAATGTAAAATAGTCTCAAAAAATGGACAACATTCAATAGAGAAAATGTCTGGATTATCTTTGATGTATTGGATGACTTCACTTCCTGTATATTTTCTTTTGGGAAACAAACTCTTTAGAAAGTATGAATTGTCAAATGCAAATACGTTCCAACAACTAATATCTGTATTGTCCTTAATTTTTAACCTACAAAGACAATCCTCAGAAATTTTGGTTGTGTCCCCTACAAAAGAATTTACACGACAATCCCAATACCAGTTAATAAAGTCCATATAACTGGTTTTAAGACCATGTGCCATGTCAAATCCGTTTCCTATAATTACAAGTCTATTCATCTTATAGTCTTTTGGGTGAATTTGGATGCAAATATAATAAATTTGTATGAAACTTTGTCTAAAAATTAAAAGAAATAATAAAAAATAGGACTAAAATACAGTGTTTGTAGTTTCGTGTGGGCTTATTGTCGTTTTCAACATCTAACAAGTAAACTTATTGTATTGTAGTTTGTAACGCATTGTAAAGTGGAGACGCAGCGATAAATGATTTCATGTCGTTCCATATTTTTCCTTCTGATAAGCCGCATTATCCGTATGAATTGCCGAAAGGATGGAAATGGTGCAAGTTGGGTGATATAGCTTATGTTGGAACAGGTGCGACACCATTAACTACTTGTAAATACTACTACGAAAATGGAAATATAGCATGGATAAACAGTAGTTCTACAAAAGTTCCCTTTATTGCAAAAGCTTCAAATTTCATTACTCGGAAAGCTATAGAAGAAACCAATTGTCTTGTCTATCCAAAAGGTACTTTGGTTATTGCGATGTATGGAGAGGGAAAAACAAGAGGACAAATTAGTGAACTTCTGATAGATGCAGCAACAAACCAAGCTTGTGCAGCTGTATGTCCTTATTTTGAAGCTACAAAGGAATATCTAAAGTTATTTTTTGAAGGTAACTATTTGCATATAAGAGCGTTGGCGGAAGGAGGAAACCAACCTAATTTAAGTCTTGGAAAAATACAAAACTACGAAATACCTCTTCCACCACTTGATGAACAAAAAAGAATATTAGAACAAGCTAAAAAATTGCTCTTGCAAGTAGAAAATATCGAGAAAGAAAAGGAAAAGAACAAAAATAGCATCAAGCAAGCTAAGGCTAAGATTCTCAATCTTGCCATTCACGGTAAACTTGTACCACATGACCTGAATGATGAACCAGCAAGCGAACTGCTGAGACGCATCAATCCGAAGGCAGAAATCATATCTGATAACGGGCATTATCAGCAGTTACCGTCAGGATGGGCGATAGCATCTATGCAAACACTATGTTCTTTGACTGATGGAAAGAAGCAAAATGGTATTGAAAGAACCAATTTAGATGTGAAATATCTTCGAGGGGAACGTGAAGCAAAGACATTGAACTTTGGTAAATATGTGGCAGCCGACTCTTTGTTGATATTAGTAGATGGAGAAAATTCTGGGGAGGTTTTCAGAACTCCTATAGAAGGTTACCAAGGTGGTACGTTCAAGCAGTTAGCAATCAATGAAAACATGAATGCTGACTTTGTTCTACAAGTAATCAAATTACATCGTAAAATATTACGTGAAAATAAAGTTGGGTCAGCCATACCTCACTTGAACAAAAAATTATTTAAGTCAATAGATGTACCAATACCACCATACAAAGAACAAAAAAGGATTGTAAATGCTATAAACGAAACATTCACAATCCTCGATGCTATAATAGAAGACTTATAGTCTTTTTGAAATAGTATCTAATTTGTTGAATATCAGCTCTACTATATCAACAATTCGTCTTTGTTCCTCTAAAGGAGGAATAGGTATTTCTATTTTTGAATATTCTGAAATCCAATATCGTTTATGGGTATCACCAATTAACCGAGTGATACTCATAAACATAGAAACATACTCAATATTCACGCCCTTAACAACTTGTAAAATTTTCATTGCAGATGATTTTACCTTGAATTGAAATTTTACAAGTTTTGAGTCGGTTGTAAAGTCATCAAAGATAATGCATGGAAGAGAAGTATATATTCCTTTGGTCTCATTTGTATATCCCATAACGAATGATTTTCCTGCTGTTAAAACTGGAGTTTTATATGAGTTATCGTAATTTGTTGACTTGACAATATATGGGGTCGGCTGTTCGTATTGAACAACATCTTCTAATCTGCAAATTGCCCATCCTGACGGCAATTTCTGATAATGCCCGATACGTACTTATTATATTGTTATTATGTTTCATTATTAAAAATGTAAATATGGTAACAAAATTCAAGGATTATCTTGTCAAGAATAACTTGACAGAAAACACGGTTCGCTCTTATGAATGGACAGTGAAGTATTTTTCGGAGCACTATCCTATCGTGAACAAGAAGAATCTCTTGGCATACAAGGGATATTTGGTTGAGAACTTCAAACCGCAAACCGTAAATTTACGTTTGCAAGCCATCAACAAGTATTTGGAGTTCACCAAACAGGAGAAGCTAAAGTTGAAGTTTGTAAAAGTTCAACAGAAAAACTTCTTGGAGAATGTAATCAGCGACGCAGATTACAAGTTCTTCAAACGTAAGCTAAAAGCTGACGGACATGATGAATGGTATTTCGTTGTATGGTTCATGGGGGCTACTGGAGCACGTGTCAGTGAGTTGCGACATATCAAGGTGGAACATGTAAAGGTGGGGTATCTCGACCTTTATAGCAAGGGTGGTAAAATACGCCGTTTGTACATACCGAAGAATTTGCGCATCGAAGCTACCAAATGGCTTGAAGAGAAAGGCATCCTATCTGGCTATATTTTCCTGAACCGTTTTGGAGAACGTATTACAACACGTGGCATTGCTCAGCAGTTGAAGCATTTTGCTGAGAAATATGGGATGAATAAGGATGTTGTATATCCACATTCCTTCCGCCATCGTTTCGCCAAGAACTTTCTTGAACGCTTCAATGACATTGCTCTACTTGCTGACCTTATGGGACATGAGCGACTTGAAACCACTCGCATCTATTTGCGACGTACAGCAAGTGAACAGCAAAAGATCGTGGACAAAGTAGTTGTGTGGTAATTGGAGGAATGGTATATTTTAGCCATCGTAGGTAACAAACTTACGATGGCTAATAAAAGATCAATTACAATGCTGTCTCTATAGCATCAAATTGAGAGAAAATTTCTTCTATCTTTGAAACGATACGCTTTTGCTCGGCAAGAGGAGGAATAGGGAACAGCCAATTGTCAATATCTCCTTTGTTTATAGACGGTGAGTTATCTCCTTTCATAAATTCATTTAGTCCATTTATGACATAGTCTGAAATCATTAGATGATAGCAATATTTAGGCAAAAGCACTTCCGTTGGATGACAGACATAAAATCCAGTAGAGGCAATGCAATCATTTTCCGAAACTATAGCTATGTTTCTCAAATATGGACGCACTAAAGAGAAGACGACATCTCCTTTCTGTGTAAATCGACTAGCTCTACTTGGGGCATTAGCTACTTTTAGTATTTTTACATTGCTTATAATCTGTCGTTTATTGTCTATTGCATCAATGTCTATGTACTTGAATGTCTCGCCAATTGGCTTGCATGATTTCATTTGATTAAAAATGTATTTACCTTTTACAAGGCACCATCCCTTAGGCAAATTCTGATAATGCCCGTTATCAGTTATGATTTCAGCCTTCGGATTGATGCGTTTCAGCAACTCAATTGCCGGTTCATCATTCGGGTCTTGTGGTACGAGTTTTCCATGAATGGCAAGATCGAGAATTTTGGACTTGACTTGTCTTATAGAATCTTGTAACTTTTCCTTGTTTTCCTCTATGTTGTCCACAAATGATAGCCAATACTTTAAATTCTTTATTATTCGCTCTATTTCAGGTAATGGCGGAAGAGGTATTCTCATATTTTGAGATTGGGTCAAAGAAATATTAACCTGTCCTGCACTGCCTTTGGTGGATATAGAATTAATTTCAGACATTTCTTCCAAGTAAGCCTTTAGGTAAACATTAATATTATCCTTATGAAGATAAGGACGTATAAGTACGGCTGCTTGGTTGAAATTTGCTTGCGGCAACGATGGGGGAATAATTGCCAATTTACCCAATGGTGGTCCTACAATATTCATTATTAAATCACCAACCTCTGTTCTCGAGCGTTGCAGTTTACCATTATGTATTTCAGCTGTTATATACTGTGGTTTATATTCAAAATCTATTTTCTGATTTCTCAGATTATACATCTTGATATACGGAATGCCCTTAGGTACGAACGAAGACTTCTCTGGAGTACTTCCTGAAGCCACATATGCTATGTCATCCAACTTGCACCACACCCATCCCTTCGGCAGTTCAAACGGATAATGCGGCTTATCAGAAGTCTTCGCAGACTTCTTCCCTTTTTTGATTTTCCCCTCTTTGATAAGTCTTTCCTTCTTGGCACGGATGCGTTCGAGCAACACCGATGCTGGCTCATCGTTGGGGTCTTGTGGTACGAGCTTGCCATGAATAGCAAGGTCGAGTATCTTTTGTCTTAATGCTTTTGTGTCCATTATAAAGTTATCTATTTCGTTTTATCTGTTTCTGTCAAGAGTATATTAAAGTTTGTCTTCTTTCATAAAAAACTCACAGAACTCTCTTAATTGTTGTTGCATTTTTTCTTGTGGAATAAGAATACGTTTATATTCAGCTACCATGGTAGGGCTCATGCTACGACTCATTGCATACTCCACAACAACTTTGTCTGCTTCAGGACATAAGATGATACCTATAGATGGATTTTCGTTGGAACGTTTCACATCACGGTCTAATGCTTCCAGATAAAACTCTAATTGACCCAAGTCACGAGGGTGGAATTTGGTTTTCTTTAGCTCGACAGCAACGAGGGCTTGAAGACCACGATGGAAAAATAGTAAGTCAGCCTTGAATGAGGATGCTCCAACGTTCAGTCTGTATTCTTGATCCATAAAGATAAAATCTTTTCCTAATTCAAGGATAAATTGTTTCATATGCTCAATCAGACCTTTCTTCAACTTAGACTCGCTATGTTTCTTGGGCAAGTTAAGGAAGTCTACAAAGTATGTGTCCTTAAACATTATAGGAGAAGTAGGGTAAGTTTCAAGTAGTCCTTTTGACAGGTTAGTCTTGCTACCTAACAATCCTGAAAATGTTTGGTTTGAGATACACCGCTGAAGTTCTCTCGAAGTAAAATGTTCTTTGTGAGCATAAAGAATATAAAAGATTCTCTCTTCGATACTTTTGCACTGACACAATATTTCAATATGATTTGTCAGAGTTGTAAGAGTCAGCAACTTGGGCATTTGTCCAGTCACTGATTGGACAAATTGTGAAGAATCCGTTTGGACAGTAACAGATTTCTCTTGTCCTGTTTGCTGGTTCTCTATTTGTCCAGTCAATGACTGGACAAATTCGTCATTCAGATACTTAGCTATAGCCATAGTAAATGCTTCTGATGAATATTCGTCATAAAACATCACCATATTGTAAATACTACTGCGACTGAATCCTTTGATGTCAGGACGCTTTATACGGATATATTCTGACAAATTTGAAACAACTTTACTTCCCCATTCCTGACTTTTTAATTTATCTGATACATATTTGCCAACAGACCAAGCCGTAAGGAGAGTTTCGTTGTTCACAGCTACGGAAGCTCGGCATTTATGTTGTTGGATTATGCCAATAACTTCTGCAAACTGCTTTTCTTTTGATATGTCAATATTATAGTTTGTCATATTAATTTTTTTTGAGATAAATTCGCACGCAGTGCTTATTCGTCTTTTATTCCAGCCAACAATTTTTCCAGTTCGCTTACAGCCTTACTGATGTTCAAGCTCTGCTCTTTGATATTTGCCATCAGTTGGCTCAATGGTAAGTCTTCGGTGTCATCACCTTGTTTTATCCAAGTGATGTCAAGACTTGTTTTGTCACGAGCCATTATTTCATCAATGCCATACTTGCGCCAACGACCAGAAGGATTCTTTTCTGCGTCGTATGTTTCCTTGCGGTCGTTGATGTTCTCTGCATGATAGCAGGAAACAAAATCATCGAGGTGGTGACGTTCCAACTTATTTGTAGCCAAAGTATGCTTGATGCCAGTACGGTAATCGTAGAACCAAATTTCTTTGGTTGGCTGTCCTTTTGTAAAGAACAACACATTTGCCTTGACCCCTTGGGCATAGAAAATGCCAGTAGGCAAACGAAGGATAGTGTGGAGATTGAAATCCGATAAGAGTTTCTTGCGGATGGTCTCTCCTGCGTTGCCTTCAAATAGCACATTGTCAGGAAGAACTACAGCTGCACGACCACCAGTTTTTAGCATCAACATCATGTGCTGTAGGAAGTTGAGCTGGTTGTTCTTGGTCTCAACATAGAAGTCTGGACGGTTGATTTCAACAGAGCCAGCAGGACGTGTTCCGAAAGGAGGATTGGCAAGGATGACATCCACCAAAGTAGAAGGCTCTTTTTCCAAAGAGTCCTCACATACGATAGGGCTGTGATTTGTACCTATTCCATGAAGATAGAGATTCATGGAGGCAAGTGTAACCACAAGTGGGGTGATGTCGTTTCCATGCAACGCTTCATTGTTCAAGAAATCGAGCTTGGCACGGTTCTGACTCTGCTTCTTCATATAGTCGTAGGCTGCAAGCAAGAAACCACCTGTGCCACAGGCTGGGTCACATACAGTTTCGCCAATCTTAGGTTGCAAACAATCAACCATAGCTTGAATTAGTGGACGTGGGGTAAAGTATTGACCTGCACCGCTTTTCTTGTCTTGTCCATTTTTCTCCAAGATACTCTCATAGATAGCCCCTTTTACATCACCATCCATGATGAGCCATTGCTCTTCATCTATCATGGTGATTACCTTTTTCAGATATACAGGCTTGTCTATCTTGTTCTGAGCTTTGGTATAGATGGTGCCGATAAGGTCATCTTGTTGACTCAATAGCTTGAGCGTACTCTCGTATTGCTTTACGAGGTCAAAGCCATCCAGCTCTGTTAAGTCTTTCCATCTATAACCTGCTGGAATAGATGAGCCTTCCCCAAATAATTCCATATTCTCATCGTCCATCTTCAAGAAAAGAAGATAGGTGAGTTGGGTTATATAATCAGTAAACCCCACTCCGACTCCTGCCAGTGTAGTGGCGAGATTCCAAACTTTCTTAATGAGCGTCTGCTCGGTTGTTATATTTTTTGCCATATCAATTTTTATGCTGTTTTTCTTAAAACTACGAATTTATATACAGAGTCCAGTGCTTCGTCTGCTTTCTGCATGTTTCCAAATGCCGCAATCAATTGAGCTGCATGGGTGACATCTGTCTTTCTAATCTCACGCACGTTGCACGCTCCATTGGCAGCAATATATTCCACGATCTTGCTTATCACATCCTTTTGCTTCTGTGTAATGTCCATTTGCTTTCTACCATACCAAAGGTTGAACATGCTTCGTGCTGTAGGGTAGGCACTTTCCAGTCTCTCAGTCTGGTGATAGGCAAAGCGTACTAGTTGGATGATATTGGTCAGAGCCTCCGATTCCTCCTTCTTGGTTGTACGGCGTACTTTGTCACCATATACGATGGCGTATGAGTTCCATAACTGCTTTTGAGCAAAACGGTTGTTCTCCATCTTTAGCTTGTTTTCCAAATCTTTCAACATAGAATAGGTGATAGGTTCGCCTTCATTGTTGTATAGAATACGCAAAGCCTCTATGTCGTCACAATGGTCGCAGCAATATTGCTCAAATGCTTCCGTGGTGCTTTGTGCCTCTTCAGCAGAGAATCCTTTGAATATGAGCGTATCTTCGCCAGGCATCAAGGTGTTGACAAAACCTGCTGCAAGAATCAAGATATACTTGCGAACATCAGCATGGTTGGCAATCGGAGAAACCAATCCCTTACGTTCATTGTTAGGTTTATTGATGTCAACGAATGGAGGCAACGGCGGTTGTTGCTCTGGATTGAGAGCGTCATATATGCGCTGGGCTATTTCTTGCATGTCATCATGCGCAATACGGATAAATTCTTCTCGCTGTGCATTATCCGCTTTATTGTAAAGTCGAGACAAGGTAGCTGCAAGTCGTTTGAGATAATTGTCGGGCAGATTGCCATGAGAAATGCGCTCCAACAGTTCTTTTAAAGTAAGAGTCTCGCTTCCTGGTCCCTCCTCATATTGACTCGGTATGATATGCTCATGTTCTGTTACTCCCACTGCATCCACAAGGAAGAAACAATCCTTACTGATTGCATTGGGAGTTACATTGCGCAGTTGTTCATCGCCAATAGTTCGCACTCCACGACCTTTCATCTGGGTATAGAGTGGGGCTGAATCCACATCACGCATAAACATTACCACTTCCAACGGTTTAACGTCCGTTCCTGTAGCCACAAGAGTACAGGTTACAGCAATACGGAAATCCTTGTCATTGCGGAATTGACGTATCAACTCATTGCTGTCTCCTGCCGAATAAGTTATCTTTTGTACAAAGCGGTCATCAGTGCGTCCAAATACTTCTTTTGCAATCTGGACGATGTTTGTAGCATGATTTTCATTGAGTGCAAAGATGAGCGTCTTTGGCAGATAGTCCATGTTTGGCTCTCGTTGAGGGTCATTGAACAGTTCTGTATAGACAGCATCACGATAAGTAGAGAGAATGAGCTTGATTTGAGCAGGATTGATGATGCTACGATTTAGCTCTTCTTTTGTGTAAGTCTTTGTCTCTTTTGTACTCACGGTCTTTACTTCACCAGTATATCGAGTCTCTACCTTTGTGCGTTGACCTTGCAAGATGGCCCCACCTTCTTCGGTTACTCTTGTCTTGATGCGGTAGATGCGACAATCCACATTTACACCATCTATAATAGACTGTTCAAGCGTATAGTTTACTACACGGTTGTTGTTGAAGAACGCCATAGTCTCAGGAATAGGTGTTGCTGTAAGACCGATGAGACGAGCTGTGTCAAAGTATTCGAGTACTTTACGCCAGTTTCCATAAATGGAGCGATGACATTCGTCTATTATAATAAGGTCAAAGAAATCATGTGGAAGATTAGGATTGTCTGGTAGTGTTACCTCTCCATCAGATGTATCTTCGTCATCCTCATCAGTGTCTGTAATCTCTTCTCCCTTCAATAGTGAGAATAACCTTTGAATAGTACAAATAACGACATTACTATCCGTTGGTACTTCTGCCGATTTTAATCTGTTGACACCATAGATGGTATTGAAGGCATCCCCTGTATCTGTAAGGCGGAATGTGCCAAACTCTGTTTCTGCCTGTTTACCGAGATTGTTGCGGTCAACAAGGAATAGAATACGGCGCATTGGCGTATAAGTCAGCATACGATAAGCTGTAAGGCAAGCTGTATATGTCTTGCCTGCGCCTGTCGCTAACACCATCAACGCACGGTTTTGCCCAATACGAAAACTTTTTTCTAATTCCGTGACAGCCTCATACTGGCATTTGCGAAGTCCTTTCTCGTTTAATGTTGGAAGTCCAGCGAAAGGGTCTTCTATACCTAACATCTTGACAATCTCTTTTGGGGTGTGGATGCGGTTGATTGTTTCCCATTCGGAAGTTTCTCTATACCTATAATCAAAAAACTCTATTTCCTTGCCATTTGACTTGTAAAGAAAAGGCAGTGGTCTTTGCCAAACTTGATAACAGTCTGGTACACTCTTAGCATATGTGATAGTTTGCTCACTTACCATGTTGGAGGAAATGTTAACTTCTTCACGCTTAGCTTCAAGCACACCTACCGCTTTCCCATTGATAAACAGGAAATAATCAGCTTCAAGATTACCTTTTAGTAATCCTTCACGAATGGCTACAGCCGTGATGGTTGGCTCATACTCTTCTCTATTGACAACCTTCCATCCTGCATCAGCAAACCATTGGTCTATTTTGACCCTTGCTTTTTCTTCTGGTGTCATAGTTCTGTCCTTTTTGTTGCAATACTTCTTATGTTATAACATTATCGGAAGTTCCTTCCATTAGTGTGATTTAAGGATTGATAGAACAATCCTTTATTTATCCACAATGAGGTCTTTCATTTTTACTGAAAGAATGTCGGCTATTTGATTCAGTAATTCTAATGATGGTTGTTTGCGGTTACTGCAATACGCATTAATAGTACTGAAACTTTTGCCGAGTTTCTTTGCTAATTCGGTTTGAGAGACATCTTGCTCTACTAATACCAACTTAATTCTGTTCAGTTTCATAGATAAACCTTATTAATTTTGCCACAAAGATAATGATAATATTTCACTAAACCACTTATATTATTCACTATTTATGCTTTTTTGTCTTTTGCGAATGAGTGTAATAAAGGACAAAAGAAAAATATGAGCAGAATGGGAGTTTATAAGAGACATGCCTCTTTCTGATGTAATTAACAGAAATCGTGTGAAAGAATGTAAAATGAAACCTTGTGTTTAGCAACCTATATGAATTAGCACTGAAATACGTTGCCAAAATGTTGCCAAAAATATGAAAGCAAAAATCCTAACCGCTTATTATCAAGCAGTTAGGATTTTATTCGGTGCGCCTGATAGGACTCGAACCTACACGGCCTGAACCACTAGATCCTAAGTCTAGCGCGTCTACCAATTTCGCCACAAGCGCATTTGTGAGTGCAAAGATACAATAAATATTTGAATAAAAAGAAGAAATGTGCAAAAAAAGCGGTTTTGTTTGTTTTTTACGAGAAATAATTGTACTTTTGCAGACAAATGTTATACTTTACAGGTAAACTAAAAATAATCATGATGAAAAAAATGAATTTGTTATTGATGGCAACAATGCTGAGCGCAGTTGTCTTTGCAGGAAATGGAAAGACTTCTACTACTCTTCCTGTTGAGGGAGAGGTGGTGAAGGCATCTCATCCTATGATTCAATATATGGGACGTGTAAGCTTCGGAAAGAATCCGGATGTGGCTAGCTTTAATTACCCTGGTACTACTATTGAAGCAAACTTCCAGGGTTCTTCCTTGAAGATGATGTGCCGTCCGATGACGGGCTATTTCATGGCACAAGTTGATGGCAGTGAACCTTTTAAGGTTGGATTCAATGCAGAGCGTGATTCGGTGGTTACACTGGCCACTGCCTTGCCAAAGGGTGTGCATCATGTGAAGGTGATGTATGTAATAGAGGGATTATTCCGCAACCCGGAGTTCCGTGGATTTGTGTTGGATAAGGGGTGTAAGCTCGTTGAGGCTCCTGCTTTATCTGATAGAAAGATAGAGTTCATTGGTAATTCCATCACTTGCGGATATGGAGTGGAGAGCATTGGAATGAGTGATCCTTTTGAGGATGAAACGGAGAACCACTGGCTGACTTATGCCAATATCGTGAGTGATAGCTTGAAGGCGCAGCATACATCGATTTCCCGCAGTGGTATCGGCGTATATCGCAACTATGATGGTCCTAAGACGGGGTCTGTGGAGAATATGCCTTGGCAGTATGAATATACCTTATTTAATAAGCACGATGAGAAATGGGATTTTGCCAAGTATCAGCCGCAACTGGTTTGCATCAACCTAGGTACCAATGATCTTTCTACGGATAATTATGATATTCAGCTTTATGAGAAGAATTACCGCATGTTCCTTACTACCGTGAGAAGCAAATATCCTGATGCCAAGATTGTGCTCCTGACAGGTCCTATGCTCGGGGAGAAGGAGAGTAGTGAGCAGAGAGCTGCACTTGACAGAATCTGCGCAGAAGCCAACAAGAGCGGTTTTACCTTGGCGAACAAGACGGTAGTGGATAAAAGAGGCAAGGTAAAGAAGGCGAAGAAGCAGGGAGATAAGGAGATTTATCGCTTCGACTTCTCGTTCCAGAAAGGTGACTTGGGATATGGTGCCAGCTGGCATCCTAGCAAGTTGCAGCATCAGAAAATGGCAAAGGAATTGTTGCCATTCCTGAAAGACTTGATGAACTGGTAGATATAAGACCACTGAAAGCGATTTCTCTTTTGGTTTTGATAAAAATAGAATAAAATTATAGTAACAATGAACACAAAGAATCTATTATTGTTGGCATCTTTTGCTTTTGCGATGCCATTGTCTGCGCAGACTCCACAGGAGGATTTCAAGAGGGATATTACGCTCTCTGCAAGTAACTACGTGGCTTATCGTGGTCCTCAGAAGCAACTTACTCCTGCTCCTAAGGGATACAAACCATTCTATCTGAGTCACTATGGTCGCCATGGCTCACGCTATATGATAGGAAATAAGGCCTACGATGTGCCTTACTTCTCTTTGCTCAAGGCGAAGCAGGAGGGTAAACTGACTGCCAAGGGTGAGGAAACATTGGAAAAAGTTAAACTGATACGTGATGATGCTAAGGGTAGGGATGGCGAACTGACGCCGCTCGGAGCTATCCAGCATCAGGGAATTACAAAGAGAATGATAGAGCGATTCCCGGAGATTTTTGCAGGTAAAACCAATATCGAGGCGAGAAGTACCGTTGTTATCCGATGCATTCTCTCGATGGAAAACGGTCTGCAGCAGATGCTTCGCATGAATCCTCAACTCCATATCTTCCATGATGCCAGTTATCACGATATGTATTATATGAACCTGTCGGATAAGCGACTGGACAGTTTGAAGAATTGTATCGGAAGAAAGACGGTGCAGGAGGAATTTACCAAGAAGCACGACTGCTATGACCGCGTGATGAAGGAACTCTTCAACGATCCGTACTGGGTGAAGCAGAATATCAATCCGCGCGACCTCAACTGGAAACTCTTTGAGATGGCTGGGGCTATCCAGGGTACTGAACTGCGTGGCAAGGTTTCTCTCTACGACCTCTTCAATGAGGAGGAAATCTATCAGAATTGGGTGGTAAGCAATTCCTGGTGGCAGATGTCATACGGATATTCTCCTTATACTGGTGCCGAACAGCCTTATTCTCAGCGCAATCTCTTGAGAAATATCATCGAGAAGGCTGACAGTTGCATCGCTCTCCAGCATCCGGGTGCTACGCTGAGATATGGTCATGATACGATGGTGACTCCGCTTACCTGTCTGCTCAACCTGAATGGTTATGGTGCGCTTATCAAGGATCCTGAGAATATTGCCAAAATGTGGTTTGATTATAAGATTACTCCGATGGCAACCAACCTGCAGTTTGTCTTCTATCGCAATCAGAAGAAGCCGAATGATGTCTTGGTGAAGGTTCTTCTGAATGAGGATGAGGCTACCTTGCCTATCAAGAGTGATGTGGCTCCTTATTATCATTGGAATGATTTTAAGGCATATTGCATGAAAAAGCTGGACTCTTATCCAATGCAAAGAGACGACAAGAAAATCATTAGATAGAAATAGGAGAGATTATAGCATATGGAACTATCTACTTGTTTTGCAAGCCCGGAGATTTACTATTCCTTGGCTTGCTTCACTTATATTTTATCAGGTGTGTTCGGTGCCATCATCAGATGGCGCCACATGTGCCATCCTTATAGTGAACAAGGCGACTACTTCTACCCTGCACGCCGCCAAGTAACCTTCTTTTATGGAGCTGTAGTCTTACAGTTTCCATATGTGCTATGCCCATCAGATCCTGACGCTTGGTTTTTCGCACGAAGTTTCGGAATCATCTTTTACCCTATCTGCTTTGCAGTTTTGTTCTTCCGATATTTTCGAATGAACAATATATGCAATATACAAGACTTGAATAAGAAAGCCCTCTACAACCTACTCTTCATCTTGCCCTTTCTTCTTTTGATTGTGATGTTTTTCTTTGTAACATTTCGTAATGGAGATGTCTTTACCCCCTATCAAAAGGAATGGGAATATGGATTGGGCGGCATAAGCCTTTTAATCTCCTACGGCTTTATGAGAGAATGTTGGTGGTTAAGTCGTAAATTGGATAATTTCAACATACAGAATTATTCCAATGAAGATGACTTTCCTTATGCTTTTGCCAAGAAAGTATTTAGGCTTCCACTCATAGGTTTTACTATCATGTGGATAGTCTTTCTTTCGGAAAGTCGCGAGGTCTATATGTGTGTAAACATCCTCATGGCTATATTCATGGTGTTTTTTCTTTGCCAGATTCTCCATCCCAACAAAGCCATACGCTCTCCTTTGGTGAAAGAGGAACTGGAATGTATGGAAAAGGAATGCCTTGAAAATATAATGCGGCGAAACGAGGATTTTAAACCTGAAAATTCTGCCTCGTCCGAAACAGACGAAAAAGTAAGTTCTTGCCAAAAGGTAGTTTTAGATGTGGAGGGTGGCATCGACAAGGAAGCCCTGCTAAAGCAGATGGCAGAGAAGGATTGGGAAGCTGTAAAGAAAGAGGTACTTACCATCGTGAGCCGTCGCTACTTAGAGCCAAGTCTGAAGCGAGTGGACGTCATTCGTGATGTTACCCTGATGAAACATACCCTGGCTGGCACTTTCATTACCCAGGTGGGTTTTTACAAGTTAGTAAATGCCTTTCGTGTTCGACATTATGAGAAATTGATGGAGACATCCAACTCAAATCTGAGTCAGGACATGGCTGCAGAGCTGTGTGGATTCAAGAACCGTTGGGCACTTTCTAATGCTCGCAAGCGTTTGGAAGGTTTTGACTATAGTTTGATAGAAGAATATGTTTCATAAAAATATTTGATAAACTATTTTATTTGTACAAAGGTGTGGTGTTCTCCGCACCTTTTTTTTTGTTGTTTTGCTATTTCTCACCACTAAAAATTACACCAATACTTACATTTCAATGTGCTTTTTCTGTGAATATGAGACGGATTTAGTTAAAAGATGTATAATTCAACGCGCGTTCACGTGGAAAAACTGATATTCACGAGAAAAAACTCACGTTCACCACACTTTGAGATTATTTTCATAACTTTGCAAGCGTTGACTATGACACGACAAGGTCATCAATAAAAAAGTAAAAAAATATTAACTTTGCTTCTGATTGCTTTATATTGGAATGTGGATGTAAGTGAGTTATTTCATGTTTATATTAAGGTATAAGTAAATTAAAGAAGTTTTAAACTTAAAAGATTATGAAAAAGAAAATTTATCCAATGCTATTTGTCGCAGCCTTGAGCCTGTCGGCATGTACGGAGGTTTTAGAACCTAACGTGGACTATGGTGGAAACACATTCATCAACGACTATTCAGCGTTGGTCGATGCAGTGAACAACCTAAACAAGACTTTACAAGAGCGTTTTGATGCTCTCAATCAACTGCTGAAGAGCAATATGGTAGATATCAAACTTGCCATTGACTCCAACACGGGTGCCATCAAAGTTCTCAGCGAGAAGACAGAGCAAGGATTGAAGGACGTGAACACCTCCATATTCAATGGATTCACTACTCTTTCTGGCAAAATTGACGAACAGGGCAAGAGCATTGTCGTTGCCATGAACAACAACGGCGAGTTGCTGCGTCTCCAGATTGACGAGACTGGCAAGTTGCTCTCTACCTCTTTGTTGAACTCAACGGATGCCATCGTGAAGGCCATCAACGACCAGACGAAGTCGTTGGAGGAGCGCTTCGCCATCTTGGACGCTTCCTTGAAGGCTGGCTTTACCGATGTGAAGGTCAGCGTAGATAAGAATACAGGCGCCATCACCTTGTTGGATAAGAATACAAACGCAAGCCTTGAAAAGATTAACGGTTCGTTAACAAATGGCTTTAAGTTGCTCAAAGAGCAGATTTCTACGACAGGCAATGATGTCATCTACGCATTGGACAACAACGGCAACTTGCTCCGTGTTGAATTGGGCAAGCAGCAGGAGGCTCTCAGTGCCACTATCGTAGGTCAGACAACCAAGCTCATCGCTGCCATCAATAACCAAACCAGCACTTTGGACAAGCGCATTGAAGCCTTGAGTACCGTAGTGGAGACTGGTCTGAAGAATGTTGTGATCAGCGTAGATAAGAACACAGGTGCCATCACGTTGCTCGACAAGAATACACAGGTAAGCCTCAACGGTATCAACGTGTCCTTGGGTAAGATTGACGGAACTTTGACTTCTGGATTCCAGGCTATCAGGACAGAGATTTCTACCACAGGTGGTAAAATCATCACAGCATTGGACAGCAACGGCAACTTGCTCCGTCTGGAACTTGACAAGCAGCAGAACCTTCTCAGTGCAACAATTGTGACTCAAACTAACAAGCTCGCCCAGGCTATCAACGATCAGACAGCATCTTTGAGTAGCCGATTTGAAGCACTCACCACTGCTCTTTCTACAGGTTTGGCAGATATCAAGGTGGAGATTGACAAGAACACAGGTGCCATCAAGACCTTAGATACAAATACACAAGCAAGTTTGGGTACTCTCAATACGACAATTTTGAATGGCTTCAACACATTGAACGAGACCGTGGACAACAAGGGCAACAAGATTGTCACAGCCATCGGTACACAAACTGATGCCATCAAGAAGCAAGGTGAGTTGCTGCGCATGACTATCACGAAGTCTGGTAACCTGATAGCAGCAGAGATTGTAGGTAGCATCAATACATTGAATTTTATTCTTGCGAGTCAGAATGTCTTGTTGAGTTCCAAGTTGGATGCTATCAACACCACCATCTTTAGTGGTTTGGCAATGGTGACAGCACTGGAATCGAATATCAACAAGACGCTCGACTTGCGCTTAACAGCCATCGACACCCAGTTGAAAGGTACCAACACTGAGTTGCAAAACGCAAACGCTCAGTTGAAGACACTGAACACTACCTTAGAGACGCTCAACGGGAACTTAGTATCTGGCTTCAAGACTGTGGAGAACAGCATCAATAAGATGTCTGGTGAATTGTCTGTCAAACTTGCCGACAACACGACAGCTATCGTCAACATGGAAGGCAGCATGAAGGACAATCTCAAGAGCCTGAAGGATGTTGTAGATAAGCAGGGAGGCAAAATCGTTACCGCTATCGACAAAAACGGAGTGGTAGTTGCTGCTGCTATCAACAAGAACGGCAAGGTTATCAGCAAGGCCATTACTACCCAAGGTGGTGAAATCAAGGGTGCCATCAACAACAATACCGAGCAAATCGGCCTGAAGATAGTAGGTGTCGTAAATGCTATCAAAAAGCAAACCGCAGACCTCAACAAGGCTATAAAAGATGGTACAGCTTCCGTGGTTGCTTCCAATGGTAAATTGAAGACTGCTATCGAAAATGCCATCAAGTCACTGGAGAATAAGCAGGACGCAAACGCCAAGACGCAGATTGACCTCTTGAAAAAGATGCTGGCTGACAATGGTATCTATAAGAATCCAGGCGACAACTCTTCCATCTATGTAGATCCACGTTTGTGGGATGTAATCAATTCTACTGATCTCCGTAGAGTCATTGCCAATATGCTGACTGTAGCAGAAGAACCGTCTCTTACCTATTCTGCCGCATACGCTATACGTAATAATGAATTGGAGAATGTAGCCACCATGGTTTGGGCAGAAAAAATAGGAAAAGGCTCTGCTACATTAGCTGCAGGAACTCTCCAACCAATGGATTTGGCAAATGGCAAGCAGGTAATACGAGTGACTAAGGTTATTTCTTCTATAACATATCGTTTTACTTCTCGTTTTACTTCTTTTGACAAAAAGATAGAGAGTATATATTACATTGATTCTGAAGGAAAATCTATCAAGTCGGTTTTTGCTAAGGAGGTAGAAATGGCATTCAAAACATACAATAATGGCATCATCACCTCTCTTGTGCAGTGCAACATTTATCTTGAGCCAAATGGGACTGTAACCAGCATACCAGAATATACTTGGCCGGAGTAGAAACTTAAAGCTTGGAGATTATGAAAATGAAACGTTTAACTATAGTGGCGGCCGTCATAGCGACGGCTACCACACTTCAAGCCCAGACTTACAATGATACGGTGCGAACCCACACCTGGTCCATCTACGGACAGGGGGGTGTAAGCTACTATCATGGTATGCGAGGAGCGGATGTCTCGGATTCGAGAAGACCTATTTCGCCCGACGCAGCGGTAGGCTTGAAGTATAACATCAAGCCATGGGTGAGAATAGGCCTGAACTTGGAATACACCATGCTAAAAGCTACCGGCAAGCATGTGGCTTCCTCTACTGTCACAAAGAATGACTTTGTGATTACAGACCCTTCTACAGGCAAAACTTACCCTGCGCCATTGGAGACAAAGATTGACCGCATACAGAACCGCTACAATATGCACTATGCGATGGCCGACCTCAACTTCGATTTCAATATCATGGAGTTTTGGCACAATCGCAAGGCACAGAAGTTCAACTTGTGGTTAGGAGTGGGAGCGGGTTACCTACATGGCTGGAACCGATTCTCTGCCACTACTTCCTATAGGGAGTTGGCAGTAGCGAAGGGCGAGGGATATTATAATGTCTATAGCCACGACTACCTGACCTCAGATGTGGAGAAAAAGCAGGTGAATGCCTTGTACATCCCGGTTTCCCTGAGCTTCGAGTACGACATCACGCCTCGTTGGACCATCGGTTTGATAGGACAGTACAAATACTTACCTCTCGACAACGACCTCACGCCTAAGGGCATAGTTAGTGGTGGACTGGTTCTTCGCTACAACTTTGTGGGCAAACGTATGCCAACCAACAAGGCACTCTATTACAACACGCTTGCTGAACAGCAGGAGATGAAGGACGCTTACGAGCGACAACTGCAGGATAAGCAACGTGAGAATGACGGTTTGCAAAGCAAGTTGCGCAAGAGCCAACAGGAGAATGCCGACTTGAAGGCGTTGGTGGAGGATTGCCAAAATGCTAATGCGAAGGTAAATGGTCATGATGTCTATTTCCCAGTCAACAAGACCAAAATTATCGAGCAGGAACGCATTCGCCTAAATGATTTCATTGCTTCTCTGAAGGAGCAGAAGAACTATAAGTTGACCATCATCGGTGAAGCATCATCAGATGGTCCTTCTTCCAAGAACTTCAAGCTCAGTGAGGGGCGTCTGAACAATGTCGTAGATTATCTCAAGAAGAAAGGCATAGAGGACTTCTCCATCAAGTTGGAGAAAGCTGTGGGAGACAGCAATGACTGCCCAGACATAAAGTGTCGTAGAGTTCAGATTACTGTAGAGTAAAGTCCTCAGTAACAGGGAACTTAAATTATGTAAACCTTTTATACAAAAAGCCGCCTCAAAAGGGAAAAATAAATTCCTCAGGGGCGGCTTTTAATTTTTTTCTATAGTAGCAACAGCTTGATGGCACGACTACTTTTTTCTTTGTTCTTCAACATTCATTCTATTGTTTTTTCAACCAGTCTTTATCTTTCTCATTCTCTTCTGTGAATCTTTTGTCATCGAAAAGGCTTGTCTGTCCTGTCAACTCGTCGATAACCTGCTGCTCACTCTTGCCTGCATCAGGATCAAGATTCTCACGTAGTTCCATAGTGGTGTTTTCAGAAGATTTGCCATCGTTCCCGCCACTTTGAGTACCCTTAAAAGAATCATCTACAGAACCTTCTTCCTCCCCACCAGTTGGTTCAGGGAATCTCGTTGGCTCCAGTTCTTCGATGCTTTCTATCTTCCAGGTAGTGAGACGCTTGCCCTTTGCCTTGAAGCTCTTCTGTCCGATAAACTGTTCTGCATCGATTTCTTCGGCAGGTCGGATAGCATCCACGCCGCCATAGGTAACCTTGATTCTCGGATAAACCGTATCGGTGAGCAAAATCAGCTTGCAGTTAGGATTTTCACCCATGAAGTTCTGATGGCGCTTGATGGCATCCATCGTGAAGCGCTTGATATAAGGATAGCCCTGATTGTCGGCATCGTAGAGAATGGCGGTCCAGATCTTGTGCTCGTCCCATTTTTCCAGACGGAGGATGTTGTCCTCGTAGTGGTTGTTCGGGTCGAAGTTGGTGATGTAGAAATCGCCATCGTCGAGTACTACCAGGATGCTTTCGTCGTCATTGAATTCACCGAGGAATCTTCCGTTCTCATCATAGTTGATGCGGTTTACGTCTGGGTCAAACCAAACCTTTCTTCCTCCCAAGGTGCTGTGACCGTGACTCTTCAGTCCGATGCGTTTGATGGTACGCTTGGTCAGGAGATTTCCCTTGGCAGCACGTCCCTTGATGAGTATTTCGGAGAAATCCTTCTCCAGGAAGATGCTCTGTCGTTTCTTCGACAGGTCTGGCTCCATAGTTACCTTGATGATTTCCGCTTCGCCATTAGGGTTGGCGGTGAAGTAGATGATGCGGCTGCCAGGAGTACCCTGGGTGATGTCGTACAGTTTGTCGCGGGTCATCGCCGTCACGTTGAATCGCTTGATGAAATAATCACCTTGTTTTCCGTCGCGATAAACGCAGTTGTAGATGGTGCGCTTGTCGTTTTTCTTGAATACCTGTACGTGGAGGATGTTCTTTCCTACGAATATCTTGTCGGCCACCTTTGTGACCTTAAATTTTCCGTCTTTATAGAAGACGATGATGTCGTCGAGGTCGGAACAGTTGCATACGAATTCATCCTTCTTGAGTCCGGTTCCTACGAATCCTTCCTGTCGGTTGATAAACAATTTCTGGTTGGCTTCTACCACCTTGGTCACCTCGATAGTGTCGAAGTTGCGTATCTCGGTTTTGCGAGGATGTAACTTGCCGTATTTGCCTTTGAGGTATTCAAACCAGTTGATGGTCACATCGGTCATGTGGGCAAGGTCGTTTTCTATCTCAGCCAGTTCCGCCTTAATCTTCATCAGGAGATCATCCGCCTTATCCTTATTATATTTAAGAATACGCTGCATCTTGATTTCGAGCAGTTTGAGAATGTCTTCCCGGGTGATTTCGCGATGGAAAGCATACTGTACCATTCCCTTGCCATCCACCTCAGCAGTAAAGAGCTTGTCCTTGAAAGGTTCCAACTTTGAGTCGATGAATGCCACTACCTCATCCTGACTCTTACTCTGCTCAAACTTGCGCTCCTTGTAGATGCGCTCCTCGATGAAAATGCGCTCCAGAGAGGAGAAGAAGAGCTGTTCTTCCAATTCGCCCTTGCGGATCATGAGTTCCTTGCGGAGCAGTCCCATCGTGCAATCTACGCTATGCTTGAGCACATCGCTGACGGTGAGGAACTTTGGCTTGTTGTCCTCGATGACGCAGCAGTTGGGTGAAATATTGATTTCGCAGTCGCTGAAGGCATAGAGGGCATCCATCGTCTTGTCTGACGACGTGCCAGGAGTCAGATGGACGAGAATCTCCACGTTGGCAGAAGTCACATCATCCACCTTTCTGGCCTTGATTTTACCTTTTTCTACAGCCTTGGTGATAGATTCGATGAGGCTTCCTGTAGTCTTACTGTATGGAATCTCGCTGATGATAAGAGTCTTGTTGTCGAGTTTGTCTATCTTGGCGCGAACTTTCAGCACACCGCCCCGCTGGCCATCATTGTATTTGCTTACATCAATGGCACCACCTGTAGGGAAATCAGGATAAAGCGTGAATGGTTCGCCCTTCAGATAGTGAATGGCTGCATCGCAGAGATCATTGAAGTTGTGGGGCAGCACCTTGCTGCTCAAGCCTACGGCGATACCTTCTGCACCTTGTGCAAGGAGCAGAGGAAATTTGGCAGGCAGGGTGATAGGCTCTTTATTGCGGCCGTCGTATGAGAGCTGCCAGTCGGTAGTCTTCGGGTTGAATACTACGTCGAGTGCAAACTTGGAAAGTCGTGCCTCGATATAGCGGGGAGCTGCCGCACGGTCGCCAGTGAGAATGTTTCCCCAGTTACCCTGTGTGTCGATGAGCAGGTCTTTCTGTCCCATCTGTACCAGGGCATCACCGATGGAGGCGTCACCGTGAGGATGAAACTGCATGGTGTGGCCCACGATATTAGCCACCTTGTTGTATCTGCCATCATCCATACGTTTCATGGAGTGGAGAATGCGTCGCTGCACAGGCTTCAATCCGTCCTCGATGTGAGGCACGGCACGCTCCAGAATTACGTACGAGGCATAGTCGAGGAACCAGTTCTGGTACATACCGCTGAGATGGTGTACAGCGGATGCGTCGAATCGGTTCACCGGCTTATAATCGGAATGCTGTTCGGTCTGATTTTTCAAATCATCCTTTGACGAATCCTCTAAGTCGTCCTTTTGTGAATCCTCCAAATCGTCTTTAGAGGTGTTCTGCAGGTCGTTATTTTGAGAATCTTGCAAGTTGTCAGGATTTTGACCTTCTATTCCGTCTTTATCTTTAATTTCGTCGCTCATAGATAGCTTTTAATACTTATTTTGATAATTTATGGCAAAAATACAACAAAATTTCGAGAAAAAAGCGTATCTTTGCCGAAAATTTGAAAAAAATAAGTTTTTATCATGGCACAGGAAGATGTTTTTAAGAAAATCGTAAGCCATTGCAAAGAATATGGCTTTGTATTCCCAAGTAGTGAAATTTATGATGGCTTGGCAGCTGTTTATGATTATGGACAGAATGGTGTTGAGCTGAAAAATAATATCAAGCAGTATTGGTGGCAGAGCATGGTATTGCTGCACGAGAACATTGTTGGTCTTGATGCTTCTATCTTCATGCACCCTACAGTTTGGAAGGCTTCCGGCCACGTAGATGCTTTCAATGACCCATTGATTGATAACCGCGACTCTAAGAAGCGTTATCGTGCTGATGTGCTCATCGAGGATCACATGGCTAAATACGAAGAGAAGATTGCTAAGGAGATTGCTAAGGCAAAGAAGCGTTTCGGCGACAGCTTTGATGAGGCTCAGTTCCGTGCTACCAATCCTCGTGTTCTCGAAAACCAGAAGAAGTATGATGAACTTCATGCTCGCTATACTGAGGCTATGCAGGGCCCTAACCTGGAGATGCTGAAGCAGATTATCGAGGATGAGGGTATCGTTTGCCCTATCAGCGGTACCAAGAACTGGACTGATGTTCGCCAGTTCAATCTGATGTTCTCTACCCAGATGGGTGCGGCAAGCGATGCTACCAGCAAGGTTTATCTCCGTCCTGAGACTGCTCAGGGTATCTTCGTAGATTACTTGAGTGTTCAGAAGACTGGTCGTATGAAGTTGCCATTCGGTATCTGCCAGATTGGTAAGGCTTTCCGTAACGAGGTTGTTGCCCGTCAGTTTGTATTCCGTATGCGTGAGTTCGAGCAGATGGAGATGCAGTTCTTCTGCCAGCCAGGTACAGAAATGAAGTGGTTTGAGTATTGGAAGAAGGTTCGTCTGGCATGGCACGAGGCTCTCGGCATGGGTAATGAGAACTATCGCTACCACGACCATGAGAAGTTGGCTCACTATGCTAACGCTGCTACAGATATCGAGTTTAAGATGCCTTTCGGTTTCAAGGAGGTTGAGGGTATTCATAGCCGTACCGATTTCGACCTTTCTCAGCATGAGAAGTTCAGCGGCCGTTCTATCAAGTACTTCGATCCAGAAAAGAACGAGAGCTATGTGCCTTACGATGTAGAGACTTCTATCGGTGTTGACCGTATGTTCCTCAGCGTAATGTGCCACTCTTACTGCGAGGAGAAGTTGGAGAATGGTGAGACACGTGTTGTATTGCGTTTGCCTGAGGCTTTGGCTCCAGTGAAGTGCGCCGTATTCCCATTGGATAAGAAGTATGGTCTCCCAGAGTTGGCTCACGAGATTGTAGATGAGTTGAAGTTCCATTTCAATACTCACTATGGCGATCCTAAGGATTCTATCGGTAAGCGTTATCGTCGTCAGGATGCCATTGGTACTCCATTCTGTATCACCGTTGACCACGAGACTCCAAATGATCATAAGGTAACTCTCCGTTATCGTGATACTATGGAGCAGGAGCGTGTTGCTATCAGCGACTTGCGCAGTATCATCGAGGAGCGTGTGAGCATCACAAGCGTATTGAAAAAGCTTGGCAAGGAAATTAAGAATTTCTAATTGCCCCAGTATTTCGGGATATACCTGTATGATTTGTGTAGTCTGAGTGATATGCATATATATAATAAGGTATATGATATAGCAAAACAAAAGATTTAGATGAACTTTAAGAATATTAAATATTTGTTCTTTCTGCTGATGACGGTTTTCGTACTGTCATCATGCAGTGAGACGAATGAGGACGAGTCGAATTCTGAGTTTAGAAATTGGCAGGAGCGTAATGATAAGGCTTTTGCTGATACATTAGCTAAAGCCCGACAGCAGATTGCCAATGGAAGTACGGAGTGGAAGGTGATACGTAGCTGGACACTTCAGAACCAGACATCCACTACGGAAGGACAAGGTGCTGCTTCTAACCTAAAGTATAATGACGATGATTATATCGTGGTGCATATACTGAAGGAGGGTAATAGCGATGCTAATCTGCTCTATACCGATTCTATCCAGTTGAGTTATCGTGGTAGATTGATTCCATCCGATTCTTATGCCAATGGTTATGTTTTTGACCAGACTTTTGTTGCTGATGCGTATAGTCCGGAAACGGCTAAGCCAACAAAGACGACTGTTAATTATGGTTGGATAGATGGTTTCACCACAGCCCTTTTGGGCATGCATGTCGGAGATCACTGGCAGGTATTCATTCCTGCTAATCTCGCTTATGGCGGTCGCGTTAACTCAACCATCCCTGCTTATTCTATGCTTCGCTTCGAAATGGCATTGACTGCCTATAAGCGAGGTAAAGGTAGCTGGATAACGGAAGAATAATATCAGGCAGTAATATGCTTTATATGTATAGCAATATACTCGCATATGATGACTGCTGAAAGACATGATGAAATTTTAGCCTTGGGAGTAGTGATACTTTCAAGGCTTTCTTTTTTCATCGGATTTCACGAAGTTTTCTTGCTCATACGATTACTCACGGAATTTCCCCTCTTTTTCCTCCTTTATGATTCCATGATTTTCATTTCTATTTTCAATTCTAAAAATATGTTGCGAAGGCTAAATTAGTATTTGTGTTCGTACACAATCCTTTGATGTATATCAAAAAAATGTTAGAAAGCTGCAAATTTATTCATAAAAATATTGTGGGTTCCAAGAAATGTAGTACCTTTGCCTCAGAAATATAAGTTTTAGGTTTTTAGTTAGGTAATAAATTGTTCTAGGTTTTGTTTTTTAAAAGGTAGGTTATTAAGATTGTAATTCAAGGACGACAGGTGTTAGAAGAAAAGGTAAATAAAGATTGTTTATTCAAGGACGACAAATAGGTTAGGTTAGTTTTCATAAAGGTGAAAGTATGTATTTTAGGAATATTGATTGAAAGTAATAATTATTTATGTTAATAAGAAATGGCGGTTCCTCAACATGGAGTCGCCATTTTCCGTGTATTTTGTTTTGACGTAAATCGATAAAAGAATAGATAGAAAATATAAATAAGAAATATGCTATATAGTAAGAAAACAGAATATCTGATGGAGTCGATTCGTTCGGGTAGAACGATGGCACGTAGCGAGAAACTCAATCTGATTGTGGGATTGAGTATCCCGTCTATGTTGGCACAGATTTCCACCGTCCTGATGTTTTTTATTGATGCCTCTATGGTTGGTCATCTGGGTGCTGAGGCTTCAGCCAGTATCGGTCTGATAGAATCTACCACATGGTTGGTTGGCAGTTTGCTGAGTGCGGCTGCCACAGGATTCTCAGTGCAGGTAGCTCATTTTATCGGAGCCAATGATTTTGTGAAGGCGCGTCAGGTCTTTCGCCATGCCTTGATTTGTGGACTGGCTTTCAGTGTGTTCCTCTCGCTCATAGGAGTGGGAATACATTCACATCTTCCATACTGGTTGGGTGGTGGTGCTGATATCGCTTCAGCATCTTCTGGTTATTTCCTGATATATTCCTTGGTGCTTCCCTTCGTGTATCTTTATCATACTTCAGAGATGATGCTCAAGTCGGCAGGTAATATGCATACGCCGAGCGTGATGGCTATACTGGTGTGTATTTGTGATGTAATTTTCAATTATATTTTCATTTATATCTGCAAATTCGGGGTTGTGGGTGCAGCTATGGGTACAGCCTTGGCATATATCTGTATTTCACTACCCAATCTCTATCTGTCGGCTTGTAAGAACCGGATGCTTAATCTCCGTCAGGACCATGTGCGTTTTCATTGGGTAAAGGAATATGTGCAGAGAGCCTGCAAGATCAGCATCCCTATCGCCATACAGAATATTCTGATGAGTGGAGCACAGATTGTGAGCACCATGATTGTAGCACCATTGGGTAACATAGCCATTGCTGCCCATTCTTTTGCGATTACTGCAGAAAGTCTTTGCTATATGCCTGGTTATGGTATCGGTGATGCTGCTACTACTCTGGTAGGACAGACTCATGGGGCGGGGCGCATAGACCTGTGCAGGAACTTTGCTTATATGACCGTTGGCCTTGGTATGTTGGTGATGGCATTGATGGGAGTCATCATGTATGTCTTTGCGCCAGAAATGATAGGAGTGCTTTCTCCTGTGGAGGCCATCCGACAGTTGGGTACTACCTGTCTGCGCATCGAAGCATTTGCCGAACCGTTCTTTGCTGCGAGCATCGTGACCTATTGTGTCTGTGTGGGAGCAGGTGATACATTCAAGCCTGCTGCTATCAATCTCGGTACCATGTGGCTCGTGCGACTCACTCTTGCCTACGCCTTATCCAAAAGCTACGGATTGGAAGGTGTGTGGATTGCGATGGCTACGGAACTTACTTTCCGTGGAGTTCTCTTCCTCATACGCCTTTTCCGCGGTTCTTGGATGAAGAGCTTTCAGGTGCATGGATAAAGGACTTCCGATTCTTTGAGTTAGTGCATGATTTTCCAGGCTAAAGTGTGAAAATAGCGATACAAGCGTGAAAATGAGGGATAAAGAGTGAAAAAAACTACAAAATATTTGTTTTCTCCCTTTAATTATGTTATTTTTGCATTCTGAAAGCTACCCAAAGGCGTGGGGATTTCGTTTTATACTATAAATGTATATTCAGAAAATATCCATTTTCTATAATATGTATGTGTATAGATTAAATAATAAAATGTAAGTAATAATTCTAACATAATAATAAAACATGAGATTAAAGCAGTTTTTTGTAGCGGCAGTGATGCTGCTGGCTACAGGCTCAATGGTGGCACAGCAGATGCCTCAGGTTCCTGTTGACAAGGACGTGAGAATCGGTCACCTTGACAACGGCCTTACCTACTACATTCGTCACAACAATTTCCCTGAGCATGTAGCTAGTTTCTACATTGCACAGAAGGTTGGTTCTATTAATGAGAATGACGACCAGCGTGGTTTGGCTCACCTCTTGGAGCACTTGGCTTTCAATGGTTCTGAGCATTTCCAGGGCAATAGCCTTCAGAACTATCTTCAGAGCATTGGTGTGGAGTATGGTAAGAATTTGAATGCTTACACAAGTATCGACAAGACCGTTTATTATTTTACCGACGTACCAACTACTCGTACTACAGCCGTAGATTCTTGTATGCTCATCCTCAAGGATTGGAGCAATGGTATCTCTCTTACCCAAGAGGCTATCGACAATGAGCGTGACGTTGTACACAATGAGTACCGTATGCGTATGGTAGGTCAGCAGCGTATCATGGAGCGTTCACTTCCTGCACTTTATCCTGGCAGCAAGTACGGTTATCGTATGCCAATCGGTCTGATGAGTATCATTGATGGTTGCGATCCTGAAACTCTCCGTGCTTACTATCGCAAATGGTATCGTCCGGACAACCAAGCTGTCATCGTTGTAGGTGATGTGGATGTTGATCACATTGAGGCACAGATCAAGAAACTCTTCAGCGGCATCAAGGTTCCTGCTAATGCAGCAAAGGTAATCCCTGAGTTGGTTCCTGACAATGATACAGCTATCTATGTAGTTGACAAGGACAAGGAGCAGAACTACGATGTGGCTATGATCAGCATGAAGCACGATGCTACACCTGACTCTTTGAAGGGTAGTCTCAATTACTTCGCTACTTCTTATGTTCAGAGTGCAATTGCCAGCATGCTTAGCTCTCGTTTGGGCGAAAAGTCATTGGAGGCTGACTGTCCATATCTCCAGGCTGGTTGTGATAATGGCAGCTACTTGGTTTCCCGCACAAAGGATGCTTTCAGTCTTACTGCAGTTGCCAAGCCTGGCAAGATGCTTGAGGCTTATGCAGCTGTTCTCCGTGAGGCTAAGCGTGCTAAGGACTTCGGTTTTACGGCTACTGAGTACGTTCGCTATAAAGAGGATTTCATGAGCGGTTTGGATAAGATGTATTCTAACCGTGATAAGATGAAGAATGAGCAGTTTACTTCTCAGTATGTAGATCATTTCATCTCTAATGAGCCAATTCCTTCTGTAGAGGATGAATATCAGATCTATAAGATGCTGGTTCCAAGTATTCCTGTTGAGGCTATCAATGCTTATGCCAAGGAGTTGATTTGCGAGACTGATACCAACTTCGTCACACTTCTGATGATGCGTGATGCTGAGGGTGCTGTTTATCCAACACAGCAGCAGTTGGCTGACGTCGTAAAGCAGGTGCGTGGTGAAAAGCTCGAAGCTTACGTTGATAATGTAAAGCAGGAACCATTGATGACAGAGCTTCCTAAGGCTGGTAAAATCAAGAAGACTACAGAGAATAAGCTCTTCGGTTACAAGATGCTTACCCTCTCTAATGGTGCCAAAGTAGTGCTCAAGAAGACTGACTTCAAGAACGACGAGGTACAGTTTGCTGCCACTGCCGATGGTGGTACTTCTGCTTTCGGAACAAAGGATCTCAACGAGGTGAAGATGATGGGTGCCTTGATGAACTCAAGTGGTTTGCGTGGCTTTACCAATAATGATCTCGAGAAGATTTTGGCTGGTAAGATTGCTTCTTGCGGATTCAGTGTTTCAAAATACCGTCATGGTTTGGCTGGTGGCTCAACTCCAAAGGATTTGGAGACTTTGATGCAGCTCATCTATTTGAAGCTCACTAATCTGACTAAGGACGAGAAGGCTGTCAACAACCTGATCAACAATCAGGTAACAGCACTCGCTAATCGTAGCAACAATCCTCAGGCTGTATTCCAGGATTCATTGACCAGTACTCTCTATCCTGGTAATCCAGTATTCCGCACAATGACAGTGGATGAGGTGAAGAGTGTAAACTACGATCGCGCACTTGAACTCGGTAAGCAGCTTTTCGGTAATGCGAAGGATTATACTTTCTTCTTTGTCGGCAACTTCGATGAGGCTAAGATTCTTCCTCTTATCGAGCAGTATATCGCTTCTTTGCCAAGCAACGGAAAGAAATTTAAGAACGTAGAGACATTGCCAGTAAAGGGTGAAGTTGTCAACAAGTTTACCAAGGCAATGGAGAATCCACAGGATGTAGCTGTTGAGATCTGGTGCTCAGAGGCTCCTTATACATTGCGCAACTCAGTTCTTGCTGATATCGCAGCCCGTGTTATCAATATGGATTACAACCGTAATATCCGTGAGAAGTTGAGTGCTGCTTATTATGCAGGTGCTGATGCTATGGAAAGTGTAAAACTTGATGGCAAGACCATGCGTGTAGGCTTTACTGGTAATGCAATGATGAACCCAGACAAGTCTAAGGATGCTATTCCTTACTTCTATTCTGGCTTGAAGGATGCGATGGAGCAGCCTAATCTGGATGACCTCCAGAAGGTGAAGGAAATCCTTCTGAAGCAGGCTGATGTAAACTGTAAGCAAAATGGCTATTGGATGGGTGTTATCTCTGAGTATCTGCTTTATGGTATTGATACTCATACCAATTACAAGAAGGAGGTAAGCTCTGTAGATGCAAAGGCAGTGAGCGATTTCCTCAAGAATGTAGTGATGAAGGATGGCAACCACGTAGAGGTTATCATGCATGCAACAAAGGCTGGTGAGGCTAAGTAACAAGAAAAATGTCACATAAATATATGAAATCCCGATACAATTGTTGCTGTATCGGGATTTTTTTGTTCCTTTGTCCACAAATTAGAGAGTTTTGTGAAAGGTAAGTTTTATGTTTTAATTTAAAAGTAAATGAATTTAAAGCAAATGATTTTCAATACAATGAATTTCAATTCGATGAAGCGAATTGTTTTGGCGCTTATGCTGGTAAGCGTAGGCATGGTGGGTGTACAGGCACAGCTTCTTTACAAGATCAGTAAGGACAGTACCAATCTGAAGCCTTCCTATATCATGGCGTCCAACCGACTCATGAATCCTATGGGTGTTGTCAGTCTGAGTGGTGAGTTGAAGGAAGCACTTACTAATACCGATCAGATGTATTTCGAGGTAAACAAGGCGGCTTATCAAGAGACCATCAATGACGCAAAAAAACTGGCTGACGGCAAGACTCTCCTCAGTTTGCTTACTCCGGCTCAGCAGACAAAGCTTAATGCTTTCCTCAAGAAATACATGGAGGTGGATTTCCGTAGTTCCTATGTGCAGAAAAAGTATGGTAACCTGACTCCTGCTGCCTTGATGGAAGACATGGAGCAGTTGCTTTTTGTGGCCAATCACATGGGTATGTATGATCCTACTCATACTTTCGACCAGTATTTTGAAGCACAGGCAAAGGCAAACAATGAGACTGTAGGCGGTTTAAGTGATGTGGATGCTTATATCAACGATACTTATAAGAGTGACCTGAAGCAGCAAGTGGCACGCTTGGTAGAGTTTCTGGAGAATGAACCTACAGAGTTGGCCAAGTTGAATAAGGCTGTAGGTGCTTTCAAGGCACAGGACGTAGATGCTGCTTTCAAGGCTACTGGCGCTCATGTTTCTCAACCAACTCTTGAGGCTTGGGCTGCAAAGGTGCAGACTGTGATGGCAGAGAAGCCAACCTTCTTTGTTGTTGATGCCGCCAATTTAGGTGGTGAAAATGGTCTTCTCCAGTTGCTCCGCAATGCCGGTTGCAAAATAGAGAAATAATCAATAGTATAATCCAAAAAATAAATAGGGTAAACCAAAAAAGTCCCGCTGTTAGGATGAAATTCCTTACAGCGGGACTTTTTTCGTGATGTCCTCGACTCTCTATCGAGCGGGGGATAAAGATCATAATCTTACAGCATAACCTTCTTCCTTATCAATGGAATTTACCACATACGAGTGCCTTCCCTTCAGGAAGAAAAACAAAGCTGCACACGAGAATCTCTCTTAAAAGATAATCTCTTTAATTTCTGCTTTTAGCCTTAGAGGCAAGAGCCTCGCGGCGATCACGAAGAATGCTCTGGCATCTGCTGATAGCCTGATTCTGATTCTCTTCGTTAACCTTTACTAAACAATCGTTCATAACCTTTTGTGTTTTGATAAACCTATTGTGATTTGAATACGTTGCAAAGATAGAGCATTCTGATAAAAGATGAAAGAAAATCCTATTAAAATGCATTACTTTTAGTCGTTTTTTTGATTTACGTCAATTTTAAAGCCTTTTGTATCCCAATTTTCATGTTATATTCATACGATTTGTAGTATTTATAGGGATATTACTATGAGAAAATGGGGAAATCCTTCTGAAATTTCATTTTTTTTTTGCGAACTTTGCAGCCGAAAATGGATTCTTCTTCTAAAAGAGATTGTTTTCTTCCAGGGATAATTCCATGCATAAATAGAGAGAAGGAAATGAAGAATTCCATAGGAATATAGGTATATATAAAATAATAAAGGTATGAAAAAAGTAATTCTATTGACTGCTTTGGTGCTGGCTTGCACTACTGGCAGTATGGCAAATGAACTCAGCGAGTGCTCTCTTTCAGAGTTAATCAGTACTCCTGTTAAGAAAACTACAAAGAAAACTACAAAGAAGACTACAAAGAAGACAACAAAGAAAACAACAAGCAAGAAGACAAGTTCAACTAAGTCTTCTACTAAAGCTTCTACTGCGGCAACCTCTGCCACCAGTACTTCTGCAACAACAAATACAGAAACAACAACTCCTACAACTGCAACTTCTGCTACTTCTACCTCTGCTGGTTCTGCAATAGCCGGTATCCTCGGTGGATTGCTTGGTGGAGGCACATCTGGAAGCACAGGCAGTACTGCAGGAACCATTATCAATGGAATTTTGAACAATGTAATCGGCTCTGGTTCTTTCAGTCAAGAGAGTCTTTGCGCTCATACATGGAAATACAGCAAGCCTGGTTGTGCTTTTACTTCAGAGAATCTGCTTGCCAAAGCTGGTGGCGAAATTGCAGCTAATAAGATAGAGGAGCAGTTGGAAGGTTATTACAAGAAAGCAGGTTTCTCTGGCTCAAACACTTACTTCAAGTTTAATACGGATGGAAGTTTTGAGTCAAAAATAGATGGCAAGTCATGGAAAGGTACTTATACTTTTGATGAGAAGACACATGCCATCACAATGAAGGGACTCCTGCTCAGCGTTTCCGGCTATGCCACCCAGACAACCAATGGTGTCAGCCTTCTTTTTGAATCCAAGAAACTCCTTACCTTGGTTCAGACATTGACAGCTCTCAGCGGTAATTCTACACTTGGCATTATCGGCAATATCACCAAGAAGTATGATGGAGTACGTGTAGGTTTTGAGATGAGTAAGTAATTTCTCATTCATCTATTGAGATATTATATAGTAATGATTATATTGCTATTATTTATATAGCAGAAAAATCCCCTTAGAGATAGCCTGAATCAGGCTTTCACTAAGGGGACGTTTTATCTCTTTCGCTTTAAAGTTTCCTTTTTACTTGATTTCGGCTTTAAGCGGAGTTTTCAATGCTTCAAGATAATCCTTGATGCGAATCTGCCATTCTGTATAGCTGCGAACATCATATTTGCTCCATGCAGCTCCGAAGTAATAGCTGAACTTTTCTCCGTCCTTCAAGCCTGTCTTGATGCCTAACGCATGACCGGTAGCGCCGTCGTGCTTCTTATCGAAAAGCTGGTAGTAGGTATTGTCAATGCCATAAGGGAAAAGTACACCTACATATACCTGAGACTGGTTACCTTCCATATTGTCGGTAGGGTCTGCGTAACTTACGTAGTCTTTTGCGAAAGTTTTAGTCTCGGTATCTTCCTCATGGATTGGGAAACCTGTAGCAAAGTCGGTAGGGTGGGTGAGGCCATCATACCAGACTGTCATCTTGTTGAAGTTGCTGCCCTTGTCGAGAGAGATGATACGATGTTCTACTACGTTCTTCTGGTCGCCCACGGTAGAAGGATTGTAGGTCAGTTCAACGGTAAATCTGAGAGGACCATTGTCTAAGATCTTGTAATCCTTATAGCAGTAAGGTAATATCTGTTCGTTACCAATCATAAGACTTGGTGCACCGAGACCCAAGGTTGCACCTACGCGATATGGGTCGAGTCCGTTGCCCTGGTCGAGATGGAATGAGTTGCGGATATTAACTTCTTTTCCTTCTGCTTCTACTGCCTTGATCTGATTTTTGAGTTTGGCAATTTTTGCAGTATTTTTCTCCGTCTTGAGCTGCTTTTCTATTGCCTTTTTCTTTGCATCCACTCTGCACATGTTTTCCCAGGCTTTCTGGTTCTTGATGTATCGGATGTTAACCACCGTATCAGGCGTGTTCTTTACCCAAATATCAGTGCCGAATGAACGCTCGCCAGAACGCTGCAATGCTGGTCCGTAAACACGGTAGGCGCATCGGTCGTTCTCCCAAGCCAGGTCGTCCTTTCTCATTTTATAGAGAGCGCCTGTAGTCCATACATTCTGAGGATATGGCTTCTCTATGCTGATATAAAAGGTAGCTGCGCTATGAGGGCGCACACAGGCATCGATGAGCAACTTACCATCGTGGGTAATCTGTGAACCGATTTGCTGTCCGCGGGTATTTTTTACCACATAAGTCTGTCCTTTGCCAGGAGTTGCATTTGATAGCTTAGCTTTCACATCAGCCATGCTTACTTCTACGAGTTCCATTCGCTGGGCAGCAGTTGTGTTGCTTACTACCACAGTTGCTTGCTGGGCATAGCTGTAGTTGGAACCGGCTATCGCCAAGAGCATCATGACACTCTTCATCATGTTGGTTTTTGTCATCATTGTTTCTGATTTGTTAGTTATTATTAATTTTGTTTTCTTACGTGTCGAACTTGCTTCGTTACGTACATTATTATATATAATACGAATGAATAGTTGCCGATACAGACAAAGAGACAATACTTTCTGTTGCCAATATTTCTTCTGGATTATTCCTCGATAAGGGAAACTACCATGCTGATATCCTCTTTCGGACGATCACCTCTGAGTGTCTCGCAATTCTGGATTTTCTCCACGACGTCGAGACCTTCTTCTACTTCGCCGAATACAGTATATTGGTTGTCAAGGAAAGGAGTACCGCCCATCTCGGTGTAGGTTTTCACCTGCTCATCGGTAAATTTAGGGTAACCTTCCTCCTTGCAGCGTTTTTTGGTTTCATCCACCAGCTGATCCTGCAATTCCATCAATCCCTGGCGGTCGCGGTTGCGACGGAAGTTCATGATCTCATCGTGGTGTTCTTTGGCAAGCTGGTTGAATATGTTTTGCTCCATCTGCATACCCATCTGTTTCTCCATCTGCTTGAGTTCATTCATCTTATAGGTTTTTCCCCATACGATATAGAATTGGCTTCCGCTGCTTTCGCGCTCAGGATTCACCTCATCTCCCAATCTCGCAGCGCTCAGTGCACCACGTTTATGGAAAAGTTGAGGATAAACAAATTCTGCAGGAATCGTGTAGTCAGGACCACCTGTTCCTAACATTTTGCCCTTAGGAGCATTCTTACTCTCCGGATCACCGCCCTGAATCATGAAATCCTTGATGACACGATGGAAGAGAGTGCCGTCGAAATATCCCTCTTTAGCCAACTTGATGAAGTTGTCGCGATGTTGAGGAGTCTCATCATAAAGGCGTACTTTGATATCGCCTTCAGAAGTTTTAATCAATACTTTTGCCATAATATTTAATTATCTGTATAGTTTTCTTTAGTTGTGGTCTTTATAACCTTCAGCCCTTTTTTACCTTTTTACTTTTTTACCTTTTTACCTTTCATAATATTCCTTCCATTCTTTCATGGCTTCCTTCCAGTCGGTTTGCTCTCCGTTTGCAACAGCCTCCTTCTGTTTTTCTGCCTCGTCGCGAGCCTTGTCACGAGCACGTTTGGCTTTCATCGCCTCGATGGTAGCATCATCAAGAATCTGGATGGCACCACGCTTGATGGCAGCCTGAAGTTCCTCTTCGCCGAAAGCCTTGCCCGGTTCGTTGAAGTCGGATATATTAAATTCGTAATCTACGCGAAGGTCATGGCGAATCTGCTTCTGCTGGAGTCTGTTACCAGCGTTTTTCAATCGGAGCAATTTGCCGATTTCCTTGATTTCTCCTGCGGAGTATTTGTTTCTTCCCATTAAAAAACTGATGTTATAATAATCTTATGAATAATTCTCTGCAAAATTACAGATAATCCTTGATAATGCCAAGTAATTATCTGGAAAAATGCGCTTATGGCATACGAAATCTGCCATCTTGTCATTTCTTTTATGCTCTTTTCTGACATTTCTCGCTCTTTTGTCAGTTGTGCCCCTTCTGTCTTTTCCTTGGCACACGCTTTGTTAACTATGTTTGCGTGACCGTTGGGGAGAGTTCCTGATAGATGCATATCTTCGGCAGACTTTCCGGAAACAGCGTTCACATGATAAACATTATTAATAACGATAAAAATAAAAAAAGATATAATCATGGGAAAAGTAATTGGAATTGACTTGGGTACCACAAACAGTTGTGTTGCCGTTTTCGAAGGTAGCGAACCAGTTGTAATCGCTAACAGTGAAGGTAAGCGTACTACTCCATCAGTAGTAGGTTTCGTTAAGGATGGTGATCGCAAGGTAGGTGATCCTGCTAAGCGTCAGGCCATCACAAACCCTAAGAACACTGTATATTCTATCAAGCGTTTCATGGGTGAGACATACGCTCAGAGCCAGAAAGAGGCTGAGGCAATGCCTTACACAGTAGTAAACGAGGGTGGTTATCCACGTGTTGAAATCGAGGGTCGCAAATATACTCCACAGGAGATTTCTGCAATGGTTCTCCAGAAGATGAAGAAGACCGCTGAGGATTATCTCGGACAGGAGGTTACAGATGCAGTTATTACAGTTCCTGCTTACTTCTCTGACTCTCAGCGTCAGGCTACTAAGGAGGCTGGTCAGATTGCAGGTTTGAACGTTCAGCGTATTGTCAATGAGCCTACAGCCGCAGCTTTGGCTTATGGTGTTGACAAGGCTAACAAGGATATGAAGATCGCCGTATTCGACTTGGGTGGTGGTACATTCGATATCTCTATCTTGGAGTTCGGTGGCGGTGTATTCGAGGTACTTTCTACCAATGGTGATACTCACCTGGGTGGTGATGACTTCGACCAGGTAATCATCAACTGGTTGGCTGATGGCTTCAAGGCTGAGGAAGGCGTAGATCTCCGCAAGGATCCTATGGCTATGCAGCGCTTGAAGGAAGCTGCTGAGAAGGCTAAGATTGAGTTGTCAAGCTCTACATCTACCGAAATCAACTTGCCTTACATCACAGCCGTTGACGGTATGCCAAAGCACTTGGTTAAGACTTTGACCCGTGCACAGTTCGAGCAGTTGGCTCACAACTTGATTCAGGCTTGCTTGGTACCTTGCCAGAATGCCGTTCGTGACGCTAAGCTCTCTACATCAGATATCGACGAGGTTATCTTGGTTGGTGGTTCAAGCCGTATCCCAGCCGTTCAGACACTCGTTAAGAACTACTTCGGCAAGGAGCCTTCTAAGGGCGTTAACCCTGATGAGGTAGTAGCAGTAGGTGCAGCTATCCAGGGTGCCATTCTGAACAAGGAAGAGGGTGTTGGCGACATCGTATTGCTCGACGTTACTCCATTGACTCTCGGTATCGAGACTATGGGTGGTGTGATGACTAAGCTCATCGATGCTAATACAACTATCCCTTGCAAGAAGAGCGAGGTGTTCTCTACTGCAGCTGATAACCAGACAGAGGTTACCATCCACGTATTGCAGGGTGAGCGTCCAATGGCAGCTCAGAACAAGAGTATCGGTCAGTTCAACTTGACAGGTATTGCTCCAGCTCGTCGTGGTGTTCCTCAGATTGAGGTTACCTTCGATATCGATGCCAACGGTATCTTGAACGTATCTGCTAAGGATAAGGCTACCGGTAAGGAGCAGAGCATCCGCATCGAGGCTTCATCTGGCTTGAGCGAGGATGAGATCAACCGCATGAAGGCTGAGGCAGAGCAGAACGCTGCTGCTGATAAGGCTGAGCGCGAGAAGATTGACAAGATGAACCAGGCAGACAGCATGATCTTCACCACCGAGAACTTCCTGAAGGATAACGGTGATAAGATTCCAGCAGACAAGAAGCCAGGCATCGAGCAGGCATTGCAGCAGTTGAAGGATGCTCACAAGGCTGGTGATGTTGCAGCCATCGATACTGCCATCAACAACTTGAACACCGTAATGCAGGCTGCTTCTCAGCAGATGTATCAGGGTGGTCAGCAGGCTGGTCCTGGTGCACAGGGTGCTCAGGGCGGTCAGCAGGCACAGGGCGGCAATGGTGGCGCTCAGGATGTTCAGGACGCTGACTTCGAGGAGGTTAAGTAATATCTCCTGCCGATGAGGAGCCTCTCATTGATGCTCCTCTCTCAAAAGAGAGTTGTTAAGTTAATATATAATTAAAGCACACAACTGAAAAGGAAACGATTCGGTTGTGTGCTTTTTTTGTATTGAGAAAGAAAGATATTTCTAAATATGCAGCCACTTGGCCTTGCAATATTCCTTGTTCGTCTCTAAGAGACTTTATCTTGTTTCCTAATAACATATTTCCTATTCTTTGGGTTTGTATTGAATATCTGTGTTAGATATACCGTTCTATTGGGCAGTTTCCGGTCGGAATATCTTCAAACGGTCGGATTTTTGGTCGGATTTTGGATTTTTCGGTCGGATTATGATTAAACCGACCGATTGTAGTCTTTCAATATCCACTTTAACCCGATTCTGTCTATCTGTTTTTCTTCATTCAATTCTACTAATAGTCTGCCAACATAACGAAGTTGTTGTTCCTCCGTCTTATTGGCTGGTAGTACATCCTTCAGATATTCGTATATACTATCTCGTTTGGCACCTTCATCTCCTGCATTGCCGAGATATTGTAGAACCATTTGGCGCAACTTCTCCTTATCCAGTCCTTTTGTTTTTGTGTAAGAAGGCAGCTGGTGAGTGTTCTTGGCAATGCTAAGAGAAATGCTGTAATGCGGAGCCTCACCTTCTATCAGTCCACGTTTGAGCAAGTCTTGCGCTATATTCTCATGAATAGTTCTGCCTTTTTGTACTGTGTCAAGCGAGATGCAATCCCAAAGAGAAAGAGTATCGTTTGTCTTCAACAGATCAGTGTATCGCTTATTGATTTCATTGCCATAAATGCGCACAACGACTTTCTTCTTTATCTGGTCAATCTCATAGTCTGGCATAGGGAAATGTCTGCGCCATTGCTCATTGAACATTTTCTTGATACCACGGCTTACGGTATCTATCATGTTGAAATCTACCATAGCCCTACACAGGCATTCATTACGGAAATGCGTCTGAGGCTCTTCGTTCCTCAAAACATTCTCCAAAGTGCCAGGAATGAATGTGCCAGCATTGGAATAATACAGATATCCTGGATTCTCCACGAAATTGATGCGTTGCTGAAGAGTGTAGTCTTGATGGCCAATACATTATGTAAACAATTACATTATGTCACCTTCTGCAACTTTTTTGCAAAAT
>SAMEA3663069__coassemble_483_pt1 | contig 46330 bp, 43 predicted proteins | sample SAMEA3663069__metabat2_high_PE_005 | metagenome-assembled genome bin SAMEA3663069 (sample SAMEA3663069) | pig gut metagenome | biome: pig gut; feature: pig-associated habitat; material: faeces | place: France | collected 2012
ATGCCGTTGATGTTCTGAGGCAGATATTGGGTGCCTCCAGTAAGAGCTGCCAGCGTAGGCATTACATCTGGGAAATAGATGATGTTGTTCAGCGACTGTACCGGTACTTTTCCTGGTTGGTTCACGATGAATGGTACTCGGATACCTCCTTCGTAAAGCTGCGCCTTGCGGCCACGGAATCCTGCGTTGCAGTTGAACAGTTTCAATGGTGCCTGAACGGCAGCACCATTATCTGATGCAAAGATAACGAGCGTATTCTCGCGCAAATTATTCTTTTCCAGATAGGTGAGCAGTCTGCCTATTGCCGCATCCATGTGAGTTACGAGTGAAGCGTAGCGCTTGTCATTCATGCTCCAGGATTCATCATCATACCATGTGGTGTTGTCAATGATGTAGGGTTCATGAGGCGCATCAAAAGCCAGATAGAGGAAGAAAGGATTCTTCTTGTTTCGCTTGATGAAATTGATGGCATCATCGGTCGAAATATCTGTGTTGTGCTTGATGTGCTTATCGTGCTCATTTGCCTTGATATGGATGAGCTTGTCGTTGTCGAAACGGTTGTATGGATAATAGTAAGGTGAATTGGATTCTACCGTACTGATCAGCCATCCGTGGAACTCGTCAAAGCCACGATAGATAGGTGATGATTTAGGATCATACCCATCCAGATGCCATTTGTTGACAAGGCAGGTTTTGTAACCGGCTGCGTGCAATACCGTAGCGATGGTTGTATCCTGTGGTTGCAGACTTGTTCTGCGAACGATGGTCGTATCGCCATTCGGGTTGATTTTCAAACCAGTCAATCCTCCGGCAGTACACATATTATCACGGATACGGCTGTTTCCGGTATTCTTACCAGTCATCAGCGCACATCTTGATGGTGAACTGATTCCTGAACCGGCATAGCTCTGGTTGAATCGTGTACCCGTAGCAGCCAGTTTGTCAATGTTGGGCGTCTTGATAGTCTTGCTGCCGTAGCAGGAAAGATCGCCATATCCCAGATCATCTGCAAGGATGAAGATGATGTTAGGTCTGTCGGCTGTAGCCTTTACACCTTGTTTTGTGCCATTGCTGCCTGCCCTGGCACGAGCGAGGCTGCAATGGCTCCGATAAATGCTTTATTCTTCATTGTTAAATTGTTAGTCGATTTATTTTGCAAAAGTATGAAAAATAAATGAGAAAAAGTGATTTTCTAAATAAAAAGTTATACCTTTGTCTTCAAATCTTTCGTTGCCATAAACTATCTTCAAGTAATGAAAAATGGAGGTAATAGCCATGCTGAGTACCCATAGCTCTAGTACTATAACAGTACTAGCGATTCATTAATGAAGTAAGCATCGTTTGACCTCCTAATATCCATATTTCTTGTTTTTGGATGCAAAGTTACAACATGGGTATGCAGTCTTTCTGCGTAGATAAGAAAAAATATACTCAAGCCTGAAAAAAACAAGGATTGAGCATGTTGTGAATATTTATCAATTTGCCATAAATCTCCTTTAATAAAAAAGGGGTGATGTGTGTGTACAAATCCATATTTTTATTAAAAAAAACTGTTTCTTTCAGAAAAGTGTGGTTTTCGATCCCCGTATTCGTAGGAAAAGTGTATTTTTTATTTGGTTATTCCGTAGGAAAAGTGTATATTTGCACCGTTAAAATCATAAGAAAAGTGTAATTATGCTGTATAGAAAGATAGAAAAATATATCGTAAGTCACTTACAATCAGGGTCTGACAAGATTCTGATTGTAGATGGTGCACGCCAAATCGGAAAGTCGTACATTATCCGAGAAATCGGAAAGAAGCTTTTTCCCAACTATATTGAGGTGAATATGGAAACAGATAAGCTTGGAGACCGGACTTTTGCTGACGCTAAGACGGTGGATGATTTCTATTTGGCTTTGAGTACGGTGGCAGGTGATAGGATGAAGGAAAAGAATAACACTTTGGTATTTATAGATGAGATTCAAGCCTATGATCATTTGCTTACTTTGCTTAAGTTCCTGCGTGAAGATAATAAGTTTACTTATATCGCCAGTGGTTCGTTGCTGGGTGTTACGCTTAAGACAACATCATCTATTCCTTTAGGCAGTATCATTATCCGTCACATGTATCCGTTAGACTTTGAAGAGTTCCTGATAGCCAATGGAATCGGACAACTGGTGCTTGATGCGATTCGCAAGAAGTTTGCTGCAAGGGAGTCGATGCCGGAAGCTATCCATAACAAACTTCTAGATTTGTTCAAGAAATATCTCCTGGTAGGTGGATTGCCTGATGCTGTCAATGAATTCTTAGCAACCAAGAATATCACAACCATTCGTACCATTCAGAATGAAATCCATCATCTCTATGGAGTGGATGCGGCACGTTATGAGGAGATGCACAATCGCTTGAAGATTCAGCGCATCTACAGTATGGTTCCTTCTAATTTGGAAAACAAGAAAAAACGTGTGGTGGTGAAGGACATTGAGGACAAGAAGGGAAAGCGAATGAGTGATTATGTAGAGGAATTTGATTATCTGATTTCTTCTGGCATTACCTTGGAAGTGAAGGCCATCAGTAAGCCAAGTTTCCCTCTGATAGAGAATAGTGGTAAGAATCTGCTGAAGCTTTATATGAACGATGTGGGTATTCTGACCGGCATTTTCTTTGGCACCAACATCAAGGCGGTGATGGATGATGTGGCAAGTATTAATCTCGGTTCCGTTTATGAGACGGTGGTGGCACAGGAGTTGAAGGCGCATGGCTTCAATCTTTATTATTACGACAACAAGAAGACGGGGGAAGTAGATTATCTGATAGATGACATGGAGCACCTTTCTGTTCTTCCGTTAGAAATCAAGTCTGGTAAGGATTATCAGGTGCATAGTGCCTTGGATAAGTTCCTGCAAGTCAAGGAATATAACATCCAGCAAGCCTTCGTTTTATCCAATGCTCAGCAGGTGAAGGTGAAGGATGGAATAACTTATCTGCCTATCTATTATATAATGTGTATAGAGCCAAAGCAGGCAGAAGATGAAGTGTTGCTTTAGGACGATTGGTAAGATATAATAAGAAAAATGTAAAGAATATTTATCATAATACCCCTTATTATTGGGATAATATTTATGATTAGCTACCAGGTTTAACAACTGTGGCTATGATAGCTGCCCAATTGTATGCAAAATTGAGCAAGGAAAATCCTGATGGAAACATTATGCTCAATGAGCAAGAAAAAGCTGATCTAGAAAACTGGCTTGGCGTATGAAAGTTGATTACTCTAAAGAGTTTGAAAAATCTCTAAAGAAATTATCAGGAAAGATGCTTGATTCAATACGGCGTGTTATTACTGAGGTAAAACAAGCCGAAAACATCAAAGACATTACAGACTGTACTAAGCTTGTTGGTTATAGTAACATAGTGAGAATAAGATTCCATTTTTTATCTTTTATGGCAAGTTTCGCAAGTTCAGAAGTTAATGAAGTTAAAGGAGTTATCGCTCCCTACGGTCGCTGAGGAGTTAAGACAATAGTCTTTTTGGCGTAGTTATTAAGCTGCAAGACATACGTCTTAACTCCTTAACTTCCTTAACTCCTTTAACTTCCTGATATGCGAAAGTTCAGTGACATTATTATTACTGGCAGCAATGCTCGCATGCTGAGCAATGAACTGGGCACACTCATCGGTGGCAGATATAAGGAAATCTATATCCACTCGCTGAGCTATAACGAGTTTTTGAAATTTCAACAACTATCAGATAATGACGAAGCTCTTGCTTTGTACATTCAGTACGGTGGCCTGCCTGGTCTGGTAAAGATCGGTCTGGAAGAGGATGATGCACGTGAATATCAAATGGACATTTACCATACCGCCTTGCTCAAGGATGTCATTATGCGCAACCAGATAAGAAATGTACCATTCTTAGAGAATTTAGTACGTTTCCTTGCAGACAACACCGGTATGTTAATTTCCGCCAACAGTATCGCCAAATATATGAAATCACAAGGCGAAGCAATAACGTCCACGGCTATCATCAATTACATTTCCTTCCTTTGCGAAGCCTATATCCTGCACAAGGTGAACCGCTATGACATCCACGGCAAACGTATCTTTGAAACCAACGATAAGTTTTATTTTGAAGACAACGGCATTAGAAATGCCATTGCCGGAGGAACACGTGAAGGAGACATAGAGAAAGTGATAGAGAATATCATTTATCAGCACCTCATACGTTTGGGCTATCAAGTTTATGTAGGGCAACTACAAGCTGGAGAAATCGACTTTGTATGTACCAAGTCTGGAGGCGAACGCATTTACGTCCAAGCTTCGTACATCATAGCCGACGATGCAACCAGAGAGCGGGAATTTGGAAATCTTAGGTCCATCAAAGACAACTATCCGAAGTACGTTATCTCTATGACTCCTCTGCTCACCAAGAATGATGATGACGGCATCACGCACCTACATCTTCGCAAGTTCCTGACAGAAGGACTATAAATAACAGGCAAATGCTCAATGAGGTAAAATTAAACATTTACACAGACTGACTTTTCCTGATTTTCTGACACTATCATGCGAATCAATTCCTCGTTAGTTTTGCTGTCAATGCCTGCATCCTTTACCTCTGTGAAATAATCGAGTGTACTGGAACATTCCCCTGTAACATCCACTCCTATTACCCTTTCGTGGGCATAGATGATACGCAGGACTGCCTGAAGCTGCAGAAGCGTCATGTTCTTTGATACAAGCTTGATGCCACATATGAACGCCACCGCTCCTGCAGTTAATATCAAGGAAGATGAAAACGCTTATACGATGGAGATTGCAGCTCCTGGCTTGAAGAAAGATATGGTCAATATCAACTCCAATGTCGTTTATCTCGATGAAGGAGAATCAAGGCAACAAGACAGCCTCTTTGATGAAACAGTACAAGAACAACGTAGATCACCCAGTGGGTGCCATTCTTTCGCTCAATACCATAGCCCACACCATCGGTTCCGCCGGTGTAGGAGCTGAGTCTATCAAACTCTTTGGTGAAGAATACTTCGGTATCATTTCCGCGATTCTTACCCTGCTGATTCTGGTGCTTTCTGAAATCATCCCGAAAACCATTGGTGCATCCTATTGGCGCTCATTAGCCATGTCATCTACCAAGATTATCAGGGTGCTCATTTTCATCACCTATCCATTGGTACTGCTCTCAGAACTTATCACGAAGATATTTACTTCTAAGAACCACCAAACTACCATGAGCCGCGAGGAAGTGTCAGCCATGGTAGATGTAGGAACCACAGAAGGCATCTTCCGTGAATCAGAAAGCAAGATCATCAAAAGCTGTATTCGCCTGGCTGGAGTAAAGGCTAAAGAGGTAATGACTCCATCCATTGTGGTAGAATCTGCCAATGTGAATCAAACTATCAAGGAGTTTTACGAACAGAAAGAATGGAAATTCTCACGCATCCCTGTATATGATCATAACAAAGACTACATCGTGGGCTATATCCTGAAAGACATGGTACTCAAGGAGTTTTCAGACGACAAGTTCCAGACCAGATTATCAGAGTTGGTGCGCCCGATTCTTTCTTTCAATGAAGATGAATCTCTATATCAGATATGGGAAAAGATGCTGGAAAAGCACGAACACATCTCTATTATTGTGGATGAATACGGTTGTCTCTGTGGCGTAGTTTCTATGGAAGACGTGATAGAAACAATGACTGGCGTAGAAATTGTAGATGAAGACGATGTGGCAGTGGATATGCAGGTTCTGGCCAAAGAAAAGTCGCGATTGATGATGAAGAAAAAGGGTGCATCATTTGCATATATCAAATATTAAATGTAAATTTGCGGTGAAAAATGTAAACATCGTAGATTATGTCAATATTCAGTCGCCTCTTTGGAAGGAAGAATAATCTTACTGTGGACTCTGACATCAAGAAGAAAGATGCCAGAAGCAAGAATATTGCCTTCGTGGATACCGAAGTGGGGCTGAAAGACCATAAAATACACGACATCGGAGCATTACGTGATGACGGAGCCACCTTTCACCAAGCATCCCAAACTGCACTGAATCAGTTTCTACAAGAAGGAAAGGTTGATTATATTTGCGGTCATAACCTCATTCACCATGATGCCCACTATCTCCATCTCAACGGTATTCTGATAGATACCCTCTATCTCTCCCCACTCCTCTTCCCCAAACGCCCTTACCATCACCTGGTAAAAGACGACAAGCTGATGAGTGAGCAGATGAACAATCCTGTCAATGACTGCGAGAAAGCCAAGGAACTCTTGATGGATGAGATCGCAGCATGGAATCTATTATCTGAGAATAAGAGGAAAATCTTCACCTTATTGCTCCAACATGAAGAAGAATTCAGAGGATTTCTGATGTATGTGGGAACCATCGAAACAGATGAAACGACCACAGATGTTTCAGAATTAATTCTTTCTGAATACAAGAATCATATTTGCGCCCATGCCGACATTCCTGCACTTGCTGCCCAGTCACCATGCGGCTTGGCATACGCATTGGCTCTCATAGGCACAGACGATTACCAATCCGTGACCCCAGGTTGGGTTCTCCACAATTATCCCGAGGTAGAACATTTCATCTATGTGCTCTGCCATACCCAATGCGCCGATGGCTGCGAGTATTGCAACCACATGCTCGACATTCATTACAACCTGAAGCAACTCTTTGGCTATGATGCTTTCCGCACCTATGATGGTGAACCTCTCCAAGAACAGGCATCGCAAGCGGCAGTGGACGGCAAGTCATTATTGGCAATATTTCCTACCGGTGGCGGCAAGTCGCTCACCTTCCAGTTACCAGCCTTGATGGATGGAAGAACCGTACATGGACTCACCGTGGTTATCTCGCCGCTGCAATCATTGATGAAAGACCAGGTAGATAATCTCGCAGACCGAGGTTTCACCGATGCCGTAACCATCAACGGTCTCCTTGATCCTATCTCCCGCTCCTTGGCCATCGAACGAGTACTGAGCGGAGATGCCACCTTATTATATATAGCCCCTGAGATGTTGCGCTCCAATACCATCGAGCGCATACTGATGGCTCGACATGTAGTGAGATTCGTCATAGATGAAGCCCATTGCTTCTCTGCATGGGGACAGGACTTCCGTGTGGACTACCTATACATCGGCAAGTTTATCAAGAAATATCAGGAGCACAAGTTTGGCAAGGACGCAATGGAAAGGAATCACGGCCGAACCCAGATACCCGTATCTTGCTTTACCGCCACCGCAAAACAGAAGGTGGTGCAAGACATCTGCGACTATTTCAAGTCTTGGCTGGGCACAGACCTCCAGCTCTTCGCCTCATCAGCCTCACGTACCAACCTGCACTATTCCGTTATCCACGTAGATAGTGACGGCAACAAATACAACCTCCTACGCTCGCTCGTGGAAAAGACAGATTGCCCTACCATCATTTACGTATCCCGCACCAAGCGAACCCGGGAACTCGCCCAGAAGCTAACACGTGACGGCATATCCGCACTGCCCTATAATGGCAAGATGGATGCAGACGAGAAGGTGCACAATCAGGAGGCCTTCATGAGCGACAAGGTAAGAATCATCGTGGCCACCTCCGCCTTCGGTATGGGCGTCGATAAAAGCGATGTGGGGTTAGTCATCCACTACGACATCTCCGACTCTCTGGAAAACTATGTACAGGAAGCTGGACGTGCCGGAAGAGATCCACACCTAAACGCAAAATGCTATGTACTCTATAGTGACGAGGATTTAGACAAGCATTTCGTACTGCTCAACCAGACGAAGCTGAGCATCAGCGAGATACAGCAGGTATGGAAAGCCATCAAAGTTCTTACCAAGCAGCGTCCACACGTAAGTTGTTCTGCCCTTGAGATAGCTCGACAAGCAGGCTGGGACAACTCTGTATCCGACATAGAAACCCGTGTTCGCACCGCCCTATCAGCCCTTGAACAGAGCGGATACATAGAGCGAGGCAACAACATTCCGCACGTCTATGCCACAGGAATCACCGTCAAGAACATGGACGAAGCAAGATTGCGCCTCACCGAATCACCCCTATTCTCTAAGGATGAAATGCAGAATGCCATACGCATTATCAAGTCGCTCATTACCCAGAAGCACATAGCCAAAGCACAGGATAGCGAGGCAGAATCCCGCATTGATTACCTCGCAGACATCCTCGGACTCAGCAAGCGAGATGTCATATCTTCCGTTGAGCGAATGCGCCAGGAAGGCATTCTTGCCGATACCCGTGACATCTCTGCCTATCTGCAAGATATCAGCGACAATCAACGCAAGCCCCAGCAAATGCTGGAGAATTTTGCCAAACTGGAAAAATATATTCTGGAACATATTCCAGATGAATCGCTGCAAATCACATACAAGCAACTCAATGATAATGCCGTACATGATGGCATCAATACTTCGACAGAAAAGCAAATCCGCACACTGCTATACTTCTTAGTAGTGAAGGGATATACGCACAAGAAAGAAGACGGATCTCACAATCTCGTCATAACGAGGGACAAAGACATAGAGACCATCATCAAGCGATTTGAAAGAAGAATTGAGGTTTGCCGATTCATCATCGAAAGACTATATAGCCTGGTGAAGGAAAACGATTCTGAAGAGAAATCTCTCCAATTCTCAGTAGTCGAACTTCTAAACGATCTGAAATCCAACCACCAATCGCTTTTCTCCGACTTCTCTTCCCTGCAGTTGGAAGACGTGGAGGAAGCCTTGCTCTATCTCTCCAAGATAGGAGCCATGAAGCTGGAGGGAGGTTTTTTGGTTCTCTACAATGCGATGGCAATTAAGCGCACCAAGGAACTTCGCCTGCGATACAAACAGGAAGATTACCGGATGCTCAATGAATTCTACAAGCAGAAGATTCAGCAGATACACATTGTGGGCGAATATGCCAACCTGATGGTTAGAGATTATAATGCAGCCCTGCAATATGTGCAGGATTATTTCCAGATGGACTACCACCGTTTCATCTCAAAGTACTTCAAGGGCAACAGAGAGGCAGAGATAGAGCGCAACGTTACACCTTCGAAGTATAGGAAACTCTTCGGAATGCTCTCCAAGCGACAGAAGGAAATCATCGACGACCATGAATCTCGCTGCATCGTAGTCGCTGCTGGTCCTGGCAGCGGCAAGACACGTGTGCTCGTACATAAACTTGCCTCTCTCCTGCTGTTGGAAGATGTAAAGCACGAACAACTCCTGATGCTCACTTTCTCGCGTGCAGCCGCTACCGAATTCAAGCAGCGACTGATGCAACTCATCGGCAATGCAGCCCATTTCGTAGAAATCAAAACCTTCCATTCTTATTGCTTCGACCTGCTGGGCAGGGTTGGCAATCTGGATGAGGCAGGAGATGTGGTAAAGCAAGCTGCAGAAATGATCAAGAATGGAGAAGTAGAACCCAATCGCATCAGCAAAACCGTACTCGTCATCGACGAAGCACAAGATATGAGCAAGGATGACTATGCCCTTGTCACTGCTCTTATGAAAGCCAACGAAGAGATGAGGGTAATAGCTGTAGGCGATGATGACCAGAATATCTATGAGTTTAGAGGTTCCAACTCTCTGTACCTCTATGAATTGGTCCAGACAGAACATAGCCGTTTCTTCGAGATGACCGAGAATTATCGCAGTTTTCGCCATATCGTAGAAGCTGCCAACGATTTCGCCCGTAACATCCGACAGCGTATCAAATCCGCCCCTATCATCTCTATGAGTCAAGAAGATGGAGAAGTAAGAATTGTGAAGCATCCATACGATATTCAGGAGAAAAGGGTTTATATGTATCAGCCTATTCTTGAAGATGTAATACGATTACAGACAAGTAACAATCAAAAAGCAACCGATGGATCTTCCGACAAGAAGAACGAAACCATCAGTATCCTCACACAGACCAATGAGGAGGCTGTCATCATGCTGGCTCTTCTTCACAGCCATGGCATCAAGGCTAAGCTGGTGCAATCTATGGACGGCTTGCGCTTTTGGAATCTGGCAGAGGTAAGATACTTCTTGAAGAAAATAGACCAAAGTCTCAAAGAGACGAAATCCCCTATCATTCCTGATGATATTTGGGAAACAGCCAAGCATCAGACATACCAAAAGTATGCCTCCAGCCTGGCATTGCAATACCTGCACCGCAGCCTTCAGATATTTGAGCAAACCAATCGTGCCAAGTACTACAGCGATCTGAAGGAGTTTGTGTTTGAATCATCAGTAGAAGACTTCTGTGACATCACGGAATCGGACATCGTGGTCAGCACTATCCACAAGGCAAAAGGCCATGAGTTCGACCATGTATTGATGCTCATTACCCATCCTGAGCATCCTACAGATGAGATACTGCGCCGATACTATGTGGGCATGACACGTGCCAAGCAGACACTTACCATCCACACCAATGGCAATCTTTTCGACACTCTCCATACTGCCCAACATCTCTATGACACTCAGGCTTATGATGAACCCAATGAAATTGTGCTCCAACTCTCACACAAGGATGTAAACCTTGGCTTTTCCAAGCCTCATAAGGACACTATCCTTTCCCTGAGAAGTGGCATGCCATTAACCTACCACGACCATTGCCTTTGCCTTCCATCAACAAGCAAAGACATTGCCCAATTTTCCATCAAGATGAATGAAAAAATAGGGAAATGGGAATTGAAAGGCTACAAGATAACCACCGCAAAAATTCGATTCATCGTGGCATGGAAGTCAAAGGATGCACCAAAGGATGAGAAGGAATCCGCCATCGTACTTGCAGACTTGGTAATGACATACTCACGATAGCAATAAATATATAGAAAACCCAATTCTTCTAAGGCTTTTTGACTGCGTGTCTGTTCTTCTAGTGTATTGAACTGAGGAATGAGAGGAATGCGGATGACGATTCTGTCTTTGTGCTTGGTATAAGTAGGATACACTCTCCTGCATTGATTTCAATTCTGTATCAGTCATTTGTACATAGATGGAAACGCCATAGAGGGTTTCTCCATTGGATTTTACTCCCAATGGGTGAACCATGCAGAAAGAAGGTTGCTCACCCCTTGTCCAGCCAGTGATTTGAATGTATTTTTTATTGTCAAGCAATAGGACTGTGCGTGACGTTCCTTTGTATTTACGATTGAAAGTATATGCTACTTCACTCTTCTTTATAGCATTTCCAGCCGTATTTGAACGATAGTAAATAGTTAATTTAGTGTTGCTATCAAAATAGTAATTATCTGGAGATACACCAATTGTGTTGTGATAATATTCGAGAGGCAGTCTTTTGCCATACTTGTCTATTTCCCATGTGCCGTAGTGCTTCCAGCCATGACCAACAAACACTTTGTCAAAGTTTTCTTTGCTGATACCGCCACCATCACCAAAACATTTTCCATCGTCACTATAGTCGTAGTTGCTGTCATGATTATCCAATACCGAAGCCCATTGTTGTTCTAATGTTTCTTCGACTTCATCATTGCAGGATACCACAAAGAAGGATGCAAACAGTACGAATGCTAATCCAATAAAAGATTTAATTGTCTTCATATTTATCACAATTTATGTTCTTTTAAGTATAACGTTTCATCGTCTATTTTATTACGTCAGAAGAGCACTTTTTCCTAATTTTGAAGAGACAGACATGCAAACAAATAGGCAAACAAACAAGAATACAATATGATTTTGTTCACTATTTTCCGCATATCGTTGGGTGACAGGCACATCCACAAAAACAGTGAAAACTCGTGTCACTGGTGTCACCCAACAAACTGGCTCCAATAAAGGGCTTGACAGAAAACGGTGACAAGTGACACTTTTATATACTCTTGTTTTTATGACTTACCGCGCGAAAATATATAAAAGATTGATAATCAGAGGGAGACATCCAAATTGGAGGGTAGTGTCTCCAATGCATAAAAATAAAGTTGAAAAGTAGGTGTCACTGTCACCTCCATTTAATTTTGTAATGTTTTATTCTTTTTGAGTAATCCTGCTAAATCTTGAGAACATCAAAGCAGTTCTGTTAAAGTCTGCTAATGATTCTTAAAGAAATAGCGATATATCGCAGAACACATGGCTTAGTTGTTTTTTACTACCTTTGCAGCCAAAATAAATAAAATAGCGAAAAGATGAAAAGAGAAATGACTTGTTTGCCAGTGCCAAATGACATAGTTAGAAACAGAAAGGGAAATATTTGAATTTATGCTTGGCTAATTCAGATTTTCTTTGTAATTTAGCAGCGCAAAACGTAAAGCACGTGGAAATATGGCAAAAATAGTAAATTTCTATCCTGTAGGAATACAGACATTCTCGAATATCCGAGAGGGCAATTATCTCTATGTAGATAAGACCAAATACATCGTTGATTTTCGAGAGAAAAAAATGAAGTACGTCTTTCTGAGTCGCCCAAGACGATTCGGAAAATCTCTTTTTGCCTCTACCCTTCAAGCTTATTTTGAGGGAAGGAAAGAACTTTTCGAAGGATTAGCCATTGCAGATTATGAGAAGGAATGGATCAAGCATCCAGTGCTTCATTTTGATCTGAGCGGTGCCAAACACATGAGCGTGGAGCAATTGGAAAGATATTTGGCTGATATGCTTGAAGAGCAGGAAACTCGCTGGGGATACAAGACACATCAGGTGGATGCAAATCTCCGTTTGAAAGATATAGTGAAGAAGGCATACGAGCAGACAGGCGAAAAGGTGGTGGTCATTATAGATGAATATGACGCCCCATTGCTGGATGTGGTGCATGAGAAAGATAATCTTAGTCAGTTGCGTCGCATCATGCAGAATTTCTATAGTCCTCTTAAGATGCTCGACCCTTACTTAGAGTTCACCTTCATCACGGGTATCACGAAGTTCTCGCAACTTAGCATCTTCAGCGAACTCAACAACCTTGACAATATCAGTATGTTCGACCAGTACTCTGCTATCTGTGGTATCAGTAAGACGGAACTTATTACGCAGATGAAACCTGATATTGAGGCATTGGGCGATGATCTTGGCATGACGTATGAGGAATGTCTGACAGAGTTGACACGATTCTATGATGGTTATCATTTCAGCAAGAAATCTGAGGATGTCTTCAATCCATTCAGCTTGGTAAAAGCATTGAATGCACGCGACATTGCTCCATATTGGTTTGGTGATTTATCTTTTCATGAAAAAGTAACGGAGTACCTTGACCAATTTGATATAGCAAAAACTTATAAAGTTAACGATTTGCCTGAAGAACCTTTTGGGGAGGCTGATTTTATTCCTTTCCTATTCCAATATGGAGTTCTCTCAATAAACAAATATAATCCAAAGATAGGAGTTTATACCATAGGCGTGCCTAATGAGGAAATCCGGCAAGGGATATCTGATTCCTTATTCCGCCGACGGCAAGCGCTTGTTTAAAATAGGCGTAAATTTCGATAGCAATCAGCGAACGATTAGTGATTGGATTATCAAGGAAGAATAAATTATTTCTCGAATTTGGTATTTTCGTTATATTTGCATCTGATTTTCAACCAGTTACAATCATGGCAGAATACATACAAAGGAAACTTCAATCTTTGATTTCACCATAAAATAGACACTATGATTATTGAAGAAATTATCAAGTATAATAAACAGTTCGTAGCCAATAAGGGTTATGAGAAGTATTTAACCAGCAAGTACCCAGACAAGAAACTTGCTATCTTATCTTGTATGGATACCAGACTGACGGCATTCCTGCCAGCAGCTCTCGGACTGAAAAATGGAGATGCTAAACTCATCAAGAATGCAGGCGGACTGGTCATCAGCCCATTTGACTCAGCCATGCGCAGCCTCCTGGTTGCCATTTATGAATTAGGAGTAAAGGAAATCATGGTCATCGCCCATTCCAACTGTGGTGCCTGCCACATGAACGGACAACAGATGAAGGAACTCATGGTCAAGAGAGGAATCCATCAGGATGTCATTGATACTATTGGACTTTGCGGTATCGACCTTGATCATTGGCTGGAAGGTTTTCACGATACAGAGGATTCTGTCAGAAATACAGTCAACACCATTCGTAACCACCCTCTCGTTCCCAAGGATGTCAATCTGCATGGTTATATCATCGACTCTCAGACAGGAAAATTGACTGAAGTAAAATAATTTTTTAAGAAAAAAGTTATCAATATGCTTCATACGAAGCAGGAATGGCATTATAAAGGTAGGAAAAGAAAATAAGAAATGACAAAAAAAGCAGCAATGCTTGCGACATCAGCAAAAAGGACTGGAGATGAAGTTCTTGCTCCATTAGGCAAGTAATACTGCTTTCCCCAGTCCCCAACTCAATCTTTATTTAAATTGTTCCTTTATAGCATTATGCAAAATATAGCCATGCTGATTTTGATTGATGATATTTCCGTCACGATCAATCAGAATGACATAAGGTATCGCCTGGACCGCATACTCAATGGCTCCTGGATCCTTGAAACCCTTCAGCGTAGAAATATGTATCCAAGGCAAATCATGTTTTTGGATAGCATGAAGCCATTTCTGCTTATCGGTATCCAGTGAAACACTGACGATATTAAAACCTTTTTCATGATAGGTTTTATACAGTTCCTTCAATTCCTTGGATTCCTGAATGCAAGGAATACACCAGGAAGCCCAGAAATCCAGTAAGGTAACCTTACCTTTCTCTACCAATTCTGAAAAACGTATATCCTTACCATCTACGGTTTTAGAATCAAAATCCTTGAATGGATTGCCAACTGCAGTGGCCTTTCGTTCTTGCTCTGCATATTTCTGAGCGTCAATCTCAGCCTGTCGCAAAGCCTCTGCCCGTGAAAGGTAAGAAGGATTCACCTTTCCACGCATTTCATTGTAAAAGTCGGCAGGAAAGAAATCCTTGCCATAAGTGAGAAATAAACGTGCACCAATCTGATTGCTGATATTGGCAGCTATAAACTCATACATATACTTGCGATTTCCCTGATAGAGTTGATTCAGACGTTTGGTATAAGCCTCATTTTCTGCATCTGTATAAGAGCGTTTCTTTTCTATTTCCTGACGCTGGACTACCATCTGATCTACCTGTTTGCGCAATTCCCTTTCATGAGAGAGCACCATGTCATCATACTGCTGGGTGATAGTACCACCTCGAAGCGTTTGGGTATAACCATGACAATCAGCCACTATATTTCCCTGCTCTATGGGAATACTGAGTTCTGGTAAGCCATACACAAAATTCTTATCTTTTGGAGGTAAGGCAACCATCCCCCAACAAGCACTATCTGGAGCTGCAACGGAGAAATGATATTTTCCTTCTTTAATGACACAACTGTCTATCTTTTCTGATTTTTGCTTATCTACAACATCATTTTTCAAGAGATAAATGGTCAATCCATCATATTCTTTAGTATGGATATTACAGGTAAAGTTGAAATTCTGTGCATTTACGGCACATCCCAACATCGCAAATAAAAATACTAAATATCTTTTTTTCATTTCTTATCTAATATTTGATCGTATTCTTTGCTGTTTATAATCTCCAAGGCACGGTTCACCACATGATTGTAGGAATTGAACAACTTGTAATAGAGATTATTATCCTTATAAAGCTGACTGCAGATGACTGCTTTCATCTGCACTCTTACCATGTCCTCAGACTTGGCGTAATCAGAGAGATTCATCGGAATTCCTGCTTGTTCTGCAGTTTGGCATACGGCCTTCATCACATCATCAGTCGTCTGAAATTCCTTGATGAACTTATCGGATGTAGGATATTTCTCCAACAACTTTTCTTTCAAGTCGCCTACGAACTTCTTGGCTACGGCAGTCTGAACTCCACAATAAGTAAGAAGCGAATACCAGTTGGTCATGTAATCGGCAGATGGATTTACATCAATATCAGCAGACACACCACCTTGGCATCTCAGTAATCGATGAGTACGTAGGGATTGCCAGGTCTTGGTAGAATCAGCAAACACCATACCATGATAAGGCTTCTGAATCGACATGCCGGCAGGAGTCAGATAACGTGCTACCGTGATACGAAGGGCAGAGCCATCACTAAAAGGCATCGTCTGCTGTATAAGACCTTTACCGAAAGTTGTCTTGCCTACCAGGACACCACGATCCCAATCACGGATAGCAGCAGAGAAGATTTCTGCAGCCGACTTGGTTAGATCACTCACCAACAGAACAAGCTTTCCTTTCTCCATCATTCCTTTATTCTTGGCCTTATAAACCTCATTAGGAATATGAGCACCCTGAGTCTGAACGATAACTTTATCGCCATCCAGGAATTCATCAGCCAATGCCACAGCCACATCAAAAAGACCACCATTATTCGCACGAAGATCCAATACAAGATTCTTCATCCCTTTCTTCTTCAACTCAGAAACTACTTTTCTGAAATCATTGAGAGTAGTTTCCGAGAACATAGTCAGACAGATATAACCCGTCGTCTTATCAGCCATATAATAGTACTTGATAGAGGAAGGACCAAAAGAGGCAGAAGGGACAAAGGGGGTGGAAGAAGAGGAAACCTTACCAGCAGAAGAAGGCGCATTACTTTCAGAAGAAGATGTATTACCAGCAGAAGATGCAGGAGATGATGGCAAGCCGAGAATAGCCTCCTCATTGGCTTTAGCCGTCATCGGAGGAAGATATTCAGAAAACGGGTCAAGAGACTTGAGCATTTTCGCAATCTCTTCATCCACGAATTTTGCCTTATTGACACTATCCACATACATATTCGTCACAGCATACATCGCCATGTTAAACTTCTCTTCCGGAGAATTTTGTGCCTGTGCAGCCATTGCCACACACACCAGCAATATGGTTATCAGTTTAGACCGCTTAAGGGCTGGAACCGAAGTTCCTACCCAAGCGTTCTTAACAATGATAGAAAATATCAATCCTTTCATTCAACCGATATCTTTATTTTGACTTTTTAATCAATTCTACAGCACTACAGATCTCGTCGCAGAGCTGTGAAGGACTACCAGAATAGCCTTCGGCTGTATAAAGCAACTTGCCATTGCGGATAATCACCTTACGTGGGATGCCTGAAGAATTAAACAACTTAGCAAAGATGCTGAATCCTGCACTGAATTCCTTGCTACCCTGCTTTTTATTGTCATACATCACATTAAAATTCTTATAGCCTTTGGCATTCATGAACTTCTCTGTTGTAGCTCTGCCTGCATAACCACGGTCCTGTGTATTCACAAAGAGGATCACCACATCCTTATCATTTGCATATTTATCAACGGCGAGTTTCATACCCTCCATAGCAGCCTTGCAAGGTGCACACCAATTAGCCCAAAAGTCGATGACTACAATCTTATTCTTATAAGAAGACATGCTTACCTGCTTGCCCTGTGAATCTGTCAGAGTAAAATTAGGAATCGCAGTATTCATCATGTGTGACTTCACCTCTTCCTCCAAGGCAGCCTTCACCTTTGAGCCCTTCAAACCATCCATATACTTTTGGAATTCCTGGTCTGTCTTGCAACCACTTTGGCTACGTAATTCCGCAAGCATTTCATTGGTTACAGTATTATATTTCGCTGCCAGTTTCAAGGTTTCCAAGGCTTCACCATTCTTGTCCAATGCCTTCAATACCTGATAATGGGCCTCATTGACAGAAGCATTACTATAAGCCATCTCTTCATTATCAAAATACTTCAAGTAACTATAAGCTTCCTCATATCGCTTCATCGCATTGAGCAACTTGATGTGAGAACCCAGACAATCATAGAACTGGTAGTCAGCATTCAACTGCGCTTCTGAAGGAGAATTATAGAGACCATCCATGCAAGAATGGTCCTGACGCTTTTCAATGAGCAGATCCATCAAAGGTTTTGCCACACTGTAGATAGTATCATTACCTAAGAAATGCATACGGAACTTGCGGAAGATATTCCAACGGTAACATTCGCTCAAAGCTTTGAAATCAAACATCGGCAAATGCTTCACCAGACGGTCGTACTGTTTGCCATCAAAAAGCAATGGGCAATACACGCGAGAGAGATTATAATACATATAATTCTGATCTCTGAAATGTTTACTCTTCTTGCAGGCATCCTGAGGATACTTCACAAAGAATTTCTCGATAGAATCAGCTGCAGCAAGACCCATCATAGACTGGAATTTTTGGAAATCACGGAACATGCAGGCTTTTCCATTAGGAAATAACTTATACATCGCATCACGGATAGAATCAGCCTTTGCCACATCCTTTATCTTAAAACGATATTCATTCTCGAAAGTAGAGAGAACAAATTCGTTGTCTGGGAAATCCTTCTTTGCCATATCAAAGAAATGACCAATCGCCTTATTGTAGTTTTCACCTGACATCAATTGAATATTTTTCAAATACAAGTCGATGAAGTCAGGCATACGCTTCAGATAATTCTGCACTTCCTTGTTCATCCACATCATCTCAGCTTCCTCAGAAATACTGTAATTGGTGAAATAATTGGTTACATAATATAGCTTTGGACAACGGAAGCTGGCAAAAGCTGCATATCCGCCAGGAAGCGCAGTACCATCTTCCTGACTGGTCATATAGACGTAGCCGCCATTCTCATCATTATTATCTGCTACACGATTGTAGATATCGCCAGCACGCATGGAAATAGCGAAGAAGGCACAGTCGGCAGGCAACTGGTATTCGCCTTTCCACTGGTTTTTGCCTGTTTTCTGAAGAGTCAGATCATCGATGTTCCACACATAATCCTGATACATGTAGATGACCGCAGAGAGTGTGTCGCGATTGGCGATTGGTCCCTCATTATTGGTATAGTTAAAACTGATTTTTTCTCCAGCTTTAGGCTGGTTAATGCCCGTAAGTCTTGAGGACATTTGAGCTTTCATGCCCATTACTGAGAACAGGCAAAGAAGCAAAAATAAAAACTTTTTCATTTTGAGTTTTATATTTAAAAGATGTATTTATCTCATTTGTTCAGTCTGAGTTCCAATGGTACTAAGGTCGATACCCAGTTCATCTCTGAAATAGTCAAGCACTGCTTCATATTTCTGACGAATTCGATGCTCAGGAATGAGATTCCAGTCTGTATCATACTTCGTACCGCCACAATCAAAAGTATCATTGAGATATCTTTCTTCGAAGGTGGCAGGAGAACAGGTCACAATATATTTCACATAAGAAGCAAAATCATGAGCCAATGTATATCCACTCTTTGCCTCTACACTACCATCCATAGCCGCAGCACCATTGTATCCCCATGCTCCTGAAGGAATTTCACCATTAGTGGTATAAGTAGGATAATTCACTTTCCACTTTGTGAACAGGGTATCGAAGCGCTCCGGAACAGTAATGATATTCTTGGAAATAGCATAGCTGATCATGGCATAGGCGACATCTCCGACAGCCTCACGCTTGGTTTCCACATCCTGTGGATTGATTCTGTCATTAGCAAATGCGAAAGCTATATGATTGAAACCACAGCAGGAATTTCTCAGTTTCTTATCCTTTCCTGTTCCAGCATCATTATCCCATAAGGAATAGACGCTGTCGCAAAGCAATATCTGATAAGGAAGACATTTCTTAACGAAATCTTCTGGCCAAACGCTGACACCATCCTTCACCAGGCCCCACGCCTTTGCAATATCAGCTTCCTTGGCTTCTGTGCCATAATAAGGAATATACTCATTTACAGCCCATCGGAATTGTGCATTCGAGAATTTATACAGCACCATAGAACCATATTGCTCCTTGAATGACACAAACTCTCTGTCATAATCGTTGTTACCCTGAGGGAAGACGATAGAAAGACCAGATCCTGACGGACCATCTACATCATCGTTATCACATGCCCAAAATACCAAAGGCAATGCCAACATAATTATATAAAGTAACTTTTTCATTTTTATTGCGTTAAAACATTAAAAAATTTACATTCCTTCTCTGACTGCATGAACAGGATTCTGCTCAAGATTAGGATTATTGGTCGTTGCTTCCACAGGGAAAGGCAATGCATAGCCCACATCATTCTTTTCGAGCGTAAATGTAGTTCTGTTACCATTCTTATCAAACCAAGGATGCTCTATCTTAGGCATACCATAGCGACGAAGGTCAAACCAGCGATGTGGATTCTCAAAGCACAGTTCACGGCGACGTTCTGCATGGATAAACTGGATCAGTTCTTCTGCACTTCCCAAGGTATAATCCTGATAAGAGGCTGCTGCAATACGCTTTTTTCTAAGGGCATTGATTTCATTTACAGCCTTGGCACCAGAAGCAGCATCACCAGCAGCAAATTTCTCTGCGTATGCCTCAGCACTGTTCAGATAAAGTTCAGCAGTACGCCAAGCAAATCCTCTTTCAGAACTTCCCGCCTTACATTCCTGTAATTTCCAGTACATGGATGTTTCCTTGAAAGCGAACTTCTTTCTCAAATCATCAGAAGTAAATGAATTGAACAAATCTTCTGAAGGCATGAGCAATGTTGCAGATATCTTTACTTTATTAGTAGAGCCGCCCACAAAAAGAGTTTCAGGAAAGGCTGAAGAAACAAAATTATTGGATGCCATATCAGCCCATGAATTATGTGGATTTGGAATAAGGTTTGACGGAATCGCCAGCGAATAAGTATTCAAGTCACACAATACAGGATGCCCACTCATTGCCTTATCTACATGAGAAATCACCTGATCCCAATTCTCCATATAAAGATAAATACGAGAAGCCAACAAATGAGCTGCCATCCAATTGATACGGAAATTGCTGATGGTTGACGATTTGGTTTCTTCCAACAAAGAGCAAGCCTCCTCGATATCAGCTGTTATCTGATTATAAACAGCTGCCACCGAACTGCGCTTTGGCCCTTCATTCTTGATTTCTGAAGTCAAGACAAGAGGAACACCAGCCAACTTGTCTGGAGTAGTTCCCTCCATATTGTATGGCATCGCATAGAGGTTTACCAAATACCAATAATAGTAAGCGCGGAGCGCTAAAGCTTCTCCTTTAGTGCGCTTACGTTCTGTATCTGTACCAGTCGCTTTATCTACTTCTCCAAGAACCGTATTACAAGCCATAATCAGTTTGTATAAATCCTGATAACTCTGATAATAGCCTGTCAACTTACGATCGGTAAGCAATTGGTCCATATCCGGCTGCCAGGTATAGACATCCTTGAAAGCCAAATTATCATCTGTATAATAATAAGGTATGTTCCAACTTTGTGCAGACATATCTGCACCTTGCACATCATCAGTAAAAACATGACTGAGCGGATCTACAGAAATGAACATACCATATGCCTCGCCATTGAGGATTTCCTGATAATCCTCCACTGTTTCTGGCTTGAACTCATCTTGCGAAACTTCGTCCAGGAAGTCACCACAAGATGTGAATGAGACTACAGCTAATAAAGCTGAAAACAATTTTATATATGTCTTTTTCATCTTTTCTAAATTAATTTTAAACCTTAGAATGATACATTCAGTGACAATGAATAGGCCTGTGTGATAGGCAATGCTACACTACCAGTATTGCTAACTTCAGGATCCTGACCATTGAAACGGGAACTGCAGAGGGTAAACGGATTTGTTACATTGAAACCTAAAGAGACGGCAGTTACACCCATATGGCGCAGGAACTGATAAGGAACTGCATAAGACAACATCAGGTTGCGGCAGCGGAAGAAATCACCTTTCACAATGCGCGCATCTGAATAGTTGTACATGGTATAGGTATTTTTCCATGATGCACTGCGGTCTGGAGTACAAATCATGTAATCATTGCTATCTGAAAAGTTAAGACCTGGAATCATACTCTGGTCGCCCTCCTGCTTCCATCTGCCAAGCATTTCCTTGGTCATATTAGTCTGCGGACTTGGCATCTTGTTGTCTCCTTCAAAAATGAAATTCAGACGCTTGTAATTACCAAAGCCGAATGCAAACTGTGCAGACAAGGTAAGATTCTTCCAGCGCAAGGATGAAGACAAACCGCCATTAAAGCGTGGATCTGCAGGACCGACATATTTCAAATAGGTAGCAGGATCATCACTCTTTTCCACCTCATCTTCATTAGATGAACATCCTTTGAATGTAGCGAAACCTGTCTTTGGATCCAAGCCGGTAAACTCCCATGCATATACGGCATTCACTGGTTTGCCATCAATATATACATTTCCTGCCAGATAGTCATCCACCTTATAGTTTTGTACGGATGTCTTTGAAATATTATTGGTATTCTTAGACCAGATCGGAGTCAATGTCCAGGTCCAATCCTTGGTCTGGATAGGCTTGAAAGAGAGACTCAACTCGATACCTGTATTCTTCAGACTCGCACCATTGCGGTATGTGGTGGTTACTCCATACTCTGTAGCAACTGGCAAATTGAAGATGATATCTTTTCCCCTGCGGATATAATAATCCAAGGAACCGGAGATACGACCATTGAGTACACTGAAATCAAAACCGAGGTTGGTTGTGGTGGTCTTCTCCCATTTCAAATCAGGATAAGGATAATGACTAATACCCAACTGATATTCGCCAGAATAGCGGTTGACGAGAGCACTCATGTATTTGGCTACAAGATAAGGACTTACAGAAGTAGGCACATTACCCTGCTCACCATAAGAAGCACGAATGCTCATATTGTCAATCCACTTGATTGGCTGCATGAATGACTCATCGCTTACACTCCAACGACCAGAAATACTCCATACCGGACTCCACTTATGGTTTGTATATTGTCCGAAGCGGTTGCTTGCATCCATACGCGTATTGAAGTTCAAGACATAACGGTTCTTGTAAGCATAAACAAGAGTCAAGTACTCAGAAATCGTATTATTCTTCGTCTTTGAACGGCTCACAGTGTGCTTGTCCAAAGAAGAGTTCATACCATTGACTGCAGAATTTCCAGAGGTACTGGTATCATATTCATAACTGATGCCCATACCACGCTCAGGGAAGTATCCCCACTCTACATCCGTCAATCCATCATATTGATTTGAACGAGCCTCAAAACCCGCCATCGCATTGATGATATGCTGGCGCTCATTGCCCAACATCAAATTATAGCTCAACTGGGCACGGGCTGTGTAGCTGACATTATTCATAGAAGAATAGTTCAGAATGCCACCATGAGGCAGGCGGCTCTGTTTTTCAGCATCACTATTAGGAGCTACTGCACCATAATCATATCCTCTTATCTGGGCAATATAATAAGAACGTTCATCAGCCCACTGATAATTGGTAGTATTGCTATAATTCACACCAAAAGTGGTATCAAACTTCAAGTTCTTCAGAATATCATAGATGACATTCAGGTTGCCACTGAAGTTTCTTACCTTAGCTTCAGCACCTGTATGCTGCAACTCATTGAAGATATTGTAGCTCAACTGATAGTTCTGACCCAAACCAGGGAAAGTACTCAAGTTTGTGGTATAATAAGTATCAGGGTCCAAAGCTCTGGAAGTACTGAGAGCGTAGCTATATGGATTGGTGGTATAGAAACCATCATTGCTGTTTTCTGCAAAAGACAAACGGGTGCTGATGCGCAGTTTATCACTCAATCTGGCATCAATATTACTCATCAGAGTATATCGGGTAGAACTGTCGCCCTTGGTAGTACCCTTACTGCTATTATAACCGATGGAAGTGTAATAATTCACGACTTCGCTACCTCCAGAAAGGCTGACACTGTAATCCTGATTAAAAGCATTCTGACAGAGAAGTTTAAACCAGTCTGTATTTACAGTTTCATAATGAGCTACCTGCTGATTGAACTCATCCAGAGAAATCTTACCTTCATAGAGATTCATCAAGGCACCTTCATAACCGGTGCGATAAGGCATTGAAGAATAAAGATAACCATATTCAGACACATCCTTAGAAACGCTGACACGCTCTTTAGAGTTCATCAGGTTATATTGGCCGTATGAAGGGCGTCCCGTAAAGCCGAGAGAGGTTGAGAAATTGACAGAAGGCTTACCTTCCTGGCCTCGTTTGGTAGTAACGACGATGACACCATTGGCAGCACGCGTACCATAGATGGCTGTAGCAGAAGCATCTTTCAGGAATGTAATACTCTCAATATCATTTGGATTCACACCAGAGATAGCACTACCTATCAGGCTGCGCTGGGCATCCAGATTCATCTGGTCTGTCATTCCTGTACCGGAAATGATATTGTTCAATTCATCATTAGAAAAGTTGACAGGATCTTCATGGATAATACCGTCAACCACCCATAAAGGAGAGGCATTACCGAAGATGGTAGAATTACCACGCATACGGATTTTAGGTGTCGCATTCACAGAACCAGAAGTATTGACAAGCATCAAACCAGGCACTGCACCCTGCAACATCTTATCGATGGTATTCACATTAGGGATTTTGATATCCTCTGCTTTTACTGTAGTTACAGAAGAAGACATGAGGCGCTTATCCATCTTCTGATAACCATTGACTACAACCTCATCAATATTATTGGTATTCCACTTCATTCGCATATAGTTTTCTTCACCTTCGCTGAATGTAGCAGTACCCGTCTCCATACCGATATAAGAAAAGACAAGTTCTGCCTCAGAACCTTTGATTGACGGTATGGCAAAATTACCATTGGCATCGGTCACAGTCTTGATGACACGGTTATTCTTATAGCGTACCACAGCTCCGATAACCGGTTCACCATTTTCATCAGCCACTCTACCCGTGATGGCTGCATCGAACGCTTCTTTACGAAACACACGGATAAACTTGCCCTGAACATTGTAACCCAACTGATGACCGGCAAGAACAATAGCCACAGCCTTAGGAGCTGTTTTCTTGCGCACAGTGGCAGTTACCCGATAATCTCTCAAATCATCATAACTAAAGATCACGTTGTAATCAGAGTTTCTCTCAATGTTCTTCAACACATTGGGAAGCGGCTCATTCTTGACAGTGAACGTGAGCAGTTTACTGGCATGAGCATCAGCGGCAAATCCCCATACCGAAATCATCACAATGCCCACAAGCAACAATATCCGTCTTACAACTGACGAATAGTTTTCAGTCAATACTTCTTCTTTTGTCATATTTTCAAGTATTTTTGTTGTTAAAAATCAGCTATAGTACGAAGATGAGAAACAAATGGGTACCAGAAAAAGCAAAAAAGTTGCATTTTGCTATGTTTTTTACATAAAAATCCTTTTTATTCAGAAATAATTCGTAATTTTGCAACATCATTCAGTATGAGAAAGAGTAGAGAATTTTAATTTAATAGAAATTTTGTATCAATGAGTCACTTGACGACGGATCTTTTCAACAGTTTGTATCGCAAACATTACGAGCAACTGTTCTATTATGCATACGGTTTTACCGATGATGCAGAGGTGTGTCGTGACATCCTCGCAGATGTATTTGAGAGTTTATGGACCCATCGAAAAAAAATCACTCAAGAAACGGCTCACAGTTACCTCTACCAATGCGTCAGAAATAAATGTATTGATTATGTGAGACACCAACAGCTCAACCGGCAATACGAAAGTTTTATAAAAGGAACAGCAGATACTGATACCGATATGGAACCCGACGCAACAGAGGAACGGATGCAAACGGTACAGGAATGCATAGACCTGTTGCCTCCCAAAACAAAACTCGTTTTGGAAGAATGCTACTTTCACAACAAGAAATATAAAGAAGTAGCCACTGCACTGGATATATCCACCAATGCTATCAAGAAACATATTGTGAAAGCATTAAGTGTACTTCGAGAACGGTGTCGAGGCACTACGGATGAGAAAAATAGTTAATAAACTATAATGACGTTACCCAATTTGGGGCTAAGAAAGTATTATTATAGAATAAAACTGAAAGAAGAATATGGAAATAGACAATTTTGATATTAAAGACGCAGACATGGTGCGTGACATCAAGCGAGCGTTTGCATCAGAGTACAAATTGTGTCCTGATGTTGAGGACGAATTGTCACTTTTCTGGGAGCGCCAGCATGAGAAGAAGAAGCAGCATCAGCGCATCATCTTCCGCTCTCTCTTCACCTCGATTGCCGTAGCTGCAGCCGTATTGGCTTGTGTTTTCATTCTCCAACCTAAGGAAGAAATTCATAAGGTTTCAGCACCCCAACCATTCTTTGCTGCAGTTTCTGACAATCAGCTTAAGATGACGACAAACGGAAAGAAATCATCCTCTTTAAATATAAATGGAGAAAATATAAAAGTATCCAAGCCTGTAGCTCAGGAGATGAATACTATCAAAACACCAAGTGGCAAGTTCTTTACATTGTTGCTGCCAGATGGGACTACAGTGAAGCTCAATGCACAAAGTACTTTCCGTTTTCCGAGCAAGTTTTCCAGCAAAAACCGCGAAGTTTATCTGAAGGGGGAAGCGTATTTTGATGTTTATCACGATCCTTCGCATCCATTTATAGTAAAGACTGATTATTTTGAGGCAAAGGCTGTAGGAACTTCATTTGATGTACGCTCCTACGATGCCCATCAGGCAAGTGTTACGCTGGTAGAAGGTAAACTTCTCGTAGGCAATGCTAAGCAGGAGCCTTCCCTTCTTCGTCCAAACCAGCAAAGTACTCTCAATACAGATGGCACTCTAAGTACCTCTAATACAGATACCTATCAGTACAAAGAGTGGACCAATGGTACATTCTATTTTGATGATGTTACCCTGAGTGAAGTTTTGAAAGAAATGGGCAGATGGTACAATATAAACATTGAGGTACATAATAAGGGAGCACTTTCTACAAAGCTCCATTTTGTTGCTGATCGCAATGCAAGCATTCAGGAAGCTATCAAGAATCTCAATGCACTCGGCCATTTCAACATCGTGAAAGAAAAGAACAGAATTGTAGTCGAGTAAAGATTCGACTAACAATGATTATCGAAAAAATATAATGAGGATGTAACAAACATTACGTTTTGATACATCCTCATTTTTTCTATAATTCAGCCTCTAAAGAATCAAGTTTTTCAAGCATCTCCTCAGCATTCAGAGTAGAAAAAGCAATTTTTCCTTCTGGATCTATGAGATAAGATGTTGGAATCCATGAGATATGATAATCTTTAGATATCTGAGTTTCTTTCCATTTCTTGAATTCAGAATACTGCAACCATGAATACTGATTGGCAGAAAGATAACCATTCATCTTCGCCTTGTCTGTATCAAATGAAACACCGATAAGTTTGATTTTCTTACCATATTTTTCATCTATCTTCTTCACGGTAGGCATATCCTTACGGCAGTCAGGACACCAGGAAGCCCAGAAATCGAGAACCACCCAAACTCCAGCCTTCACCTTACCATCAGCTGTAACTTGAGTGCGCAATTCAGAAAGGCTGAACAATTTCTTCCCCGTCACGCTATCTGTAACTGTAAAATCTGGTGCCATTGTACCCACAGGCAACAGCTCCTGCTTGGTTTGTGCCTTACAAACCATAGCTACTATTAAAGACAAAAATAATAAAAACTTTCTCATATCTCAATACATTAATTATATTTATACCTTACCTGAAAGTTACCACGCCTCCAACTGATCTGCAATTTCCGGCATCATATCCTTTTTGAAAACAGGATTCTTTCCCTCTTTCTTCTGCTTGCGATAATCCTGAAGCAAGAAAACCGCCTGACGGGAAAGCAAGACGATGGCTACCAGATTGCACAGGGTGAGCAACGCCATCGTGATGTCGGCAAAACTCCAGGCAAAATCAAGCGAGACAACGGCTCCTACCATTACCATCGCAGCCACAGCAAGACGATAGATGAAGACTCCTAACTTGGAATCCTTGATATATCTCACATTGGTTTCACCATAATAATAATTGCCAATGATACTACTAAAAGCAAAAAGCCATATCATCACAGCCACAAAAGGATTTCCAATACTACCGATTTCATGGGTCAAGGCATCTTGCGTCAGTTGAATACCATTAGAAGCCGTAACGTCCACACCACTTACCAGGATGATGAATGCCGTGCAGGAACAAACTACCAGCGTATCCGTAAAGACACCAAGAGCCTGTATCAATCCCTGTTTTACCGGATGGCTCACGGTAGCAACAGCCGCCGCATTTGGCGCGCTACCCTCACCAGCCTCATTGCTGAACAAACCTCTCTTAATGCCCTGAATCATGGTAATACCTAACATACCTCCAGCAGCCTGATTGAATCCGAAAGCATTTTCTATAATAGTCAGCAAAAGCTTTGGCAGACTGGTTATATTCCAGATGACCACACCAACGGCGATCAGCAGATAGACTATAGCCATGAGAGGAACCACTGTAGAAGAGAATTTTGCCACACGCTGGATTCCACCGAAAATGATAAGCAGAGTGAGTGCAGTGAGAACTATACCCATAGTAGCAGGTTCAAAACCGAAAGCCTTCTGCCATGCCAGACAAATGGTATTGCTCTGCACGGAATTGTAGGCAAAACCGAAAGTGATGATCATCAAAACGGCAAAGAGAATTCCCATCCATCCCTTTCCTAATCCATACTTCATATAATAGGCAGGACCGCCATAAAAAGAAGTCTTTCCCTTTCGCTTATAGAGTTGGGCAAGTGTAGATTCGATAAAAGCCGAAGCCGAACCCAATAAAGCAAGCATCCACATCCAGAACACAGCTCCTGGTCCACCAATGCTGATGGCAGTAGCCACGCCAGCTAAATTTCCTGTACCTATACGACTGGCGAGTGCTACCACAAAGGCCTGGAAAGAAGAGATATGCTTCATCTCCCCATCCACCTTCACGTCCATAGAAAGTTCGTCATGTCCTATTTCTTCTGGTTGCACCTTATCTGGATGAAGCAACAACCTCACCATCTCCTTGATGAGACGGAACTGTACAAATCGGGTACGCCACGTAAAAAACACCGCACAGAAGATCAGGACAGAAATAATAATATACGACCAGAGAAAATCGCTAAACTGAATGAAAACGTTTTGTATTGATTCTACCATTTTCTAAAAAGCTGAATAATTTATCTATCAAACCTTATTTCCGCAACACTATAATTTAATATTTTTTATAAGCACCTGAGCAACAATAAGTCGCTCAGGATTTTGTTAACCAGACACATAATCCGATTGGAATCCTGATGCTCTGCATCATTGCTCCTATAGCCGAAGAATACCTTTTCCGCGGATTGATGATGCAAAAGATGCTGAAATGGAACATCAGTCCCTGGTATGCTATCATCGGCTCAAGCATCATGATAAGAAAGGCTTCCTTATCAAATTCCTCACCATAAGGGGAGAGTTATTCCTCCCCCTCTATCTTGCAGCCATCGAATCCCATTTCCCTGGCTTTATCAGAACCAAAGGTAAAATAGATGGCTTCGCCCTCATCACAAACCTCGCCTTTGGAATTCTCCAGAGTCAGGTAGATGGTGATGATGTTGCGACGCTGACTGGCGATGTGACCACGCACCGTAATCTGAGATTCGGTAGTCATTACAGGCTTCTTGTACTTCACGTTGAGCTGCATCGTCACGCCGGTGGTCTGCAGCTTGCGGTTGATAACCCAGCCTGCCACTTCATCCATCAGCATACTGATGATTCCGCCATGCAGGGTGTTTATCCAGCCTTGGTAATTCTCGCCGGGATTCCAGATGGTAAGAATGTCCTCACCATCTTCCCAAAACTCCAGATGCAATCCTACAGGATTGTTGGGGGCACAGCAAACGCAATTGTAACCCTCCTTGTTCAAATATGGATTTAATATCTTCTTCATTTTCTAATTGATTAAACTGATTTCTAACTGATTAAACTTTTTAAAACAATGCAAAGGTACGAATAATATCTGATAAGGCAAAGTTTTTAAAAAATATTATTGTTTTTCTGTCTGACTACCTAAAAATAGGTAGTCAGACGAAGCTCTAACTATTTAGAATAAATAAAAATACCAATTATTAAGTATTGCTGGATTTAGAAATATCCTATACCTTTGCAGCATGAATTAGCGAGATGCTAGCGAGTGGCGAGCAAATGAACAAGAAATGATACAAAATATGAAGATTATACAAAAACATAATGAAATGAAGAGAATCATTTTTATCATTTTAGGCTGCATCAATATTTGCCTTGCTTATGCACAGAGCTTTAACGGACAATATATTTCTGAATGGCAATGGGACATGAACAAGAATACCAATCTGATCAATCAGCTGAGATTGGAACTGAGTGTACCGATAGGAAAAGGAAAGGATTCGTTCGAGGCGGCTACGCTGCATGTGGCAAAGACCAACGATGGCATTATTGACGACTGGCAGGGTTTTTCGAACATAGATGCAGACAACAACTTCGCCATGCTTGCCGTGCTGGGCTACATGCACGAGTGGAATTTGGGCCATCTGTTTGTGGGTGTGAGAAATGTGAACGAGGATTTCTTTACCTCTGATGTTACGGCACTTTTCCAGAACAGTTCTGAAGGAATCTTCCCAACCGTTGCATCCAGCTATCCGATAGCCAACTATCCATATTCAGGCTTGACCCTTTACTTTGATGTAACCAAGGGAGGATGGACTTTCAGAAACAGTCTGTATAATGGTGCGGGATATAATGGCTGGAAAGCCCACGACAATCCTTTCCTGGTTCGCCCGAAGAAGGATGGAATCTTCAACATGTCGCAGTTGGAGTATGAACATAAAGGTGGAAAATATTTTGCGGGTGCTGCCGTCCATACCCGTCAATATCCGATCAACGAGGATGGCGAAATGGTTTCTGCCGATGAATCCAAGGGCAAAACAACCTGTGGCTGGTGGATTTACGGAGAGCAGAGCGTTTGGAAGGCTGGCGACAAGAACATTTCGTGCATGGTGCAATATTCCGAGAACACCAGTCATCAGAATGCCTGTTACCGATACGCAGAACTGGGCGGTGCCTATCAGGACGAGAAGAACGAGTGCGGATTGTCTGGCCAGTACGCCCGCTTCCAGCAGGGTTCGGAATATTCGCTGGAAGTAACGTGGAAAAGACAGCTGACGGAATCCATCTCCCTTCAGCCATCGTTCCAGTACATCAAAAACGACAATGGAGACTTCACGACACTTAGTGCCCGACTCTATGTCAGTTTCTAAAGGAAGAGATAATTAGCAAAAAGTGTACATCATTTTAGCTTTTAGAAGTAAAATGATGTACACTTTTTATATGATAAAACAGCCGCTATCTACTATTCCGAATGAAACTATAACATCTGAGATAATTCCCATGCCCTCACATGCGTTATGCCTTTGCGAGAAGGCAACTGAAGAACGTCAAGCGAAACTCTACTTTTTCATAGTTATCCGCTATACATTCCAACGGAGCATATTCACGCTCTATTGTCTGCTCATCTACAAGCATATAAGTGGCTTGCACATAGATGATACGATCGTTCTTGATGGCAACGAAATCAACCTCTTTATCCTTTATACTCCCCACATATACTTCATATCCATGCCGTAACAGATCTAGATAAACAAGATTCTCCAACAAATACCCCACTCCATATTCGAATCCGGCATAGAGATAATTCTTGAACGACAAATCGTTCATATAGTATTTACAACTGCCAGAAAGAATCTCCTTCCCCTTGATATTATAGCGCAAAGCACGATGTGCAAGATAAACTTCTTCTATATATCCCAAATATAGAGATACAGTATCATACGAAGTCTTGCGTCCTTTGCTTTTTATGAAGTTGGTAATATTGGTAACAGAAAGAAGATTGGAAGAATTATTAACCAAATAGGCAAACAAATCTTCGAGCAGTCTTACATCGCGAATCGTATATCTGCGTATGATGTCTTTCAGTAATACCGTATCCTTCAATCCCGAAATATAGTTGCGCTTTACATCGGAAGACTGGAAATGCACGAGTTCCGGATAACCCCCGTAAGTACCTTCACCACCTTGCTGCCAAGATACGAAGCGACACTTTCAGTATAATAAAGCGGACGGGGAAACCGCAATCGATGGTGTTGCCAAACCAAAGATTATACTTCTTTACTGATTCTATATTTTCGTTCATACTTGATTTTTTGTGCAAAGATAGCATTTTTTTCGTGTATAGCCGAAAATGTCTCTGTTTTTAACAAGATTTTCGCCCATAGACGAAAAAAAAGATACACGTATCATATTTCAAAGATATGATGGAAAAATGAAGAAACCATTAAACTCATCAGAATCAATCGGAATAAATCGCATGAGATAAGTATTTGCAATAAAAATTGGTAAATTCTTGCTAGCTATTTCAAAATATTGTATCTTTGCACCCGCAAAAGAAAGAAAAGTAGCAGTAAAATAATATTATTTCAGACAAAATGGGAGACAGAATAACAACAATGGAGCAGGGAATGCAGCGACGCACAGAACTGCTCTTAGGAAAGGATAATCTGGAGAAATTACAGTCGGCACGTGTGCTCATCTTCGGTATTGGAGGTGTGGGCTCTTGGTGTGCCGAGGGACTTTTGCGCAGCGGCGTGCGCAACATCACTATCGTGGACAGCGACCGTGTCTGCGTAACCAACTGCAACCGCCAGCTGATGGCAACAAGCCGTACCATCGGAGAAGTAAAGGTGGATGCACTGCGCGAACGACTGCTGGAAATCAATCCCAATGCCAACATCACGGCTTATCAGAAAATCTATCAGGCTGAAACTGCCGACGAATTCCACATGGAGGAATATGACTTCATCATAGATGCCATCGACTCACTCAAGGATAAAGCCGACCTGATACTCCGGGCCACTGCTCTTCCAAAGGAAATCACATTCATATCTTCTATGGGTGCTGCTCTCCGTCGCGACCCGTTCAAGGTCAGGAAGGCAGAGTTCTGGAAAGTAGAAGGTGATCCTTTAGCCAAAGCCTTGCGTAAAAAATTCAAGAAGAGCAAATCCTTCCCTCGCCGCAAATTTCAATGCGTATATAGCGAGGAAACACCGATGAAGAATATGGGTGTAAACAAAGCCTGCGGAACAGGCGGTTGCCTATGTCCTAAAGTGAAACTTCTCAACGGAGAACGGGGAACAGACACTGCCGTCTATGAGGCTCCTGGCGATCAGAGTCTTGTAGAACATGAATGGTGCTCTACCAAGGCGCAGATCAATGGTTCACTCTGCCACATCACCGCTACTTTCGGTATGGCAATTGCAGGTATGGTAATCAATCACATCATCGATTGATTATCATATCATAGACTGATATTTACATCCCTCACAGGCGAATATCTCACATCTTGCTTTTTCTAAAGGTTAAACACGGATAGTGAAGTTCTTTCAGCATCCATGTTTTTGATACGCTGTGGTATTTCGCATAGAGGGATATCCTCGTCAAGTAGCCAACGTAAGGATGATTCACCGCCATCACTTTCACCTGCTTGCCATTACTCAGAAGATAAGCACCTGCTGCGTAAAGCCCATACACTCCCGATGCAGACGGCAATCTCCACAATCCACACAACTCTCATCACAACAATGGCTCTCGCCCAATATCATGATTCGCTTGCCGAATATCCCTCCGTTGGCATAATCATTGCCAACGAAAGGTTGAAAGAAAATGTTGCTACTCATATTTTAGAATAACGAGACAATCCAATCATAAGCCCAAGTGCTCAAACTGATGGCCCATGAGATAATCAGATAAATCAACCAGCAAAGCACGACGATAAACACAGCCGTCCAGAATGCCTTCCTATTCACCTTATTGATAATCTCCTTGTCATCCTCGATATAGCCTGTAATCAGCTTCAAGTTTTCTACATACGAACGCTTGAATACATCCAGCACATCACCAATATAGAAAGGTATGGCTCCTATCAGCACATCCATCAAGATGTTATAGATGACAGCCAAAGTCAGCGGAATAGACTTAACCACACACAGACTATAATAGATGAACGAGAATGCTAACACGCTCGACAAAGCATCACCGATACCGGCAGGAAGGACAAAACCAAGGATAGGATCCAAGAAATACTTGTCCATATACTTCGCCGTACCTACCATCAGACGATATGATGGCATGTTCATCATCTTCTCACGCTTTGCTGCTTTTTTATTAACCATACTATTCATCGCATTTATATTTATTCTTTATCACTACCAACAAATACCGATGCCTTCATAAAAGAGAAGGTTGCATCAACGAGCCAACCGATGCACGAACCGACTGTAGCTATCCACCAGGCAACAAGATAACCTGTAGTACAATTGGTAGCCTTGAAAAGGACATCGCCGTCAAAGAGATGCCTCACCAGATTAGGCAGGAAGAACAATCCATGCGCCAAACCAGCTTGCCATCCATACAATTCCGTACCATTGATGTTGACAAACAATACTGCTGCCACTATTGCAACGATTGGTCGCCAGGGTAGGAACATGAAAACCATTACAAGAAGCCCTATAATTTTATTCATTTTTCGTTACACTTTATTTATGCTATGATTTCATCTATACAGACAATTATCTTTTAGATACATCTTGTTGTTTCTAATCTCAGTTGGAGTAAGTTTCTCTTTACGATAATCCTTCAAGGAATCCTTCTGCACCTGAAATCTACTCGATTCCACAAAGATCAGGCTCTTGTGAATCCTCGTCTTGGCACGTTCCTCCATCCATTCTCTGCCTTTAGCGAGAGAAGACATATACCAATATCTCGTCTCAGCCCAAGCATTCCTTGTAGGTTGCGCAGTACCATGAATGAAGTCACGATAAACGGGAAGCGAGAGACCAGTTAGCCAACAAACCAGGACCGAATCCCCCTTAGCCATTAGCGTCATGTCCGACAACATCTGTTGCATGGTCATTTTCTCCGACTTCCGCCAAAGCATCCTCCTATCCATATATTCATTTTTCTCTGCCTCCTTCTTCTTTTGCCAATAGCCATGAGGGTTCAAGAAGAACCAATAGCCAAATAATACTACCAGCACGGCACTCAATACCGCAGCCAACCTACATACTCTTTTCTTGATGTTCTTTTCCATTGTTACATTACCTTATATAGTTATACATTTGATTTCGGCTGCGAAGTAACTATACAGGTGTGTCAAATGGTGACAGAACATCAAGAAAAAAGTATATGCGGCTTACTTTTTCTTGGTAAACAAGTTTATCAGCCAGCCAGTAAAGCCTCCGATTTCAGGAGCAAGATCTTCATAAATCTTGCCTCTTCGTCTCAGTTCATCCAATATTTTATTTTCATTCTTTTCCATAGGTTTGACACAGTTTAATTATACTTAACTAAAACGTTTTAAAAACATCTTCAAAAATAGAAACAAACTCCTTGTAAGAACTTTCAGAAAGATTCTCTTTAGCATATCGTTTAACTGCGACAAATACTTCTTCCTTTGAAGAACACTTATTAATAACATTCGCTAATCCATTGTGGAATGCTACAGAAGCCGAAGAAGCTTTTCTTCCTGTACTTACATGTCCTCCTCCAGTTTTAAAAAGAACGTTGCTCGTTTTTTGAACTAATTTGGTTAAAGATAAGGCCAAGAAAGAACCATCATTTCCCCATTTAGGATTCACCAAGAAATCTTTAAAATTCTTGGTCATAAGCCATTCGTGAACACCTCCATCTCCACTTCTTCGTATAGACCGTTTCATGTAATCCCTAATTACTGGATTATCCAATAGTTTCTCTACTTGCTTTTTGTCACCCATAGCTAAACGAATAAAAAATTCTTGAAATTTTTTATTATCTCCTGCATATGTTTTAATAAAGACTCGTAACTGTCGAGGATTGGCAAGCAAATACGACAATTCCTTTTCTGTTAATATAATTGGACCTTTTGCCAATATGTTTTCTAATTCTTTATAAAGAATGGTTCTTTTTATTTTTGTAGACAAATAGGTTTCAGAAGCCATATCAACAATTTTGTTTTTCAACTTTAAGATACTCTCACTGTAATTAAAATTTTTAGCTTCTTTTTCTGCCAATGCCTTAACCGCCGACTTCTCTGTATGAGCAATTTCCTTTTTTGCTCCAACCATGCCATAACGAAGAAGCGAACCTAGTTCTTTTTCTTCTATTTCTTTCAATAGATTCTTGCGTACAGCACTTCTTACAAGCTGCTTTGCCGATGCTTTCTGAACATAATTCTTGCCTATTTCCTCTGTACCTGACTTAAAGGCATCTTTCAGCATTGATTTGTTTGCAGCCTCTACACCTTCCTTTGTAAGGACTTTTGCCTCGGTTCTAAACAGTCCTTTAGTTCCTTTATAGACCGTCTTTACCAATTGTTTTTGTGCAAAAGAAGAATATGGCAAGACCATTAAAATAGATATAAGAATTATTTTTAGAATAAACTTTTTCATAGATTTTCAGATATTATATTATACAACTTATCGCTATTCTCATCGATATTTCTAAACACTCGTTCTGTATAATATTTCAAATATGCCTGACGTATTTGGAATCCTATATTTTCCATACAAGCATACTTTATAACTTCTTCAGAATCAAGTTTTTGTGATTTAATATCATCTAATGTAACCTTTACATCATAAAGAAAATTGCCAGCATCATATGCCCATGAAACGACAGTACCTACTCCACCAGAGAAAGCTCCTAATATTGTAGGAGCCACCCAATCCTTTAAGAAAGACGTAGTCATCTCATCTTTTTCCTTTTCTGTAAACTTCTTTACTTCACGCACACATTTTTTTGCCAACAACAAATCCATTGTTGCTTGGCTGATGCGTGTTTCGCTCTCAAAATCGCCATTTTCTATAATATCATTATAATAGTTATTTCTTTGTACAGCCAATGAATCTAGATATGTATTGATATATTTTGCGACACATTCTGTATACTTATCGTTATCAATATTCTCATTCCATATTTTTTCAAAATCATCACTTCCTGTTCCAAACCAAAATTTAAGTTTTCTCCAATTCATAAAGCCGCCAGAATACTTGCTCATCACCTCACTCATATCAACCTCTAGCAATGAGTCTATCTCAACCTGCATTGCAGGAACTATGTAATCAACAAATGCTTTCTTCTGAGAGATTGCATTCTCTTTAATCTCTTGGTTAAGACCGGCAAGATAATCTTCTCTTGTTTCATTATAATAAGGAGATAAAGCATCATCTGCTGGTGTCTTTTCCACGCATTTTTTAACTGCATTTATGGTATCAAAGCTACACTGCCCAACAATGGGGACTATATTATCAACATATAATGTATCAAGGAACGGATATTGTTCTCTATTATTCACAAAAAACTGAGCTCCCTCTGTTGGCGATAATTCAGCAAGTTGATTAATAGCAATCTCTGGAGTTAAATATGGTTCTTCAGAAGAAGAATTTAAACTACAGGATGATAAGCCTATCAAAATTGAAAAACAAAATAATGCTACTTTGATTATTAATCTATACTTTATACTCATTGGCATTATATCAATATAGCTTAGGACATACTTCTTCGTCATGTCCATTCTATTACTTGTTGCCAAATCAAATGTTTCCATAATAATATTGTTTAGTCCAACTTTATAAATTCAAAATCATTCGGATTGCAGCATGCTTTCTTATAGTCGAAAGCATAGATGCGCATGTAGGCTTCTTGCACCTCCTTGGCTCCATTGTAAAAAGGGGTGGCGGTGTGCTGCATGGTTGTTACTGTCACTACCATATCGGGAGTGAGGACTGTGCCATTAGAGCGCTTGAGGCGCTTAGGCTTTACTTGAAATACCTTGCTCATAAGCATTCTGTTTTTAAGTTCATTTTATATGGCTGTCCCTGCTTTTCAGCCGAGACAGCAAATCATTTACTTTCAAGGGGCAAAGATTATGCAAACGAGCACAATGAAAGCTTGCTTTCAAATTACCGAGTGCAGCTTATCTTATACAAAGGTACAGGTCATGTGTGCCAAATGATGTCACAGGTTTCAACTATTTCTCAAAAATCTTTGTATCACCTTGTACCAATAGTCCCAGGAGTAGCCTACGGAAGGATGATTAACTCTCATCACAATAATGGCTCTCGCCCAATATCATGATTCGCTTGCCGAATATCCCCCCGTTGGCATAATCCTTGCCAACGAAAGGCTGAAAGAAAATGTTGCTATTCATACTATTTTTCCAATATCTTTCGTCCTTTTTCTGTTAGCATATACTTCTGCTTTGGGTGCTTTGGATTATCAGGATATTTCATGGAAACCAATCCTTCTTCCAATGCTGGTGTTAAGTATTTATACAAGAAATTCACCCTATCCTTCAATATTCCGACAAGTTCCAATACTTGTTGGGTACTTGTTGGGTACTTGTTGGATTGCTATTTACCAACTGCAGATTAACCCCATTACGGTTATATCTAAAGATTACAGGCAAGAGTAAACTCTCCGCCACCTATGATTTGCTCTACATTAACCCAAAACCGCACGGGAAAAGATAATCCATGCTACACCCAAATCAGACTTCAAAAAATCCTGATATTGGAAATCAAGGAGTTACATAGAGAGTGACTGCAATGTGGGTTTATAGCCGCTCACTAAATCCTCTTCCATACTCAGGTTCGATTCCTTTCGTAAGACTATCCGCCATACACAATTTTTTGAATATAAAGTCGTAGCGTAGACCAAGCCCCAAAAGCCTCTACAGGAATTTGTACTCCACCACAAGTGGCTGTCTCCCCTTTCTTTATTATTTTACCATTAGGAGCTATAGTTAATTTATACAGGAAATCTTCATGCTCTCTATCAATATATAAATCTGGGTATATTTCAGGTTCTCCAGTATAATCTTGCCAATTATCAGGCAATATACCTGTAAACATAGCAGTAAGAGTTACATCTAGATTTCCATCTTCATCTACCTTGCAAGAACCACCCAGATCATAATAAGCGTCATTCTTGTTCAAAAAGATAATATTAGGATAATCTTTACCCAAAACTATATACTTGTCTTCATATACCATAAACTCTGTAGGAACAGAACCTAAAATAAAATCGCCATCTTTTGATAGTTGAACATCAAGTTGATTAAAATCACCTTCTTGCTGTTCAAAAGAGACACTAAGTCCATCGTCTTCGATAACATTAGGAGTTAGTGTTTTCTGCGTTTTTTTGCCTAATTGAATCGTAAATACATTTTCACCTAAAGTATCAACAACAATAGTTTGTTTATCTATGTCTCCATAAACTACATAGTGCTTCTTGCCAGTATCGTCATTAGACTGACTAAGAATCACCTTACCTTCATTCTGATACTGCTCTACTCGGTCTTTTACCATCTGTGGATAATTCGTAGCACATGAGCAAAATGTGAAAAGGACGAGACCTATTAATAAAAGTTTTTTCATAAGACTATTATTAATTATTATTCAACTTTGAAGCAAAGATAAAGACTTGTTTACCATCACTCCGTACAAAATTCGTCAACAACTCCATTGCCTTCACATAGCCAACAGAATTTTCATGAATGAGTTCAAGAATCTCCACATCAGAAGTTCCATCCGATTTTTCCGTAGTATGGATTATCATTTCCTGCGTTATATTGGAACCATTCAAGTACCGAGAGGCTTGTGCCATAGCTTTCACAGAAGCAACACGACTGATTATGCTCTCATTTTTTTTGTATTTTTCCCCATCGAGAGCCAAAACAGAAATCAAATAGGCATTGTCATAGTCATTCACAGCACGCACGCCCTCAAAAGGGGCATTGTTATACATACGGACAAGAAAGTTGGTAAACGCCACCTTGTCACTAGAGAAGCCTTGAGCACAAACTGCTAAAGGTAATACAACTTGTAAGAGACAGAACAAATACTTTTTCATTTTTCTATACGTTTTAAATATTCATAATCATACCAAACTAACTCATGGATTTTTGCTATCCTATTTAAAATTGCAGGTAACAACCCCAGCCATAACAACGCTATCAAACATTTAAATAAAAAAATCACATAAGATGCATTAACAACATCACCTAACATAAAAAAGCTAATTAAACTTTTATATGGCATACATAAGAATGCCAATATTGGAACAAACATAGATTCTAAAAATGCAACTTGTCCCTCCATAACTGAAATATCTTTATTTTTATAGGTCTGTAGGACATAATAATAAGCATTATAATATACATCAAGAATAGTTCTCTCCTTCTGTCCTCCTTCAAAAATTGGCACAGCTAGCATTAAAACAACTGAAAAAATCAAGAATAATATTCCTATTATATATATACAATCAAAATTTAAAATAGAAAAATCTGATACCAACTGTAAGATTGAACAGCAGACAAATATGGACCAAACAAACCAAAAGGGTCCGCGCAAATATGCATCTATAGTATTTTGCAAACCACTTGTTGCTGTTGTTGTATTCATACTTCCACATAATAGTTTCAAATAAAAAGGATCTGGTGTTTCTCGCATCACCTTAATTAACTCTCTCTTTATATATGCAGTGTTATTACGAAAACCACCCCAAATCATTGTAGTCAAAAGATGATTAAATATACCAACAATATAAGAAACAACAGTACCTATCGTTAAAAGAATAGTACGATCAAGTTCTTGTTCTTTATTAATCAAAACACTTAAAGGATATGAATCAGCAGCAAATAATACCTGGAGGAACAAAAGCAATGTTCCTCCAGGTATTACCATAGATAACACATCATAAATAGATAAATTTCCTATAATCCTATCCATAATTAATATTTATCTTGCAAATCAAAATTGGAATAATTAGAAATTTCGTTTGCAGGAATCAAGAATTTCAACGTCAATTCAGGAGTACCCTCTAACTTGAATAACGAGTATAGTAATGTACCATTCTCATCATGTGCATAAGCCCCTCCAAAATCATCGCCTGCATTTCTATCATTATAAGTAAAAATACAATTTAAATTATCCTCCATTTTAAGAAACGGAGCAAATAGTCCATGCCCTTTTAATATATAGTATGTAGGACCAACTCCATGAGCCTCTAAAGCTAAAAAGTCTATATATTTAGAATACTCTATATCACTTATGTATCCAAACTTTTCGTCATAGCCATCAAAATAGGACTTATTCCCCAAATTATCTACTACAACAAAATTAGTAAAATAATAATAAAACAGATGTCCTAATTTTCTTGTCCAATCATTTATCCATTGTGAGGAATTTCTAAAATACATTTTATTACACAACATAAATTTTAATGCAGAATATCCTAAATTCATACGAGAATACATATTCTGTTCATCTTGAGATAAAGATATTGCCCTCAACGTATTCACGATGAAGTTTACCAAAGAAATTGTATTATCGGTACGTTCGTACACCACATGCATCGTAACGAGATAAGAATCAGAATTTTGCCATGACTCCAACTGATTTAAAGTCTTAACTTTATCACGTTGAATTACAGCTGGGGTTCCTTTTGCATATCGGTAGAATCTTTCGATATAATACTTATTTACAATAAAATCATTATTTGGCAAAGATGGGTCCTCCAAAATTAACTTACGTGTAAAAGAAGTAGGTAACATTAATTTAACTTGTTCTAACAAATTTTTTAATGCAACTTGCTCGTTTTGGCGATAAAACTTCTGTATTTTCATATTCATTCCAAATGTAGAGCCAGCGAACTCAGCTGAAGCACCTTTAGACTTAGCATAACTCACCAATTTTGAAATACTTACAGTAGCCTGCAAAGTAACCATTGTTTTACCTGCCATATTAAGACATTCGAGTTCCTTATATTCCTTAATATTACCAGACGAAATTGTCACTATTTCATCTTTTGTTATCTCTTCATTCAACAAGGAAGTATTTGCAGAAACAAATGCACCATAAACTTGCTCTATAGCACTACGCAAAGCTATTTTAGTTGCGTCTTCCTTATTTCTACCATCACCTGAAACTACGAGAGTAACATCATCTTCTGCTTTAGATGCCTGTAAAGGCTCTTTGTTTTCAATATTAGTTTTTACAAGACTTTGCTGACCGGCTGTAGGTATAGTACTTTGAAATTGAGCAGGCACAAATATCCGTGGAGTCGATTTTTTTTTATTTTTCTTTGACTCTGCCATTACATTTAAGGCACCACTTATTAGCGACCCTAAAAAGCCTTGGCACATACCTTTTGAAGACAACATAGTTATCAACAGACTAATTACTAAAAATCTTTTCATATTCATAACGTTATAAGTAAGAAATTATTAATATTTACCACCATCCTCGAATAATGGTTTTAGCAATACTCTTTGGTTGATTGTTAGCCCAAGCCATGCCTACATCACGACAAGCCTTAACTATACTTTTTTTATATGCCTGGCTATCTTCATATTGCTTGCTTTGAAAGTTCCACTCACGCAATTCGTCTGCATTCAACTTGGAAGCTACTTCCTTACGTAACATTTCCACATCTTGGTAACAAGAACTATACGGAGAAATGACATTAAGATACTGGGCGACCTCATTGGCACCATAGGCATCTTGACTTTTCATCCAAGCATTGCGAGCCTTATTCAACTGCTGCAATCCATAAGCATCTATTTTCTGCTGATAGAAACTTGTAGCAGCCACTTGGCATTTGTCGTAACAATCGGCACAAACATTAGGTACTGCCATCATACGAGAGATTGCCTCATCATAATTACCAACAGAAGCCATCGTACGGGCCTTACTTATCTCTTCCGCGCAATGATTCGTATAAAAATCAACAATCTTGCCCTTTGCCGTATCCAACATTTCGGAAAAATCTTTCTGATTAGGATTTAATTTGCTAAACGCACTAATCAAAGCTTTGTTTTCATTCGTTCCAATTCCTTGTAAAGACACAGTGCAAGACGCATAGAGTTTGTTCTCTACAATATCACCCACAAAGAATGTAACTTCCATTTTTTCGGACACTCTTGCAGGAGTCGAAGGAACGATATCCTTGCTCGTAACATCCACTTTGGCAGTCAACACAAACCGCTCTACATAGCCATTATCACCATAGCCATTGCCTACAAGCATTCGTTGCATACGTGTCACCAAGTTTTTGCTTGCCTCTACAGAAATCACACCATCGGGCATCATTGCTTGTATGGAGATTCGCCCCTCATCAGATGTCTGAGCAAATGTAGCCATCGACATCATCAACACAAATAAAATGACTAACCTTCTCATCTTGTTATTTCTCACCAAGTACGACAATAGCTTCACCCAAACCTCTCACCATCACCTTAGAAGTAATATTGAAAGGAGGCTGTTGCAAATATTTTCTCAACTTTGTAGCAAACGCCCTGGCATCCATAGCCCTGCCTTTATCATCAAGCAATGGGATACGCACCTGTTCAAACTGGGCAAACGACTCTGTACCATCACTAAGATTGAACACCCCATTTACACAATTCTTCTGCAACCAACTCTGTATGCAGTCAGTCAATTCCTCGCCATTATATTCCTCCTCTAAATCTTTGTCCCAACTATCCCAACACCTTATGGTAAGACCGATTTCTCTACCACGCTTGCTTTGCTCGGCAAACCAATCATCCATTTGGCTATCAAAAGGCTTAATATTTTCCTTTACCGCTTTAGCTAATAAGACAGGAATCATCTCTGAAGAAGGTTTGGTGGTGCCAGTAGATGTAGCTATACGCTTATTGGTATAGGCATCGAAAGCTTCAAGTGTAAAAGACGCCGAATTACCATTTCCTGTACGATTCACCTGCCACCATAGCTGAATGATAATATCAGACTTTACTCTACGCTTCAGTTGGTCAAGAGGAGATTCTACAAGCGAGGCTCCACTCTTTTTGCTAGTCGTTACATTATCTTCAGCGGTTTTCATACTGATGCTTTTGATTTCTTGCTCGGCATCTTTTAGGCTATAGCCCTGATCAGTAAGCACTTGACCAACCTTGCTGATAACCTGTCCCAATTCCGTATCCTCAAGAAAAGCCTGCTGGTAGTTTGCAACCTTTACCACATTCCCTTGATCGGAAAAATTAGTCATAAAGTATCGCTGATTACACCAATTGTCACTTGGCAAAATCATAATCGTTGGTTTCTTGGCTATCTGTGCAAAGCAAAACATGTTACACAACCAAAAAGCTAATACAAAAGAAATAAGCTTTCTCATAACTAATACTGATTTAGTTTGTTATTTTTAGTCCAACTTTATAAATTCAAAATCATTCGGATTGCAGCATGCTTTCTTATAGTCGAAAGCATAGATGCGCATGTAGGCTTCTTGCACCTCCTTGGCTCCATTGTAAAAAGGGGTGGCGGTGTGCTGCATGGTTGTTACTGTCACTACCATATCGGGAGTGAGGACTGTGCCATTAGAGCGCTTGAGGCGCTTAGGCTTTACTTGAAATACTCTACTCATAAGCATTCGGTTTTAAGTTGTTATATATGGCTGCACCGGCTTTTCAGCCGAAACAGATAGTTGTTTACTTCATTTCGCAAAGATTATGCAAACGAGCGCAATGAAAGCTTGCTTTCAGAAAGAGGAATCCACACCTATGACGGCGTAGCCTCGCTCAAACAATTTCTCGTTCTTTCTACGTTTCAATTTACCAGATTTCAACCTACAGAACTGAATAGTTTGCTCGTGTCCACAAGATTATCTTGTTTCTCTGCATCATAGCGACTTCAAGCAAGGACTTTCACCTGCCCTGTCACTAATATTATGGCAAATTTAGTAAAAATCTGATGAGCCACCAAATTTTTAACAAGAAATCTGATGGATTCCTCTTATATTTCACATCTCAGAGACTCCACTCCCTTCTTCTTCCTGCATCCATACCTTGTAACTACTCAGCATCCCTATTGAAAACTTTGAATAGAAAAGCCTTGAAATATGAAATAGGCTTCGATAGTCAATGAAGCCTATTTCGTAGAGCAATGAAAGCGGCTTCGTAAGCAGTTGAAGCCTATTGCATTATTCTGATAGAAACTATAAAAAATATAGTTGACCACTTTAAACTTTATTAATAATACACGTTGACTCACAGTATTAACGTAACAACTCATGACAATATGGGTGCTGAGTAGTTACCATACCTTATTATAGATAGAATGATTGTCAATTCTGTGGCAAAAGTACAATCAGGATGCGTCAAAAACTGACATAGGAGGAGAAAAGATGAAGAGGGAAGATTAAATTGAAGATGAAATACTGAGCCCACTTTAAAAAAGGGCATATTTTGAATCCAGCATGACCAGTGTGGTCATTCTGAGTGAAACATAGCAACCGGCTTCGCGGGTGAATATCTTTCGAGAAATTGCCATGAAAGAGCCGAAAGCTTCTCTGGTAGGCCCGAAAAGGGCAAATCTCATAATACCAAAACAGATTTATCTTCATCATCCATAAAACTTGCTATTTACATATTAAAAGACAAATACCAACTACTTTTTTAAGAGAAACTTTGGTAAATCCGAGATTTTTACCTAACTTTGCCTCAGTTTTAAACATGCAAATATGTTTGCTTGCAAAAAAGATAGCAGAAAGGGACTATCTGAATGAGCAAAAGTGGATTTTTTAAGAGAAAAAGAATGATAGATCGTTGCTATATAGAAATAACAAACACATGTAATCTCAATTGTGATTTCTGCCCAAAACATCAGAGGAAGAAAAGACAATTGACGGCAGAGGAATTTGACCTTCTCACAGATAAAGTAAGTGGGAAGGTTTGTTTTCTGTATTTCCATCTCATGGGCGAACCATTGCTTCATCCACTTTTACCGCAGTTTATACAGACTGCAAGAGCCAAAGGTTTTAAAACTGTACTCACATCTAATGGCACACTACTAGATAGAGCGATGAATCTACTCGAAACCTTACCTCACAAAATACAATTGTCGCTCCATTCACATGAAAGTAATGCGAAGGGCGAGTTATCTACCTATATGGATCAGGTAATGCAATTCTCCACTCAAGCTGCTCAGAATGGCACATGTATGGTACTTCGTCTTTGGAATCAAGGAGGTAGAGACAAAGAAAACGAAATGGTCATGGAATATATAGAAAAATATGTACACAAACCATGGAAGGAGCGCCCAGATGGTTTCAGACTTTGCGACAATCTCTATTTAGAATTTGACAGAAAATTTGAATGGCCTGATAGTGAAAGAAAAGGGTCTGAAAACCCGGAAGTTTTTTGTAAAGCATTATTTAAGCAGATAGGAATTCTATCTGATGGAAGTCTGGTACCATGTTGTTTAGACCACAATGGCGACATCATTCTTGGCAATCTCTTCCATCAATCCTTAGGAGAAATCCTCTCATCCCCACGAGCGCAGGCTATGATAGAAGGTTTCAAGCATCATACAGCCACAGAATCTCTCTGCAGAAATTGTGAGTCCGCCTTAGTTCGCAACAGTTTCAGGGGTAAAAAGCGTTCTTGAAAATCTGCGAAATCTGCGTGACAAACTAATATTCAGCGAGAAGAAAAAAACAGC
>SAMEA3663069__coassemble_486_pt1 | contig 44927 bp, 33 predicted proteins | sample SAMEA3663069__metabat2_high_PE_005 | metagenome-assembled genome bin SAMEA3663069 (sample SAMEA3663069) | pig gut metagenome | biome: pig gut; feature: pig-associated habitat; material: faeces | place: France | collected 2012
AGTGTTCAAGCTCTTTACTGCAATTGAGATTGCCATTGAGATTGCTTGCGGATTTGAGGTTATTTACTTTATCTTTTGGTAAATGATAGTTTGTCCATACTTAGACAACAATGTCATTTTTGTATTACTTAACTCCACTATTTTGAACCAAAACACTTTGTTATCAACAAACTGAATAATATAAGTGCCTCTTCTGCTTTTTCCTATTTGAGTGCTATCGAAAGTTTCTGGAATAGAGGAAGATATATAATACTTTAGAGGACAATTAAACTCTTTTCCTGTCTTGTAAAACTTGGTACTTGTCGTACGAGTGTCCATTGTAAAAGCCATTCCTCTCTCACAATAATCATAAGTAGGACTAATCTCTTTCCATTTCGTCCCATTAAGTTCTGACGTAGCAATCTTCTGAGCATGGCACACCATGCTCAGAAGAAAAACTAAAGAAATTACCAAAATATTTCTCATCCCTATTATCTCCATGATTTGTCAGAATATCATACTTTCTCAAATACAAAAGTTTGCCCAAACTTAGTCTTGACCTTCAATTCTGAAGAACTAAATTGCAATATTTGAAACCAAAAGAATTCACCATCCAACTCTTGGATGATATATGTTCCTTGTCCTGATTGCCCTACTTTCTTACCATCGAAGCTACTTGGAATTTGATTGGTTATATAATACAAGTACTTGTTTGTATATTTCTTCTTCAACCCTTTTCTAAACTTAGTATCAGCATAATGAGCATCCGATACATTAGTCAAGACTCTATCTGAAAATTCGAAGTAAGTATCTACATTCGGATTGCTTGGCTCTTTTAAATGCCAAGATGTATTCTTCAATTGTTGAAGAGTAATTGCCTGTGCCTGTATATCACATACACAAAACCATAAAACCATTATTATATAAAGAATTCTTTTCATAGACTACTTTGTCTTTATGTTGTATAAGAATAACTATATTTACGTATTTTTGCCAGCTTTATCGAATCGATAAAACTTGCAAAAAAATTATTACTTAACCTTTTGATAAACCGTCGTATCGCCTAATTTAGACAACAGAGTTATTTTCGTACTGCTTATATCAACTATCTTGAACCAAAACACACTATTGTCAACATACTGGATAATATAACTACCCTTTCGACTCTTTCCTATCTGTGAACTATCAAATGTTTTAGGAATAGAAGAAGAGAGATAATACTTTAAAGGAAATAGAAACTCCTTCTTGTTTTTCTTAAACTTTGTTGTCGTCGTACGAGTAGTCATCGTGAAAGACATACCTCGTTCACAATAATCAGAAACAGGGCTTACTAATTTCCATTTTGTCCCATTAAGTTCTGACGTAGCAATCTTCTGAGCATGGCACACCATGCTCAAAAGGAATACTAAAGCAATTATCAGACTCTTTCTCATATTATTCTATCACCCATTCCAGGGTGCTTATTTTTTCCTTAATTGTATAGTTGATGCCTACTTTCACCACAGGTTTGTTTTGCAGGGCAAAGGCATCGGCATACTGCTTGTCGTTGATTTGCTGAAGAGCTTCTTCGGCCGTCTTATTGAACTTCAGTTCCATGATGTAGATGGTGTCGTGCGTCTCCATCGTAATGTCTGTTCTTCCCTTGGCAGTATGTTGCTCTACGAGAATGCGGAAATTGGTGAGCAAGGCAAACATGATGTACATCATCTGTTGATAATGCCCCTCGTAGTTGGTGTTGTCGCAGTAAGGCACCGTCTCAAGGAAAGTCTTGAATAACAGTAGTGCTTCGTCCAATTGTCCCAGGTTGATCAGCTTGGACATCTTGGCGATGGTCGTGTTGCCCATAACCGTCTTGGAAGCCAGGTAGTGAGGGAGAAGACTTCTGTATAGGCCGACTCTGATTTCCTTGTTAGGAAGGGCGAGGGTGTATAGTTCGGTGTCCTCATCGTAATCCTTGATGGTGAAGTATCCACTCTGGTAGAGCAAAGGCATGATGGTGGTCATCGTCTCTGTAGCAGCATCAAAGTCATCCTTTCCTGCTTCCATCTTTTCGCCGAGGTCGATAGGGGTGAAAGCATACTTGCGCATCATATTGATGAGGTAAGTTGGTGTGCCTGAACCGAACCAATAGGAATCCATCTTTTGCTTGGAAAAGCAGTTCAGTAAACTGAATGGATTGAATATATCTGGTGAGGGCCATGCAAAATGATAGCCGTCGTAGTGCTGTTTGAGTCTTTCAAGGGTTTCGTCATGAGACAGGCTTAATTTTTCTGATAGTCTGTCAATATCATCACTCATTTGTGTCATCAACTCTTCCTTGGTTATACCACAGATTCCAGCGTATGGTGTATCCATGCTTATATTTGTGATATTGTTGAGCTCGCTGAAGATACTTAACTGGGAGAATTTGGTGATACCTGTCAGAAAAACAAAACGGAGCATCTTCTCGCAGTCTTTGAGCGGGCTATAGAAGTTTCTCATCACATTTCGCAGAATTTCTAAGGAGGTTCCTTCATGTACAACATCGAGTAATGGCGCATCATATTCGTCGATTAATACCACAGGTTGTTTGCCTGTTTTTTCATATACGGTTTGTATGAGATTGAGCATACGTATGTTCGGGTCTGGAGAGTCACATGTTATGCCAAACTTTTCTTCATTGGTCTTTAGTATGAAGAGAAGATAGTGCTCCAACTGCTCTTTTCCCATGTGCTTGCCTCCAGCCAAACTGAAGTGGAGCACAGGATATTCATTCCATTCTTTCTCCAAGTTTTCGATGGCAAGACCATTGAATAGTTCCTTTTTACCTTCAAAATAGCTTTCGAAGGTAGATACAAGGAGTGACTTGCCGAAACGGCGTGGTCGGCTCAAGAAGAAATATGTACCATCAGTATGGGTCATACGATAGATGTATTCCGTCTTGTCAACATAGAACCAATCTTCTTTTCGGATTCGTTCGAAAGTCTGTATGCCTATAGGATATCGTTTTCTTGCCATTGTCTCTTGTTCTTGATTTCGAAGGCAAAGTTAAGCAAAATAATCGAAAGTACCAAGTTTGCTATTGTGATTTTTTCTGTGTTTTCCTCCTTATGGGTTCTTAACTAACCAGTCTTAGTCCTCAGAATAGAAATGAAATGGCTTGCCAAAATCGTCATGTACTTAAATTAAAAACGGGGCATTAAGAATATTAAAAGCCAATGGTAAACTTTCTCCTATCTTAGTTGATTGTTCTTGTTCCTATAAGATAATGTTTTGAAGCCTGATGAATTCTTCGTTCAGCGTCTTTGAATGTCCGTTCAACGACGTTGAACCGCCGTTCAAAGACGTTGAACGGACATTTAACGTCGTTGAACGGAACTTTCTTCTAAGGGCATATACTTTTTATTCGGTTTAATGGTTTTAGTTGTGTGGTTTAACGGTTTTAGTTGACCACTCTCTGCATTATTTTTAATATGAGTTGACTCGATTGTTACTTAGTTATAATTTACGTTGACTTACTATTTCTTGTCTGGATGGATTTATCGTGTCCACTTTGGGGAGCTGCTACAACTGAAAGTGTTAAATCTTGGAAAAACGGACAAAAATACAGGAATTTCCTTGGAAAAACGGACAAAATATAGTATTTTTGCCTTGGAAAAACGGACAAAATGCCTCCGTTTTATATTAGATAAACGGACAAAGATATGATTAAACGTAAGATAGACAGATATTTAGCAGATTTCTTTGATACTGATAAGAAGGCGTTGATGTTGACTGGAGCAAGACAGATAGGAAAAACATATTCTATCCGTCGTTTCGGTCATGAACATTTTGAAAGATTCGTTGAAATCAACTTCATCGAAAATCCTGGCTTGGTAAAGGTCTTCAGCAAGGCGAAGAATAGTCAGGATATCTTGTTGCGTCTCTCTACTGTGACCCATCAGGATTTAATCACGGGGAATACCCTTGTGTTCTTTGATGAAGTGCAGGAATGTCCTGAAATCGTAACCGCCATTAAATTCCTGGTAGAGGAGGGGAGTTATCGCTATATTTTAAGTGGTAGCTTATTGGGCGTGGAAATCAAGAATCTCCGTTCTGCACCTGTGGGATATATGGATGTAAAAGATATGTATCCGCTTGATTTGGAGGAGTTTGCTACCGCATTGGGAATCAACGATAAAATCATAGAGACTTTGAGGAATCATTTTGCAGAAGGTACGGCTGTGGATGAATTCATCCATGAAAAGATGATGGAGATATTTCGGCTTTATCTTATAGTAGGTGGAATGCCTGCGGCTGTTGAGAAATACCTGACTACCAATAATCTGCAAGAGGTAATGGCAGAACAACAGGCTATTATACGCCTGTATAAGCAGGACATAGCCAAATATGATCCTGACCATAAATTGTATATTCAGGAAATCTTTGACAGAATTCCTGCTGAACTTGATGCCAAGAACAAACGTTTCATATTGAAGAATCTGAATGAAAATATCAAGTTTTCACGTTATCAGAACAGTTTCTTGTGGTTGAAGGATGCTGGTGTGGCTTTACCTGTATATAATGTTGAGGAGCCTACTGTGCCTTTGATCTTGTCGAGCAGCCGAAACTTATTCAAACTGTTTATGGCGGATATCGGTCTTTTGGCAAGTCTTTATGCGGATGGCATTCAACTGAAGATTTTGGATAACGAACCATCTATCAACTTTGGTTCGGTATATGAGAATGCTGTAGCACAAGAGCTCTGGGCACATGGTTTCCAGTTGTATTATTATAACAACAAGCGACAGGGGGAACTGGATTTTATCATAGAGCAAAATGGTGTAGTGTTGCCGTTAGAGGTTAAATCGGGCAAGGATTATGAGCGTCATAAAGCACTTTCGAATGTGGTAAACTCTCATACTTACCAGATTTCACAGGCCTATGTATTGTGTAATGATAATGTGAAGAAGGTGGGTAAAATCACTTATCTCCCTATTTATATGCTGATGTTTATCAAAAAGGAACAGAAACTGCCTACCAAATACGCCATTGATTTAAGCGGTTTAGTTTAAAGAGCTATTTTACCTCAACCGCAATCTATAGCGTTTAATGTGATTTTGCTTGCAAAACGACAAAATAAGCGGCATTCCTCGGATGTGAATGCCGCTTATCATATTTCGATATTTGTCCGAGTTATCTCAGAAAAGAAGTCTTTTCAGTCTTCTCTTATTTCAGATATTCCCCGAAGTCAGTCAGTCTCATATCTCCCTTCTTCAGGAAGGTATCGTGCATGGCGAGGGCTGCCCGCATGCTCTGTGGCTCATGGCCCTTCTCGGCAAACTTCAGATATTCGCGGAGCATAGGGCGATAGTCTGGATGAGCACAGTTTTCGATGATTTCCTTGGCACGGCGCAAAGGACCCTTGCCACGAAGATCGGCAACGCCCTGCTCGGTAACAATGACATCCACATCATGCTCCGTACTATCCACGTGGCTACACATCGGAACGATGGCTGAAATGCAACCGTTCTTGGTGGTACTCTGAGTGGTGAAGATAGAAATGTAGCCATTACGCTCGTAGTCGCAAGAACCGCCGATGCCATTCATCAACTTGCTGCCGCAGATATGGCTGGAGTTCTCGTTGCCATAGATGTCGCACTCGATGGCGGTATTCATGGCGATGACACCCAGTCGGCGGATGACCTCAGGAGAATTGGAAATCTCACTCTGACGGATGGTGAGATGCTGCTTGAAATAGTCGATGTCATCATATACTTCCTTCAAAGTGTCATTGGTGACGGTGAGGGATGAGCAGGAAGCATCCTTGATTCTACCTTCACGCATGTATTTTACGACAGCATCCTGTACAACCTCGGTATAAACGCTGAATACCGGTACGTTAGGATTCTGACCCAATGCCTCGAGTACGGCATTGGAAGTAACGCCTACACCGCTCTGGAGTGGCAGGAACTGTGGAGGAATATGTCCCTTCTTCAGGTCGCTGACCAGGAAGTCGGCCACATTATGACCCATCTGTTCTGTGATAGGGTCGAGCGGCTTGAAGGCACGAGCCTCTTCCGGGATATTGCATTCTATCACACCGACAATCTTATGGGCCTCTATCTCTACATACTCTTTGCCGATACGGTCGCCTACGTTCATGATAGGAATAGGTGTACGGAACGGGCATTCTGCTATTTCATAGACATCATGGAGATAGCGGGATGCTGGACTGTGGAAGGTATTCTTCTCGATGAGCACCTTCTTGGCAAGGCGTACGATGGTAGGCACGATACCGCCGGCAGAGGTAAGGAAAGCCTTGCAGGTGGTTTCGCCTTCTTCCAGATCGCTCACCTCGATGATGGCAAGGTCTATCTCGCCATAGAAGCCACGGCGCAGACGCTCAGCCATGTGACCGAGGTGCATATCCTCGTAGTCGATTTCGCCCAGATTGGTATGGGTGCGGAAATCCTTGTTGGTAGAAAATGGCGCACGGAACTTGATGGCATGGGCTGCTGCCATGTCACCCTCGATACTTTGCGAGGTAGAAGCTCCTGTCAGGATGCCCACCTGGAATGGTCTGCCTGCTTCATGTTCTGCCACGGCTCTCTTGGAGAGTTCGCGGAAGGTAGCCTTAGGCACGCCGTTAGGTGTGAAACCACTTAGTGCTATCGTGTCCTGATCCTTGATCATAGCTGCGGCTTCGGCAGCTGAAAGTCTAATATATGCCATTTCCGTACTTTATTTATTATCATGTAATATTATCGGGCAATTTGTTGCTGCCCTTACATTTCATAACTTTTTGTGGCTGCAAAGTTACACATTATTTTTAATATATGGCAATCTTTTGACGAATTTATGCAAATAAAAGGCATTTTATTTATCTTTTATGCATGAATATGCAGGAATAACTTGCTTTATGCATTTTTTGTTAGTAGTGAATAGGGATTGAAGATTTGCGGATGAATGGTATAGTGGGTTGCGAGAACAGACTCTGTGGATGATTTTTCTAAGATAAAAATGGTATTTTCAGACTATTTTATAACATTTTGTGGCTGAATTGACTGAAATCTCAGAAAAATGAGTTAACTTTGCAAACAAATATAAATAATAAAAAGAAAGGTTCATAATAAGATGGAACAGAAATTATTGATCTACAACACTCTCACTCGTACGAAAGAGAGATTTACTCCGCTCCACGCTCCTAATGTGGGCATGTATGTTTGTGGCCCTACCGTATATGGCGATCCGCATCTCGGTCATGCACGACCAGCCATCACATTCGATATACTCTTCCGCTATCTCAAGCACCTGGGCTATAAGGTTCGCTACGTTAGAAACATTACTGACGTAGGCCACTTGGAGCACGATGCTGATGAGGGCGATGACAAGATAGAGAAGAAGGCTCGCCTGGAACAGTTGGAGCCAATGGAGATTGCGCAGTACTACACCAACCGCTATCACGATGCCATGGAGGCACTCAATGTGCTCCCTCCAAGTATCGAGCCTCATGCTACCGGTCATATCATCGAACAGGAGAAGTTAGTGCAGGAAATCCTCGACAATGGTTATGCTTACGAGAGCAATGGTTCTATCTATTTTGATATCGAGAAATACAACAAGGATCATAAGTATGGTATTCTTTCTGGCCGTAACCTGGAGAACATCATCAATGAAAGCCGTGAACTTGCTGGTATCGGCGAGAAGAAAAATCAGGCTGATTTCGCTCTCTGGAAGAAAGCTTCACCAGAGCACATCATGCGCTGGCCAAGTCCTTGGAGCGATGGTTTCCCTGGCTGGCATTGCGAGTGTACTGCGATGGGCAGAAAGTACTTAGGCAACCACTTCGATATTCACGGAGGCGGTATGGACTTGATTTTCCCTCATCACGAGTGCGAGATTGCTCAGGCTGTGGCTTCTCAGGGCGATCAGATGGTTCACTACTGGATGCATAATAACATGATTACCATCAACGGCCAGAAGATGGGTAAGAGCTTGGGCAACTTCATCACTCTGGAGCAGTTCTTCACAGGCAATCATGACAGTCTGGAGCAGGCTTATTCGCCAATGACCATCCGTTTCTTCATCCTCTCGGCTCACTATCGCAGCACAGTAGATTTCTCTAATGATGCCTTGAAGGCCAGTCAGAAGGGATTGGAGCGCTTGATGAATGGTTTGAACGACCTGGAGCGTGTGCCTGTGGCTAAGCAGAGCGACGAGCAGGTGAAGAAGTTCGTAGCAGAGCTGCGCCAGCGTTGCTATGATGCGATGAACGATGACTTCCAGACACAGCTTGTCATCAGTTACCTTTTCGAGGCTTGCCATGTTATCAATACTGCTCTTGATCATAAGGCGAATATTTCAGCCGATGACTTGAAGGAACTTACTGAAACGATGCAGCTCTTCACCTTCGATCTTCTCGGTTTGAAGAGTGAGAAGGGTGCCAACAATGATGCACGTGAGGAGGCTTACGGCAAGGTGGTGGATATGGTACTCGACCTTCGTGCCAAGGCTAAAGCAGCTAAGGATTGGGCTACCAGTGACCAGATTCGTGATGCTCTTGCTGATGCCGGATTTGAAGTTAAGGACACCAAGGATGGTGTAACTTGGAAACTGAATAAATAGAAAATGGAAGCTATAAGAAATAGTGTCAATTGAAAACAGATGCTATAAAAAAGTATAATAGCCTTCACGCTTTGTGGAGGCTATTATACTTTTTTCTCTTTAAACGAGTTGTTTGATGGTATTTCTCACTTTCTCTGCTGATGTGACGAGCGAATTGGATTCATCAGCCCCTTTGGCTCCCATATAAACCTCGTGGTTATAATGTTTCATCTTGCTCACTACATTTACTCTTGCAGAAAAATGGTATTCGTGAATGCCTGTAGCATCGAATATCTGTCGGATGTTTTCCTCGTTGACGCCACTACCTGCCAGAAGCTGGATAGGAGGCAGGGGATATTCTTTCAGTTTCTTTTCCAGCTGGGCAAGCAGGCTGATACCATCTATCGCCTTCGGTTGCTGACCAGAAGTCAGGATTCGGTTGCATCCCAAAGAAATAATATCTTCAAGGGCTTTCATGGGATCTGCAGTACGGTCGAAAGCACGGTGGAAGGTTACTGACATTGGGCGTGCCAGCTCCACCAGTCTGCGGTTGGCTTCCCTATCAATTTCTCCCTCTTCTGTGAGGCATCCGAAAACGACTCCATCCACTCCTAATTCGCGACAGATGCGGATATCTTCTTCCATGCGTTCCAGTTCCAATGGGGTATAGAGAAAATCTCCACCACGAGGTCGGATGATGACGTGGAGTTTAGTCTTTGTGAGTAATTTGCGTGCCAGTTTTATCTCGCCATACGATGGGGTAGTGCCTCCCTCGGGTATTCCTGCGCACAGTTCTACCCGGTCGGCTCCTCCCTCTTGTGCTGCCAGACAGCTTTCTACACTATTGGCACATATCTCAAATTTAAATTCTTCTCTGTTCATATCTTCTTTTTCTATTTATTGATCCATATTGAGTTTTTGGCTATATATCCTTCATGTTGGATGGGATAATCGTAGCAAAGTTACTACTTTTTCATAAAATTCCAAGGTATTTATGGTGTTTTTATCACATTTTCCCTAAAATGATATGACGGATAGTAGCTGTTCCTCAAGATAGGCATGAAAAATCGGTTTATCGGTAGGGTAGTGACTGATAGAAAAGAATGCTAAAGGTTTATAAGTTTGAGGACTACAAACTTGTGAACTTCATTTTTATTGCTTATCTTTGCGGATGGAAAAAATAATCTTAATAAATATGAGAAAAAATATAGTATCTTTAGCCATCCTCTTCTTGGTTTCTTGGCAGGCGGTGATGGCCAACTGTTTGTCGGTGGATGCACATGACAAACCCCATTTTATCTCAGACGGGGCTTATCGCTCTAAGGTGGAAAACGCTTTCGAGAGTAAGATGAAACTCGTGGGCAGGCAGTTCTATCAGGTGAAAGGGATGAACGTCTATGGTACAGTCCTGAAGAAAAAGGGGGCTAAGGAGACGATGGAGGTCACTAAGCAGAAACTGACGACTGAGGAGCAGGAGGCCCTGCAATTCCTCTATGCCTATATGCCAGTAGCTGACGTGACAGACTATCCTACAAGTTTCTTCCTGGAAAATGTCCGTACGAGCTTTGAGGCAAGGAAGGAAATGGCTTGGGGCAAGGATATACCGGAGTTGCTGTTCCGTCACTTTGTGCTTCCTATCCGTGTGAACAATGAAAATCTGGATGATTCCCGAATGATATTCTTTAAGGAACTGAAAGAGCGTGTGAAGGGGATGGGCATGAAAGATGCTATTCTGGAAGTCAACCATTGGTGTCATGAGCGGGTAACCTATCAGCCTTCCGACGGTCGTACTTCTGCTCCTCTTGCCACGATCCGTTCTGCATACGGAAGATGCGGCGAGGAGAGTACTTTTACCGTGGCAGCTTTGAGAGCGATAGGCATTCCTGCCAGACAGGTTTATACGCCTCGCTGGGCGCATACTGACGACAATCATGCCTGGGTAGAAGCATGGGCTGATGGTAAATGGTACTTCTTAGGTGCTTGCGAACCTGAGGCTGTGCTTAATCTGGCGTGGTTTAATGCTCCCGCATCGAGAGCCATGCTGATGCATACGAAGGCGTTTGGCGACTATAACGGACCGGAAGAGGTAATGCTCCGCACGTCCAACTATACAGAAATCAATCTGATAGACAATTATGGCTCCTCTGCCCGTATCGACTTCTCTGTAGTTGATGCTGAAGGTAAGCCTGTAGAGGGTGCAAGAGTGGATTTTAAAATCTATAATTATGCAGAGTTTTGTTCTGTTGTGACGAAATATACGGCTCAGGATGGCAAGACCTTTCTTTCGGCTGGTAAGGGCGATATGATGGTTTGGGCTTCGAAGGATGGTAAGTATGGCTTTGTTAAGGCTTCTTTCGGTAAGGCAAATCTGCCTGGTGAGGAAGGCGAGAAGGCGAGAAAAATGACCATCCGTCTTGACCGGAAGGTTTCAGCTTCGGATATGAACCGTTCTCTTGATTTTTCTTCCGTTAGTTTCCGTGATTCTTTTGATATCGTACCTCCGCCAGAGAAAGCAAATATTCCTGAGGTTTCGGCAGAGGCGAGAGCGAAGAACCTGGAGCGATTCGCTTATGAGGATTCTATCCGCCATGCTTATCTGACTACTTTCTATAATAAGGAGACGGCTCTGGAGGCATTGCAGAAAAATGGATTGCTTGAGGAGAAGTATTTGACGAGAAACGGGGTTCCTACTTGGATGGTAAAGGGAGAAAAAGTGGACTATCAAAATGCTCAAAAGTTCTCTGATAAAGCTCAGAAGTTAGTGGATTTCCTTGTTGGTTCTTGGGGTAATCACGAAGTTATCCTCAAGTTTCTGATGCTTCATCAGGACAATCTGAGTCGGGCTATAGATTTGCTCAGCACGCTGAGTGCCAAGGATTTAAGGGATATGCAGATGGATATTCTGGAGGATCATTTCAATGCCCATAGCAACCAGTTGTCTCCTCGTGTGGAGGACGAGATGATAATTCATCCTTTCAAACAGTTCTTTGAGGAGCAATTTGAAAAGATGAAGACCTCTGTTGCTGATGATCGTGATGTGTCTTCCAAGTCTGTAAAAGCAAATAATGCAGCTAAAGCAAAGCAATCTTTGGCTCAAGTTTTCAGACAAGATCCAGCTCGTCTGGTGGAATGGGTGAAGGAGAATATTCGTCTGAACCCTGACAAGAAGGCATTGCAAATAGCCCAGACTCCTATGGGCGTTTGGGCATCACGTCTTACGGATGAGCGTTCTCGGAAGATTTTCTTTGTGGATGTGGCAAGAAGTCTTGGAATTGAGGCGAGAGTGGATGCTGTGACCAAGAAATTGCAATATAAACAAGGTGGAGTGAAGGAGGGTTTACAGAATGACGTCTGGATAGATGTCGATTTTGACGCGAAAGCATCTTCTGCTGCATCTGATATGGAAAAGACAAAGGTACAGTCTTCTCCTAAGGGCTTGTTAAAGCTTGATTATCAGCCTAATGGAGTGGTGGATGATCCTAAGTATTATAGTCATTTCTCTCTTACTCGCATCAATCCTGACGGCTCTACTTCGCTGCTGGAATATCCTGAAGAGGGATGTACCTGGAGTAATACGTTCAAGAATGGAGTGGAATTGGATGAGGGGGATTATGCTCTTGTAACGGGTACTCGTCTTGCCAATGGCGGGGTGTTGTCAGAAATGCAATTGTTTCATGTGAAACAAGCTGAAACCAATGTAGTTAAGATGTTTTTACGTACTTCTGATACCGAGATTACGGTTAAGGGAAACTTTGATTCGGAGTCTAAATTCATCTTGGATGGTAAGGAAGTCAGTCTTTTGAGCCAGACGGGTCGTGGTTATTTCATTACCGGTTTGTTGGGTGTAGGCCAAGAGCCTACGAATCATGCCTTGAAGGATATCGCTAAGGTTGCGCAAGTATTCGAAAAGTGGAATCGTCCTATGGTGCTCCTCTTCGAGGATGAAGCTTCAGCTAAAAAGTTCCGCATTGCCGAGTTCCCGGGTCTGCCTAAGAATCTGATATTCGGTATAGACAAGGAGGGTTCTATTCGGAAGCAAATCGTTGAGAATATGAAACTTACGAATGCCAACCTCCTTCCGATATTTATGATTTCTGATACTTTCAATCGTGTGGTTTATTTCTCACAGGGTTATACTATCGGATTGGGTGAGCAGTTGGAAACCGTAATCAGGAAATTGTAAATACGCAGTGCTGATGATTTGAAACTATTATTGTTTGCTGGTTCTGAAATTTGCTTGTTGGCAAGGACGCCTGCTTACACAAATTTCTGAAATATAAAAAGGAACTTTGGAGTTGTCTTATTCCAAAGTTCCTCTGTTTTTTATAGGTTTCTTTTACCAAAAGTTCTTTTTTCATTCATGTTTAGAACTTATAATGTAAGTTCCCTTGTTTTAGTGTCATTCTGAGTTGGCATTAATGTGCTTCCAGCCAGTTCTTTCCCCAGCCTGCATCGGCTACTAATGGTACGCTCAGATGATAGGCATTCTGCATTTCCTCTACCACGATTTGCTCTACTTTTTCTTTCTCTTCCGGATAGACGGAGAAATTGAGCTCATCGTGTACCTGGATAATCATTTTGCTCTTGATGCCTTCAGCTTTGAATCGGTTGAAGATGCGAACCATCGCAACCTTGATGATGTCGGCCTCTGAACCTTGGATAGGGGCATTGATGGCATTGCGCTCGGCAAAACCGCGTACTGTACCATTGCGGCTATTGATGTCTGGTAAGTAGCGGCGGCGGTGGAAAATAGTCTCAGCATAGCCTTTCTCGCGGGCAATTTCCTTTGATTTTTCCATATAGGCCTTTACGCCAGGGAAGGTGCGGAAATAATCCTCAATGATTTGCTTGGCTTCTTTATTTTCTATATTCATGCGCTGCGCCAGACCGAATGTAGTGATACCATAGATGATACCAAAGTTGGCAGTCTTTGCCTTTTTGCGCTGAGTATCAGTAACTTGCGATATTTCTTCATGCCATATTTTGGCAGCTGTTGCGGCATGGATATCGGAACCTTCACGGAAGGCTTCTACCATATTCTTGTCTTCGCTCAAGTGTGCCATGATGCGCAACTCTATCTGGGAGTAGTCTGCTGAAAAAAACAGACAGCCTGGCTCTGGAATAAAGCAGCGGCGTATTTCTTTTCCATCATCATCACGAACTGGAATATTCTGTAGGTTTGGATCACTTGATGAAAGGCGACCTGTGGCAGTAATGGCTTGATTGAATGAGGCATGTATATGTCCGGTACGTGGGTTGATGAGCTTAGGAAGAGCATCCACGTATGTGCTCAGAAGTTTCTTTAAACCCCTGTAGTTCAGAATCTCATCGATGATCGGACTCTTGCTTCTCAACTGTTGCAGTACTTCTTCACTCGTCACATATTGTCCCGTCTTTGTCTTTTTCGGTTTCTCCACAATCTTCATTTTTCCGAAGAGGATTTCACCTACCTGACGTGGAGAGGCTATGTTGAACGATTCACCTGCCAGTTCGTAGATGTGATGCTCTATGTCCGCCAATCTGTTGGTCAAATTATTAGACGTTTCTTTCAGCGTATCGGTATCGATGCATACTCCGTTCATCTCCATGTGGGCCAAAACGGGTACAAGTGGCATTTCGACATTCCAAAACAGATCCTCACAATGAATCTCCTTGAGTTTTGGCTCAAGTACATTTTTCAATCGCAATGTGATGTCTGCATCTTCTGCTGCATATTCATAAACATCGGATGGAGCAAGATCTCGCATCGATTTCTGGTTTCTGCCTTTCGGACCGATCAACTCCTCAATATGGATGGTCTGGTAATTGAGCAAGACTTCAGCCAGATAATCCATGTTGTGGTATAACTCTGGTTGGATGAGATAGTGAGCAATCATCGTATCAAACATCTTGCCTTTTATCTCCACTCCGTAATTCATCAAAACCTCGTAGTCGTATTTGATATTTTGGCCGACTTTCAGAATTTGAGGGTTTTCATAGAGCGGTTTAAAGATGTTTACGAATTTTAAAGCTTCTTCACGATTTGCAGAAATGGCGACATAGTAAGCCTCTTTTTCTTTGACGGCAAAGCTCAAACCTACCAATTCTGCATCAATTGCAGTAGTAGAAGTGGTCTCTGTGTCTAAACTGAGAATATCGAATGTCATCAAATAATCACAAAGTTTCTTCGCATCTTCCTCATTTTCAATAAGTTGATACTTATGAGGAGTGCTTTTAAGGGTCTCAAAACTCGCGTTTTTTTGAACTTCCTGCCCATCGTCTTGCTGTGCGCCAAATAAATCGAGCTCTCCTGTAGGCTTTATTTTCTTTTGTTGAGGTTTTTTAAGAATCCTGTTTGCAAAGCTTTTGAACTCGAGTTCGGAGAAGATTTCGTCCAACTTTTCTTTATCAGGTTCAACCAACTTTAAATCATCCATTTTAATTTCCACAGGAACATCAGTCCGGATAGTTGCCAGGAACTTTGAGATTTTGATATCCTCGATAGCACCTTCAACCTTTTCGCGAAGTTTGCCTTTCACCTTAGAAGAATTTTCAATCAAGTTCTCTACGCTTCCAAATTCATTGATCAGTTTGGCAGCCGTTTTCTCTCCGACACCAGGACATCCTGGGAAGTTATCTGCCGAGTCACCCATGAGAGCCAAAAGGTCAATAACCTGGAGTGGGGAAGCGATTCCGTATTTTTCCTCAATTTCCTTTTCACCCAAGGTCTCATATCCGCCCCCATGTCGAGGACGGAACATATATACATTCTCCCTTACCAGCTGACCATAATCTTTATCCGGTGTGAGCATGTAGGTCTCTATACCTTTCTCTCCAGCTTGAATCGCCACAGTACCAATGATATCATCAGCTTCAAAACCATCTACTTGGAGGATAGGAATGTTGTAGGCTTCGAGTATGTTTTTGATGATTGGCACAGAGAGCTTGATGTCTTCCGGTGTCTCTTCTCGCTGGGCTTTATAGGCAGGAAAAGCCTCATGGCGGAAGGTCTTACCATGGTCGAAAGCCACTGCGATATGAGTTGGTTTCTCCTTGGTAAGTATCTCGTTGAGGGTATTGCAGAACCCCATGATACACGAAGTGTTAAGCCCCTTGGAATTGATTCTTGGAGCTTTGATAAAGGCGTAATACGAGCGATAAATGAGCGCATACGCGTCTAAAAGGAATAATTTATCCATAATATTCATATTTATGGTGTAAAATTACTAAAAAATTGCCACATTTCACGAATAATTGATTAATTTTGTATCAAATTTCAGAAATTAAGTAGTTTTACTATCACATAATGGATTATTTATCACTTATCAGACAGCCTATTGAGGCTGAGTTGACAGATTTTATTGATTTGTTTAATAAGTCTTTGATGCATAGCGACGGACTTCTTTCGCAGGCTCTCGACCATATTCGACAGCGTGCGGGTAAGCGTATGCGCCCTATGCTTATCCTGCTGATGGCGAAGAATTTCGGCAAAGTTACTGAGGTTACTCAGCATTCAGCAGTCGGTTTGGAACTGCTTCATACGGCTTCTTTAGTACATGATGATGTTGTAGATGAAAGTGGGGAGCGCCGTGGTCAGGCAAGTGTCAATGCTACTTATAATAATAAGGTTGCAGTACTGGTAGGTGACTTCATTCTCTCTACAGCTTTGCTCCATGTTTCCTATTCTCATTCTGAAGAAATAGTGAGATATCTTGCTGAATTAGGACGTGTTTTGTCCAATGGTGAGATCTTGCAATTGAATAGTATCAGTAATCAGGAAATATCGGAAGAAATTTATTATCAGGTAATTAAGCAGAAAACGGCAGCTCTTTTTGAGGCTTGTGCCGGTATTGGTGCTTTGTCGGCTAATGCTTCGCAGATTGCTATAGAGGAAGCCAAGCGATTTGGCCAGAATTTGGGTATTATCTTCCAGATTCGTGATGATATTTTTGATTACTACGATTCTCAGGAGATAGGTAAGCCTACTGGTAATGATATGGCTGAAGGTAAGTTGACTTTGCCGGTTATCTATGCGCTGAAATCTACTGGTGACGAGGAGATGATGAAGCTGGCACGTAAGGTGAAATCTCATCAAGTAACTCCTGATGAAATTGCTCGCTTGGTGGAATTTACGAAAGCTAATGGCGGTATAGAATACGCAGATAAGCGTATGTGGGATTTCCATGCAGAAGCCATGAATTTCTTGGACACTTATGTGGAAGATAAGGGTATCTATAACGCTTTGAAAGCTTATCTTGATTTCGTTATTGAACGTAAGGTTTAAGCTCGTACGTTTATTAAGTTTATTGTCGTACGTCATTAGAGTCTATAGTCGTACGTTTATAGGGGTTATAGTCGTACGTCTATAGAGTGAGTAGTCGTACGACTATAAGTCTCTAAAAATAAAGGTCTTTCAACTGGCTATATTTGCCGTTGAAAGGCCTTGTTTTATCTACGAATCAGTTTTCTCTTTTTAGAAATACTTGATTTCCTTGCCAAGGATTTCGCTCAAGAGGAGGTTGGTAAGTCGAGATGTTCCCAAGCGGAACCATTGGTTGGTTAACCACTTTTCACCAAGAACTTCTTTTACAATTGTGTAGTAAACGATTGCATCGTGAACGGTGTTGATGCCGCCAGCTGGCTTGAAACCAATCTGGATACCAGTCTTCTCGTAGTAAGCCTTGATGGCCTGGCACATCACGTAAGCAGCCTCTGGAGTAGCAGAAACTTTCTCCTTGCCAGTAGATGTCTTGATGTAGTCAGAACCTGAGTACATAGCAAGAATAGAAGCCTTCATGATATTGCTGCAGTTCTTCAGGCAACCAGTCTCCAAGATACATTTCATCTTATGCTCGCCGCATGTTTCCTTCAGTTCCTGGATGTCAGAACAAAGGCCTTCGTAATCCTCACTGAAGAACTTGCCAACAGGCATTACGATGTCAACCTCTGTGGCGCCATCTTTAATAGCCAATGCAGTTTCAGCTACCTTTACCTCGATGAAAGTCTGAGAAGAAGGGAAATTGCCGCTTACGACAGCGATTTCTACGCCATCAACTTCCAGACTTTGGCTGATAAGACCAGCAAAGTTAGGGTAGGTGCATACTGTTGCTACATGAGGAAGGTCAGGATAATCCTTGGAGAATTTATTGACTTTCTCTATCATCTTCAGGATACTTTCCTCTGTATCTTCTGTATGGAGAGATGTTAATTCAACGCTTCCAAAGAGGAATTTCTTCACCTCCATGGTCTCGTTTTCTGCAACTTTCTCGTCAAGGAGTTTCTTTACTTCTGCTGCAATTTTCTCATCGTTAAGGTTGCAATTATACTGTTTGAGAACTGACAAATACTTGTCGTCTGCTTCACTGTATTGTCCTTGTTGCTGTGCAAGAACCTGTTCTTTAATACTGCTCATACTTAATGTTACTTTTTTTATTATTAAAGTTAAGTTTATCTATATGATTCCTTCTATTTCAGGTGTTTTATTTCCTTCAATTTCAGGTATTATATCCCTTTAATTTCAGGTATTATTTCCCTTCAATTTCGGGTTGTTCTTATGCCTTTCAGAATCCCTTTGGGTCTTCTTATCAAAGCTCTTTTTGAGTTCTTCAGTAAGGTCGATTCCCGTTTGGTTAGCCAGACAAATGAGAACCCAGAGAACGTCTGCCATTTCCTCTCCGAGGTTAGGTTTTTCGCCCTTCTTGAAGCTCTGGTCGCCGTATGTTCGGGCGATGACACGAGCCAGTTCTCCTACTTCTTCCGTAAGACAAGCCATATTGGTAAGTTCGCTGAAATAGCGAACGCCATATTCCTTAATCCACTTATCTACTGCTTCCTGTGCTTCTTTTATTGTCATTTTATTCCTTATTATGGGTGTCCATCATGATGGTAACAGGACCATCATTCAGTAATTCTACCTTCATGTCGGCTCCGAATTCGCCTGTTCCTACAGGCTTTCCAAGTGCTTCAGAGAGCTTTTTGCAGAACTCCTCATAGAGAGGAACGCTGATTTTGTGTTTGGCAGCTCTCAGCCAACTTGGTCGATTTCCCTTCTTATAGCTGGCGAAAAGGGTAAATTGGCTGATAACCAGGATTTCCCCGTTTATGTCCATGATAGAACGATTCATGACATGGTTTTCATCATCAAAAACACGCAGTCCTATCACCTTTCTTACTAGCCAATCAATATCCTCTGTAGTGTCGCTTTCTTCTATACCCAAGAGGACGAGATAGCCTTGCTTGATAGCAGATTTTACTTCGCCTTCAATGGTAACAGAGGCATGTGCGACACGTTGTATCACGATTCTCATGTTATCTTATTCTTTTATATTTATATATCAATTCTTTCTGTTTCTATAATGATTTCAGATGCAAATATACGATATTTATTTGATATTCTTGTCTTTTTCTGTGAAATATTTCACAAGTATTTCCGCTTTATGTGGTCCGAGTACTTCTGTCAGGGTTTCTATACTTGCTTCCTTGACCTTTTTTACGCTTTTAAACTTGCTCAGAAGTGCTTCTTTAGCCTTTGGACCAATGCCTTTGATGTCGTCCAATTCTGAGTGTAAAGCGTGCTTAGAACGCTTATCTCTATGGAAGGAAATGGCATATCTATGTACTTCGTCCTGTATCTGAGTCAAAACCTTGAAAAGCTCACTTTCAGGTGGAAGAGCTATGGTTTTGGGCGGGAAACCGTAGAGCAATTCATTGGTGCGGTGGCGGTCGTCTTTGGCAAGACCTGCAATAGGGATGTCCAAGTGTAATTCGTCTGCTATAACTGCATGAACTACGTCCATCTGACCTTTACCTCCATCCGTAATAATGAGGTCGGGTAAGGGTGTTCCTTCGTCCATCATGCGGCTATATCGACGTCTCACGACCTCTTGCATGGAGGCATAATCGTCGGGTCCTACAACCGTTTTTATATTGTATTTCCTGTAGTCTTTTCTGGAAGGTTTCATGCCTTTATATACGATGCAGCCTGCCACCGCATCTGTGCCGGAAATGTTGGAGTTATCAAAGCATTCTATCTGATATGGCAACTTCGGAAGCTTTAATTTCGCCTGTAACTCCTTCATCAAACGGGTTTGTTTCTGCTCGGGATTCAGCTTTTCTGCCTGCTTTAGACGGTCGAACTTATACTGCTTGCAGTTCATCTCAGAGAGTTCCAGAAGGTGCTTCTTGTCGCCTCTCTGTGGTACGAAAAATGAAGCATCTTTTAGCTTCCATTCCATCTCGAAAGGAACGATAATCTCTTTTGCGGTGGAATGAAAACGCTCCCTGATTTCTGGAATAGCTGTAATCAAGAGTTCCTCGTCGCTTTCTTCCAGTTTGCGTTTATATTCATAGGTAAAGCTCTGGTTGATAGTTCCATTCTTTACATGAATATAGTTGATAAAGGCATTCTTGTTGGAGTCATCATTCACGATGGTGAAAACATCTACGTCTGTAATTGTGTGGCTTACGACCTCGCTTTTGGCCTCAAATTCATCCAAGAGTTGATACTTTTTCTTGTATTCTTCAGCTATTTCAAACTTCAGAAGTTCTGCGTTTTTCATCATCATATCATATAGATATTTGCTCACTTCTCTTGTATTTCCTTTAAGAATTTCGCGAGCTTGGCGCATATTCTCCTGGTATTCTTCGTAGCTTTGTTTGTTGATACATGGCGCACCGCAATTGTGAATATGGTACTCCAGACATGGCTTATATTTACCGACAGCTACGCCTTCTTTTGTGATAGGAAAGCGGCAAGTTCTTGGCTTGTAAAGCTTCTTGATGACCTCCAGAACGGCGTACATGCTGCCAATATGGGGGTATGGACCAAAGAAAGTCCCCACCTTTTTATTGATATGGCGAGTCTTGAAAATGCGAGGAAAATACTCGTTTGTCACACATATAGAAGGATATGTTTTGCCGTCTTTCAGCAAAACATTATATCTGGGATTATACTTTTTTATAAGGCTATTTTCAAGCAAAAGTGCATCTTCTTCCGTATTGACAACCGTGTAGGAAATATCGAAAATCTTAGAAACGAGTACTTTTGTTTTGTATCTATCTACTTCTTTGTGGAAGTATGAAGATACGCGTCTTTTCAGATTCTTGGCCTTTCCTACGTATATAATCGTATGGTTTTCATCATAATATTGATAGCTGCCAGGCTTCTCAGGCATGCTCAATACAATATTCTTAAGTCTTGTGAGTCTTTCCTCATTTTCCTGCTTGGTCATATTCCAATACCTTTATTTATTAGGAGTTTAATTGAGTCTTGTTTCACGTGAAACGAATGAGCGTTGTCAAACGTACAGTGAAGTGTTCTATGAAACATACTATTAAATATGATGCCAAACCTATATAATGAAGCTCTGATAAAGGGCTTTTTTTGTGTTTCAAAACTGTATTTATGCGTACAGAAACATTAAAAAAGCATTCTTCACATCTTTATATAGGCTTGGCATAAGGGGGCTATAATTGAAGAAGAGTTGAAACTTCAACGTCTTCATCAAATATCTTGCGGCCGATGAAATTCTCGCTTACCAACTCGATAATGAAGTTTGCGTAAACCTTTTTAGGATGGAATTTCTTAACCAGATCGCATGCAGCTTTCATGGTTCCGCCAGTGGCAAGTAAGTCGTCATGGAGTAGGACAACATCGTTTTCATTGATCGCATCTTCATGGATTTCGATGGTGTCAATACCATATTCTTTAGCATAGCTTTCCTGTACGGTTTTGCAAGGGAGTTTTCCAGGTTTGCGGCAAAGAACAACACCTGCGCCAAGTCTGATAGCTAATGCGGAAGACATAACGAATCCACGTGATTCTATGCCTACAATCTTGGTTATACCTTTATCTTTATACAATTCATACATCTCATCGCTAATTTCTTTTAGCGAAGCAGGGTTCTTGAAAAGGGTAGTAACATCACGGAAATTAACACCCTTAATTGGCCAATCTGGTATGCAACGCAGATTGTCTAATAATAGCTGATTGTTCATAGTTCTGTACTTCTTGATTATATGTTTTATTCTTTTTGATAACATGTTTTTTACGTACTTATTTTAATGCTTTTTCCTTTCGGATCATATCCTCATTTTTAATGCTCTTTTGCTCTCTTTGCTTGAAGGCGAACTTGAGATATTCTCGAAAAAATATAGCGTTTTATGCTTCTTTTTCGGTGTATCTTTAAGTAGTGTTTCACGTGAGGTTAAAGTTTCTCTTTAACCACAAAACACTTGATGAAAGCAATCTTAATTGACTGAAAATCAAAAGCTTTACTTTGCTTGTGTTCCACGTGAAACATTTTAAAAATATAGAGAGCGTAGAGTTGCGTGAAACTATCTTCCTAGTAAAACGAGCAGGACGTTGATGTCGCTTGGGGATACTCCTGGAATTCTACTTGCCTGAGCAAGAGTTTCTGGATTAATATGCTCCAATTTCTGTCGGCCCTCTGTGGAGATTTCGTTAAGCTCTGCATAGTTGAATCGGCCTTTGATTTTGATATTCTCCAGTCGGTGCATTTTGTCTGCAATGAGACGTTCTCTTTCGATGTAGCCCTTGTACTTCATTTTGATTTCTGCAGCCTCCGAAATTTCTTTCTGTCGGTTGGCTGGAGATTCCATTACTTCTTTTAATTCAGGAATAATCTCTGAAAGGTTTTGAAGATTGAGATGTGGACGTGCCACGAGATCGATCAGTTTGCATCCTGCGCGAAGTGGAGTGGTGCCCAGTGCTTCCAGTTTTGGATTGATCTTATCCTTTTTGATTGGGTAGCTCTCACAGAAGTTGATGATTCTTTCGATATTCTCTTTCTTCTCCTGCCACCAGTCATAACGGTCTCGTTTTGCAATTCCCAGTTCGTAAGCTTTCTCTGTCAGTCGGGCATCTGCATCATCCTGTCGGAGTAGAATTCTGTATTCAGCTCTGGAGGTGAACATTCTGTATGGCTCGTCCACGCCTTTTGTCGTGAGGTCATCGATAAGAACGCCGATATAGCTTTCGTCTCTTTGCATTTCAAAAGTTTTGTCTCCCACACAATGGAGTGCAGCATTGATTCCTGCAACAGTACCTTGACCACCGGCTTCTTCGTATCCTGTCGTTCCATTTACCTGGCCTGCGAAGAAAAGACCTTTTATGATTTTTGATTCCAACGAATGCTTGAGTTGTGTTGGATCGAAGTAATCGTACTCAATAGCATAACCCGGCCTGTAAATCTTGGCATCTCTTAAAGCTGGAATTTCATGAAGGGCTTTCAACTGTATATCCATTGGCATACTGGATGAAAAGCCATTCAGGTACATTTCGTTGGTGTCTTCACCCTCCGGTTCCAAAAATAGCGGATGCTGTTCCTTGTCAGGGAATGTGACGAGCTTTGTTTCAATGCTCGGACAGTATCTTGGACCAGTACTTTGAATCTGACCATTATATAAAGGAGAATCAGAAAGTCCGCTTTTCAGGATTTCATGCACGTTCTTGTTGGTGTAGCAGGTCCAGCACGGTAGCTGTTTAAGAACCCGATGTTCGCCCATATACGAAAACTGGTGGAAATCATTATCACCAGGTTGTTCTTCCATATCCTCGAAGTGTACGCTTCTCTTATCGATACGGACAGGAGTTCCTGTCTTCATTCTTGCGGCTGTGATTCCCCATCGGGTGATGCTTTCCGTAAAATGGTGTACTGCAGGTTCTGCACATCTGCCACCTTCTACCATTTTTCTTCCTATATGCATCAGGCCGTTCAGGAAAGTGCCTGCAGTAATGATGATGCTCTTGGCATGGAATTCAGCTCCCCAGATGGTACGTACACCTATTGCTTCTCCGTTTTCGACTAAGAGTTCGTCAGCCTGATCTTGCCAAATGTCAAGGTTGTCGGTACGGTCGAGGATGCTTCTCCATTCCCAGATGAACTTTCCTCGGTCGCATTGAGCACGGGGACTCCATACGGCAGGTCCTTTACCTATATTTAACATACGGAACTGGATGGCGGTCTTATCGGTTACGATTCCCATTTGTCCACCTAAGGCATCAATCTCCCTTACAATCTGTCCTTTTGCAATACCACCGATGGCAGGGTTGCAACTCATCTGTCCAATCTTGTTCATGTCCATTGTTATCAGGCAGGTCTTAGCCCCCATGTTGGCAGAGGCTGCAGCAGCCTCACATCCGGCATGTCCACCGCCGATAACAAGTACGTCATAATTGAATGTCATAATCTATACTTTTTCTAATTTTCGGCAAAAGTAAGAATTTAAATTGAAATTTTAGCAAAAATACTTTGATAAATCACGAATTTATAGTAATTTTGCAGCAAATTTATGCAATTATACTTAGAAATGAGGATTGTGATTCCCCATGATCTATGTTTTGCAGGTGATAGATATAGAATAATAATTTAGTTTCAAACAGTTAAATATTTTAAAATCAATCATTTATGTGGTTAATCAATTCATCTATTGGTAGAAAGGTAGTGATGTCAGTAACTGGTATTGCACTTATTCTATTCTTGACATTCCATGGTTGCATGAATGTGGTTGCGCTTTTCTCAGGAAAGGCTTATGACATGATTTGTGGAGCTTTGGGTGCAAATTGGTACGCCGTAGTTGCAACCTTAGGTTTGGCAGCTTTGGCAGTTTGTCACATCGTTTACGCTTTCATCCTGACAGCACAGAACCGTCGTGCTCGCGGTAACCAGCGTTACGAGGTAACAGCAAAGCCAGAGAAGGTAGAGTGGGCGAGTCAGAACATGTTGGTACTCGGTATCATCATCGTTCTCGGTCTTTTGCTTCACCTTTTCAACTTCTGGTACAACATGATGTTTGCAGAACTCTTGGGTACAAGCTTCGGTGGTCACGAACCAGCAGAAGGTTTCGCTTTCATTCAGGACACCTTCGCTAATCCAGTATTCGTAGTTCTCTACATCATCTGGTTGGTAGCTTTGTGGTTCCACCTCACTCACGGTTTCTGGAGTGCCATTCAGACACTCGGTTGGAGCGGTAAGACATGGTTCTGCCGTTGGAAGATGATTGGTATGATTTACTCTACCATCTTGCTTCTCCTCTTCATCGTAGTTGTATTGGCATTCGCTTTCGGTTGCGCTCCATCTTTGTGCTGTGCAGCTTAATTCATGTAATCATTTAAGTATATAAAAAGATTATGGCTAAGACATTAAATTCAAGAATACCAGAAGGACCAGTAGCTGAGAAATGGACCAACTATAAGGCTCATCAGCGTTTGGTTAACCCAAAGAATAAGTTAAAGCTCGACATTATCGTTGTAGGTACAGGTTTGGCAGGTGCTTCTGCAGCTGCTTCTCTCGGCGAGATGGGCTTCAATATTTTGAACTTCTGCATCCAGGACTCTCCACGTCGTGCTCACTCTATTGCAGCACAGGGTGGTATCAATGCAGCTAAGAATTATCAGAATGATGGTGACTCTGTTTACCGTCTGTTCTACGATACAGTAAAGGGTGGTGACTACCGTGCTCGTGAGGCTAACGTTTACCGTTTGGCTGAGGTGAGCAACGACATCATCGACCAGTGTGTAGCTCAGGGTGTTCCTTTCGCTCGTGAGTATGGTGGTATGTTGGCTAACCGTTCTTTCGGTGGTGCTCAGGTATCTCGTACATTCTATGCTAAGGGTCAGACAGGTCAGCAGCTCCTCCTCGGTGCTTACTCTTCTTTGAGCCGCATGGTTGAGGCAGGTAAGGTAAAGCTCTTCACTCGTTACGAGATGGAGGATGTAGTTATCGTTGACGGTCACGCTCGTGGTATTATCGCCAAGAATTTGATTACAGGTGAGTTGGAGCGTTTCTCTGCCAACGCCGTAGTTATCGCTACTGGTGGTTATGGTAACGCTTACTTCCTCTCTACAAACGCTATGGGTTGTAACTGTACAGCAGCTATCCAGTGCTACCGCAAGGGTGCTGACTTCGCTAACCCATCTTACGTTCAGATTCACCCAACATGTATCCCTGTTCACGGTACAAACCAGAGTAAGTTGACTTTGATGTCAGAGTCACTCCGTAACGATGGTCGTATCTGGGTTCCTAAGAAGATTGAGGATGCTAAGGCATTGCAGGCAGGTACAAAGAAGGGTTCTGATATTCCTGAGGAAGACCGCGACTACTACTTGGAGCGCCGTTACCCAGCATTCGGTAACCTGGTTCCTCGTGACGTGGCTTCTCGTGCAGCTAAGGAGCGTTGCGACAAGGGCTTCGGTGTAAACAACACAGGTCTTGCCGTATTCCTCGACTTCTCTGAGTCTATCAACCGTCTTGGTATCGACGTTATCCTGCAGCGTTATGGTAACCTCTTCGATATGTATGAGGAGATTACCGATGTTAACCCAGGTGAGTTGGCTAACGAGATTAACGGCGTGAAGTACTACAACCCAATGATGATCTTCCCTGCTATCCACTATACAATGGGTGGTATCTGGGTAGACTACGAGTTGATGACCACTATCCCAGGTCTCTTCGCTATTGGTGAGTGTAACTTCTCTGACCACGGTGCTAACCGTCTTGGTGCTTCTGCTTTGATGCAGGGTTTGGCTGATGGTTACTTCGTATTGCCATACACTATCCAGAATTACTTGGCAGACCAGGCATTGTGGCCAAAGCTCTCTACCGATCTCCCAGAGTTCGCAGAGGCAGAGGCAGGTGTTAAGAAGGAAATCGACCGTTTGATGGGTATTCAGGGCAAGCGCTCTGTAGATTCTATCCACAAGGAGTTGGGTCACATCCTTTGGGAGCACGTAGGTATGGGTCGTACCAAGGAAGGTCTTGAGGAAGGCTTGAAGAAGATGAAGGCTCTCCGTGAGGAATTCAACAAGAACCTCTTCATTCCAGGTAAGAAGGAAGGCTTGAACGTAGAGTTGGATAAGGCTATCCACTTGCGTGACTTCATCTTGATGGGCGAGTTGATCGCTTACGACGCATTGCACCGTAACGAGAGCTGTGGTGGTCACTTCCGTGAGGAGTACCAGACAGAGGAAGGCGAGGCAAAGCGTGATGACGAGCACTTCTTCTACGTAGGTTGCTGGGAGTATCAGGGCAACGATACAACTGCTCCAGTGCTCAACAAGGAACCTCTCGAGTATGAGGCAATTAAGGTACAGACAAGAAATTACAAGAATTAAAAAGCGAACAAGACAATGGCAAGAAATATAAGTTTCACAGTTAAGTATTGGAAGCAGGACGGTCCTAATGCACAGGGTCACTTCGATACACATGAGATGAAGAACATCCCAGATGACACCTCATTCCTTGAGATGCTCGACATCTTGAACGAGGAGCTCATCGAGTCAGGTCAGGAGCCTTTCGTCTTCGACCACGACTGCCGCGAGGGTATCTGCGGTATGTGCTCTCTCTATATTAATGGTACACCTCACGGTAAGACAGAGCGTGGTGCTACAACATGTCAGCTCTACATGCGTCGTTTCAACGATGGTGACGTAATCACCGTTGAGCCTTGGCGTTCTGCAGGTTTCCCTATCATCAAGGACTGTATGGTTGACCGTTCAGCATTCGACAAGATTATCCAGGCAGGTGGTTACACCAGCATTCGTACAGGTCAGGCTCAGGATGCTAATGCTATCCTGATTCCTAAGGAGAATGCAGACGAGGCAATGGATTGCGCTACATGTATCGGTTGCGGTGCTTGTGTTGCTGCATGTAAGAATGGTTCTGCTATGCTCTTCGTCAGCTCAAAGGTTAGCCAGTTGGCACTTCTCCCACAGGGTCGTGTAGAGGCTGCTGCCCGTGCTAAGAAGATGATTGCACGCATGGATGAGCTCGGATTCGGTAACTGTACAAACACTCGTGCTTGCGAGGCTGTTTGTCCTAAGAACGAGTCTATCGCTAACATCGCCCGCTTGAACCGTGAGTTCTTGAAGGCTAAGTTGGCTGACTAATATCGTAATCAAGGATTTCTCTGCATCTTTTTCGGATGCAGGAAGTCTTCTCTATACTTTTATTCTTTGTTTTGAAAGGATAATTGGCTGAGAACCAAAGGTTTAGGTGAGTAAAAGGTTGTTTTGCCTTTTACTCACCTTTATTTTTGATAGGTTTGGAATATGCTTTTTAAGAGGATAAAAACAGACAGATATTCTCTTAAAAATTTTGTAGAGTCATCAGAATATCGTATTTTTGCGCTTCAAAGCAAAGAATAAGTAACGAAATGACGAATCATTCAACAGAAGTAATGAATCAAGCCACTCAAGATTTTATTCGCCAGCATCAGGATGAGGATGTCCGCCAGTTGGCTTTCCTTGGAAGCAAGTATCCGGAAGTAAATATGCCTTTCGCTCTCGACCAGATTCGTGGGCGAAAGATGGCGTATGTCAAGTTGCCACGTTGGGCAAGTATTGAGGGCATTATCTATCCTCCTCATATCTCGATGGAGCAATGTTCGTCAGAGCAGACAGCTCTTTATAAGGCAGAATTGGCGGCAAGATTGCTCGGTTTGTCAGTTTCTTCTTCTGAAAACGAAAAAGAGTGCGAAAAAGCCTCTAATTCTCATTTTCCCAAAATTTGCGAATTTGCGAGTGAAGGGGCAGTTGATTCAGAATTCGCCAAAAATGAAGATACTTGCAAAAAGCAACAGACATTAACAGAATGCAATAAATATGTTAATAAGAGTAAAGGAGAACCGAATGAGGAAGATTTTTCTGAAGAAATTGAGTTTGTTGACTTGACTGGTGGTTTCGGAGTGGATTTCTCATATATAGCTTCCCGGTTGGGCGTAAAGTCGATGTATGTAGAGCGTCAGGATCATCTCTGTGAAGCAGCGAAGGAAAACTTTGAGCGGTTGGGTTTGAAGAACGCCATCGTGAAGAATGGAGACGGAATAGAGGTTCTGCATTCTTTTGCTTCAAAGAAAGAGGCTGCTGCATCAGATTCTTTAGGCATAACTGAAGAGCAGTCTCAGTCATTACTTAAGACCAACTTTGGTCTTAAGCTGATCTTCATCGATCCTGCCCGTAGAGACGATGCTGGCAATAAGGTTGTATCTTTGAAAGACTGCACGCCTGATGTTACCGTTTTGCAGGAAGAGATGCTTTCGAAGGCAGATTACGTCATCATCAAACTCTCTCCGATGCTTGACTGGCATCGTGCGGTAAGCGAATTAAACTGCGTACAAGAGGTTCATATCATCTCCGTGAACAATGAGTGCAAGGAACTCCTTTTAGTGCTCTCAGCGCGAAATATGGGCGATATGAGGGCTTCATCGGCAGATGGAGATAGTGGAGAAGATGAAATAGATGGAGCAGAAGGAACAGATGGAGAAGTAAAACATGCCGGGAGTCTCCGCATTTATTGTGTCAATGATGCCCAGTCCTTCGTCTGCGAAGAGTCGGATATGGAGGCTTCTTCCGTCAAGATTGCCCCATCTACGCTTGAAGAGATGCAGTATCTTTACGAGCCGAATGCGTCGTTGATGAAAGCCGGCTGTTTCGGCGTTCTTTCCGGGCGCTATGATGCAAGGATGCTTTCCAAGAACAGTCATCTTTTCGTGAGCCGTGAGCCTATCGCCGCCTTCCCCGGCAGAAGTTTCCGCATCATCGCTGTATCCTCCTTTAATAAAAAGGAGTTGAAGCGTCATCTGTCAGGAATCACCAAGGCGAACATCGCCACCCGCAATTTCCCACTTTCCGTGGCAGAATTGCGCAAGCGTCTGAAACTGAAAGATGGCGGTGAAACCTATATCTTCGCCACCACTTTGAGCGATGAGAGCCATGTGCTGGTAATAACGGAGAAAGCTTAGGGTAGGTATAGGGTCTTTATGATGTTTTAAAAGGTTAAAACTTAAAGAAATGCAGAAAAAATCCTTTGATTTCCTCGAAAATGTGTATATTTGCAGCATTGAAAATCTCGAAAATGTGTAAAAAGGCAGTTTTGAAAACCTCGAAAATGTGTAAATTGTAATGGTATGAAAAGGAAAAATTATCAGCAACTGCTTGATAGAGAGAAAAATAGGTGAGGTGTGCTGCCACAGGGTGTGTAGTTGTCTGCAGGGTGGACGCATTTTGATGCGTCCGCCCTGTAGAGTTTCATAGTCAGTATGTGCAAAAAATGTACCTGCTGAATACATAAAAAAGCAAGTTCTCTTGTTTATTTTCGATTTTTGTTGTACCTTTGCAGAAATCTCCTAATTTAATTGGATTATAGAATATGGCAAAGGACGGTAGTGTAGCTAAATCAGGTAATCAGCAATTGCCTGTAGAAAATAAAGTGGAGTCTCTGATACAAGTTATCAGAGGACAACAAGTGATGCTTGACCGTGACTTGGCTGAGCTGTATGGAGTAGAAACAAGAAGGTTGAATGAGCAGGTAAAACGTAATATAGAACGTTTCCCTGAAGACTTTATGTTTCAATTGACAAAAGAAGAGTTTGAAAATTGGAAGTCGCAATTTGCGACATCCAATTCAATAGTTATGGGTGCTCGTAAAAGACCTTACGCTTTCACAGAGCAAGGAGTTGCTATGCTTAGTGGGGTTTTGAAGTCATCGACTGCTGTTGAAGCAAACATCCGCATCATGCGAGCATTCGTATCTATGCGCCATTTTATGGTGAACAATGTGGCGTTTTTCCAACGATTGGAAACAATCGAATTTAATCAGTTGGAGTCTAATAAGGTTCAGGCGAAGATTCTTGCTCATCAAGAAGTACAAGACCATCGCATAGACGAAATTTTCCGTCGCTTGGACGAAGGAATGTACAAACCGAAGCAAGGAATCTTCTTTGATAACCAAATCTATGATGCTTTTTCCTTTGTCTCTGAACTCATAAAAAGTGCCAAGCAGCGTATCATCCTCATAGATAATTATGTGGATGAATCTGTATTGACCTTGTTGGATAAGCGAGGTGAGAATGTTTCAGCTTGCATCTATACCCAGCAGATAAACCGACAGTTTCGTCTTGATATAGAACGTCATAACAGCCAATATCCACCTATAGAGGTTACCTTGTTCCGTCGCTCTCACGACCGTTTCCTTTGCATTGATGATATAGTTTATCATGTAGGTGCATCCATCAAAGACCTTGGTAAGAAGTGGTTTGCTTTTTCTAAGATGGAAGATTTCAATCCAGAGGAACTTGTGACGAGAATCAGTAATGCTATTTGATGTCAAATTTTGCGACTTTAAATAATTATCAAGGCTCAATCGTGAGTAAAAGTGCAACATGGCGTTGCACTTTTGGCTTGCTTTTTAGTGTACCTTAACGTAAGATATTTTATGCAACCATGAAAATAATCCACGAAAAACATACAACTTATCATTATTTTCACTATCTTTGCATCCGATACCACTCTCGCTCACGCCGTATCGAGGCATTTGGAGGTGTTTGTAGAGTATTTTTTTAGCCGAGATGGGAAATATAAAGGTAAGTGGGATAGGGTATCACGACATAATATAAAGGCGTTTACTTGACGCTTTGTTCTTGACGTTCTGAAACTTCGCAACTTTCATGTGTTGTCTTGAGCATTGCAACGGTAGATGTCCATTGGGATGTGTAAAAGCCACATCCCTTTACTGGTATGGCTTATTGCGTAAGGCGATGAGTCTTATATCCGTATAGGGAAAGTGTATACATATCGGCGTGGGCTTCGACGTTGCTCGTTCAACAACACAGGGCAATGCGAAGGCCTCAGAGCGTGGGACGGGTAACAGGTAGAATCCCACGTTTTTTTTTATTTTGCCGTCAGCTAAGAGTATATTAATCGCCAGTTGGGGATTCGGTGGCAAAGTATTACGAAATATGCAAAAAGATTTATTAAGACAAGATGTAAATCAACAGTTGTCAGGTCGAGAGTTTGACAATTGTAGCTTTTATCGTTTGAAAGAACCCAATACATACCTATGTCTTCATAAGGGTGATTGTTGGGAAAATTCATTTGTAGTGTTTCAGAAAGATGATGAAATCAAAATCATGAAAGGGAAAAACTATGAGTGGTTAGATACAATAACGACTAATAGAGGCAAAATGGCAGAATGGTTTGATGCAGAAGATACAAATATAATTAATGGTACAGAGGTAACTTCTGTAGATATAAATGAAAAACTAAAAAATGCAGTATTGAAATGTTTGGAAGAGATAAGTAGCAAATAGTGCTTTCTTTTTTCCGACTAAGAAATATGTCTAATAAAAAAATAATATTTATGAAACAAAAACTACATTCTTTATTGCTCATGGTGGTATTACTGTCATGGAGCATGGTGATTGCCGCATCAGACTTTGATGATGGCATCTTGAGGTATACAATTACTTCCCCTTCAAATTTAGAGGTGCGATGTGATGGATTTACTGATGCTCATAAAAATGACGAAAGTGTTGTGATTCCTGAAACGGTGAACTATAACAATAGAACTTATGCTATTATTACTGTGAATGGTTTTAGTGACAGAAAATTATCTTCTGTAAAGTTGTCGCAGAGTTTGAAAACGATAGGGGATATGGCCTTTTATAGATGTTCAAACTTGAAAGAAATAGAAATCCCGAATGGTATAGAGACTATAGGAAATGACGCTTTCGAGTCTTGCGGATTGTCTTCGGTTGTAATCCCGACCTCTGTAAAGAAAATAGGATCATATGCTTTCGGATATAATAGATCATTGATGGAAGTGTTCTTTTTGGGTAGTGAAAAACCAGAAATTAGCGGTGTTGCTTTTTATAATTGCCATTCAGCCTTAACCTTATACGTTCCAAACAAAGAGGCATACGGAAATGCAAGGAATATGGTACAGTACGTTTCTTTCCCAACAAGTACCTACACCTATACTGGTATGGCTCCAAAGTTGGAGTGGCAGAACAACTTGAAAGGCTATACTGCCACATTGGAGGATGCTTCTGCTTTGGATAAGAGCGTAGGCGCACATTCTGCCAATGTAAAGGTAAGGTATTCTAATGGGGTTGACATAACTGTAGATATCCCTTACGAATATACGATAACTCCTGCTCCTTTGTCATTGACCGTGAATAATGCAACACGTGAGTATGGAAATCCTAATCCGGAGTTCTCAAGTGTAATCACAGGCTTTGTAGAGGGAGAAAATGCGGAAAACCAAAATATGACAGTGGATTATACTTGTGATGCAGATGGGCAGAGCAATGTTGGTAATTATCGTATCTTGGCTTCTGTAAACGCTCCAAACTATGAAGTAACTTATCATTATGGAACGTTGGCGGTAACTAAGGCACCACTTACGTTAAAGGTAAAAAATACTTCTCGCTTGTATGGTGATGAAAATCCTCAGTTTGAGTTGACATATACAGGTTTGCGCAATAATGAAACATCGCCAACCTGGACACAAGCCGTCAAAGTCGCAACTACTGCAACCAAAAAATCACATTGTGGAGTCTATCCTATAACTGTAAGTGGTGGAGTTTCACAAAATTACCAAGTTGCGGAATATGCTAATGGTGAATTGACTGTCAGCAAGCGACCTCTTACAGTAAGAGCCCTTGATTACGAACGTTCATACGGCGAGGCTAACCCTGCATTTAAAATTGCATACGATGGTTTTGTCAATTCGGATAACGAGAGTTGTATTTCTCCAAAGCCAACTTTGAGTTGTGAGGCTACTAAAGAATCAAACGCTGGCACTTACAATATTCTTGTAACTGGTGGTAAGGCAGATGATTATGCCATTACCTATCAATATGGTAAGTTGAAGGTAAATCCGTTGCTTTTAGGCTTCAAGGAAACTTATAATTCCGTAACCTATAATGACATGTCTAAGAGTATTTCGGACTTGGTTTTTCAGCATATTCCTAAATTGAATATGAAGTATGATGTTTCAGACTTGAAAATTGATATTTGGGCATTGGATAGTGAAAATAAATATTCTCAGCATGTTTGGAATGTTTCTTCGGGTAGTTATTCTGGTAGTTATGTTAATTATATCGCAGATGGTGCTACTGATGTGGGAAAATATATCATAACTATAACAGGTATTAAAACACCTAATCCCAATATTCAATTAGACTCTAAAACGGCTCGTGCTTATCTTACAATAGAAGAAGCTAGTAATAATTTACAGTGGAATGACGATGATGTTATAGAAGTGGAAATGGGCGAAGCAAAAGAGCTAAATATAGCTTATGATGCGGATTTATATAGCATGTTCAATCTCGGTTTTGATGAAAGTGTCATACAAGTGCGTGCTTCAAATAAGGAAACTAATCATGCTAAATGGTATGTTGTTGGTTTGCAAGAAGGAATTACAAAATTAAGTTTTAATATCAGTTCTAGGAAGAATGATTGGGGTTTTTATAATTTTGGTAATTCTAAAACGATAACAAAAACCATAAAAGTTATAACTTCTACAGGTATTGGGCAGATTTCAAATAATAATGATGTCAAAGAAGTCTCCCGATATTCAGTTAATGGTCAGCGCCTGACAGCTCCAACTAAGGGCTTGAACATCGTGAAGTATAGCGATGGAAGTGTGAGAAAAGAAATGGTGAAGTAGAAGTTAGAGTATAAGAACAAGAATAATACAAGAATAAGTGGTTGTTTCCTTTGTGGGAATAACCACTTTTCTCTTTTTTGAGAAGCCGATTACCTGCATCAACACGTATCATTATACTAAAAGAGTAAAAAAGCAACAAATACCTTCCTGAATATTTGGAAGTAACTAATATTTGCCTTATTTTTGCAGCATGGATGAAGAAGAGAGAACTGGTCGAACTTTTTGGACCGATCAAGTCCAAGCCTGCTTGGTCGAATTCAAAGTCTGCGAGAAAAGGCAAATAAAACATATCTTCAATTACAAACATAAAGCAAACAGTACAGCAATGAACAAATTAAAAACTATCTATCTATCGCTTCTGTTCTTCTTGGCGATGAACATGATGGGCGGAGTGAATGCGATGGCGGAGAACTATCCCTATCGCAGTGATTATCTTTGGCTTACCGTGCCCGATCATGCCGACTGGCTCTATCGCACTGGGGAGCAGGCTAAGGTGGAAGTAAGCTTCTACAAGTATGGAATACCTCGTGACGGCGAGGTGAAGTATGAAATAGGCGATGACCTGCTCAAGGCTGATAAGCAGGGAAGCTTCAGACTGAAGAATGGGCGCGCCATCGTGAACATCGGAACCCGAAAGGCTCCGGGATTCAGAGACCTGAGATTATCTTATCAGCTTGATGGAAAAACCTATCAGCATCATGTGAAAGTGGGATTCTCGGTGGATAAGATTCAGCCTTATACCCAGGAACCTAAGGATTTCGATAGTTTCTGGCAGGAGGCAAAGGATGAACTGAAGAACGTTCCCTTGAGCTACACCAAGGAACTCGCCAAGGAATACTGTACCGATAAGATAGATTGCTATCTCGTAAAACTTCAGATAGATAAGATGGGACATGTGATGTATGGCTATCTTTTCTATCCCAAGAATGCCAGCCAGGGCAACCATCCCGTGGTGCTCACCCCTCCGGGAGCCGGCATTAAGACCATCAAGGAACCTCTGCGCAACAAGTATTATGCAGAGAACGGATTCATTCGCTTCGAGATAGAAATCCATGGCCTCGACCCACGTCTTCCTGCCGAAACCTTCCTGGAGATAAGTAAGGGATTCAACGATGCAAACGGGGGATATCTTGCCAATGGCTTGGAAGATAAGAACCGCTACTACATGCGCCATGTGTATCAGGGATTGGTGCGCTGCATCGACTTCCTTACCTCGCTCCCCGAATGGGACGGAAAGAATGTGGCTGTGCAGGGCGGCAGTCAGGGCGGTGCCTTGGCGATTGTCGCAGCAGGCTTGGATAGCAGAGTAACCCAGTGTGTGGCTAATCATCCGGCGCTCAGCGATATGGCTGCATACGTTGAGAAGGGAAGAACGGGCGGATATCCTCACTTCAATAAATATCATGAGATATTGAAGAACAAGGATTGTCTCAACACCCTGGCTTATTATGATGTGGTGAACTTTGCCCGCAAGGTAAAGGCGCCTACTTATCTTACATGGGGATATAATGATAATACCTGTCCGCCAACCACCAGCTACGCCGTGTGGAATACCCTGAAATGCGAGAAGGAATCGCTGCTTACTCCTATCAACGAGCATTGGACAACCACCGATACCAATCGCAACCAGATGGAGTGGATTAAGAAGCATCTCATCAAGTAAAGACGCATCCTATCGGAAATCTTCTCATCAAACAATGATTCTGCCAAAACCACCATTGATCGGGTGATATAGGTTAGTTTGGGGCTCGCAATCAACCTGGAACCCCTAAAAAACTGCAAAAATAATAGCAATATTTGGTCGTTTGGCGAAATATTGCTATTTTTGCATGTTTAAAATAACAAACTAGTTTGAATTATCATGTCATTAATAGAAATTAAGAGGGTCGAGAGTAAGAAGGACTTGAAGACGTTCATCGACTTCCATTACGACCTATACGAGGGCAATCCGTATGATGCGCCCAATCTTTTCAGCGACGACATGAACACACTTAGCAAAGATCGCAATGCCGCTTTCGAGTTTTGCGAGGCAGAGTATTTCCTTGCTTATAAAGAGGGCAAGGTAGTGGGACGTGTCGCTGCTATTATCAACCATAAGGCCAATAAGCGTTGGGACCGTAAGTCCGTGCGCTTCGGGTGGATTGATTTCATCGACGACCGTGAGGTTTCCAAGGCTCTCTTCGATGCTGTGGAGAAATATGGCAAGGAGAAGGGAATGGAAGATATTGTAGGTCCGCTTGGTTTTACGGATATGGATCCAGAAGGTATGCTTACCTGGGGCTTTGACCAGCTCGGCACCATGCCTACCATCTACAATTATTCATATTATCCGGAGCACGTAGAGGCTTTGGAGGGTTTTACCGTAGATAATAAGTACGTAGAGTATAAGCTGATAGTGCCAGATACCATCCCGGAGAAATATTCCAAGATAGCGGCGATGATAGAGAAAAGATACAATCTCCATGTCCGCAAACTTACCCGTAAGGATATTTATCAGGGCGGATACGGGCAGAAGATTTTCGACCTCATCAATGATACTTACAAGCATCTCTATGGCTATTCTGAACTCTCGCAGAAGCAGATAGACCAGTACATCAAGATGTATTTAGCTTTGCTCGATCTGAACTTTGTGACTGCCATCGAGGATTGGACTACAGAGGATCATAAGATGATAGGAATCGGTATTACGATGCCTTCTCTTACCAGAGCCTTGCAGAAATGCCATAGGGGCAGACTGTTTCCTTTCGGTTGGTGGCATCTGCTGCGTGCCATCAAGTTCCATAAGACCAAGATCGTTGACCTCCTGCTCATCGGTATCCAGCCGGAATACCGTGCCAAGGGTGCCAATGCGCTACTTTTTGCCGACCTGATTCCTATCTATCAGAAGTATGGAATCGAGTGGGGAGAAACACAGGTGGAAATGGAAGACAATGTTGCTGTGCAGGGACAATGGGGCGTCTTAGACCCTATCCTTCACAAGCGCCGCAACTGCTATATTAAGAAAATCAAGTAAATAGCAACTGTTCGTATAAAATAAAATCAGAACTACAAGGAGGAATTTATGCCTGAAGATAAAAACTTGAATGAAAAGGGTGCTGCCGAAGAACTGGCAAATACCCCTCAGGAGCAACCTGTAGAATATACAGATGACAATATCCGCCACTTGAGCGATATGGAGCATGTGCGTACCCGTCCGGGTATGTACATCGGTCGTCTGGGCGATGGTAACTTGCCTGAGGATGGTATTTATGTGCTCTTGAAGGAGGTGGTCGATAACTCCATCGATGAGTTTAAGATGGGGGCTGGAGCACGTCTGGAAATCGATATAGAGGGCAATCTGCGTGTCAGCGTCCGCGACTATGGCCGTGGTATTCCGCAGGGAAAGCTCGTTGAGGCTGTCAGCGTGCTGAATACCGGTGGTAAGTACGATAGCAAGGCGTTCAAGAAGAGTGTCGGTCTGAACGGTGTCGGTGTGAAAGCGGTCAATGCCCTCAGTTCCCATTTCGAGGTGAAGTCATTCCGCGACGGCAAGGTGCGCCATCTTATTTTCGAACGTGGTAATCTCCTGAAGGACAATACTTCCAAGACGGAGGATGAGAATGGTACTTTCATCTTTTTTGAACCAGACAATACGCTCTTCAAGAACTACAGTTTCCATGATGACATCGTGGAGACGATGCTCCGCAACTATACTTATCTGAATACAGGTCTCACCATCATGCACAATGGTCGCCGTATCCTCAGCCGTCATGGTCTGCAGGACCTTTTGAGCGACAATATGACCAATGAGGGTCTCTATGATATTGTCCACATGAAGGGTGAGGATATTGAGATAGCCTTTACCCATACCAATCAGTATGGCGAGGAATACTATTCCTTCGTCAATGGTCAGCATACTACCCAGGGAGGTACTCATCAGAGTGCTTTCAAGGAGCATATTGCCAAGACCATCAAGGAGTTTTACGGCAAGTATGAGTATGGCGACATCCGCAACGGACTGGTGGCGGCTATTGCCATCAATGTAGAGGAACCTGTCTTTGAAAGTCAGACGAAAATCAAGCTCGGAAGTACGACGATGACTCCGAATGGTGGGGAAACCATCAATAAATATGTGGGCGATTTCCTGAAGAAGGAAGTGGACAACTATCTTCATATCCATAAGGATGTGGCTGAAATCCTGGAAAACAAGATTAAGGAGAGCGAGCGTGAGCGCAAGGCGATGGCTGGTGTGACCAAGTTGGCACGTGAGCGCGCCAAGAAGGCCAACCTTCACAACCGTAAACTCCGTGACTGCCGCATTCACTTCAGCGATGCGAAGAACGACCGTAAGGAGGAGAGTTCTATCTTCATTACTGAGGGAGATTCTGCGAGCGGAAGCATCACCAAGAGTCGTGATGTAAATACCCAGGCGGTTTTCTCTCTGCGTGGTAAGCCGCTGAATTGCTTCGGATTGACCAAGAAGGTGGTGTATGAGAATGAGGAATTCAACCTCCTGCAGGCTGCGCTTGATATAGAGGATGGTTTGGATTCATTGCGCTACAACAAGGTGATTGTGGCCACGGATGCCGATGTCGATGGAATGCACATCCGCCTGCTCATCATCACGTTTTTCCTACAGTTTTTCCCAGACCTCATCAAGAAGGGCCATGTTTATGTATTGCAGACCCCATTGTTCCGTGTGCGCAACAAGCGTACCAAGATCAAGAACAAGCAGGCTGTGGCTGATGCCGATGCCAAGTTGGGACCCAAGGAGAAGAAGGGCGATTTCATTACCCACTATTGTTATAGTGACGAAGAGCGCCAGCAGGCTATCCGTGAACTCGGACCAGACCCGGAAATCACCCGATTCAAGGGTCTCGGCGAGATTTCTCCTGAGGAGTTTGCTCATTTCATAGGTCCTGATATGCGTTTGGAGCAGGTTACGCTGCATAAGAACGACCAGGTGCAGAAGCTTCTGGAATACTATATGGGAAAGAATACCATGGAGCGCCAGAACTTCATCATCGACAATCTGGTGATTGAGGAGGATATTCCAGAGGAAGATTCTGAACCGATGGATTGAGTTAAGTGAAGAGTGAAGAACGAAGAGTGAAGAATTCAAGTGCTTTCGTGGGAAATCTTTTGAAGCGGGAAACTGTTGAAACGGGGAAAACCATAGAAAATAGAACTGTTAACTGTTGACTGTTGACTCTTGAAGGATTTCTCTCTTTCATAAAGCTTAAGATTTAGAAATGAAGAAATATCTATTTATTGCATTAGCGGCATTCTTGGCAGTAACTTCTGTCAGTGCCCAGTTGCGCGTAAAAATGGGCAAGAACAGCCCGATAGAGAAGTTGGGAAGGGCTGAAATTGCCATTGCCAATCTCTATGTGGATAGTGTGGATGAGAATAAACTGGTAGAGGACGCCATTCGGGGAATGCTCGAAAAGCTGGACCCTCATTCTTCCTATACCACTGCCAAGGAAACCCAGTCGATGCACGAGTCTCTGAATGGCTCTTTTGATGGCATCGGCGTGCAGTTTAATATGGTAGATGATACGCTCCTGGTCATCCAGCCGGTTACCAATGGTCCTTCCGAGAAGGTGGGTATTATCGCCGGCGACCGTATTGTAGCGGTAAATGATACTGCCATTGCGGGCGTCAAGATGAGCAAGGAGGAAATCATGAAACGGCTCCGTGGTCCTAAGGGTACGATTGTAAACCTTACCATTGTGCGCCGCGGCATCAAGGATAAGCTTACCTTCAAGGTGAAACGTGATAAGATTCCTGTTACTACGATGGATGCAGCCTATATGATTCGTCCGGGCATCGGTTATATTCGTCTGGGAAGTTTCGGAATGACGAGTCACAAGGAGGTTTCCGAGGCGATGGATTCCCTGAAGAAAAAGGGTATGAAAGACCTTATCTTCGACCTGGAGGATAATGGTGGAGGTTATCTGCAGACTGCGGCAAAGATAGCTAATGAGTTTCTGGAGAAGGGCGATCTGATTGTCTATACCAATGGTCGTAGGGCTCCCCGTCAGGAGTTCCGTGCTGAGGCCAATGGTCGCTGGCGCAAGGGCAAGATTGTTGTCCTCACCAATGAGTTTACGGCTTCTGCGGCAGAAATCGTTTCCGGTGCTATACAGGATCAGGACCGAGGTGTAGTGGTGGGTCGCCGAACCTTTGGCAAGGGACTGGTGCAGCGTCCGCTTACCTTCGAAGATGGCAGTGAAATCCGTCTCACCATTGCCCATTACTATACGCCAAGCGGCAGATGCATCCAGAAGCCTTATAAGAAGGGCGACCGCGAGGATTATGCGATGGATCTTGACAAGCGATACAAGCATGGTGAGTTTACCAATCAGGACAGCATTCACCTGTCCGACTCTCTGAAGTATTACACCCTGCGCAAGCATCGTGTGGTTTATGGCGGCGGTGGCATTATGCCTGATTATTTCGTGCCGCTCGACACGACCAAATACACCAAATTGCATCGTCAGTTGTCGGCTAAGAGCATTGTCATCAATCACAGTCTGAAGTTCATCGATGCTCATCGCAAGGAGTTGAAAGCCCAGTTCAAGGACTTTAGTAAGTTCATGAAGACCTATCAGGTTCCTCAGTCGCTTGTGGATGAGATCATCGAGGATGGCAAGAAAGAGAAAATAGAGGCGAAGGACGAGGCTGAATTGGCTCAGACGAAGAAATACTTAGCTATTCAGTTGAAAGCCCTTGTAGCGCGCGATATTTGGGATATGAGTCAATATTTCCAGGTATGGAATGAGACGAACGAGATTGTTCTGCGTGCAGTTCAGCTGCTGCAAACCGGAAAATAAATCAAATCAGCTCATGTGAAATTGTTTTAGTTTCACATGAGCTGTTCTTGTTTAAACTCAAGAAAGAAGTATTATGAGCGTTATAAAGAGTGTTTTTATATTTCTTGTTTATGACTTCTTGTCATCAGCAGGAAATGTCTCAATTGTCAAAAGTGGACGAACTTTTGAATAAAGGACAGTTTGAACATGCTGACATGTTACTTAGGAAAGCAGAGAAAGAGTCCCTAAATTCAGAAGCTCTGAGAGCATATTTTTCTTTTTTGTTTTATTTAGTTTTCTGGAATGATTTAATCTCTGAAGAAGCCTCCAGCAAAGAATGATCTGATCTTTATGGAAAACTCCAGTAAAGATTCAGGAGAAGCCTCCAGTAAAGGATGAATTAATCTTTATGGAAGCCTCCAGTAAGGAATCTCTGGAAGAAAGCTCCAGCAGAGGATAATGAATCTCTATGAGAATGGAGTGGGAAAGGAATTAGTCCTTCCCATGCATGTGGTCCCATTTCAGATAGATTCCTGCGAGAATCGTGCCGGAAATACTATGCCAGGCACAACTGATGGCGCAAGGCAATACGGCCAAAGGCTGGGCGGCAAAGAAATTGCCGGCAAGCACCGTGGCAAGACCAGCGTTCTGCATTCCCACCTCAATACTGATGGTGCGCTTCTTGGCTGTATTGAATCCGGCACATTTGCCTGCCAGCCAACCCAGAAGATAACCCAAGGTATTGTGGCAGAAAACCACCGCAAAAGTCCAGAGGAAAAGCATCAAGCCACGGGCTACGAGATCATCGTGAACCGTAGAAATCACACCGCCTACGATAATGGCCAGACAGGTTACACTGATACCCGGCATGAGGCTCTGGATGGTAGGGAAGTATTCTTTCTTGCCATATACGTAATTGAGGGCGCAGCCGATGGCTACAGGAATAATCGTGACGATGAGGATGTTGATGAACATTCCCACTGCATCTACATGGATAATCTCGCCAGCCGTAATCTTCATCAGCAGCGGAGTCATTACTGGAGCCAGAATGGTAGAGGCGCAGGTCATTCCTACGGAGAAGGCCACGTCGCCATGACAGAGATAACTCATGATGTTGCTCGATACGCCGCCCGGACAACAACCTACCAGCAGAATGCCGAGCGCCAGCGCAGGGTCAAGATGCCATACATGAACCAGCGTGTAGGCCACACCAGGCATGATGATAAACTGGGCACAGGCACCGATGAAAACATCGAGCGGACGCTGAGCCAGAATCTTGAAATCATTGGTGGTCAGGGTGAGACCCATCGTGAGCATGATAATGCCGAGAATGACGGTTTGGGTTGTTCCGCGCACCCAGTCGAAGGTATGTGGGAAGAAGAATGTAAACACAGCTACACCTATTACAAAAATAGATGTATAATTGGCCAGCCAGCGGCTGAGTCCTTGAAATAACTTAAGCATAATTCTATTTCTTTTAAAATCCTATATTTCTCTCTCGTTTATGATCTCTCATTGCTTCCTCTCTTTCAAATTCGGGTGCAAAATTACAGATTTCTTCTAATATGACAAAATTTTGTTGGAAATAATTGCGATTTATAAGCATTTAATGCGTCTGTCCTTTCGTTTTCGCACAAAAGGCTTGCAAGTGAGCAATGAAAAAAGTATTCCTCCTATTCTCACTTTTTGGTTTATTTATTTTGTCTTTCCCCTAAATACTTGTATCTTTGCACCATAATTATCGATAATTATAAAGAATGAACGAAGATTTTGACATAAGAAATGAGTCGGTTACGCCCGCCGAGAAGGAATTCGAGAAGGCACTGCGACCACTGAAGTTCTCTGACTTCAGCGGACAGAGCGGTGTGGTGGACAATCTCGAAATCTTTGTTGAGGCTGCCAAATACCGTGGCGAACCGCTCGATCATACGCTCCTGCACGGTCCTCCAGGACTGGGTAAGACTACTTTGAGCAACATCATCGCCAATGAACTGGGTGTGGGATTCAAGATTACCTCAGGTCCTGTGCTCGACAAGCCGGGCGATTTGGCCGGCATCCTGACTTCCCTGGAGCCGAATGATGTGCTTTTCATCGATGAAATCCACCGTCTTTCGCCAGTTGTAGAGGAGTATCTCTATTCGGCGATGGAAGATTACCGCATCGACATCATGATAGACAAGGGACCTTCGGCAAGAAGCATCCAGATAGATCTGAACCCTTTCACGCTGGTGGGCGCTACAACCAGAAGCGGACTGCTCACAGCCCCTCTCCGTGCCCGTTTCGGCATCAATCTCCATCTGGAGTATTATGATCCGGAGACGCTGCAGAAGATTATCCGGAGAAGTGCAATGCTCCTGAAAGTGCCTATCGAGGATGCGGCTGCGGTGGAAATCTCCCGCCGTTCGCGCGGAACGCCTCGTATTGCCAATTCGCTCTTGCGCCGCGTGAGAGATTTCGCCCAGGTGAAGGGTAACGGAACCATCACTTATGATATTGCGCAGATGGCGCTCAAGGCGCTGAACATCGACCAGTACGGTCTGGACGAGATAGACAACAAGATTCTCACCACCATCATCGACAAGTTCCGTGGCGGACCAGTGGGCGTGGGCACCATAGCTACAGCCATCGGCGAGGATGCGGGCACGGTAGAGGAAGTGTATGAGCCTTTCCTCATCATGGAGGGTTTTATCAAGCGCACTTCGCGTGGTAGAATGGCTACGAAACTTGCCTACGACCATCTGGGCAGAAACCCTTATGCAGGGAATGTGATGCAGGGAGACCTGTTTGAGTGAAGAACGAAGAGTGAAGAGTGAAGAATTCAATAGTTTGAAGCTTCAATCTTCGTTTCACATTATAATTTAGATTCTAATAAAGAAGGACAAGAGAATTCTTCACTCTTCGTTCTTCACTCTTCACTTTAAAATATGAAGATAGGAATATTTACGGGTACATTCGACCCATTTACGATAGGACATCAGAACATTGCGGAGCGTGCTTTGCCGATGTTTGACAAGCTTGTGATTGCCGTGGCAATGAGCAAGCTGAAGCATGCTAACGAGGAGATAGAGAAGCGTGTGGAGGACATCAAGGCTGTTTTCCCGAAGGAATGTGCAGAACTGGTGGATGCAGGAGATGCTTCTAAGGGATTCCGCCTGGAGGTGGTTTCCTACGATGACCTTACCATCGATCTGGCGCATCGTCTGGGAGCCAAGTTCTTAGTGAGAGGCGTAAGAAGCGCCAAGGATTTCGAGTATGAGCGTGAGCAGGCTGACATCAACAAGCAGTTGGGCGGTGTAGAGACCATCCTGCTATTCTCTGATCCCCGCTACAGCAGCATCAGTTCCACGCTCGTCAGGGAGTTGAGATTCTTCGGAAGAGAAGTGGATGAATTCCTGCCTAAGAAGTGAAGAGTGAAGAACGAAGAGTGAAGAATTCAAGAGCTTAAAAAGATAATAAAAATATTATAGTATATAAATGGAGAATAGGAACGAAAAGGTGTTGTCTTAACTCCTTTAACTCCTTTAACTCCTTAACTCCATAAGAAGTATGATAACATACAATGTAGATGGCGTGAAAATGCCAAAGATCAAGAAGCGCGACACCAGTGCCTGGATTCGCAAGGTAGCTGCATCTCATGGCCGCAAGGTAGGAGAGATAGGCTATATGTTTGTAGATGACGAGAAGATTCTCGAAGTGAATAATGAGTATCTGGGGCATGATTACTATACCGATGTCATCACCTTCGATTACGATGAGGATGATGTCATCAATGGCGACATCGTGATTTCGCTGGATACCGTCCGTACCAATGCCGAGCAGTTTGGCAAAACCTATGATGATGAGCTTCACCGTGTCATTATCCACGGCATTCTGCACCTCTGTGGCATTAATGACAAAGGCCCTGGAGAGCGTGAAATCATGGAGGAGAACGAGAACAAGGCGCTCGCCCTGCTCGAAGGTGCTTCGATTTTGAAGAAGTAAAGCTCCCTCTATAGTTTGAAGGAGTAAGGCCCTTCTATAATTTGGGGAAGTTAGGTTTCTTCAATTTTCCAGTAGAAGTATAGAAAAAACAACTGTTAACTGTTGACTTTGTTACAGGTTGGCAGTTGACATAATGATAGGAGATAAGATTATGGCAACA
>SAMEA3663069__coassemble_491_pt1 | contig 40797 bp, 33 predicted proteins | sample SAMEA3663069__metabat2_high_PE_005 | metagenome-assembled genome bin SAMEA3663069 (sample SAMEA3663069) | pig gut metagenome | biome: pig gut; feature: pig-associated habitat; material: faeces | place: France | collected 2012
AGGAGTCTATAACCCGATTTATAGAAAATGTTCTATATCTCAAAGTCAACAAGGAGAAGACCGTAGTGTCTTATGTGCGGGGAGTGAAATACCTCGGCTACTCCTTTTATGTGATGAAAGTCAAATGCCAACTCACGGTGCATCCAAAGTCCAAAGCCAAGATGAAATCACGACTAAAAGAACTGACAAGTCGCAGTAATGGGTGGGGATATGCCAAGAGAAAGCAAATGCTGAAAGAATACATACGAGGGTGGGTCGGTTATTATCATCTTGCCAATATGAAACGTCTTTTGCTTGAAACAGACGAATGGTTAAGACGTAGAATACGCATGTGTATATGGAAAGCTTGGAAGAAAGCCAAGACAAAAGTGGCAAACCTCATTAGATGCGGTATTAATAAATACAAAGCATACGAATGGGGTAATACTCGCAAAGGCTATTGGCGTATAGCAGACAGCTACATACTGCATAGAGCTATAACAAATGAGTACCTATGTAGGGCAGGGTATGCTACTTTAATGGGGGCGTATCTCGAATGGCATCCAAAACAGGAACCGCCGTATGCCGAACGGCACGTACGGTGGTGTGAGAGGTCGGTAAATACGAAAGTAGGAGATAAATACCTATGATTAGTATTTACCTCCTACTCGATTGTAGCTGTTGCCACAAAAGTATTGAGACAACGTAAATTTCTTTGTTTAGCTAATCATAAGTTAGTTATACCAAATTTCTCCGCCCATTACGTTTTGGGTCATAAACACTGTTTCTTGAATAGGTGATGCGATTTCTACGTATTCACCATAGTTCTTAGCATTTTCTGTTTTCATTTTCTTTAGTTTTTGTGATTTAATAAATGTTTATCTTTGTACTTATACTTTGTCTTAAGATAACAAACAAGTTGTCGTTAAGACTTTGCAAAGTTAATCATTATTTTTCAGATTATCAAGTATTTACCGCATTTTTTTACGTTTTTAACAGTATTGTTTTTCTTTTGGAATATTTATGCGTCTTTTTTCTATTTTTGCTGAATTTAGTATATTTTATGATTTTGGATAAAAGAAAAGAAGGTACGTCATAAGCCGCATCATGTAAACTAAAAAAAGTCCCACAGACTTTAAATATTTACATAGATTTTTATGGCGGAAAGACCAAATCTGTGTATATCTGTGAAATCTGTGGGACTATGTGCTATTAGGCTATTTGCCCGTACTAATCTTGCCTGTTACTGAACATTTTATCCTTTACGAGGTGCATTGCGGAGTATGTCCAGAAGATGATCCCATACCATCTGCACAGTTGGGATATAGAGTGCTTCTTGTGGAGTGTGTACTTCTCGGAGAGTAGGGCCAAAGCTAACCATGTCCAAATCAGGATATTTTTCAGAGAAGAGACCGCATTCCAGCCCCGCATGAATACCCTTGACTAATGGCTTCTTTCCGAAAAGTTTTTCGTAACTCTTGACGGTGATTTCCGTTAGTTTGCTATCTGTACGCATTTTCCATGCTGGATATTTGTCGCCTACAGTAATTTTAGCTCCAGCCAGCTGGAAGGCAGCTTTCACTGTATTGGTCATGTTTTCCAGATTGCTCATCACATTACTGCGTTGTGAAGCTACGATGTCAATAGAATTGTCTGTAGTTATCACGCTGGCAACATTGTTGGAAGTTTCTACCATCCATGCAATAGCTTCATCCTGGCAGGTTGTCAACGGACCGTTATCTACTGCTTGTAAAGCCATGATGAACTTTTCTGCTATTGTTTTTTCGATGACAGGAGATGGCTCTGCAGATTCCATATTGAAGACCATATCCTTTTCTGTAACATGGAATTCTTCTTCAACTTCTGATGCAAAGATGTTCCAGTCTATACGAACCTGTTCTTTTACCTCATTCTTGATGGCTAATACTACCTGACCATCACGAGGGATGGCATTGTGCATCTTACCACTATTGAAGTTGACTAATCTGATGTCGCCGTTAAACTTTTCCATCTCCAAATACAGGAAGCGGGCGAGAAGTTTGATGGCATTGGCGCGCTTCTTGTTGATGTCATCACCAGAGTGGCCGCCATTTAAGCCTTTCAGACTCAATTTGATGAAGAAGTAACCAGCAGGAGCTTGTTCACGTTCAAAATCAAAAGTTGCGTGAATGGTCTGTCCACCAGCACATGAAACGAAAATCTGTCCTTCATCCTCAGAATCCAGATTGATGAGCATTTTGCCTGTCATAAAACCGGCTTCCATGCCATGCGCGCCGGTTAATCCTGTTTCTTCATCACGTGTAAACACACATTCTATAGGACCGTGTTCGATCTCATTACTGTCAAGGATAGCCAGTTCAATAGCGCATCCAATTCCGTCGTCAGCCCCAAGAGTAGTACCCTTAGCTTTTAACCATTCGCCATCTATATAAGTCTGGATAGCATCCTTGGTAAAGTCGATATCAACATCTACCAATTTATCGCAAACCATATCCATGTGACTCTGAAGAATGATGGTTTCTCTGTCTTCGTATCCAGGTGTAGCAGGCTTTCTGATGATCACATTGCCCGTTTTGTCAACGTTGGTTTCAAGATTTCTACTTGCACCAAAATCTTTGAGGAACTCAATCATCTTCTCCTCGTGCTTGGAAGGGCGAGGTATTTGGTTGATTTTTGCGAATTGTTCGAAAACGCAAGATGGTTTTAACTCATTATTGTCCATATCAATATGTTTTTTATTATTGTTGTATTATTAATAACTTACTTTTTTTAGAAAAGAATGTTATTTTATTTATAATTACTTACTATTTTTGGCTTTTTATTTGGGATATTCCCCAAAAAATATTACCTTTGCAACCAAATGTGCTAATTAAAGCACTGCAAAATTAATAAAAATGGTAAAGATATTCCTATTTAGTGTGTTAATAATTGCTATTTGTATAGCATTGTTATCAGTTAAGTTGATTTTTAGGAAGAACGGAAAGTTCTCTTCCCAGCATGTGCATGATAATCCAGGCTTGCGCAAGCAGGGCATTCATTGTGTCATCGATCAGGATAGAGAAGCGCGTCAGGCAGGAAAAGCCTATTAATTAATAGATGTATTGTGATAAATGGAAGATAACGTATATGTTATTTTATGTTTATTATAAATGATGACTCATGTATGCATTCCGATTCCTAATTTGATTTTGAGAAATAGAAAATAAGTAATAATAAAAATATAGAAGAAATGAAAAAGAACATTTTGGGTTCAGTGGCATTTGCAGCTATGGTCGCTTTGTCACTAACATCTTGCAACAAGTCACAGCCACAGGTTGAAGCTAAATCTGAAAGTAAGGCTCCGGCTGAGTTAAAGATTGCTTATGTTGAGGTGGATTCTATCATGACTCAATATAAATTCGCAAAGGAGTATGCTGCAATTCTTGAAAAGAAGGGTCAGAATATTCAGGCTACTCTTGCACAGAAACAACAACAGCTACAAGCTGCTGCTGCCAACTTTCAGCAGAAGTACCAACAGAATGCTTACACTCGCGAGCAGGTAGAGGCTATCCAGGCTGGATTGCAGAAACAGAGTAATGATTTGCAGGGACTACAACAGCGTTTGCAGAATGAGCTTGTAACAGAACAGTCTAAATATGCAAAGGTGCTCCACGACAGCATCGCCAACTATCTTGCCCGCTACAACAAGGATAAGAAGTATAGCATCATCTTCTCTAAGAGCGGCGATAACCTGCTCTATGCTGACAAGGCTTACGATATTACAAAAGAAGTAATCTCTGGTCTTAACAAGGCTTACAAGAGTACACTCCCTGCTGCTACTCCAGCTGCAAAGAAGTAATATTATTATGTTAAGAGACGAGCGGTATCAATTTGTGTTGGATTACTTTCGGCAATCCATGCCACATGTAACCACGGAGTTGCAGTTTGGTAGTGCATTTCAGCTTTTGGTGGCAACCTTGCTTTCGGCTCAATGTACAGACAAGCGTATCAATATGGTTACACCTGCTCTTTTTGCCCATTATCCTGATGCAAACAGAATGGCTCAGGCTGAGGAGGATGATATCTACGATCTGATTAAATCTGTCAGTTATCCTAATGCCAAGGCTAAGCATCTGGTGGAAATGTCGCGTAAACTGGTGTGTGATTTTAATGGAGAGGTTCCTTCCGAAATGGCTCAGTTGGTTACTCTTCCTGGCGTAGGGCGAAAGACTGCAAATGTGATACGGGCAGTTTGGTTTGGTAAGGCTACGATGGCTGTTGATACACACGTTTATCGCGTAAGTCACCGTTTGGGCTTAGTTCCTAGAACCGCTGATACTCCTCGTAAAGTAGAAGATTACCTGATGAAGCATATTCCAAAGGAAGATATTCCTAATGCTCATCACTGGTTACTCCTGCATGGTAGGTATGTTTGTAAAAGTGCTAACCCAGATTGTGGTAAGTGTCAGTTTGCAGATATCTGTCCTAAATTGCTGAAAAACAGTAAATTATAAATATGGATACAAAAAATCCCAAACAGTTGGTTGATATTCAATCTCTGTTTGGGATTTTTTTGGTGTTTTATCTTTTTATATTAATTCCAGAATCTTATCGATAATCTTATCTATTGTAGTAGAATCAGTAGCTTGATCTATTTTCTGATTTATCTTTTCCTCGATTTTCTTGCTCACCTTGTCTGCAGCCTTATCCATAGCCTGATTGGCTCTGTCTTCCAACTTCTTCTGGATATTTCCGCCCAAATCTCTTTCATCAGTTGTGCTTTCGCCCAAATCTTTTTCATCAGTAGTGTTTTCACTTGAATTGTACTCTTCAGAACTGGTATTTTCTGGGTTGTTTCCTTCCAATGCTTTTACCATGTCGTCAGAATTCATAGTAATGACTTTTCCGAAAATTCCATAACTGACCGTATGCTCTTTGTCTTGAATAGTCACAGTACCTTTCGAGAAAATCAGATAGTTATGATATTCGAAGAGATTGTCAAGTGCCGAGTCAATAAAATTACCTGCAAGCATTCTCGCCATCATTCCAAAACCTTGTGAGAAGATATCATTGCCATTAGATGTTGTTGCTTTTTCCACGGCTTTACTTACTTCTGTGCGAATGGCATTTTCATGTGATTCTCTATTCGGATTTGTCAGAGCCATGATAATGAGGAGAAGCAAGACAAGTCCACCGAAAATTTTGAGCAAATAATGATTTTGTGGTTTCTTTTCCTCTTTATAGGGAGTCGAAGGGGGTGTTGGCGGAATTGCAGTTTCTTGTTGCATGCCTGTGGAAGAAGCATTTCTATATTCATTTGTCTTTTCATTCAAAATGTAGCGGAGTTCAGAAACTGTCCAGGCTGGTTGCCAGTCTTTCATTCCTTCTTTCCATACTAAGGTTTCTGCCGAAATACCCATTTCTGCAAGTTGGGCTATCGTGTATGGTCCTTCTTGCTGATTATTTAATATAACAAAGAATTTCATTTGCTTATGATATTATATAATGTATGATCTTCTTTTATTCATGTGTAGCTTTCCACCAGCCAGTTTTCTCCTTACCTCTGATAGCAACAGGATGCTGGCTTGGGTCTGAAATAGAGAGACCGCAATAATTCTTGATCTTAATTGTTGCTTCTGGATACAGTCTTAAAGCTGTATATGCGCAATCAGTATGTGCTGCAGCTTTGACTGTTTTCTTCAGTTGGTTGTTGAATTGTTCTTTCAGATAACCGCTTGGTCTCAAACTGTCAACATATACTGCCATATCGTAGGACAGATGTGGTGAGAAACCATCGAGTGGCTGAATGGAGTCGAGAGGAATCGTGGTATCTAATGTATATTTTTGATTGATTTCTTTCATTACATTTGCCAGCGCATCTAATTGTCTGCAATCAATGGCAGCCATATTGCAATATGGAGCAGTACTATTCTTGTAGAAATTTACAATGCCATTTACAAGACTGCTATAGTTTGGGGTTGTTCCATTGAGATAGCTCCACATTGAGCGGTAAGGAATTCCTTTAGCCATGATTTCACTGCTGGTAGCGATGAGATAGTTGGTGACATCTTTTAGCTCATACGCAGTTTCTACATTTCCCATGTAGCATACATCAAAAAGTATATACTGCATTTTGATGCCGCTTTGCTTGATTCCTTCCGCTAATGTACTTAGATCTATTGAATTTTCCTTGCGATCTACGCTACCGAAAAAGCGGGTTGTAGGATTGTTTGGGTCTGCGCCAAACTGAATGCCACTAAATGAGGTATCAAATGTTTGCTGAGTATTGAATGATTTTGCCTGATTTGGATAATTTATCCAATCGTCAGCGCAAGACCAGCCGCAACCATGACCACCAATAATCAGGGCATAGTTAAGTGCTTCTGCATTTTGTCTTACCTCATTGAGAAGATCTGCGAATCCATTTGCAGAATTGTAGGCTGAGCCTTCGTAAGTTTTAATAGGAGTCCTGCTTACCTCTTTTGTAACATCATTATATGTCAGATCAAAGAGCGTACTATTGTTGGCATTATTGCTGAAGAAAACCAATACACGCGTATTGTTGAGTCCCTTCTTGTCAGTAATACCTGCACAGATGCTATCAATATTATTAGATAAAGCTTCTGTCAATCCGATACTTGAGTTTCCGCCAGTCCAAGGTAGGAAGACGAGTATTGTCTGCTTATTAACTTTATCGACGTCAAAAGCTTCTTCTGTACAACTTCCAAGTCCGATGATGGATACAATTGCAAAGATAAATCCGTAAACAAACTGTTTCATTTAGGTGAGGATTTAAATGAAATGTTTAGTGCTTAGAAATATATGATTGCAAAACATAAAAATGATGAACTGACATGATATTCTAAACACTAAACATGATTATTTATAATTACTTCTTCTTGAGTTCCTCGATAGTAGCCTTCAGGGCAGCTATCTTCTCTACAGAGTCGCTTTCCTTTTTACGTTCGAGGGCTACCACCTTCTCTGGAGCGTGAGCCACGAAGTTCTCATTGCTGAGTTTCTTGCGTACACCCATCAGGAAGCCTTCTAAGTGCTTGAGCTGAGCTTCTGCCTTCTCAATCTCGGCAGCTACGTCGATAAGGTCGCCCAAAGGAACGGCAAACTCGTCAGTACCTACCATGAAGCTGGATGCATCAGCGCTCTTTTCTGCAATGACCTCAATCTTGTCGAGGTTTGCCATCTTGAGAGTTACATCGTTGAAAGCTTCGAAATCGTTCTTGCCTACTACCTGGAGAGACAACTGCTCCTTCTGGGCAATGTTCTTCTGGTTGCGAACGGTACGAACACCGGCGATGATCTGCTTCACTGCCTCGATATCGGCTGCCAACTTCTGCTCCTCGGCTGTAGGTGCAGGAATCTCCAGCTTCTCGCGCATGATGCTCTCGCCATCCTTGCGGTCGTAGATGTGCTGCCACAACTCCTCGGTGATGAATGGCATGAATGGATGCAGCATCTTCAGCAGGGCATCGAAGAAGCGGAGGGTAGCGTCGTAGCTCTTCTGGTCGATAGGCTGGCCGTAAGCTGGCTTCACCATCTCCAGGTACCAGGATGAGAACTCATCCCAGAACAGCTTATATACAGTCATCAAAGCCTCAGAGATACGGTAGTCCTTAAACTGCTTCTGCATCTCCTCGTTCACCTCCTTGAGCTTGGCATCAAACCACTTCACGGCGATTTCTGCACTCTTAGGCTGCTCGATATCCGCAGTCTCCCAACCCTTCACGAGGCGGAAGGCATTCCAGATCTTATTGTTGAAGTTACGTCCCTGCTCGCAGAGGCTCTCGTCGAAGAGGATGTCGTTGCCTGCTGGAGCGCTGAGCATCATACCCATACGAACGCCGTCGGCACCAAACTTGTCAATCAAATCCAATGGGTCTGGTGAGTTACCGAGACTCTTGCTCATCTTGCGGCCGAGTTTATCGCGAACGATACCTGTGAAATATACGTGCTTGAATGGCATCTTGCCACGATACTCGTAGCCTGCCATAATCATACGTGCTACCCAGAAGAAGATGATATCCGGACCAGTTACGAGGTCGGAAGTAGGGTAGTAGTAGTTGATCTCCTTGTTGTCAGGATGCTCGATGCCATCGAACAATGAGATAGGCCACAACCATGAAGAGAACCAAGTATCGAGGCAGTCGCTTTCCTGCTCAAGATCCTCTGCCTTGATGTTGGCGTTCTTTGCCTGAGCGAGCTTCAATGCTTCCTCTGCAGTTTCTGCTACTACGAAATCCTTTTTGCCGGCATTGTCGAAGTAGTAAGCTGGGATACGGTGACCCCACCAGAGCTGACGGCTGATACACCAGTCCTTGATGTTCTCCAACCAGTGACGATAGGTGTTCTTATACTTCTTAGGATAGAACTCTATGTCATCGTCCATTACTGGAGGAAGGGCGATGTCGGCAAAGTGCTGCATCTTGAGGAACCACTGTGTAGAGAGCTTTGGCTCGATAGGCACATTGGTGCGCTCAGAGAAGCCCACCTTATTATTATAGTCCTCAATTTTCTCCATCAAGCCTGCATTCTGAAGGTCGATGGAAATCTGCTTGCGCACGTCCATGCGGTCCATACCTACATAGAGACCTGCTGCCTCGCTGATAGTACCATTATCGTTGAAGATGTCGATGGTTTCCAAACCATGCTTCAAACCGAGAGCGTGGTCGTTGATATCGTGAGCTGGTGTTACCTTCAAGCAACCTGTACCGAACTCGATATCTACGTATGTATCCTCGATGACTGGAATCTCACGGTTAACGAGAGGTACAATGATGTGCTTACCCTTCAACCATGTATTCTTCTTGTCCTCTGGGTTGATACACATGGCTGAGTCGCCCATGATAGTCTCAGGACGTGTAGTAGCTACTACAGCATAGTAACCCTTCTCATCCTTGTGAATGACGTTCTCTTCATCTACCTGCTGGCAGTCTTTCTCTACAACGTAATACTTCAAGTGATAGAGCTTAGAGTGCTCGTCCTTATAGATTACCTCCTCGTCAGAGAGTGCAGTCTGAGCCTTAGGATCCCAGTTGACCATGCGCACACCACGATAGATGAGACCTTTCTTGTAAAGATCGCAGAATACGTGGATGACAGCGCGAGAACGGGTCTCGTCCATAGTGAATGCTGTACGGTCCCAATCACAACTGGCACCGAGCTTGCGGAGCTGCTTGAGGATGATGCCACCATGCTCGTGAGTCCAGTCCCAAGCATGCTTGAGGAACTCCTCGCGAGTAAGGTCAGTCTTCTTGATGCCCTGCTGAGCGAGGCGGTTGACTACCTTAGCCTCGGTAGCGATACTGGCATGGTCTGTACCTGGTACCCAGCAAGCGTTCTTGCCTTCCATGCGTGCACGGCGAACGAGAATATCCTGGATAGTATTGTTGAGCATGTGTCCCATGTGAAGCACACCTGTAACGTTTGGTGGAGGGATAACCACTGTATAAGGTTCACGACCATCTGGCTTAGAGCTGAAAAGTTTGTTGTCGAGCCAGTACTGATACCATTTACTTTCCACTGCTTGTGGATCGTATTTACTTGCTAATTCCATTGTTTATATCTAATTTTTATTCTTTTTCTTTCTTTTTCTTTAAAAAACAGTGCAAAGATACTACTTTTTGGGCGAAAAACACTATCTTTGCATCAAATTTATTAATTTTTGCACATTTTCTTAACGTAACAGTTGGAGATGCGCAAGGAGAACCTTTAAAGTTGAATATGAATAAAATGCATACGAAAGAAGAAAAAATGGCAGCGTTCAGTCGCTTGTTGGATGTTCAGGACCGTCTGCGTCTGCAATGTCCTTGGGATAGAAAACAGACATTTGAGAGCCTTCGTCCAAATACGGTTGAGGAGACTTTCGAACTCTGTGATGCACTGATGAAACGCGATTACAAAGATATCAAGAAAGAGTTGGGTGATGTTTTGGAGCATGTGATGTTCTACAGTATCATCGGACGAGAAGATGGTGAATTTGATATTTGCGATGTTTGCAATCAGGAGGCAGATAAATTGATGTTCCGTCATCCATTTATCAATTGGAATGAGGAAGGAGAATGGAGCGTATCCAATCCTGATATGTATATCAACGAAAATGGACAGGTGGTTTATAAAAAAGAAAAATGTGAGTCTGAGGATTCTGCTTCTGATGATGACCAGAACTCTTTGGAAAAGGCGGGTTCAGTCAAACCTAAAACATCAACTGCTGTTGAGAAAACCTGGGAACAGATTAAGCAGCAGGAGAAGGATGGAAATGAAAGAGTGCTTAGCGGTGTTCCTAATGCCTTGCCTTCTCTTATTAAAGCTTATCGCATACAGGACAAGGCAAGAAATGTAGGTTTTGATTGGAAAAACAAAGAGGATGTTTGGGATAAGGTTCAGGAGGAACTTGATGAATTGAAAATAGAATTAGCAAAGGAAGATAAGGAAAAATCTACACAGGAATTAGGTGATTTCCTTTTTTCTGTGATCAATGCAGCCCGTCTCTATAAACTGAATCCCGATAATGCACTTGAACATACCAATCAGAAATTCATCCGACGTTTTAATTATGTGGAAGATCATACCTTAAAACGAGGAAAAAATCTGAAGGATATTTCATTGGAAGAAATGGATCAGCTATGGAATGAAGCTAAATCTTTAGAGAAGTGTGAAGGCAATCTAAAAGAGGCGAATAAAGGCTGATCTTTTTATAAAGTTGGAGTATAGGTAATTCTATAGAAAAGAATGGTTTTAAATTTTGACAACATTCCGAATATAGATAATCCTGCGATTATTGGTTTCCTGAGGATACAGACAATATCGCCAATGTTGAGAATAATAAAGAATAAGGAGATTTAATTATGAAGAAATTATTTTTTATAACAATAGCTTTGGTAAGCTTGTTCGTTGTTAATAGTTGTAAAGAGCGTAAAACATCTAATGTCATTTCTGTTGTTGATACAACAGATGTTGATGTTCCAGATTCGACAATATATGGTATTTGCGGTGACGGTACCACAATGCATAATCTTCAGTTGATAACAGATGCTGGAGATACCATGAACGTCTTTATCGATGATGAAGAACCTAACATCGTGAAAGGTGGTTTGTTGGCAGGTGATAGAATTGCTTTGATATTGAATGGACAAAAAAATGAAGAACTGGGCGATGTGGCTGCTCAGCAGGTGATTAATCTGACTTCACTTCTCGGAAAGTGGACGAGTCTGGATAAGAATTTTGAGATTATTGAAGGCGGGGAGGTCAAGAATAATGTGAAGGCAGAACAGAATCCTTGGACATCCTGGAAGATTCTCAATGGTAAGCTGTTGCTCAACAAGGATACTTTCATGATTGATGAACTTGGTCCTGACAGTATGTATTTGGAAAACAATGCAGGAATCTTTACTTTCAAACGTCAAGTATAATCTACTTTCAGGCGTAATGTGTAATTTACTTCCTAGCGTTATAGTATAATATATTTTCAAATGTTGGGTATAAGCTTCTTGTAAGAGGAAAATGATTTATTTTTAGATAAGTTTTAATGGAACCTTTTAGAATTCATATATTAGGGTGTGGTAGTGCATTGCCCACCCTTAAACATTATCCTACTTCGCAAATTATAGAATTGCGAGGAAAGGCTTTTATGATAGATTGCGGTGAGGGTGCTCAGATACAATTCAGACGCTCCCGCATTCATTTTGGGAAAATCAATGCCATCTTCATTTCTCATCTTCATGGTGACCATTGCTTTGGCTTGCTCGGATTACTTTCTACCTTTGGGATGTTAGGTCGAACATCTTCTCTAAAAGTCTATGCACCAAAAGAATATGAAACTTTGTTTAAGCAACAGTTAGATTTCTTTATGACGGGTATGGAATATAAAATCGAGTTTGTTCCCGTTGATACTAAGGTGTCTGAAATTATCTATGAAGACAAGTCTCTTACGGTAGAAACAATTCCGCTTCAGCATCGCGTTCCTTGTTGTGGATTTCTGTTCCGTGAGAAGGCTACATTGCCTCATATCCGACGTGACATGATTGACTATTATGAGATACCGGTAAGTCAGATTAATAATATCAAGTTAGGAAAAGGTTGGATTACATCGGATGGAAAGATTATTGACAATAGCCAATTGGTTACTCCAGCAGAAACACCAAGAAGTTATGCCTATTGTAGTGATACGAAGTTTATGCCTGAGCTTTATAAAAAAATACAAGATGTAACGGTACTTTATCATGAGAGTACCTATGCTTCCGAGAATGAGGATAGAGCCAAACTTTATTATCATTCCACTGCTAAACAGGCAGCTCTTGTAGCTAAAGCTGCCAGTGCTGGTAAACTTCTTTTAGGTCATTATAGTGCAAGATATAATTGTGAAGATGTTTTGCTCAATGAGGCAAAAGCCGTTTTCCCTCATAGTTTTTTAACTCAGGAAGGAGATGTAGTTGAGATTTAAAATGGCTTATAGAAAAGAAATTTGCAAAAAAAGATAAATCTGATGCAAGATTTTCGTATTTTTCAGTTTTTAGATAAATGGCTATGAGTTTTAGACCACCCAGTTGTGGAAACTTGTTGTTAGAGAATGAAATCAGAAAAGGAATTATTGGATGATATCAAAAAGGGCGACAGGAGTGCGTTGCATCAACTGTATAGCCGATATGTGGGATATGCCATGGCTGTAGGGCTGAGGTATGTCCCTGATCGTGATGATCTCAATGATGTCATTCAGGATAGTTTCGTGAAGATTCTTTCTTCTGTCAACAGGTTTGAATACAGGGGTGAGGGATCGTTGAAAGGGTGGGTTCTTAGAATTGTTTCCAATGAGGCAATCAATTTCATCAAACAGAAAGCGAAATTTTCTTTTGTTGATGAGTTCCCAGATGAGATAGAAGAACAAGAACCAGATGTCGATAAAGTGCCACCGCAAGTTCTGAATCAGATAATCAGTGAGTTGCCTGATGGTTATAGAATGGTTTTAAATCTTTATGTCTTTGAACAAAAGAGTCACAAGGAGATTGCAGAGATGCTTGATATCAAAGAATCTACTTCTGCTTCTCAGTATTTGAGAGCCAAGAAACTTTTAGCGAGCAAAATTAATAATTATCTAAAGAATAAGGAATATGAATAACGATTGGACAGACAGACTACGCGACCGGATGGCAGACTATGAAATGCCAGTCGGAGATGAGTTGTGGGCTAACATAGAACAATCGTTAGCTCAAGATGAGGTATTTGCGGATAAAAACATCCATAGCAATAATGGTGTCGCTCGCTCTGTTGTGATGCGTCGTTTCTCTATAGCTGCATCAATAGCAGCCCTTCTTGCTGGTGGTGCCTATGTGTATTTCCATCCGTGGAATGAAGTTGCAGAAAATGAAGTTGCTGCTATATTTGACAAAGGTCCCAAAACTTTCATTGATAAAAGGCAGACTGCAGTCCCTAAAGATAGTCAGGCAGCAATCTCTGATAATAATCAGAAATCAATCTCAGATAATGGTCAAAATGCAATTTATGATAATGGTCAGACTGCTGTATCTGCTAATGGTCAATATGCGATGTCTAAAGATGGACTGCAAACTTTGTCTGGAGGCGGACAGACAAGGAACAACTTTCTTGCTCAATCTAATTCTGTAGAAGTAGTAGGTTCTGAATCTGCTTTGTCTTTAGATTTAGATACTCAGAGTTCTGCCCGTTCTGTAAATGAGAATTCAGAAACGGTTCCTTCATCCCGTTCTTCTCGGAAAGTAAACTCTCTAATAACTTCAGAAGGAGATGTTATGTCTTCTACTCAGAACGGAAGAAGGACTGTTTTGGCACAAAGCAGTATGGATGAAGAACTGGGACGTAAAGACAAACGTCTTCGTGGTGGCATGAAACTTCAGTTGTACGGCGAGAATGGATTTATAGGGAAGACATCGGGAGGTAATAGTCCTGTACTGATGAGTTCTATGCCTTCTTCTGATCCGGTCTTTTATGACAAAAACACTCAGATTACCAGTTTCTTTGATGAAAGATATATGGCTATGATTCCAACTTCGGATCTCTACGAAGAGACCAAGCATCATCAACCGATATCTGTAGGTATGCAGGTGGGCTTTCATCTTCTTCCTAAGTTGAAACTCTCTACGGGTCTGGTTTATACCAAAGTCAGTTCGGATTTCATCAGTGGAGTTTCTGATACTCGTACAGTATCTACCCAAGATCTCCATTATATTGGAATACCGCTCAATTTGAGTTATTCTGTATGGGAATATAAAGGCTTGCATACTTACGTGACAGCAGGTGGCGAAGGAGCTGTAAATATTAAGAATCATGCCGAAACGGATGGAGAAGTAAAAGAAAGCAAACGTGATAAGATGCAATGGTCAACAAATGCATCTGTTGGTATCCAGTATGATTTTATTCCTCAATTGGGAGTTTATGTGGAGCCAGGAATGAAATATTACTTTGATAATGGAAGTCAGATTGAAAATATCTTCAAAGATAAAAAGTTGAATTTCAATATCCAGTTTGGCCTCCGATTCAATGTTGGGAAATAATAAAGTTAATTATAAAAAAGAGGGTGCGCCATAACTACATGACGCACCCTTTTCTTACAAATACTCTTATGGTTTCCCTTCTCTGCTCGGGTGTTTTTTTCTCCTTGCCCACTTTTATTTTTCCGTGGGCAGGGGAAAATAAAAGTGGGTACAGGGACGGAAATTATGAAACCTGAATCCTCGAAAATTATAGACGGATGAAGAAGCACTTTTTTAGTCACTTAATGAAGCGCTTTTTAGTCACATAACGATGCGCTTTATTAACACCTAACGATGCGCTTCATTAACACCTAACGATGCGCTTTATTAACACCTAACGATGCGCTTCATTAGACCTTAATAAAGCGCTTTATTAGATCTCAATAAACTTAGACCCCTTTACAAAGCGCTTCGTTAGAGCTTATAAATGTGCTCCCTTTGAGGAAATGCTTTATAATAGGAGGGTGCGCCATGGACTTATGACACACCCTCTCTTTTTTATATGATTTTTCTAATTTAGTTCTTGAAACTGTGGATAGGAGCAGGGATGCGTCCTACACGGTTGACAAATGCTTCACAACTGAAAGAGTTGACAGGCATGATAGGTGCATGACCCAGCAAACCGCCAAAGTCAACATTGTCGCCAACCTTCATTCCTACAACAGGAATAACGCGGACTGCAGTTGTCTTCTGATTGATCATACCGATAGCTGCCTCGTCAGCAATCACACCAGAAATGGTTGTTGCAGGAGTATCGCCAGGAATTGCAATCATATCAAGACCTACAGAGCAAACACAGGTCATAGCTTCCAATTTCTCGATAGTCAGAGCACCTGCCTCTACAGCATCAATCATACCCTGGTCTTCACTTACAGGAATGAAAGCACCACTCAGACCACCTACGTATGATGAAGCCATAATACCACCCTTCTTTACCTGGTCATTCAACAAAGCCAAAGCTGCAGTTGTACCAGGAGCTCCAGGATGTTCCAAACCGATTTCCTTAAGAATATCAGCTACACTGTCGCCGATAGCAGGAGTAGGAGCCAGAGACAAGTCGATGATGCCAAATGGGATATTCAGACGAGCAGAAGCCTCTTTAGCTACCAACTGACCTACACGTGTAATCTTGAATGCAGTACGTTTGATGGTCTCGCACAAAACCTCGAAACTTTCACCGCGAACACTTTCCAGTGCATATTTTACAACACCAGGACCGCTGACACCAACGCTGATGACAGCATCAGCTTCGCTAACACCATGGAAAGCACCTGCCATAAACGGATTATCGTCAGGTGCATTACATAAAACAACCAACTTTGCACAACCTAATGAACCCTTGTCCTTGGTTGCTTCAGCAGTATCCTTGATGATTTGTCCCATCAGGCGGACAGCATCCATGTTGATGCCAGTCTTTGTAGAACCTACATTGATAGAACTGCAGATAAAATCAGTCTGCGCCAGAGCCTGCGGAATAGAACGAATCAGAAGTTCATCGCTCTTGCTCATACCCTTGCTTACGATAGCAGAGTAACCACCCAGGAAGTTTACACCGAGTTCCTTGGCACATTTGTCAAGTATCTTGGCAATCTTCACATAGTCGTCTGTAGTCTTGCATGCAGAACCGCCTACGAGTGAAATTGGAGTAATGGAGATTCTCTTGTTGACGATAGGAATACCAAATTCCTTAGAGATATCTTCGCCGGTTTTTACCAGATTTTTGGCCAGGCGAGTTATTTTATTGTATATGTTCTGACAGAGCACGTCTACATCTGTTGCAGCACAATCCAACAGGTTGATACCCATTGTGATAGTACGAACGTCGAGATTTTCCTGCTCAATCATCTTGTTGGTTTCGATAACCTCAGATATGTTGATCATAATTGTATTTTTATCTATATATATAATAATGTGTCAAACTGATACCCTGAATGAATATCAGAATTGATTAGATACGGTGCATCATATCAAAAATTTCCTCACGCTGGGTTTTAATCTGTACACCCATGCCTTTACCAATCTCAGCAAGTTCATCAGCCACATTCTCAAAAGACTTCTTCATCTTACCCATGTCAACAATCATCATCATGTTGAAATACTCCTGAACGATGGTCTGTGAGATATCAAGAATGTTGATGTCATTCTCTGCCAAATAGGTACAAACCTTTGCAATGATACCCACAGTATCTTTGCCCACTACTGTAATAATTGTTCTGTTCATGATCAAATCTATTTGTTTTTGGTAATTATTTTGTCTGCAAAATTAACACTTTATTATCGAACTGCCAAATAAATATTCAAAAAGTTATTGTTTTTAATGGAAAGAATATTCTTTTTGCAGTAATTTCCCTGTTTCTTATTTAGTTCCGAAATACAGGAAAAGCATACCTAAGAGCACCAAAAGCAGGTCGACAAACTTTGCTTTGAGGTTCTTTTCGTGGAAAATGGCGGCTCCAAAGAGGAAGCTGACGATGACACTTCCGCGTCTCACCATACTCACGATACTGATCATGGCTCCTGGCAAACTCAATGCATAGAAATAGACAAAGTCTGCTGCGCTCAAGAAGATACTGATGAATACGATAGACCAGTGCCAGTGGAATGGGGTGGTACTGTTCTTCTTAGGCCACCAAATCATGAGCATCATCGCTCCCATGAGGAAGAATTGGTAGATATTGTACCAGCTCTGTACAATCATTCTGTCCAGTCCTACGCCACCATTCTCTGGAGGAGCCATGAGATATTTGTCATAAAGACCGCTGATAGCTCCCAATATGGCAGCCAAGACGATGAAGTAGATCCACTTGTCATGCTTGAAGTCGATTCCTTCTTTCTTTCCGCTTTTGCTGAGCATGGCGAAAGAGACGATGGCTAAAATCACACCGATCCACTGATATAAGTTCAATACCTCCCCATATACAATCAGTGCACCTACAAGTGTCATCACCGGTCTTGTGGCGTTGATAGGTCCTACAATGGTAAGAGGCAGGTGCTTCATGCCGAAATAGCCGAAAGTCCAACTGCTCAGTACAATTATACTCTTTAGTACGATATATTTATGAACCTCCCATCCACCTTCAGCTACATGAAAAATCGTTCCGTCTAATTGAGTTCCTGTATAGCTCATTATGATGAACGGAATAAAGATGAGCGATGAAAAGAGGGTGTTCAGAAAGAGCACCGGAATCACCGCATTACCTGAAAGTGCCTTTTTCTTGAAGGCATCATAGAATCCCAGCAAAGTGGCTGAGAGAAATGCTAATACTAACCACATAAATTTTAATCTTATTACCTTTTATTTACCTATTGTTTTTTCTAATATTTTAATTTACTTTTTCGGAAGTCCAGAATTTCAATAGTCCTGGATTCCTGAAGTACTTGGTTTCCCAGTTCCAGATTCCTTCACTTCTTGATTTTTCCAGTTCTTGAATCCTCCAGTTCTGATTTTCTTCAAGTGCTTATTTCTCCTCCAGTTCCTTCTGCAGTCTCAGAATTTCATCTCTGTATTGTGCAGCTTGCATGAAATCGAGTTCCTTGGCAGCTTGTTTCATCAGGGCAGTTGTGTTTTCAATACTCTTGACGAGTTCCTCCTTGCTCATACTACGTACGATAGGGTCGGCGGCAAAGGCACCTCCTTCCGGTTCGATATATACCCGTTTAATTTCTTTCTTGCCGTCACCGATGCGATAGTTATCTTCCTTGTCGGCAGATGTTGGGAGTGCAGAGGTAATTGCCTTCTCTATCTGTTTAGGTGTGATACCATGATCTGCATTGTACTGCAACTGGATACTTCTTCTGCGGGCAGTCTCATCTATGGTACGCTGCATGCTTTCTGTGATGTTGTCTGCATACATGATAACCTTTCCGTTGACGTTTCTGGCAGCTCTACCAGCCGTCTGAGTGAGTGAACGGTGACTTCTCAGGAAACCTTCCTTGTCGGCATCAAGAATCGCTACCAATGAAACCTCTGGCAGGTCAAGTCCTTCACGTAAGAGGTTGACGCCCACCAGTACGTCGTAAATGCCAGCTCGCAGGTCGTTCATGATTTTCACACGGTCAAGCGTAGCCACATCACTGTGGATATAGGCAGCTTTCACATTATGATTCAGCAAGAACTCAGTCAATTCCTCTGCCATTCTCTTGGTCAGGGTCGTAATCAGTACTCGCTCGTTTCTGTGCGTTCTGGTCAATATCTCATCCAGCAGATCGTCTATCTGATTTTCACTTGGTCTTACTTCTATTTCCGGATCCAACAGTCCGGTCGGTCTAATCAACTGTTCTACCACAATGCCCTCAGCCTCCTTGAGTTCATAGTCGGCAGGTGTGGCACTTACATAGATAGCCTGGTGAATCATACTGTGGAATTCTTCGAAAGTCAGTGGTCTGTTGTCAAAAGCAGCAGGAAGTCTGAAACCGTATTCCACGAGGTTCTTCTTTCTGGCTCTATCACCTCCGTACATCGCACCTATCTGTGGGATGCTGACATGACTTTCATCCACTACCAGTAAAAAGTCTTTCGGAAAGAAGTCCAGCAGACAGTATGGTCGTTCTCCGGCCTGTCGTCCGTCAAAATATCTGGAGTAGTTTTCGATACCCGAACAGTGACCTAATTCCTTGATCATTTCCATATCGTATTCCACTCTTTCCTTGATTCGCTGTGCCTTGATACCGTCTCCGATACTCTTGAAGAACTCTTCCTGCTTCACCAGGTCGTCCTGTATCATGCGGATAGCCTGTTCTGTCTGTTCCTTGGTTGTTACAAACAGATTGGCAGGATAAATCTCATACTGGTCGAACGATTCTATGCGATGGTAGGTGAGCGAATCGACTTCCTCGATACTGTCGATTTCATCGTCCCACCAGGTAACTCTCAGTACATTGTCACTGTAGGCCATGAAGATATCAACAGTTTCTCCTTTCACCCTAAAGTTGCCTCGCTGCAGTTCAATGTCGTTTCTTACATACAGCGCATCAACCAGCTGGCGCAGGAATATATTGCGGTCCAGTATCTGTCCCTTCTTTATCTTGATGATATTTTCCTGCATGGCTGTAGGACCCCCCATACCATAAATACAGGAAACAGAGGAGACCACGATAACATCCTTTCTACCTGATAATAGAGCAGAAACGGCTCCGAGTCGCAACTTGTCTATTTCTTCGTTGATGGCAAGATCCTTCTCTATGTAGGTGTCCGTAGTAGGAAGATAAGCTTCTGGCTGATAATAGTCGTAGTAGGAGACATAGTATTCCACTGCGTTTTCAGGGAAGAAGCCCTTCATTTCCTGATACAACTGTGCAGCCAGAGTCTTGTTGTGACTCAGGATGAGGGTCGGCTTTCCCACGTTGGCAATGACATTGGCCACGGTGAAGGTTTTTCCCGAACCGGTGACACCTAAGAGAACCTGTGCAGGATCTCCTTGCTCCACCCCCTCGGTGAGTTGCCTGATTGCCTGTGGCTGATCGCCAGTTGGCTGGTATTTAGAAGTTATCTTGAATTCCATATCTGTTGATTTCAAAAATCAGTTTATAGGCAAGTATTGAGACACAAAGTCTTAATAAAATTAAATTATCGGTTGCAAAATTACAAAAAAAATCGCATAATTAGTTATAAAGAATGATAAAATGCGAAAAAGTGTATTTTTTTCTTTGTAAATAGCTATTTTATAGTTAACTTTGCATCACAAAACGTGATTATAATGAAAAAAACAATTCTTATATCAGCTTGTTTTGCGCTTCTGATGTCAAGTTGTGCAAATCAGTTTAACCAGGTTTATAAGTCTCAGGATTATAACTTGAAATATGAGTATGCCAAGCAGTATTTTGCTTTTGGCAAGTATTCTCGTGCAGCTACTCTTCTGAATGACTTGATTACTATCAAGAAGGGATCTACAGAGGCAGAGGAGAGCCTTTACATGCTCGCCATGTGTGAGTTTGAGATGAAAGACTATGAGACAGCAGCAGAATATTTCCGCAAATATGTTTCCAGTTATCCTAAGGGCATCTATGCAGAGCAAGCAAAGTTCTTTGTAGGCGAAAGTCTGTATATGAATGCTCCAGAACCACGTCTCGACCAGAGTACTACGATTACAGCGATCAGTGCATTTCAGGAGTATCTTGACGTATATCCTGATGCCCGTCTGAAGAATTTGGCTACCAGTCGTCTTTTCGCTTTGCAGGATCTTCTGGTGGAGAAGGAATATAAGAATGCGAAGCTTTATTATGATTTGGGCAGTTATTTTGGCAACTGTCTGGGCGAGGGTAACAACTATCAGGCATGTATCGTAACAGCTCAGAATGCGTTGAAGGATTATCCTTATAGCAATAAGCGTGAAGCATTTGCCACACTGATTATGAAAGGCAAGTTTGAACTGGCCAAGATGAGTGTGGAGGAGAAGCAGCTGGAGCGTTATCAGGATGCTGAGGATGAGTGCTACGGCTTCATCAATGAGTATCCAGATTCAAAAGAACGTGCCAATGCTGAAAAGATGATTGCGAAATGCAAGGAATTCGAAAAAGAACATCCTGAGGATGCACTGGAAAAATTGAGTTCCAATAATTCCAATCAGTAAAGTTTCTTTTGGGATTTAGCTGTTGCAAGAATCTATCTGAAGGGATTTGAATAATTTTTCTGAAGGGATTTAGAGAACATTATAAAATAGTTTGAAGAATCTGTAGATTTATAGAATCTTCCAGAATAAGTATAATTTATAGAATTTCTCAAAAATAAGAATAATAAGAATCAATCAAAATAGATATTAAATAAAGGTATTATTATGGATTACAAAAAAACAAAAGCTCCAACAAACACCGTGACTCGTAATATCATGGATCTCTGTGATGACACAAACAATATCTACGAGAGTGTAGCAATCATCGCTAAGCGTGCGAATCAGATTTCTCTTGATATTAAGCAGGAATTGAACAAGAAGCTCCAGGAGTTTGCTTCTTATAACGACTCTTTGGAAGAGGTATTTGAGAATCGTGAGCAGATTGAAATCTCTCGCTATTATGAGAAGCTCCCTAAGCCATCTCTCTTGGCTACTCAGGAGTTTGTAGATAAGAATATCTACTGGCGTGACCCAACCAGGGAGCACGCTCCTGTTGACAGATATTAATCTGATTACTGACTCTATATCATATATAATGCAGATTCTGCAAATATATAATTCAATGTTATATAGTAAGGTATTCTGCTTCTTTATGTGGTGTTTCTCCTTTTAATGAGGTGCTTCCCTTTTTTATGAGGAGTTCTGCCTTTTAATGTGGAGTTCCGTCTCTATTATGTAATTTTAGGAATATAATTATAATTTAGGGATCTCAATTATATAGAAATGTAGGGTAGTGATTATATAATCATGTAGGAATATAACAAGATTATGATACAGCGTAAACAAACATTGTTTCTTCTGATCGCAGTCATAGCCTGTGTGATTTGCTTGTTTGTACCTGTGGCTTCAGTGATGCCACAGGGAATGGGAAATCCGATGTCAGTACACTGCCTGGGCATTAGCAGCGACGAGGGAATCCGTTTTGATGTAAGCTGTTTGCCACTGTTTCTTCTTTGCTCCGTTTCAGCATTGATGTCTCTGGTAACAGTATTCCAGTTCAAGAACCGTAAGTTGCAGATCAATCTCTGTTCTATCAACCTGCTTTTCAATGTACTCTGGTACGTAGATTATGCAGTGATCTTCTTCGGACTTGTAGGATTAGAAAAAGTATCCGGCGATTTGACATTCCATTGGGGTGCAGTAATGCCTCTTATATCACTTGTCTTTGTGCTTTTAGCACGCAAAGGAGTCAGTGATGATGAGAAATTGGTACGTGCAGCCGATAGAATACGTTAATGCAACCCGTAGAATACGTTAAAAATAATTATAAAATTAACTTGAAATTTGTGGGAATCAAATAAAAGTTGTAATTTTGCACCCGCTGTCACGAGATGGCAGCATAAAATTCAAACCTCAAATTAAAAAATTAGATTAAAAAATGGCAACAAAAATCAGATTGCAGCGCGGCGGTCGTAAGAGCTATGCTTTCTACAGCATCGTAATCGCTGACGTTAGAGCACCACGTGATGGTAAATTTACTGAGAAGATTGGTACTTACAATCCTAACACCAATCCTGCTACTGTAGATTTGAATTTCGATCGCGCCCTCTACTGGGTAGAGACAGGTGCACAGCCAACAGACACAGTACGTAACATCCTCAAGGGTGAGGGCGTTTACTTGATGAAGCACCTCCGTGGTGGCGTTAAGAAGGGCGCATTCGACGAGGCTGAGGCTCAGAAGCGTTTCGACGCTTGGAAGAACGGCGCAGACCAGAAGGTTTCTGCAGTTCGTGACGCTGAGGCAAAGGCTAAGAAGGAAGCTGCTGCTAAGGAACTCGAGGCTGAGAAGAAGATGAATGAAGCAATCGCAAAGAAGGTAGCTGACAAGAAGGCTGCTCAGGCAGAGGCTGAGGCTGCTGCAACTGCTGAGGAAACTCCAGCAGAGGATGCTCCTGCAGAGGCTTAATCTTCTTGAAGATTTAAAGTATAAAGGTCGGTTTCTCTTTTTGAGGTCCGACCTTTTTTATTAAACTTACCCCCATTGGGGATTTTTTGGAAATAATAGATTCTGGATGATAGATTCTCAAAAAGAATAATAAATTCTTCATAATAAGGATATTTACATTTTCAAAAGAATGAATTCTTTAAAAGTAGATTCTGTAATCAAGATTCTGTAATATATAGATTCTGTAATGATCTCGGTTGAAAATCTTAAAGTAGAATTTGGCGTTAAACCTCTTTTTCATGATGTCAGTTTTGTCATCAATGATAGAGATCGCATAGCGCTCGTCGGCAAAAACGGTGCTGGAAAATCTACCATGCTCAAAATCCTGTGTGGTTTGCAGAAACCTACTGACGGTGTTGTGGCGATTCCAAACGATACCACTATCGGATATCTGCCTCAGGTCATGAAACTTCAGGACGATACGACGGTCAAGGAAGAAACCCGCAAGGCTTTTGCTCATAATACGGAGATGAAGGCGCGTCTTGATAAGATGCAACAGGAGATGGCTGACCGTACCGACTACGAGAGTGATGAATATGCGCAACTCGTGGAGAAGTTCTCTCAGGAACATGAACGCTACATGATGATGGGGGGTGAAAACTATGAGGCTGAAATCGAACGCACCCTGACAGGTCTCGGATTTGTGCGAGAGGATTTTGAACGTCCTACCAGAGAGTTTTCCGGTGGATGGCGTATGCGTATTGAATTGGCGAAAATCCTGTTGCTGAAACCTGATGTCCTCTTGCTCGATGAGCCTACCAACCATCTTGATATCGAAAGTATCCAGTGGTTGGAACAGTTTCTTGCTCAAAGTGCCAAGGCGGTAGTACTCGTGAGCCACGACCGTGCGTTTATCAATAATGTTACCAATCGTACGTTGGAGATTACCTGCGGAAGGGTAGAGGACTACAAAGTAAAATACGATGAGTATATCGTCCTTCGTCAGGAACGTCGTGAACAGCAGTTGAGGGCTTACGAGAACCAACAGAAGGAAATCGCTGATATTAAGGACTTTATAGAGCGATTCCGATATAAACCTACCAAGGCAGTACAGGTGCAGAGTCGCATCAAGCAGTTGGAGAAAATTGTGCCGATCGAGGTGGATGAGGTGGATAACAAACAGATGCATCTCAAGTTCCCTCCTTGTCTGCGAAGCGGTGATTATCCGGTTATCTGCGATGAGGTACGCAAGGATTATGGAGAGCATACGGTTTTTGATCACGTCACCCTTACTATTAAAAGAGGTGAGAAGGTCGCGTTCGTGGGAAAGAACGGTGAAGGTAAATCAACGCTTGTCAAATGTATCATGGGCGAGATTCCTTTTACGGGCAACCTCAAGATTGGACACAATGTACAGATAGGATATTTCGCACAGAACCAGGCGCAGCTCCTTGATGAGAACCTCACGATATTCGATACCATCGATCGTGTAGCCACTGGTGAGATGCGATTGAAAATCAACGATCTCCTAGGTTCATTCATGTTCGGTGGTGAGACTTCAGAAAAGTATGTGAAGGTACTCAGTGGAGGTGAAAGAAGTAGATTGGCCATGATCAAACTGCTGCTCGAACCAGTGAACCTGCTGATACTCGATGAGCCTACCAACCATCTTGATATGCAGTCAAAGGATGTGCTCAAGGAAGCTATCAAGGCTTTTGATGGTACAGCTATCATCGTGAGCCATGACCGTGAATTCCTTGATGGATTGGTAGATAAAGTCTATGAGTTCGGTGGCGGTAAGGTACGTGAGCATTTAGGTGGTATCTATGACTATCTTCGTGCGCACAATGCAGATTCCATCAATGCCGCATTGACAAGTGCTCAGTCTGCTCCCGTAGCAGCAACAGTAGAAGCAACTCCTTCTGTCGGTAAACAGAATTATGCAGAGCATAAGGAACAGCAGAAGAAAATCCGCAAGGCAGAGAAGGCTGTCAAGGAGTGTGAAGATCGCATTGCCAAACTGGAAAAACGCAAGAAGGAGATCGATGACCTCCTGATGAAGCCGGAGAATGCTACCAATATGGAACTTGTCACAGAATATACTTCGCTGATGCAGAAACTTGATGAGGAAAATGACAACTGGCTGCTTCTTTCTGAAAAGCTCGAAGAAGTCAGCAAATCATAATCATTCTGCAAAAGATCTTCTTTAAGCAGATGCTTATCTTTCTGAGATTTAATAATAAAAAATATAACTAACATGAACATTAAAATGATTCTTCCGATGATGATGCTGGCAGCTATGCCTCTCGGCGCAGATGCACAGAACAAGTCGGGTCTTGTCATGGAAAACCTTGATAAGACAGTCAGTCCTGCTAATGATTTCTACAAGTTTGCTACAGGTGGATGGCAGAAGAACCACCCACTCCCAGCAGCTTACAGCTGCTTCGGCAGCTTCAATCTCTTGGCAGAGGACAACAACAAGCGTATCAATACCATTCTTTCAGAACTTCAGAAGAAGACTTATAAGAAGGGTACTATCGAGCAGAAATTGTCTGACTTCTATAAGTTGGCTCTTAATGTAGATGCTCGCAACAAGGCTGGTATCTCACCAGTTAAGCCACTTCTCGATGAGATGGAAGCAGCCAAGACAAAGGCTGACTTGCAGAAGATCCAGTTGAAGTATGCAGCACAAGGTTATGGTGTAAGCTTCGGTGGTGGCTTCGGTGCTGATGAGAAGAATGTCAAGATGAATATCTTCAATCTCGGTCAGGGCGGTCTCACCCTCGGTCAGAAAGACTATTATGTCAACAATGATGCAGCTACTGTAGCTATCCGTGAGGCATTCAAGAAGTATGTTCAGAAGATGTTCCAGCTCTACGGTTTCTCAGCAGAGGAAGCAGCTCAGAAGGAGCAGGCTATCTTCCAGCACGAAACCATGTTGGCGCTCATCTCAAAGAGTATGACAGAACTTCGCGATCCTCAGGCTAACTATAATAAGATGACTCTCAAGGAGTTCCAGGAGAAATATCCTAACCTCAACTTCGAGGCAATGTGTAATGCAGAGGGTATCAAGAGCGAGTATATCCAGGAGATGATCGTAGGTCAGCCTGACTTCCTTGCTGGTCTCGACAAGATTACTGCAGCCGAGAATGACAATACGCTCAGAGCCTTGATGGAGTGGGATGTCATCCAGAGTTCATCTTCTTATCTTACAGATGAGATCCGTGAGGCTAACTTTGATTTCTTCGGTAAGACAATGAGTGGCCGTAAGGAGGATTATCCTCTCTGGAAACGTGCTACCAGTCAGGTAGAAGCTCAGTTGGGCGAACCTCTCGGTCGTATGTACTGCAAGCGCTACTTCCCAGAGTCTTCCAAGAAGATCATGTTGGAATTGGTAAAAAATCTTCAGGTAAGTCTCGGTCAGCGTATCGATGCACAGACCTGGATGAGCGATACTACCAAGGCAGCAGCTCACGAAAAGCTCGACAAGTTCTATGTGAAGATCGGTTACCCTAACAAGTGGACAGACTATAGCAGTCTTCAAATCGATCCATCTAAGAGTTTCTATGAGAACGTGATGGCATGCCGCAAGTTTGCTCACGACAAGCATATCAATGACAAGGCAGGAAAGCCAGTGGATCGTGACGAATGGTACATGACTCCACAGACAGTCAATGCTTATTATAACCCAACAACCAATGAGATTACCTTCCCAGCAGGTATCCTCCAGTATCCATTCTTCGATCCGAAGGCTGATGCAGCATTCAACTATGGTGCTATCGGTGTGGTGATTGGACATGAGATGACTCACGGATTTGACGACCAGGGAAGACAGTATGATTCAGATGGTAATATGCATGACTGGTGGACAGCCAATGATGCAGAGGGCTTCAACAAGCGTGCTGATCAGTATGCTGCATTCTTCAGCAATATCAAGGTATTGCCTGATTTGAATGCCAATGGTCGATTCACTTTGGGTGAGAACTTGGCAGACCACGGAGGTCTGATGGTTTCTTTCAATGCATTTAAGAATGCAACTGCAAAGAAAAAGCTCAAGGAGAAGGATGGTTTCACACCAGAACAGCGTTTCTTCCTTGCCTATGCTGGCGTATGGGGTCAGAACATCACAGAGCAGGAAATCCGCAACCGCGTAAAGAGCGATCCTCATTCATTGGGTGAATGGCGAGTAAATGGCGCTCTTCCTCACATCAATGCCTGGTATGAGGCATTTGGTGTCAAGAAGGGAGACAAAATGTATATCCCAGAGTCAGAGAGATTGGATCTCTGGTAAAGAAATGATGATCCATACCTCTATTTCAGGTTTAAATATTCTTAGGGGTATAGGTCAGTTCTTTTTTAGATACAGCTATAGGAAAATGTGTTGAACAGTTGTTCAACACATTTTCTGTTTTATAAAAAAAATCCTCTTTTTTTTCGCTAAGTCAGATTTTTACAGTAACTTTGCAGAAAAATACAAAGAAAGGATAAAAAATGCCATTAAGATTACCAGATAAATTGCCAGCCATCGAGTTGCTGAAGCATGAGAATATCTTTGTGATGGACGAGAGCCGGGCTCACAGCCAGGAAATCCGTCCACTTAAAATCGTGGTTCTCAACCTGATGCCGCTGAAGATAACTACAGAGACCGACCTCGTGCGACTGTTGTCCAATACGCCTTTGCAGCTTGAGGTCTATTTCATGAAACTCAAGAGTCATACCCCTAAGAATACTCCTATCGAGCACATGATGATGTTCTATAAGGATTTTTCCGAACTCTCCAAGCAGAAGTTTGATGGTATGATTGTTACGGGTGCTCCGATCGAGACGATGGCATACGAGGATGTTGAGTATTGGCCGGAAATCATGCAGATTTTCGATTGGGCACGTACTCATGTCACTTCTACGCTCTATATCTGCTGGGGCGCACAGGCAGGACTTTATCATTTCTATGGCGTGCCGAAATATCCGTTGGAGAAGAAGATGTTCGGTATCTTCCAGCAGAAACCGCTGGATATGTCACAGCCTATCTTCAGAGGCTTTGATGATGTCTTTGCCATGCCTCACAGCCGTCATACAGAAGTGAGACGAGAGGATATTGAGAAGGTACCAGGACTTGACATTATTGCAGAATCTCCTGAAAGCGGTGTGAGCATCGTGATGGCAAGAGGGGGCCGTGAGTTCTTTGTAACCGGTCATCTTGAATATGCGCCAAATACACTCGATAAAGAGTATAAGCGCGATATGGGCAAGCGCAATGATGTGGAATTGCCAAAGAATTATTATTATCACGACGATCCTAACGAGGCTCCATTGGTTACATGGCGTGCACATGCCAATCTCTTCTATAGCAACTGGATCAACTATTATGTTTACCAGGAGACTCCTTATAATATTGACGATATTCAGTAAGATATGAGAACATTGGAATTATTGGCTCCTGCCAAAAATTTAGAATGCGGTATAGCTGCCATTGATCATGGAGCAGACGCCGTCTATATCGGTGCTCCACGCTTCGGTGCACGAGCTGCTGCCGGCAACTCTATCGAGGATATCAAGCAACTCTGTGATTACGCCCATCAGTTTGGTGCCAAGGTTCACGTTACCGTCAATACCATCATCTATGATTCGGAATTGGAAGATACGCTCAAGATGATTTCCCAGTTGGATGAGATTGGTGTTGATGCACTCTTGCTGCAGGATATGGGACTCCTCTGGGAGGTAAGAGCTAAAGGTTTGTGGAAGAGGGAGTTACATAGCAGTACCCAATGCGATACTCGAACTCCAGAGAAAGCTTTGTGGTTGACTCAGATCGGTTTCAAGCGAGTGGTTCTTGCACGTGAACTGTCACTGGATGAAATCAAAGCCATCCACCATGCTATTCCAGACAGAGAGATTGAAGTCTTCGTGCATGGTGCTCTCTGCGTCAGTTATTCCGGAGTCTGCTATGCATCCGAAAAATGCTTCTCCCGTTCTGCCAACCGTGGTGAATGTGCCCAGTTCTGCCGTATGAAGTTTGACCTGGTTGATGCCGACAACCAGATGATAGAGCACCTGCGCTATCTCCTGTCGCTCAAGGATCTCTGTCAGTTAGATTATCTGAAGGACCTGGCTGATGCCGGAGCTTCTTCTTTCAAGATAGAGGGCAGACTCAAGGATATCACTTATGTGAAAAATGTGGTGGCTGCCTATAACAAGAAATTGGATGAAATCGTAGCCAGATATCCACGCGAATACCGACGTGCTTCGCGAGGACATGTGGAATATAATTTTGTTCCGAATCTGAAGAAAACCTTCAACCGCGGTTTTACCAACTATTTCCTGCATGGCAGACAACCCGATATTTCCTCCTTCGACACACCGAAGGCTATCGGTGAATACGTAGGTAAGGTGAAGGAAATACGTGGAAATATATCATTCAATGTGGCTACAGTAGCCAGTTTTGCCAATGGCGACGGACTCTGTTTCATCAATGATGAGCGAGAGTTGGAGGGTTTCCGTGTCAACAAGGTAGAGGGCAACCGCCTTTTCCCTTTCCGCATGCCGGAAAACCTCAGACCGGGTATGGCTTTGTACCGCAACAACGACCAGGCTTTCGAACAGATTCTGGCTCGCAAGACAGCCGAACGCCGTATTCCGCTCTTTGTCGAACTCCAGCCTGTGTTGGAAAAGGACGAGGATAAGGATGAAGTAGTAGATGGATTCCTTGCCACTGCCAATATCTTCAAGAGTGTAGAACAGGGCTTGTACTACAAGGCTGCAGAGGTCTTCACACCTATGCAACTGCAGTGCGCCAAACGCTCTCAGCATGATAATATGATTGCGCAGATGAGCAAGTTCGGTGAATCTAAATATGAATGTAAGCATGTGGTACTCAAGAATGATATTGATACTGCGTTCATCCCTAACAGTGTGCTTTCAAATGTCCGTAGGGAATTGATTCAAAAACTTGATCAGAGAATAACAGATGAACTCAACCGTTCGCTGATTTCTGGTATGGACAGAAATTTCTTTGCCAGTCCTTACAGATTGGATCAGCCGGGAGAACGTGAAGCTAAGAGTCAGAAGGAATTAACCTGGCAACCGGAATATGAAAAATGGCGATATACTTATAATATTGCCAATGATGCTGCGGTTGATTTCTACAAGAAGCATGGACTTGAGAATATCCAACCTGCATTCGAATTGGGTGCTAACAAACGCAAGGATGAATCGCTCATCATGCAGTGCCGCCATTGCATCCGCTATTCCTTAGGATATTGCGTGAAGCGTGGGGGAAAGAAACCTACATGGAAGGAACCGCTTTCTCTGGTATTAGGCGATGGCAGAAGATTCCGTCTGGAGTTTGTCTGCAAGGAATGTCAGATGAATGTCTATGCTGAGTCAAACTGATCATCGTGAGCAGGTTCTATTCAGAAGAATCATATAATAAAATACAGATGAAGTTAAAGTTATCCGATATGAGAAAAGGCTGTCAGTATGTCCTCACGGGCATGCTGATGGTCTTTGTGCTTTTCTTTGTAACCAGTTGTTATCACCGTCATATTACGAAGGGACAGCATGCAGCACTGGTGGAATACAGTGATCGCCAGCGCGATTCGATTTCTTTTTCTTCTACGCATCATTATACCTATCGCTACAATTTCGTGGTGGCAGCAGATTCTCTGATGCTCATCAAGCAGCAGCCTGAGGAATACGTCAACCATCTTACCATCGATTCTTTCGCAGTCATGAAGCACTGTCTTCTGGTTGTTTCTGATATCAGGATGATTCCGCAGGATCGTGTGGATTCAGTTTGGATCCAGTTGGCAACAGAGGATAATGTATTCGGTTGGATACATGAGTCTAATATGCTTTCTAAGGTAGTGCCTGATGATCCCATTTCCCAGTTTATCATGGTGTTCAGCAATACCCACCTGCTCATCTTCCTGATAGTCTTTGTGCTGATAGGAGTGAGTTATCTGGTGAAGAAGATCTTTACGCGAAATGCGCCTATCGTGCATTTCAATGATATCGACTCACCTTATCCAACAGCCCTTGTGCTGATGGTATCGCTGTCTGCTGCATTCTATGCCACGATTCAGACCTACATGCCTGAGGTATGGCGTCATTTCTATTTCCATCCTACGCTCAATCCTTTTGCAGTGCCTAAGGTGTTAGGCTTCTTCTTAGCATCCGTATGGGCGATACTCATACTTGCCATTGCCTGTGTGGATGAAGTAAAAAACCGTCTTACTTTGGGTGAAGGAATACTTTATTTGGGAGGTCTGATGGGTATGTGTGCATTAGATTATATCATATTCAGTATCAGTACGTTATATACTGTCGGTTATATTATTTTAGTAGCATATTTCTGGTATGCTATCCGGACTTATCTCAAGCGAAATTCCTGATATGTTCTCGTTTCCTGATTTCCTGATTTCAGTCAGTTTTTTTGATTTTTCACTGATTTCCTAATTTATAAGGATAATCCTTTCGGGATAATCTTTGTACCTTTGCAGCCGAAAAAAATCAGTTGAATTATGTATTTTAAAATTTTGATAGCCGCATCTTTAGCTGCAAATTTTCTGCCAGTAAATGCAGAAAATGAATATCTGGCTAAAGCGGAAAGTATGCATCCAGCCAGTGCCGTTAATGGTAATTCGGTCAGTAGAGAGAGCGTTTTTGCTGATAGCAGCAAGGTATTTGATATTGATGAGATTGTAGTTGTTTCCCAACCCAAGGAAACCCGTCGCCTCCGTCAGCAGGCTTTGAGCAGCAGTTCTCTCAGCAGTTTTCAGATTCAGAAACTCGGTGTTCATGATTTGCGTGAACTCTCTCAGTATATCCCTAATTTTGTGATGCCTAATTACGGCAGCCGCTTGTCGTCTTCCGTCTATGTGCGTGGCATCGGCAGTCGTGTCAACAGTCCTTCTGTGGGCATCTATATGGATGATATCCCAGTGATGAGCAAGTCTGCCTTCAATCTCCACAATTACCAACTGAGTCGTGTGGATGTGCTCCGTGGACCGCAGGGCACTCTTTATGGACAGAATACAGAGGGCGGACTCGTGAGAATGTATTCCCGCAATCCTTTTAACTATCAGGGTACGGATGTGAAATTGGGCTATGGCAGTCGTAGCTATCGCAATTTTGAGGTAGCGCATTATAATAAGGTGAATGAGAAGACAGCCTTCTCTTTGGCTGGTTTTTATGATGGACAGAACGGTTTCTTCCGCAATTCCTTTACTGGGGAAAGGGCTGACAAGATGAATGAGGCGGGCGGAAAACTGCTTGTAAAAACCCGTCTGAATGCCGGTTGGGATGTTGATGTTCTCGCCAATTATCAGTATGTAGATCAGAATGGATTTCCTTATGGTCGTCTGGATCTTGCAACAGGCAATACCGACCGTCCAGCCTCCACCTTTGCAGGCATCTATCGCCGCAACAATCTGATTTCCGGTTTGCGACTCACCCGTCAGGGAAATCTTTTCGATTTCACTTCCGTTTCGAGTTATCAGTATGTGAAAGACCATATGCTGATGGATCAGGATTATCTTCCGGCTGACTATATGCGCATCCTTCAGCAGCAGTTGCAGAATTCCTTAACCCAGGAGTTTACCTTCAAGGGCAAGCAGGCTGTGGGCGGATTCTGGCATTGGACATTAGGTGCTTTCTTCTCCCAACAGTGGTTGAAGACCAACGGACCGGTGTTCTTTGATGAAGCGATGACGGCGCCTATCGGCAATGCCATCCAGAGCCAGATGTATAATGCGATGGTGCAGGCGATGGCAGACAGGATGATAGCACAGGGAATGCCTGCAGCTGCAGCCCAGGCTGCCGCTCAGCGAGCTATAGAACAAGCTGGTGGAGTAGGCATGGAGGTTTCCATGGGTGCGCCAGGATTGTATCATACGCCTCAGTCCAATCTCGGTTTCTATCACGAGAGCCTTTTCGATTTATCTTCTTCGCTTTCCCTTACCTTGGGTTTGCGATATGATTATATGCTTACCTCCATTCATTACGAGAGTTCTGCCTATATGAGTATGAAGGCGAACGTGATGGGCAGGGAGGCAACTTATACTTTGCGCAGTATGCTCGATGGTCGCACGCACGATCATTTCGAAGAGCTGTTGCCTAAGTTGGGACTCACTTGGCGATTGGATTCCCATGGCAGTAATGTGTATGCGGTAGTCAGCAAGGGTTATCGTGCCGGTGGTTATAACATCCAGATGTTCAGCGATATTCTTCAGACAGAATTGAATGCCAACCGTCAGGCTGCGATGCGTGGTGATTATGATGTTCCTCATTCTGCTGAGGATTATGAGAAGGTGAATAAGACGATCTCTTATGAACCGGAAGTGAGCTGGAACTACGAGTTGGGAACCCATCTCAATCTCTTTGAGAATGCGCTTCATCTGGATCTCAGTGCTTTCTATATGCAGGTAAAGAACCAACAGTTGTCTGTGATGGCAGGTAATTACGGTTTTGGCAGAATGATGGTCAATGCCGGCAAGAGTCACAGTTGCGGTATTGAGGCTGCGCTCAGAGGTCAGCTCTTCAATGGTCATTTCGACTGGATGGTGAACTATGGTTATACCCGTGCCGTATTTGATGAGTATCGGAGTGGGGAAGGAGCCGAGGCAGAGGATTTCAAGGATAAGTTTGTACCTTATGTTCCGCAGCATACGCTTTCTGCTACTGCAGATTATCGCATTGATACAGATTGCCGTTTGCTCCGTTCGCTTACTATAGGTGCCAATGTCAATGCACAGGGCAAGACCTATTGGGATCAGGCCAACAGTTACAGTCAGAATTTGTATGCAGTCTTAGGCGCTCATCTGGATGCCGATTTAGGCAAGGTCCTTATCAGTTTCTGGGCTCGTAATCTGACGAATACCCATTACAATACCTTTGCGGTAGATAATGCCGCCACAGGCAACAAGGAATACTTCGCCCAGCGTGGCAATCCTTTCCAGTGTGGCATTGATCTCCGCTTCCACTTCTAATATTCCGTAAAAGGCGGGATTATATAAAAACCACCACATGCCAATAAATAAGCATGTGGTGGTTTTTATTTTGTTTATGTATGATTTAAGAATACTTACTCCTTTGCGACTTTCCAGTCGAGCAAGCCCTTTCCTTCATCGTCCAGTTCAATTCCCAAACCTATCACCTTTCGTGAATCAGCCTTGAAAGGCTCCATGTATTGATGTTCGATGATCTGTCGGACTGCAGCTTCCTTTCCGCCATTGTTTCTTAATTTCAATTCTATCACATAGATGTATTGTGAGGTGGAGGAAATGAGGTCAATCCTGCCCGTAGAAAGCATGTGCTCTATCTCTACCTTCATGCCTATGGCGTTGAGAATAGTACTGATAATCAGGCGATAACGTTCTTCCATATCCATAGAAGCCATTTTCTTGTTGCTATAAGGCACATCAGCAATCAGCGCCTTCAGTGATTTCATGGCTTCGGATATTTGACCTGTACCTAATTGCATATAGAGGTTTGCTTGCATTGACTGGATTTCACTCTCTTCCCTCATGGTCAAAGCAGGTAGTACCGTCTCGTATAGTGCCTGTCTCACTTCCTTGTTAGGGAATCCCAAGATATATCCGAATTCGTCGCTGTCCTTGATTGTGAGATAGCCAGACTGATAGAGGAATAAGGAAACTCCACCCCCTGTAACATCAGATGTCTCCAAAACATTGCGGAGAATGCGGCAATTCTCAAAATCACCCAAGTGTAATTCTGCATTGGTTATAAACTTTGGCAATCTGGAAGTGGCACCTGAAGCAGCCCAGAAATTTGCAAGTTTGGATTGTGACAAGGCATTGACAAGACTGAAAGGATTATAGATGTCAACCATATTGTCTTCGCTGAAGTGATAGCCATCATAATATTCCTTCAGTTTGTCGTGAGTTTGCTGTAAAGTCCAATTGTTCATTTCTGCCATTTTCTCCAACTCTGGCTGGAAATTCTCGCTGATTTCTTCTTCAGTGATACCGCAGAGTGGTGCATATTGTGGAAGGAAACTGATATTGGTCAGATTGTTGAGCGCAGATAAGAGTGAAATCTGCGTAAACTTGGTGATTCCTGTAATGAATACGAATCGTTCGAACTCATCATCAGCTTTCAGTATGGCAAACACATTGCGATATATATCTGTGCATGCTTCGTGCTCAGGAGTTTTCCAGGAGTGCTGGAGTGGGGAGTCATACTCATCTATGAGGACTACCACCTTCATGCCTGTCTGCTGATAGGCAGTAGTGATAATGGCATCAAAACGGTCTGCAAGTTGGGCTGTAGGATCCGGAGTGATATTATATTTCTGCTCATACGATTTAAAGCAGATATTGAGATACGACTGGATTCCTTGGGCACTGGCTCCGCCACGGCTCATGTCAAGTCTGATAACAGGATGCTGATTCCATTCCTCTTCCATCTCCATGATTTTGAGACCCTCGAAGAGTTCCTTCCTGCCTAAGAAATAGGATTCAAGGGTATCAACGAGCACAGACTTGCCGAATCGACGAGGACGACTGAGATAATTATACTGATCGCCGTTGTTCGTCAATTCCCAAACAATATCTGTCTTATCAACATAGAGGTATCCCTCTTCTCTGATTTTTCTGAAAGACTGAACGCCTACCGGCAGTTTCCTACGTTTGATTTTTGCCATATTCTTTATCCTCCAACTTATTTAACTGCAAATATACGAAAAGTTTCACTTATAAGAGATAAAACCTGCTTTTTTTTGATTTTTATAACGTATAAATGAAAAAATCAGTGCAACTACTAAGAGTAACACTGATTTTCTATTTTGATTATTGAACGGCCACTTTCTTGATGCTGCCATCGCTATATATCACGAAATTCACGCCCTTGGTAGGAGAGGTTACTCGCTGACGTCAGATCCTTCAAATTATTGCCACAATGGTTCGTTTTCCCAACCAACAGGAAAACCAAGGGCAGCCTTATCTATTTCTGGAAACGTAGCAAAAAGTCTGTTCATCTTATCAAGCATATCATTGTTAGGTGATATGATGTCAAGGAAGTACTTGATGATGCACATATCAAAGTACACCTTCAATGGATCTGTCGGCAAGGTAATCCAAGGACGTGACATTCTGACAGGCATGGTGGCACGAATAGAGAATACCCTATTCCATACACGTGCATGATGACAACATGAGTTTCTTGTTACAGTGATAATGGTAAGCCAAGATTCAAAAGGTGCAACTTGCAAGCCAAATGACTGTGCAATACGCTTCTTTATCTTCTTATTCTTGATGTTAGAATAAATATTGGTGATTACACCAAATGGCAATATCTCGGTCAGCATCCATGAAGGTGGGTACTGATTGGTATATGTCTCTTTGAAATGGTTGATGAAATCCTCTTTTGTATGGTTCAGTTCATCTTCTATAAGACGTATAGAGCGATTGAACTTGGACGGATTTGAGAAATTGTTGGCATCAGTCATCCAAAAAGGGTTGCCTGTCATTTCCGTTCCAAAGTTCACGATTGCACAACGCACAGCGACCTCTATCTTTTCAATTTCATTGAATAAAAGTAGGCGTAGCTTCTTGTCAAAGCGATACAACATCATAACCTTACCGAAAGACACTCCTTGCTTGAATAGATGTTGTTCCTTGGGAATAGAAAGCAATGGGTACATATAGGCAGACAAACGATAGTAACCGATGTGTGAAAGATAATGCTGAGCCTTTTCCTCATCGGTTATCTCCATACCTCTTGTTTTGAGTAGCTGCACTAACTCATGGGGTGTGGAATATGTCTTTATAAACGGAATTCTTATTGCCATATACCCATTAAAACAAAAACGACCCGCACATTTGAGCATCGTTGAGAGGCTTGGCGGGTTCTCGTGCTGCAAAGATACGAATAATCATTAAGAATACAAACTTTTTAGCGAGAAAAATCACCAGATGTGGATTTCTTTGACATATTTATATTTAATAATGTTAAATCAGACCTTAAAATCATACTTTGCCAGCCAAACAAAGTAGTTTTCAAGGTAAAAGTATTACCTTTGTATCGTCTATACCCATACCGAAAGCCCTGATGGGCAGAGGTTGGGCAGACATACATACGGTATAAGGCGTAACTGTACGCTTTGGTTTTGACGCCATAAGAACTTCGCAACTTCAAACTGATTGTCAAAAACAAAGCAACGGGAACGTCTCATGAGGTGTATTATATACAGCCCTCATTGGCTTCGAGCGATTTTGTCGTTCGTTGTCAATAGTGCTTTCTATATACTTACACTGGCGTGGGGCTTTCGGCGTTGCTCGTTTCGACAATCAGGGCAATGCGAAGGCCTTTATGGCGTGGAACGAGTGACAGGATAGACTCCACGCTTTTTCGTATGTATAAGTCAAAACTATTAACCGTCCGAACTGGAGCCATAGGACATAATTATGTAAGCCTATGGAAAAGTCGGAACCTCTTTCTCCTGACAAAATACGTAGTGGTCAGGAACTAATCAAAAGCAAAATTTTCGAACGGTCTAAAAAGTTGGAACTTTCTAACGATGACCTTGAACCTTTGCCCGATGGTGTGTCTAACATAGAAGGCTATTGCAAGTCTTCTCCACGCATCATGTGGATTCTCAAGCAGCCATATGACGACATGAAGGAAGGTAAACCATTTGGTGGTGGCTGGGAGGTTTATGGTGCTTTCAATAATGATGATGCTTTCAAGAATACAACTTGGCAACCCATTATCTATAGTCTGTTTGGCATACGTAATCATAAACTATATGGTGATAGTGATGTGCCATATATCCATGATGATAAGTCTATGGTTGATTTATTGAAAGATATAGCCTATATCAACGTCGACAAGATGCCTGGCTATAGGACTACTTCCGATGCAGAATTGGCAGAAGCCTATGAGCAATGGAAGGACATTGTTGAAGAACAAATCCGTCTGTACGACCCGCAAGTAATCTGTTTTGCCAATACCATGTGGCTTTTCAAGAAAGACTGGGGTATTGATGAGCACACAAAGCATGAGTCCATCCCATTAGGCAACGACAAGAACATGTTTGTCTATCGTAAGGACGGCAGGCTATGTCTTGACACATATCATCCTTCACAGCGGGTTGTGAAAAGGGGTAATTATGTGGATGCTATTATAAAAGCGGTAAATGATCTATAAACTATTTGGATAGAAATTCGTATGAAAAAACTTTTTATTGTTTTTACATTCTGCATATCGGCAGTATTGGCACTTGCACAGCAAGCCAAGAAGCCTACAATCATGATTCTGCCAAGTGACAATTGGTGCAATCAGCGATATTTCATGACCAACTTTTCAGACCAAGGCAACATGGTCAAAGTTCCAAATTATCAGCAAGCATTCCTTGAAGACACTGAACTCGGACAAGTCATCAGTAAGGTCGGTCAAGTATTGACGGAACTGGGCTATAGCCTGAAGGATGCCGAACATGAAATAAAGAGCATCAGTATGAAGACTGCCGAAGACAATGTCACAACAAGCAAGAATAGTGGAGCCTCACTCGTTGAGACCCCTCTTGACCAATTGAAACGTCGTGTTAAGTCGGATGTAATTATTCAACTTTGGTGGCAAGTGAATCGTACTGGCAATGGTAATTCCGCATCATTTACCCTTGAAGCCTTTGATGCCTATACCAATAAACGAATAGCAACATCTACTGGTACCACCAAGCCGTCGTCGGATATTATTCCTGTACTATTAGCAAAGGCCGTTAAGGAAAATATAAAACCTTTCGACCACCAAATGGATGATTGGTTTGCCGATCAGACTAAGTGTGGAAGGGAAATAAGCCTTACAGTTAGATGTTGGGATAGTTGGGACAAGGATTTGGAAGAAGAATATAATGGAGAGGAACTGACCGACTGCATACAGAGTTGGTTGCAGAAGAATTGTGTGAACGGCACATTCAATCTGAGTGATGGAACAGAATCGTTTGCCCAGTTTGAACAAGTGCGTATTCCTTTGTTTGATGATAAAGGCAAGGCTATGGATGCCAGAGCATTTGCCACAAAGTTGAGAAAGTTTCTGCAACAACCGCCTTTCAATATTACATCAAAGGTAATGGTGAGAGGTTTGGGTGAAGCTATTGTTGTATTAGGGGAGAAATAAAATGAGACAGCTATTCTTTATAATAACATTAATGATGTCGATAACAACTTTTGCACAGACATCAGACGAGGGAAGAATCTCAATTCAGGCTATGATGCCTGATGATGTTATCCCAATGGAGGCAAGCAAGAACCTGACCACACGTATGCAACGGATGCTTGTTAGTAATGGCTATGGTGATAATGGCTATGTGGAGCGATTCGTGTTGACAGCCAAGGTAGATGTTATGAGCAAGGATGTTGTGCCTTCGACTCCTGCCAGAGTATCAGAGAAAATGGAAGTTACATTCTTTGTGGGCGATGTGATAGAAAACAAGCTATATGCGTCGTGCACAATATCGCTTCAAGGAATTGGTACCAATGAAGACAAGGCTATGATTAGTGCTTTTAGTAAACTAAACCCTAATCATAAAGACTTTGGCGAGATGCTGGCAAAGGCAAAGAACAAAATTGTTGATTTTTACACTAATCATTGTGCAGAAGAGATAAGCAAGGCTCGCACAATGGCATCCATCGGTAATTATGACGAGGCAATATCACGAATGATGGCTGTGCCTAATGTTTGTGGGGATTGTTATGCTCAATGCCAGTCAACAGCCACATCTTTATATAAACAGAAGATAGATGCTATAGGCTTACAGCAGTTAAACAAGGCACGCAATGTCTGGATGAAAAGCCAAGATGTAGAAGGTGCCAATGAGGTAGCGAGGTTCCTCAATACTATATCGCCATACAGTTCGTGCTACTCTGATGTCGAGAATTTGCGTAAAGAAGTGGCTTCCAAGCTGAAAGCTGATGAACTTCGTGAATGGAACTTCCAAATGAAGCAATATGATGATAACCAAGCAAACAAGCGAAGCATGATAAAGGCATGCCGCGATGTAGGTATGGCTTGGGCAAACAATCAACCTCAGAGTATAGTAAAAAACATCATCCGTGGATGGTGGTAACATATATATAAGACGATTTATTAAATAATAATCAATAAACATTATAAAAAAGTATGAAAGCAAAGATCTTTTTATTGGCTTTACTTATAGGCTTGCCTATTTGTAGCGTACAGTCTATTGCCCGTAACTCAGTTGTCGTGCCCGCAACAGGGGAGCAAAGCAATGTAAATGACGAAGTGACATTAGTGGCTTCGGGCAAAGCGACAGACAGCGAAAAGGCTACAACTATAGCCTTGCGTAGTGCCATAGAACAAGCTTATGGCACTTTTGTGTCAGCCAACACTACTATTCTGAATGATGACCTTGTAAAGGATGAGATTGTGACCATATCGAATGGCAATATAAAGTCATATGAAGTGCTTAGTGATGTAAAGTGCGAAGACGGGCAAGAGATGGTTACGGTCAAAGCAACAGTATGCATCTCCAAACTTATTAGCTATGCCAAATCGAAAGGTGCATCAACCGAGTTTGCTGGAGCTACGTTTGCTCAAAACATGAAGATGAAAGAGCTGAATAAGAAAAACGAGCTACAGGCTTTGCAGAATGTACTATCCATGACTAAAGAATTATTGCAAGTAGCCTTTGATAAAAAACTTTATGTATTGGACCCCACTGTTCCTACAGCAAGAATAAATTATCCCAGCTATCTTGATCCATATTTGATAAAACAATACAATAACTATCAAAATCTAAAGTTTCGCAAGTGAATAAATATCAACTTGCTTGTTTATAAATATACATATT
>SAMEA3663069__coassemble_502_pt1 | contig 36994 bp, 32 predicted proteins | sample SAMEA3663069__metabat2_high_PE_005 | metagenome-assembled genome bin SAMEA3663069 (sample SAMEA3663069) | pig gut metagenome | biome: pig gut; feature: pig-associated habitat; material: faeces | place: France | collected 2012
TTTGTTGCTCAGGTACTTATAAATCAAGTTAAATCAAAGTGTTGCGGAATTAAGGATGAATAAGAAAGAATATATAGCTCCAACTATCAAGATTACAGTCTGCGAACTGCAGGATAGTTTCCTCGCAGGTTCTGATAAGATACAGCAATGGCAGCCTGGTGGTTCGACAACACTGGGCATCAAGGAAGAAGGAAAAGATAGAGAACTTCCAGATGAAATAACTGGTTCGAAAGAACACAACAGCTGGAACAACAGTTGGAACGACAGCTGGGATTAAGGCAGAATACTGCTATTTGAAAACATAAGCCTGATTTCAGGCTCAACCTAAAAAGAAGGTGTATCAAACGATTTTGTTTTGGTACACCCTCTTAGTTTTAGATACTTTAGAACCTGAAAGCATATTTTCGCATTTTATAACCATTACTCAAGAATCCCCAAATCTTTTTGGTTAAAAAACAGAAGAATCCCCAAATCTTTTTGACCAAATACCAGAAGAATCCCCAAATCTTTTTGGCTAAATACCAGAAGAATCCCCAAATCTTTTTGGCTAAATACCAGAAGAATCCCCAAATCTTTATACCGAAATAGCGGAAATTGCTACAAAAAACGGAAATTTGAAAAGCGAAACGAGAAAAGCCCTTCACCCTTCACCCTATCAGCATAAACATCTGATAAACAAGTACTTACAAGCACAATAACTTAAAATCACCCTTCACCACCCTTCACCACCCTTCATCTCAATCTAAAAGACGCATTTAGCCTAAAAACCTACTATGAAGGCTGAAATTGGTCGTCTATTAAAGTAAGCTCTGGTCTTAATAGACGACTGTATAGACTCATAAGATAAAGCTAAATCAGGAATAATATGTATATATTTTTCATAACTAACTAAATTTCAAATCTAACGAATAACCAGTCAATCGTAGCTAATAAAGGGCTAAAAACGGCAAAAAAGATGAAGGACGGTGAAGGGTGGTGAAGGGTTGAATTTTACCTTTCATCCTCAAATCCTCTGTGTTTATCAGCATTCCGGGCGAAAAGATGAAGGGTGAAGGGTAAAATCGTATTTCGATTTTAATTTTTCTCTACTATAAAGATTTTTCCAAACATCTACCACCGCTATTTTTATATAAAAACCAATACAAACATTTTCTATAATAAGGAAATCAGAGAACAGACAGATATTCTTGACTCACCAAAGTCGAAAAGTGCCTAAGGAAGGGCACTATTGTGCCAAGGTAAGGGCACTTTTGCGCTCGGGCAAGAGCACTTTTGTGCCTCCGATAAACGACAAGGGAGTCCAAGTAAGACACGACCCGTATCTCCGAAACACAGATTCCTATCTTTCGGAGATACGAGTCGCAAACAAGTCATTCTGATTCGCCACTACCAGCAGCAGAATCAAGATACCGAGTCACTCAGAGGTTCCTCAATGGTAGTCTCACCGTCCATTACATTCTCACCTTATTAAATATATATATAAGAATCGACAAGGCAATAAAAAAGCCTTTCAGCTTGTCGGGGCTGAAAGGCAATATAAAGAGTTACAGAATTTCTGCTTCATTTCTCTTCATAATGAGCGGATAACGTTCAGGATGCTTCAGGCTATCTATCTCCAAATCAACATCAAGCTTTGGCCATTCGATAGAATTTCTTCCACTCATTTTTACATCAAGAGCATCAGAAATACATGCGTGTTTCATCCAAGGAATACGATTATACGATACGAAATAATCGTTACCTTTCACGGAAAGCATGATTCCCTTATCGTTGATCATCAAGACGCTTACCGACATATCTTGTGAATTTTTATGTAATGTTGTTTTCCTTAAGATAATTTCTTTCCTTTTTACAGGATTCCAAACAGTCGCAAGACATCATTCAGATTCGCCACTACCAGCAGCAGAATCAAGATACCGAAACCGACAAACTCGGCACGCTCCATGAACTTATCGCCTGGCTTGCGACCGGTAATGATCTCATACAACAGGAAGAAAACATGACCGCCATCCAATGCAGGAATAGGAAGGATGTTCATAAACGCCAGGATGATGCTCAGGAAGGCTGTCATCATCCAGAATGCATGCCAGTCCCACATGGATGGGAACAGACTGCCCAATGCGCCGAAACCGCCTAAGCTCTTGGCACCCTCCTTGGAGAAGACATACTTCATATCGCCTACATAACCTGCCAAGACATTCCAACCATACTTGATGCCGGCTGGGAAACTCTCGAAGAATCCATAACTGATATGGGTTGGCTGATAGTCCATCATCACAGGATGATTGTAGAAACCTAACTTCACACCTTCGTCTGTGGACTCAAACTGTACTGCCAGGTTGAGGGTATCTGCTGCAGAATTCTTACCAACGCCTGCACGCAATACGGACAGGGTTCCTGTAAGAGCCTTCAAACTGTCTTTAGGAGTCTGTGCTACGGAAAGCACATCATCCACTCTGCCCAACTCCTCGGTCAACTCATTATAGGAATCCACCTTCTTACCGTTGACACTCAGGATGCGGTCGCCCTTCTTCAGACCAACCTTGGCTGCAGGAGAATCCTGCATCACGCTATCAATCTGCAACGGAACGAAGACCTCTACAAAACGAGGACTTTCCTTGATCATGTCGAGCATATTCAGGTCGCCTGGAGTCTGGATGCTCACCTTCTTACCGTTGCGCAATACATCTACACGTTGCGCCTTGGAGAGGTCACGGAACAGGTCGCCATCATAGGTCTTGAACTCGCCCAAGTCTGTAGATAAGAGAATATCATGGTCCTGGAAACCTAATTTCTTGGCTTCGGTATTGAACTTCATACCCAGTTTCATGTCCTTGGTAGCCACATAGGTATCGCCCCAATGGAACATCACCATGGAATAGATGAAAAGAGCCAAGACGAAATTGACCAGCACACCACCTATCATGATGAGGAGACGCTGCCAGGCCGGTTTGCTACGGAACTCATAAGGCTGTTCCGGCTGCTTCATCTGTTCGGTATCGAAACTCTCGTCGATCATACCCGAAATCTTACAATAGCCACCCAATGGCAACCAGCCCATTCCGTAAGTAGTATCTGAATTCTTTGGCTTGAACTCAAAGAGGTGGAACCATGGGTCGAAGAAAAGATAGAACTTCTCAACTCTTACACCGAAGAGTTTGGAGAAGAAGAAGTGTCCGCCCTCATGGAGCAGCACCAAGATGGAAAGCGAGAGCATCAGCTGCAACGCTTTGATCAAAAATACTTCCATTAATTATTGATTATTCTGATTATTGATTATACCTTATTATATATGATGCATCAGTTCGGTGGCGATGCGGCGAACCTCGGCATCGGTCTGCAGATAGACATCGAGGTCGGGCTGACTGTCGAAGGTGGCTTTCTCCATCACCTCTTCGATGATGTCTGCCATCTGCAGGAATCCACATTCGCCACGACGGAAGCCTGCATTGACGATTTCATTGGCTGCATTGACGATGCAGGACATATTGCCGCCCTTGCGGATGGCGTCAAAGCAGAGTTGCAGACACTTGAACTTCTTATAGTCTGGTTCGAAGAACTGCAAATCCTGTGTCTTGAAAAGGTCGAGACGCTCGCCCTTCAAAGGCAGGCGCTGAGGGAAGGAGAAGGCATACTGGATAGGCAGGCGCATATCCGGCACGCCCAACTGGGCTTTGACGGCTCCGTCCATAAACTGTACGGCACTATGTACCACGCTCTGCGGATGGATGAGCACCTGTATCTTGTCAGCAGGTACGCCGAAAAGCCACTTCGCTTCAGTCACCTCAAATCCCTTGTTCATGAGGGAAGCGGAGTCGATGGTTATCTTGGCGCCCATATCCCAGGTAGGATGCTTGAGGGCATCGGCTGCCGCCACCTTCTCCAACTGCTCGTGGGTGAAATTGCGGAAAGGTCCGCCCGAACAGGTAAGGAGTATCTTGTCGATCTCGTTCTGATCCTCGCCCACCAAGCTCTGGAAGATAGCGCTATGTTCGCTATCCACCGGGAGGATAGGCGCATGATACTGCTGAGCCAACTGGCAGATGAGTTCACCTGCCACAACGAGGGTTTCCTTATTGGCCAGACAGATTTTCTTGCGGGCCTTGATGGCATGGATGGTTGGTTCCAGTCCAGAGAAGCCCACCATAGAGGCAAGCACCATGTCGATAGGATCAGCCTCCACGATGTCGCAGAGAGCCTGTGCACCTGCATAGACCTTGATGTCCGGTTCGTCGCGGAGCAGATCCTGCAGTTCCTCATAAAGTGTCTCATCGGCGATGACGACGGCAGCAGGATGAAACTTGTGCGCCTGGGCAGCCAGTTCCTTCACACGATGGTTGGCAGTGAGGCAATAGACCTCGTAAAGGTCGCTATGCTGTTCGATGACATCCAGCGCCTGTGTGCCGATGCTTCCCGTAGAACCGAGAATACATATCTGTTGTTTTTTCATTACTCTTGAAATTAGAACTTCAGAAGAGTAAAGCCATTGAATTCTTCACTCTTCACTTAAATTACAGTTCCAGCAATCCTTCCGGAATCGCCATTCTGATTTCTTTCTTCTCTGCATTCACTTCCTCGATGAGGTCGTTGCTGGCAGGAATCAGCACTTCCTCTCCCTCTGGGGTAGTCACCTCGAAGAGGAGATTGATAGTGGAATCATCCACATGATCGATGGTGCCCACCACCTTGCCGGTAGGAATATCCACCAGTTGGAAACCGATGATTTCAGCCCAGCTCATGTGTTCACCATCGCTATCGGAAAGATGGCGCGGGAAATAAACCTCACAGCCCGTATAGTTGCGAGCCTGTTCCTGCGTATCAATATCCTCAAACTTCACCAATACGTTTTCATCATTCTTAAAGCGGTATTCCTCCATATAGAAAGGAACGAGGATGCCATTGATGTCGAGCACGAGATACTCCGCATCCACACGGTCGAAAACATCATCTGTGATGGCGAAGGTGATTTCTCCCTTCACGCCGTGAGGCTTTCCGAGCTTACCTATCTTATATACGTCGTCACGTCTTATCATACTTTACTTTGAATTTTGAACTTTATGATTAGTAAAGCAAATGAATTCTTCACTCTTCGTTCTTCACTCTTCACTTACCTAATCGCAGACACGGGTAATCTTGGCACCCAATGCGTTGAGACGGTTTTCGATGTCCTCATATCCGCGGTCTATCTGTGCGATATTAGCGATACGGCTGGTTCCGTTGGCGCTCATGGCAGCTATCAGCAGGGCGATTCCGGCACGGATATCCGGACTCGTCATTCTGCCTGCACGGAGCGTGAGCTTATGGTCGTGACCTACCACCACGGCACGATGAGGGTCGCAAAGGATGATCTGCGCACCCATGTCGATGAGTTTATCCACAAAGAAGAGACGGCTCTCGAACATCTTCTGATGGAAGAGGACGCTACCGCGAGCCTGGGTAGCCACTACCAGCAGGACGGAGAGAAGGTCTGGAGTCAAGCCTGGCCAAGGAGCATCCGAGAGAGTCATGATGGTGCCGTCGATGAAGGAATCGATGACATAATGCTTCTGTTCAGGAATGAAGAGATCATCGCCCTCTACCTTGATTTTCACACCTAAGCGGCGGAAGGCATCAGGAATGATTCCCAAATTCTTGACCGATACGTCCTTGATGCGGACACCAGCGCCACACATGGCAGCCATTCCGATGAAGGAACCCACCTCGATCATATCCGGCAGAATGGTATGTTCGGCTCCATGCAGACTCTCCACGCCCACGATGGTGAGGAGATTGCTGGCGATACCGCTGATGCGTGCTCCCATCGCATTGAGCAGATGGCAGAGCTGCTGGATATAGGGTTCGCAGGCTGCATTATAGATGGTGGTAGTACCCTTGGCGAGCACGGAAGCCATGATGATATTGGCGGTACCCGTAACGGAAGCCTCATCGAGCAGCATATAGCAGCCCTTCAGCTGGTCTGCCTCTATCTGATAGACATTGCGCTCGTCATCATGCATAAACTTGGCTCCCAAGTACTTGAAGCCCAAGAAGTGCGTGTCGAGACGACGGCGACCAATCTTGTCGCCACCCGGCTTGGCAATCGTAGCCTTTCCGCAACGGCCCAAGAGCGGACCAATCATGAGCACGCTGCCACGAAGGGAGGAGCATTTCTTCACAAACTCTATGCTGTCCAGATAGTCGAGATTGAGTTCATCGCTCTGGAAAGTATAGTCGTTGCGGCTGTTCTGTGTCACCTTGACTCCGATTTCTTTCAGCAACTTGATGAGATTGTTGACGTCGAGGATGTCCGGCACGTTCTTGATGCGTACAGGATCCTTAGTTAAAATCGTGGTACAGATGACCTCCAGGGCCTCATTCTTGGCACCTTGTGGAACAATCGTTCCCTTGAGCGGATGGCCGCCCTCTATGATGAATGACTCCATAAGCTACTTATTATTCCTTTTCTTGTTATTTTTCTGAGAACCATTATTATTTTTCTGAGAACCGTTGTTGTTCTTTTGAGAAGCATGATAGTTTTTCTGAGGAACATTACCTGTAGGCAACACGAATTTCTCAAACTTGAAGTTCTTCAGGTCAAGTTGAATCTTGCCGTCTGTGAAACGAGCCAGGTCGGCAGCCACCTTCTCCTCATCGCAGGAACCGTGGCTCCATTGCGCCAGGTCGCGTCTCATCTGATTGGCAGTCAGCTTCACCAGTTCTTCACGCTCCGCTCCCGGCTCCATGTTCTTCAGTTTGTCGAAGATTTCAAACATCATGGCTCCATAGTGGCGCACAGGGATTCTCGTCATCGGATAATCCATCGGATCGGGTCTTTTGGCAATATCCTCAGCCTGCTTCACGGCATAGGGATAGTCGATATCGAGCTTGAAACCGCTCATGATGGCGAGATGGTCCCAAAGTTTGCGATGATGGTCCTCGGCATCTGCACCATCAGGAAACATGTGGTCCATGATGGCGATAATAGACTCCGCACAATGCTGGCGCTCAGCACGGTCTTTGATGGCGACGGCATGATCGACCATATTCTGAATCTCCCTGCCATATTCCGGCAAGACCAACTTTTCGCGTTGGGTATTGTAATCTAATCCTTCTATATTCATTCTGATGATGATTGATGAATGTTCTTTTTTATATTATATGTGAGAAACCCACCGTTAGAGCAGATTCTTCTCTTAGAGCAGTTTCTTAGGCATCTTGGCCACAAAGTCCTTCAGATAGAAAGGAACGAAGTAAGCCACATCCTCAAACTTGCCTTCCACGAAGCGCTTCTCTGCCAGCGGAGCCATGTTCTTCGCTAATGGTTCGATGCCCTTCACGAGTCGGGCGTTCGGATGATTGATGACCTCCATACATTTCTCGGCTCCATTTCCGAAGAAATAGACAGTTCCACGATCGAGATACTCCTTGTAGGTATCTGCATCCACGATATCAGCCTGGATAGGGCGCACCTCCTTCAGGGCACGGTCCATCACCTTGGCATAGACTTCCATTCTGCGGGCATCAAGCATAGGAACGATAAGCGCATCTTCCTCAGTCGGATGCTCACCGAGCAATACAGGAACAGCCATCAGTTCGAGCGTAGGGATGGAGATGAGCTTCACATCACGGCCATAGCAGATTCCCTTCGCCATACTGACTCCGATGCGAAGACCGGTATAAGAACCTGGACCGCAACTTACCGCCACAGCCTCCAAAGGAATACCATGGGCATCTATGAAACTAAGAGCCTCATCTACGTAAACACCTAACTTAACTGCATGGTTAGGACCGCTGTGATCTTCCTTGTTGAAAATCACCTGTCCATTATCACTAATTGCCACTGAGCACACATCGGTACTCGTCTCAATATTCAATATACAAGACATAATTTAAAAATATATTCTTAAATAAGGTGCAAATTTAATCATTTTCTCGCTTTTTTTTGTACTTTTGCAGAAATTTAACGTGAAAGATTATATGATACAGTCAATGACAGGCTTCGGAAAAGCAACCGTTGCCTACAACGAAAAGAAAATTAATGTAGAGATAAAGTCATTAAACAGCAAGGCTCTTGACCTCTCTACACGTATAGCACCTCTCTATCGTGAAAAGGAGATGGAGATGCGTCAGATTATCGCTAAAATGCTGGAAAGAGGCAAGGTTGACTTTGCTATCTGGATAGAGAAGAATGCAGCTGCTGATGCGACTCCTATCAACGCTTCACTTGTAGAAAATTATTACCACCAAATCAAGCAGATTTCGGCTCAGACCGGTATTCCTGAGCCTACAGACTGGTATGGCACACTTCTTCGTCTTCCTGACGTAACAACAAGAACTGAAGTGGAAGAATTGACTGAAGAGGAGTGGGAAGCTGCTAAAAGTGCAATTTTGCAGGCCATCGGTCATCTGGTGGACTTCCGCAAGCAGGAAGGTGCTGCTCTCCAGAAGAAATTTACGGAGAAAGTGGATAATATTCAGGCGCTCCTTGCCAGCATCGAACCATACGAGAAAGCTCGCGTGGAGAAAATCCGTGCCAGCATCGTGAGCGGTCTGGAACAGATTCCTTCAGTCAACTACGACAAGAACCGCCTGGAGCAGGAGCTCATCTACTACATCGAGAAGCTCGACATCAGCGAGGAGAAGCAGCGCCTTGCCAACCACCTGAAGTATTTCCGTGAGACCATGAACGAGGAAGGTCACGGCGTGGGCAAGAAGCTCGGTTTCATCGCACAGGAGATGGGTCGCGAAATCAACACTACCGGTTCTAAGAGCAATCAGGCTGAAATGCAGAACATCGTGGTGAAGATGAAGGACGAATTGGAGCAGATCAAGGAGCAGGTGCTGAATGCACTATAATTGGAATCATAAAATTAATGATATAATAATGAAGAACGGATTGTTAATTTTCAGCGCTCCTTCCGGCAGCGGAAAGAGCACAATAGTCAACTGGTTGATGAAGGAACACCCGGAATTGAAGTTAGCCTTCTCTATCAGTTGCACCTCCCGCGCCCCTCGTGGTACAGAAAAGAATGGTGTGGAATATTTCTTCCTCACTCCTGAGGAATTCAAGGCTAAGATTGCTAATGAGGAGTTTCTGGAATACGAGGAGGTCTATCAGGACCGCTTCTACGGCACGCTGAAATCTCAGGTGGAAAACCAGCTGAATGCTGGCGAATCCGTCATTTTCGACGTAGATGTCAAGGGTGGCGTCAATATCAAGAAATTCTATGGTGAGCGTGCCTTGAGCATCTTCGTGCAACCTCCTTCGGTAGAGGAATTGCGCCGACGTCTGAATGGTCGTGGTACGGATGCACCAGAGGTGATTGAGCAGCGACTTGCCAAGGCAAGCTATGAGCTGACCTTTGCTCCACAGTTTGACCATGTAGTAGTAAACGACAACTTGGAGAAGGCACAGCAGGAGGTTTATCAGCTCGTCAAGGATTTTTTAAGTGAAGAGTGAAGAATTCAAGTGAAGAGTGAAGAACGAAGAATGAAGAAAGTAGGAATATTCGGAGGAAGTTTCAACCCGATACATACCGGTCACATCGCTCTGGCCAAGAGCCTCTGCGAAAAGGCGGGACTGGACGAGGTGTGGTTTATGGTTTCACCACAGAATCCGTTCAAGCAGGCGGCAACCGACCTGCTTGACGACTCTTTGCGCTTCGAACTGGTGGAAAAGGCGCTCAAAGGGGAAAGCCTGCTGAAGGCTTGTAACTATGAATTCCATCTTCAGAAACCTTCCTACACCTGGCATACGCTCCAGGCGCTGAGCAAGGATTATCCCGACATCGACTTCACCTTATTAATAGGTGGAGACAACTGGGCCGCTTTCGACAAGTGGTTTCATCACGACGACATTCTCGCCCACTACCCTATCGTGGTCTATCCCCGTCAGGGAGCAAGCATCGGAGCCGTTCCACAGGGAGTAGCCATCGTGGAAACGCCTCTGCTCAACATCAGCAGCACCCAGATACGCCAGGCGATTCTTCAGGGGGAAAGCATCCACGGAATGGTGCCGGAAGCCATCGAGGACTTGGCATGCAAATATTATGGGGGAATGAGAAATGAGAAATTATAATATGGAAGATATGAATTGGAAGAAATACATCAAGAAGGCTTTGTGCCTGGCATTTGAACCGATACGACGTAATGCTAACTTCTTTACGTTCATGTATATTTTGGGCGTACTGACTGCCGTAGTAACGCTCCCGAGATGGCGTGAACTCTACGACAACCTGTATCTGGAACTGTTTTTCGACCTCTACATCGTTTGTGCTGTCTTGGCTTTGATTCCTAAGAAAGTACGCTTCTGCATCAGAGGTGTGCTCTATCTCATCTTGTATGCCGTGGCGATAGCTGATGTCTATTGCTTCGTCAATTTCGGCTCCACGCTCAACCCTTCCATGCTCATGCTGGTGGGCGAAACCAACAGCAGCGAGGCAAGCAACTTCATCGCAGCCTGCCTCTCTACCGAGGTTATCTTCAGTAGTGTGGGTTGGGTATTGCTGCTTATCCTCGTGCAGATACTCACCGCCTTCCGCCGTTTCCGCCATTTCATCTGGAAAGTATCGGTACTCTTTGCCTCCTTCAGCAAACCGCTCTACGATTGGCTTACCATTCATATTGATCGCATCACCCGACTCCTGCCTCAGGTAGCCGGCTTCTGCTGCATCGCCCTCTTCATCTGGAGCGCCTGCACTTCCTGGCACAACAAGATGGCCATCCACAAGCTGATGACGGGCAAGACCATCGGCGAAGTGGAACACACCCTCACGGAGAAGGACTGCGCCAATCTCTATATGCCTATCTACCGTCTCAATTTCAGCATCTACGCCAACAAGTTGGCAGCCAACCAGATTACCCAACTGATTCATGCAGCCGACAAGGTGGAGGTAGATACCTGCACCTACCGTTCGCCACAGATTGTGCTCATCATCGGCGAGAGCTTCGGCAAGCAGCATTCCCAGCAATATGGTTATTTCATGGATACGACTCCTTATCAGGTGGCATTGGAAAAGACCAGGAAACTGACTAAATTTACGGATGTCGTGACCTGCTGGAATCTCACCAGCTTTGTTTTCAAGAACGTATTCTCCACCCATGTCATCGGCGAGAAGGGCGAGTGGTGCGACTATCCTCTCTTCCCGGAAATCTTCCGCAAGGCAGGTTACCACGTCACCTTTATCACCAATGAGTTTCTGCCGCAGGCCAAGGAAGCCGTATATGACTTCAGCGGCGGTTTCTTCCTCAACAATCCGAAACTCAGCAAGTTGCAGTTTGACAGCCGCAACACGGAGCTGCACGCCCTGGACGACGGACTGCTGGAGGACTATGACAACGGACTGAAGGAAGCTGAAACCAACAGTAAGTATAATCTCACCATCTTCCACCTGATGGGTCAGCACGTGGATTACAAGACCCGCTACAAGCACAGTCAGACCCATTTCTGGGCTGGCAGTTATGAGGACAAGCGCCCTGAGCTGACCGACAAACAGCGCAAGGTGCTGAGCCATTACGACAACGCCACCCTTTACAACGACTCTATCGTGGCGCAGATTGTGAAGCGCTATTCCAAGAAGAACGCCATCGTCATCTACATGCCCGACCATGGCGAGGAGTGCTATGAAGGCAACCGCGGTTTCATCTGCCGCAACCATTCAGCCAATATCGACTGGCCTTTGGCTCACTACGAGTTTGAGATTCCTTTCTGGATTTTCTGTTCCCAGAAGTACATCAGCAGCCATCGTGACATCTACCGCCAGATTCGCAAAGCGAAGGACAAGCGTTTCATGACCGATGCCTTGCCTCACCTATTATTATATTTGGCAGGCATCGAGACTCCTACCTACAATCCGAAGTACAACATCCTCAGCCCAGAGTATGACGAAATGCGCCCTCGCATCCTGAAAAACAGCGCCGACTATGACAAGTTGAGGGATGCGGAAATGGAGAAGCAGAAAAGGCTGAAGGATGCAGAAGCTGCCATGGGACAGAAAAAGAAATAGGAATATTGCATATTCAAAACAAAATACGTAATTTTGCACCCATAAAAAAGAATATGCCCCTATCATAAAATAAAGAATAGGAGAAATAAGATATGAATACACCCACTTTAAGTCGTTCGGAATGTAATGTGCTGCGAGGACTTGCCATTATCGGCATTTTCCTGCACAACTACTGCCATTGGATAGGTTCTATCGTCAAGGAGAACGAGTATCAGTATTTTCAACGCAACGTGGACTGGCTGAACCAGGTATGGGTCAATCCAGACCTCAATCTGCCGTTCCATCTCATCTCATTCTTCGGACATTATGGCGTTCCAGTATTCCTCTTCCTGAGCGCATACGGACTGGTATTGAAATATGAAGCAAAGCCACATCTTGATGCCTCGACACAATTTGTCAACATCAACGGAAAGACGATGTGGAACTGGAAAGAGCCGCTTCGCTTCATCCGCTATCATTATCTGAAACTCTTCAAGATGATGATTGTGGGATTCGTGGCATTCACCATGCTCGACAACATCACATACGGTCCGCACAAATATGCTACGCTTGATGTTGTGGCGATGTTAGGTATGTTTAATAATATATTGCCCGACCCAGACCGCATCATCTGGCCAGGACCATTCTGGTTTTTCGGATTGATGCTCCAACTCTATATTGTCTATCGTCTGTTCATCTATCGCAAACATTGGGGATTCACCGTAGGACTGATGGTAGTCTGCATAGTGATACAGATAGCGTTGGGATGGGACAATCCAGAGAGCGAGGCGATGAACCGCTACCGCTATAATTTCATGGGAGGAATGTTGCCATTCGGGTTAGGTGTACTCTATGCCCGATATGGCGAGAAGATATTGATGACTTTCCATCACAACGTGACGAATTTCTTCGGCATCATCTTCTGCTGCTCCATCATCTACAGTCTCAGCGGCAGCATGATGGGATGGACCTTCGTGCCTCTCTTCATCTGTCTGCTCAGCGTACTGACCGCCAAATTTCTTTCAGGAGTCAACTGGTTGTCAGGAGTCAACAGGATATTGGAATGGATGGGCGGCATTTCGGCGGCACTTTTCGTCTGCCACCCTATCACACGAAAGATTTTCATCCCTATCAGCCGACAGGGAGATATGTATGCAGGTCTGCTCCTCTACATCGTATCGAGCATCTGCCTGGCTTGGTTGTTCACGCAACTGATGAAGAAAATACCAAATCCGAAGCTTTAGAAGCAATAGAAGCAATAGAAGTGAAGAACGAAGAGTGAAGAGTGAAGAATTCAATTGCCATTGAAACTCATCCTTCGTTTTCCACCTCCATAATAAGAATACAAACAAGAAGACAAGAGGATTCTTCACTCTTCGTTCTTCACTCTCCACTTAGCTTACGCCTATGAAGATAAAAGATATAGAACTGGCGAATATCAGCCGATTTCGTGGTGAACTGATGGGAGCAGCCATGCTCTTCATCATCCTCTTTCATGTGGGTTTGCCACGTGAAGATACTTTCTATGGCCTTCGCCGAATGGGAAATGTGGGAGTAGATATGTTTCTCTTCCTCAGCGGAATCGGTCTGTGGTTTTCATGGGTCAAGAATCCTGACGTTAAGCGTTTCTTCATCCGCCGTTATCTCCGCATTTATCCTGCCTGGCTCATCATCGCCTGCCTCTTCTACATTCCCCGTTTTCATGGCGGAAGTACGTGGGACTGGATTTATCTCTTCGGAGAGATTTCCATCAACTGGGGTTTCTGGCTGCACGATGAGTTGAACTTCTGGTACATTCCTGCCACGATGATGCTCTATCTCTTTGCTCCAGGCTATATGGAACTCATCAGGCGCCATCCTATCTACCGCTGGCTGCCCGTGGTCATGGTGATGTGGTGCATTCTGGTGCAATACGTTACTCCTATCCATCAGGCAGTTGGTCATCTGGAGATTTTCTGGAGCCGCGTACCGATATTCTTCATCGGAATCAACATGGGCGAGATGGTTCGCCGCAAGGATACGCTCGACGGGGCAAGCATCTGGATGATCTGGATCATGTTTCTGATGACGCTTCTCTCCAGCATTTTCCTGGAGCAGGTGAAGCATGGTCATTTCCCGCTCTTCCTGGAAAGAATGCTCTATATCCCACTCACAGTAACCAGCATTCTGCTGCTCAACCGCATCTTCCGCCGCACTCCGAAATGGGCAAACAAGGCATTCATGTTTGTGGGCGCTTTGAGTCTGGAGGCCTACCTCATCCACATCCACTTCGTGCTCTACTATATCGAGAAATGGCATTGGAGCTATTGGCCTACCTTCTTCACCTGCATCGCCATCACACTCCCTGCCTCCTGGATATTGGCTAAAATCGTGGGCTGGATTTCTAAGGAATTAGGCAAAATCCTGATGGAGAAGGAGAAAGGAGAATGAGAAATGAGAAGGGAGAAAGGAGAAAGGAGAACTTTTTTGAAAAGGAAAAAGGACTTTGGAAAAGGGCAAAGAGGAACGAAAGGAAAAAATAATCAAAATAGGACTTTATGAAAGAAAAAGAAATAGATAATATAGAAAAGGACAGTAAGGGCTTGTCTGCTCTGATGCGTCTCATTCGCCCGAAACAATGGATCAAGAACGGCTTTATCTTTATGCCGCTCTTCTTTGGCGGAGAACTTTTCAATACCGGTGCCCTGCTGGCAGGAGTCATCGCCTTCCTTGCCTATAGTTTTGCAGCTTCCAGCATCTACTGTTTCAACGACATTTACGATGTGGAGGCAGACCGACGTCATCCCGTGAAATGCCATCGCCCGATAGCTTCCGGAGCCGTATCGGTAAAACAGGCGTATGGACTGATGTTTCTGATGCTGATACTCTCCATCGGTTTCAGCAGTCTGTTGGATGGTTGGAAAACGATGGGCATTATCCTTTTCTACTGGTGCCTGAACTTAGGCTATTGCGCCAAGTTCAAGCAGTATGCCATCATAGACGTCTGCATCGTAGCCTTCGGTTTTGTGCTCCGTCTGCTGGCAGGTGGTGTGGCAACGGGCGTGGTACTGAGCAAGTGGATTGTGCTGATGACTTTCCTCATCACCCTCTTCATGAGCTTTGCCAAGCGCCGCGATGATGTGATAAGAATGGAGAAGACCGGCGAGGCTCCACGCAAGAATACGAGCCGCTACAATCTGACTTTCATCAATCAGGCGATTACCATTACCGCCTCGGTCACTCTGGTCTGCTACATTATGTACACAGTAAGTCCGGAGGTTCTGGAACATTTCCATACCGACAAGCTCTATCTCACAACAGTTTTCGTACTGGTGGGACTCTTGCGCTACATCCAGATAGCAGTTGTTGACCAGCAGAGTGGCGACCCTACCAAGATTCTGCTCCGCGACCGCACCACCCAGGTTATCGTAGTAGCCTGGCTTGCCGCCTTCCTGTTCCTCATCTATATCGCATAAGGCATGAAACGGAATACAGATTTAGATTTCATCCGATCCATTCTCATCATACTGATGATCCTCATCCATATCGTGAGTTTCGGGAATGCTTATCCTCATCTGAAGGCAGGCATTCTCTCGTTCATGATGCCTACCTTTCTCATCATCACGGGTTATCTGGTGAACATCGGGAAAACGGGCAGGCAGTTTGGCAAATATCTGCTTTGTCTGGCTCTGCCATACGTCATCATGGTGACGGGATTTTCCGTGCTATCCTATTTCCTGCCAGTAAGAGATGGCATTACCGAACTCTCCCTGTCGCAAATCGCCAAAAAAATCTTCGTCACTTCCATCGGTCCGTATTGGTTTATCCAGACCATGATTATCTGTGGAATCTTGTATTACGGGAGCTTCCGGGCTTGTGATATAATCAGCAAATACAGGGGGCGTTGTTCTTGCAGGAATAATAAAGAGAATGATTCTTGTAGCAATAGTAAGGAAATTGAGCCTTGCTGCAATAGTAAGGAGAATGATTCTTACAAGAATAGTAAGGAAATTGAGCCTTGCTGCAATAACAAGGGGAATGATTCTTACAGTAATATAAACAAGGGAAAGACGGAGGAGGAAACCCTGTCTTTAACAACCCGTCTTTTTCTCTTGGCGATTCTGATGCTGCTGGTCAGCAAGACCCCAGCCCTGAACATCACGGCAGCCATTTATTATTTTGCCGGAGTCGTTATCCGCCAATGCCGCATCGACTTCAACAAGGTTTTCTGCCCTACTCCTTTGGCGTTCATTCTCTGGCCTTTCATCCTCTGTCGGGAAGACCTCTATGACTGGGGGAACATTGCTGTTGCTTTCTCCTGCTGGTGCTGCATTTCTGCGCTTATGTGGTTGAACCAATATTACAAGTCGCAAATGATAGGAAAGTCCACCTTATTATATATAGGTAAGAACACGTTGCCGATTTATCTCTTCCATCCCATCTTCACAATGGCTGCGAAATTCTATCATCCTCTGTTCGCCTTCGACAAGAGTGAAATTCTCCTGGCCGCTTTTACCATTATCCTTGCCATCGCAGGAAGCATCGCTATTGCCAAGGTTATGGAAAAAACAAAATTGGCTTATTTCTTCGGGAAAAAGGAAATACTGAGATGAAATGAAAAATGAAATGATGAAAAAAGAAAAAATATATTGTTTCGATTTTGACGGAACGCTCACAAAGAAAGATACACTCATCGAGTTTATCAAATTCAGCATGGGGAAGACGCGCTTCCTCATGGGTTTCCTGCTCTACAGCCCCATCCTCGTGCTGATGAAACTGCATTTTTTCCCCAACTGGAAAGCGAAGCAGATTATTTTCAAGCACTTCTTCGGCGGTATGAGCATCGAAGATTTTGATGATTACTGCGTCAATTTTGCTGCCAAGAATCTCTACCTGCTGCGTCTGAATGGTATTGGAAAAATACAAGAAGCCAAGCGCAAGAAAGAACGGGTATTGATCGTAAGCGCCAGTATCGACAACTGGGTGAAGCCTTTCTTCGACTTCCAAAACCTAACTGATGTGGAAGTTCTCGGCACCCAGATAGAAGTAGCCAACGGTAAAGTAACCGGCTATTTCAAGACCAACAACTGCTATGGCGAGGAGAAAGTTCATCGCATCTGCGAAGCCCTGACCCGTACCATCAATAATGGAAAGGGAGCCTCAACACTCGATTTCGACCGTACACGATATGAAATCGAAGCGTTCGGAGACAGTCGTGGCGATAAGGAAATGCTCGCCTTTGCCGACCAAGGACATTATAAGCCGTTCAGAGATTCTCTCTAAACGGCTTATTTTATTCATATTAGGAATTTATCAATTTCCAGGATTAACCCAACTTCTTTATTCATCAATTCCCAGGATTGACTAAACTTCTTTAATCATCAATTCCCATTAGATCCTATAAAACTTTGAGAGGATGGATAAGCTCCCCATCTGAGATTGATGTTTTATTATTCTATCTTATACAAAGATAAGACTTTTAGCGAAATCCTCAAAATATTTCAGAATAAATATATCGAAATCCGTAAAATGCTTGCGAAGATTCTGGCTTTGCCATCTTGCATATCCACCATTCATGTTGTTGGAAAGTCTCTGTATTTGCTTTCTTACGAAATCGGACATAAGGATGGAACATAGAATCTTCAATTGGTGAATATCTTCTCCTGTGATGTAGTAAATGTTATGAAGTGGATAGAAACGACCTTCGTCAATGAATAGCAAAGAGTTGCCCGAGATGTCTGGTAAGAGAATCTTTGGGGTATTCTGCAAATCACGCAACCTTAGGGGATGTGAAAACATCTCCTTCTTGTTTGACATTCTTGCGTATGTTATATATTTTAGTGCTCAAACTCATGTATATGTCCTATTAAATGGATGTTTTACTTCAAAACTTTAGCCAAGAAATCGCTGGCGATATGAGCGGCTTGCTCTTCCTGACCGCCGAATCCGTGGTCGGCATCGGTCATCAAGTGCCATTCGCTCTTCTTGTTCAGATAGTGAAAACGCTGACCATAGGTGTAAGGCACTATACGGTCGGCATCGCCATGCAGGATGCACTCGGCTCCGTGGTAGTTCTTGGCCGTCTCGTAGATAGGCAGAGTGGTGGCGGTGCGGATATAGTTGCCACCCAGGGCATTGCCGCCCCACATCTCTATCTTGGCTGGAGGATTCTTGGGGTCGTACATCTTGCCGAATGTATTGCCACGCAGGGCATCGTCACGGAGCACGGCGGCAGGGGCAAGGAGCACCACGGCTTGTATCTTCTTGATATCCTTGTCAGCTTGTGCGACTAGCTGTCCGCTGGTCATGGCTGTAACCACGCCACCTTGTGAGTGGCCGCCCATCGCAATCTTGCTCACCCAAGGCAGCGAGGAGGCATAGCGCAAGATGCACTTGGCATCTTCTATCTCATTCAGTACGGTCATATCCTCAAATTTTCCCTCGCTCTTGCCATGGCCATTGAAGTCGAATCTGATCACGGCAATGCCTTTCTTGTTGAGGCTGTCTACGAGGCAGTCGAAGAGTTTTCCCTCCTTATTGCCGCCAAATCCATGGCAGAGCACGAGGAGCGGAGTCTTCTTGCCTGCCTTCGCTTTGGCATTTGCTTGGCTTCCGTTGCCATTGGCTGCATCATTGTCTGGACGCTGGATGACTACATCGAGTTTGCCATGGTCGCCCTGCACGGTGGTATGCTCGGTTGAGGCTACTGCGTCGAGTGAGAACAGGGCGCAAGCGGTAAAGATAATTGTTTTTAGATTCTTCATATTGTATGTTATTATTTTATTTGTAAGTTTCGCTTGCAAAAGTACATAAAAGCCTTGAAACCACCAAAAGTTTTTATTTCATCTTCTTTATCATATATTTCATTCCATCCGGAATGTTACATGATAGCCTGCCACATTGTGCTCGGCAAGGGAGAGATTGATAGATTGCATCATCAGCATCTGACGGGAGATGGAGAGGCCGATGCCTGAACCTGATGGCTTGGTGGAGAAGAAGGGGATGAACATCTCCTTTGCCACATCGGCAGGGATGGGGTCGCCATTGTTGCTGAAATAGATGCCTGAGAATTGTGAACTCTCGATGCTCTCTGGATGTTTGTGGAAGCATCGAATGTCGATGGCTGAGGCGTGAGCCTCGATGGCATTCTTGGTCAGATTGATAAATACCTGGCGCAGCATGTTCTTGTCGGCAGACCAGGTGGCATCTTCGGGGATATGGATGTGCCATTCTATCTGAGGATAGAGCGGCTTGATGCCTTCCACGAAATCCTTGAGTGGAATGTTCTCGATGACAGGATTTTGTAGCTGGGTGAGTTTGCGGTAGCTGTCCACAAAACTGGTGAGCGATTTGCTGGTATCTCGAATGGCTCGGATGCCTTCCTCATAGGACGAACCTTGGATGTCGGGATTGCTCAGATAGGCTTGGCAGATGCTGGAGATGGGGGCGGTGGCATTCATAATCTCATGGGTGAGCACACGGGTTAGCCTTTGCCAAGATTCCACCTCATGCTGCGCCACCAGTCTGCCGATGTCGTTCTCCATGTCGTTGAGGGCTTGCTGCAAGGCTCGTTCTCCAAAGAGTAATCCCTTGGTGGATAGACGGAAGGAGTAATCGCCATTGCGAATAGCCTCTTGCATCAAGAAGGCACGGCTCTTCAGGTTGCGCTGGTGACGCAAGAAGAGATAGATGATACCTCCTATGACGAGGAGTATGATACCTATTATATATATGTGGAAAATGGTGTTCATATCAGATGTTTATAATCATGAATGATTGTGATAAAGAATTATCGCTTGAGCTTGGCATAAAGCGTTTGGCGAGTGATGCCGAGCAGTTCGGCGGCACGAGAGATGTTGCCGTGGCATTGATCCACCACCTTGTGGATATGAGTGGTCTCGATGCTTTCCAGAGTCTCCACTTCCTGGCTTCGGTCGATGGCATCTTTTAGGGTTCTGATGAGTTCGTCATTATCCCAAGGCTTGGTGATGAAGTCGGCTGCGCCAGATTTCAATCCCTTGATGGCAAGCTGCACGTCGGCAAAGGCGGTGATGAGCACCACGGGGATGTGGGCATGGAGCCGGCGGAAGGTGCGGAGCCAGAGCAAACCTTCCTGTCCGCTGTTTACGCCAAGCGAGAAGTTCATGTCGAGCAGGATGAGATCTACCTGCTCCTGTTGCAGCAACATGGGGGCGGTATCGGGGCGTGGCAGGGTGAGAATCCGTTCGAACGTATTGCTCAGACAGATCTTCAGCGCCGTGAGTATCGACGGATTATCGTCGATGACAAGAAGGGTTCCATATTTCATATCTTTATTTTTTTTGTTTGCAAAAGTACGCTTTTTTCCCGAAACGACAAATAGAAACGGGATTGTTGTGTGATAATCATACAATAGAGTGTATGAAATTCATACAATCCACCTTCCGGGCTGCCGGAAATCTTGGCAGAAAACGGGAGAAGCCGTAACTTTGCAGCAGCTAACGAAAACAGGGAGATGGTATTCTTCCTTTATCGTTTGATTTTAGTGAAACAAAAAATAAATGAGTATATGATGAAAAGTTATGTGAAATTCTTATCACGCAACAAGCTTTATGCCACCATAGAGGCCTTGGGCCTCTCGGTGGCACTGGCTTTTGTGCTGATTCTCGTTTCCTATGCTACTGCAGAGTATCGTGTGGGAACGAATCAGAAACTGGCGAAGGAACTCTATGTTGCAGGTTCCGGCGATTATCTCGGAATGACCTGGGGCATAGCCAAGGAGTTCTTTCCTTCCATCCCGGAAATCAAGGGATGGACAAGATTTGGTGAATATTATGCTCCGCAGGGAGCCATGATAGATGGACAGTATTATGAGGCAAAATATCTGGCTATTGACCCGAACTTTTCCCAGTTTATGGGTTACAAATGCCGTGGTTGTGCGCCTGATCATCTTCTTTCGGATGCTCATCAGGCAATGGTTTCGGAATCTTTTGCCAAGAAAGCCTTTGGCAGCGCCAATCCTATCGGCCGTACCATCCAATGCGGTAAGCTGCAACTCAAGGTGGTGGGAATCATGGAGGATTTCGACCGTGAGGACCTTCTTAACCCATACGATATTTTCGTGTCGATGAAACTGATAGAAGCTGAGGCTCAGGCGATGGATCAGTTTGGCTCCTGCACTACGGTGGCGCGACTGGCAAAGGATGCTGACCCGGAAAAAGTGAGACAGACCTTGCTTGGCAAATACATGAACTACTGGAAGGGATGGAAGAAGGATTCGGATGGAGTCAGCTTTATGTGGGGTTGCCAGTTTGTAAGATGGGACCAGATTCATTTTACGGCTGATAGTGTCGATATTTTCAAGCATGGCAATCGTACTCTCGTGAATATCCTCCTGGTAGTGGCGCTGGTTCTGCTGCTCTCAGCTCTCTTCAATTACATCAATCTTACGGTGGCTCAGATTGGCAACCGTGCGAAGGAGATGGCTACCCGAAGACTGCTGGGTGAATCGGTAGGGGGCGTGATGTTGCGTTATCTCAAGGAGTCGGCGCTCTTCACGGCAGTCTGCTTCCTGCTGGGCTTGTTGATTTCCTGGGCATTTATCCCGTTGTTCAATTCTATGTTGGATACGAAAATCGACCTGTTCCATTCCTTCGACCTTCTGTGGTTCCTGCCGTTGGCTTATGTCATCATCTCCATCTTTGCGGGAATCCTTCCTGCCATCGTGGTTTCCCGTTTCAACCCGATAGATGTGGTGAAGGGAACCATCCGCATGCGCAGCAAGATGTGGTTCAGCAAGATATTTATCGTAGCCCAGAACGTCATCAGTATCACGCTGGTAGTCATGGCGATAACGATGATGCTCCAGATGAAGCATCTTGCCGATTTGCCGTTGGGTTATCAGACGAAGGATATTGTTTCCATCATTTCTTCCTTGGATGGTTCGCCGGAGAAGATGTCTGTTCTCAAAAACCGTCTGAAAGCGCTTCCTGAGGTGGAAGAGGCAACTTACGGCAACGCCAATCCTATCAGAAGCTGGGGAAATGGCGTGCATGATGACAATGAAAAACTGATAGGAATGCTCCGTATGTTCATGGTAGATTCCACGGCGATGAAGATGCTGGGAGTCAGGGTGATTGAGCAGTATTGCGAGCCAGCCTATGGAAAGATTTGGGTAACGGAAGATGCGAAGCATGCCTATGGCGTTTCTGCCCACAAGCCTTGGTTCGGAATGAGAATGAAGGATGGAAAGCATGAATACGAGGTGTGTGGCGTGATTGCCGATTACCATAGTGGAGATGCGCTGAGCGAGAATGAAAAAACGGAGCATAATGCCATTGGAGTCATTACCCCGCAGCAGCGTGGATGGACAGTTCTGGTGAAAACCCGTGGCGATCATGCCCAGGCGCTGCAGGCAATCAGGAATACCTGCAAGCAGGTGGCTAAGGAACTGATGGGTGTTCCTACGGAAATGGATGTGGAGTATATGGATGATACTTTGAAGAATAACCTCAAGGACAAGCATAATATGATGGTGCTCATCATCACCTTTATGAGCATTTCTATCCTGATTTCTGCCCTGGGTCTCTTCGGAATGTCGGTTTATTACGGCAACCAGCAGAAGCGCCAGATTGCCCTGCGCAAGGTGATGGGGGCTTCGATTGGGGATGCGGCTTGGCAACTGGCTAAGAGATTCCTCGTCAGTTCACTGGTGGCTGTGGTCATCGCCATCCCTATCTGCGTGAAGCTGATGCAGACTTATCTCATGGATTTCGTCCATCGCATCTCCTTCCCTTGGTGGGTGTTGCTGGCTGGCGCCGTCTTTACTTTATTGATAGCCTTTGTTTCGGTTATCGGCTGCACCCTGCGTACGGCGATGTCGAATCCGATAGACAGCATCAAGGCTGAATAATGAGTCATAAACTTTAAAAAAGATTTCTAACGATAAAAAAGATTTCTAACGATGATACGAACAGAGAATTTAACTAGAATATTCCGCACGGAAGAGGTGGAAACCATCGCCCTGAACGGCGTAAATATAGAGGTAGAAGATGGTGAGTTTATCGCCATTATGGGTCCTTCGGGATGCGGCAAGTCAACCTTGCTGAACATCCTGGGCTTGCTGGATAGTCCTACGGAGGGCAAGTATTGGTTGAATAACGAGGAAGTGGGCCATCTGAAGGAGCGTGAGCGTACCGCCTATCGCAAGGGTCGCATCGGCTTCGTGTTCCAGAACTTCAATCTTATCGATGAACTTACCGTTGAGGAGAATGTGGATTTACAGCTGAAATACCTCGGAGTGGGAAAGGCGGAGCGCAAGGAGCGTGTGCTCGAAATTCTGAGAAAGGTGAAGCTGAGCCATCGTGCCAAGCATTATCCTCATCAGCTTTCGGGCGGTCAGCAGCAGAGGGTTGCCATCGCCCGTGCCGTGGTGGGCAAGCCTAGCATCATCCTTGCCGATGAGCCTACGGGTAACCTCGATTCCAAGAATGGTATGGAGGTGATGCAGTTGCTCAGCGAGCTGAACGAAGAGGGAACCACCATCGTGATGGTTACGCACTCCAAGCACGATGCTACCTACGCCAGTCGCATCATCAATCTGTTTGATGGACAAGTGGTGGATGCGATGAATGATCAGCTTTGATCTTTGGTTTCGAATGATTAGCTTTGAGCTGCGGTTTTCTGTCCAACAATTAGACGGTGGTGTCTAATTGTTGGACAGTTTGTTTAATGAGGGTTTTTATTTAATGGTTTGATTATCAGGAGAAATGCTGTTTTGGCACGGCTCTTGTCCTTATCATGCCAAAATGAAGAAGATTATGAAAAGAATAGGAATATTGATAGGATGGCTGGTTTGGGCGGCTGGTGCCTCGGCACAGAGCTGGAGCCTTGACGACTGCATGAAATACGCCGTGGAGCACGCCACGGAGGTGAAGCGGGAGGTGGTAAACGCCCGCCAGCGCAAGCAGGATTACCAGCATGCTGTGGCTGGATTCCTGCCTACCGTTACGGGTGGCGTGCAGGGACAGTATGCCTGGGGACGAAACATCGACCCGGAGACCAATACTTATAATAATGTAACGACATTCAACAACTATTATCAGCTTTATGCCGAACTGAATGTCTTCGACGGTTTCGCCACCATCAACGCCTTGAAGCAGGCTAAGTTGAGCCGGGATTATTCAGCCACAGCGATGCAGAAGATTCAGGACGACCGAGCCATCGACGTGATGCAGAAATATGTGGATGCTGCCTATGCTGAGGCAAGCATTCGGATAGCAAGCGAGAAACTGAACGAAAGCAAGCGGATGCTGGCTAAGATGAAGCGCCTGTATGAACTGGGCGAGAAAGGGCGACCGGATGTGGTGCAGATGGAATCGCAGGTGGCAGAAGATGAATACAATCTTACGCATCAGGAGAATGTGGCAAAACAGAGTCTGCTCGCCTTGAAATCCGCGATGAATTTTCCGGTGGATGAAGAGCTGAAAATTCTGATTAATGAGGAGCAGAATTTGAAGTTAACGTCTGATAATAAAGAGGTTCCTGAATCTGGAGTAAACTACGAAACCGTTTACCAGGGTTTCCAGAATATTTCTCCCGATTTGAAGTCGGCAGAATACGAAGTGGAGCGGGCACGGTATGATTTTAAGATTGCAAAAGGCAGATTGCTTCCATCACTCTCTCTCGGTGGTGGCATTTCTACCAACTATTATAAGAATCTCTCTCAGAAAGGGCAATACGATGGGTTTGCCTCGCAGTTTCGCAACAACCAGGGCGAATACCTCGCGTTGACCCTTTCTATACCTATTTTTAATAGCGACCGCTGGCACAGCGTGAAGAAGGCACGTAACGACTGGCAACTGGCACAGGTGAACCTGGAGGAAACCCGTCGCAAGCTTCACGACCAGATAGCCCAGGCGGTAATGGATGCAGAGGGTTACGCCAAGGAGTTGCATCAGATGCAGAAGAAGGTGACCTCCGATTCGCTCGCCTATCACATGTCGAGTCGCAAGTTTGAGGAAGGAATGCTTTCCACCTTCGATCTTCATACCGCAGCCCAAACGCTTCTGGAAAGCAGAATCAAGGAACTTCAGATGCAGATGCTGCTCATCATCAAACAGAGATTGGTTGCTTATTATCAGGGAGAAAATTTAATTAAATAAACCTGGAGAATGCAAGTGAATTCTTCACTTTTCGTTCTTCACTCTTCACTTAAATTATGGATATACAAATAGAAAAGAAAAAATATCTCGTGCCTCGCAAGTATTGGGCATGGATTGGCGGAGGAGCGGTTTTGATCGCAGTCCTCATTTGGTTGGGATTGAGCAATTTCTCTTCCACCCTGAAGGTGGACAGGAAGGGATTGAGCATCGGAACCGTAGAGAAGGCGCAGTTCAACGATTATGTTTCGGTGGATGGACAGGTGGTTCCTATCTCCGTGGTGCAGATCAGTTCCGAGGAAGGCGGTATTGTTCTGGAGAAAGTGGTGGATGAAGGTGCCCACGTGAACAAGGGCGATGTAATCGTGAAACTGAGCAATTCGAATCTCGACCTGGAGATTCTGAATGCCGAAAGCGAACTTGCCGAAAAGCAGGACATGCTTCGCAACACCCAGATTTCGATGGAGCAGGACCGTCTGAACAACAGCAACGAGGAACTGTCGCTTTCGCAGGATGTCATTACCAAGCGCCGTTCCTATCAGCATCAGGAGGCGTTGCACAAGGAAGAACTCAATTCGCGCGAGGAGTATCTGAAGGCTAAGGAAGATTACGACCTTGCCGTCAAGAAGCATGCGCTCATCAGCAAGCGATTGAAGAAGGATGCACAACTCCGCCGTTCGCAGATGGATCAGATGGGCGATAATCTGGAAGCCATGCAGAAGAATGTGCAGCTGGTTCGCCAGCGCAAGGAGAAACTGAACATCCGCAGCACCATTTCGGGCGAAATCGGCTTGCTAGATGTGGAGCTGGGACAGAGCATTTCGGCCGGACAGAAGATAGGAGTCATCAACGACCTCAGCGATTTCAAGGTGCAGGCGCAGGTGGATGAGCATTACATCGACCGGGTAAAACCGGGACTCATAGCCACCTTCGACCAGAACGGCAAGCATTATCTCCTGCAGGTTCGCAAGGTTTATCCCGAGGTAAGAGACGGCAGGTTCCGCATCGACTTCATCTTCAAAGGTGTTCGCCCTGGCAACATCCGAACCGGTCAGACTTATTATGTAGATTTGCAGCTCGGTCAGTCGAAGCAGGCAATAATTATCCCTAAAGGCACGTTTTATAGTGTAACGGGTGGTCAATGGATTTTTGTTTTAGACAAGAGTGGCAAGAAGGCTTATCGCCGAAAGATCACCATCGGTCGCCAGAATCCTCAGTATTATGAGGTGATTGAGGGCTTGGAGCCAGGTGAGCAGGTTATCGTTAGCGGCTATGAAGCCTATAAGGATAATGATGTATTAGTTTTTAATTAGTAGTGATTAGTTAGTAATGATTAACTAGTAGTGATTAGTGATAAATTGGGCTAACGCCCTAGAAACAGGATATTTGATATGAATCATATTATTAACGCATTCAAGAATCTGCCTCGAAGGGGCCAGCACAATTTTGTGAAGATCTTGTGCCTGGCGCTCGGCTTGGCAATCAGTTCGGTAATTATTGCCGAGATTTATTTCGAGCAGACTTACGATACTTATTTCCCAGGATGGGAGAGGACGTATCAGATTATGGAAGTGGGGCATAATAAAGGAGAAAAACTTTATTTTGATCAAACTTCGGGAGCTACGGCTCATGGAATAGCCCAATATGCGCCTATCGTAGAGGCTGCAACCCGAGTAAACTGGTTGAAAAGCAACGCACAATGTAAGTTGGAAAACCAACAGGTTTTCTCTGCTGATATGGTATTGGCAGATAGTTGCTTCTTCGATGTCTTTCCCCAAAGAATATTCATGGGTAATGCCAAGGAAACTTTGTCTCGTCCTAAATATTGTCTGGTTAGTTCAAGGGTTGCTGAAAGGATAGGAGGTAATGTTGTAGGTAAGCATTTTTCTGTGCCGAATTATCCTGGTATCATATTTACGATAGGTGGTGTATTCGATGCTTTTCCATGGAATTCTACTTTTACATCCTATGGAGTGGTTGTGTCCATGTCAACGATGCCGCAGGTTCGTACTTTTGATGCGAGAAATGACTGGATTGGTTCTGATATATTCAATTCTTATATTCGTATAGCAAAAGGACATGGTGTAGGCGAATTGAAACCCTATGTTGACAAGATGCGCCAGGATCATTTTCCTATGAAAGAGTTGAAACAGGCAGGAATGGAATTGAATTATGATTTTGTGGTACTTAGTGAGGTCTATACTCAAAATTCTTACATCAAGATGATGGGGTGGATTCTAGGAATCATAGCCTTTGTGCTCCTTTTTACTTCGGTAATGAATTATCTGCTGATTATTGTCGGTAATTTGATGACACGTTCTCGGGAGATGACCGTCAGAAAGTGTTATGGTGCAGCACCGAAGAATATTCATTCTATCATATTTTCAGAGGCATTGGTACATGTTGGATTAGCGGTATTGCTTGCGGCTTTATTCATCTTCCTTTGTAAAGGAACAATTAGAAACTTCCTTTCTGCGCCAATTGAAGCTTTGATGTTCTGTAGGGGAAGTTGGATATTGGTTGCCATTTGTCTTTTCGTGTTATTGGTGGGAGGATTGGTTCCTGGTTGGTTATACAGTAGAATTCCTGTTGCCGTAGCCTTTCGTGGTTATCAGGAAAATCGGAATCGCTGGAAGCTTGCTTTGCTTGGTTTTCAGTTTGTTATATCAGGCCTCCTGTTCAGTTTGCTTTATGTTGTGAGTGCTCAGTATCACTTGATGGTGAATCAGGATCCTGGCTATAGTTATGAAAATGTTGCCATATTGAAGGTTGACGCCTTGGATAGGGAACGTCGTGTTCAATGCCTGGAAGAAATCAGGCGAATGCCTGATGTAAGCATGGTCTCATCTACTTATACTATCCCTTTGGATGATTGGGGAATAGATGGTAATACGATAGGTTTGCCAGGTGACGAAACTGCTCAATTCAATGCTCAGGATATTGGGGGCGTGGATGATAATTTCTTCAAGATGTTGGAGATTCCAATCATACAAGGATCTTTCTTTACCGAACGTAATGATAGCTGCAGCCAAATCATGATAGAAGAAAAAATGGTTGGAAAATTACAGAAGGTTTTTCATTGGAAAGATGGTGTTATCGGTAAGCGTATAGAATATTCGGGTGATGGAAAGGTTTACTCTATTTGTGGTGTATTCCGGAATATACAGATAGGTAGTCTTACCGGTCAAGATTCGGACCTCAAGTCTTTGCCTGCTTTAGTTTTCTATGAAGATAAGGTTGCGCCGTATATGTTGGTTAAGTTTAAGGAAATGACGGATGATACATTAGAAAAACTCCAAAAGAAGGTGCAAACTATGTATCCGAATAATTTGGTGAATGTATATTCTTATCAGTCGGAACTGGAATTACAGTATGCTTCTCAGCTCCATTTCCGCAACGGAATCCTGGTTGCCGGTATCATCACGATGATCATCGCCCTCTTCGGATTGGTGGGCTATACGAGTGATGAGGTGAACCGCCGCCGCAAGGAGATAGCGATCAGAAAGGTGAACGGGGCGAAGGTGAAGGATATTCTTCGCATCTTCCTGAAGGACATTATGAAGATTGCCTTGCCTTGCATCATCGTGGGCGACTTGGGGGCTTGGCTGATAGCCAGACAATGGCTGATGTCGTTCAGCGAGAAGATTACGATGACGCCTTTGCTGTTTATCGGCGTTACCATCATCTTGCTCGTCATCATCGGGCTTTCCGTCGTCATCAACTGCTATAAGGTGGCGAATGGTAATCCGGTGAAGTATCTCAAGGATGAATAAAATTAAAAGTAAAAAAGTAAAAAAGTAAAAAGATAAGAAAATGCTTAAAATAGAGAATCTTTGCAAGTCATTCCGCACAGAAGATGTGGAGACGATTGCTTTAAATAATGTATCTTTCACAGTAGAAGACGGCGAGTTTGTCGCCATTATGGGACCATCCGGTTGCGGCAAATCTACCTTGCTCAACATCCTCGGTTTGCTCGACAACCCAACTTCTGGAAAATATTTCCTGGGTAATCACGAGGTGGCAAACCTGAAGGAAAAGGAGCGTACGGATGTGAGAAAGGGAGAAATCGGATTTGTGTTCCAGAGCTTCAACCTGATAGACGAATTGAATGTAGAGGAGAACATCGAACTTCCTCTTACTTACCTCAACATTCCGAAGGCAGAGCGCAAGGCAAAGGTGCAGGCGATTATGAAGCGAATGGCCATCAGCCATCGTGCCAAGCACTTCCCTCACCAGCTTTCGGGTGGTCAGCAACAGCGAGTAGCTATCGCCCGTGCTGTGGTCTTTGGTCCAAAGCTCATCCTGGCCGATGAGCCTACGGGTAACCTCGATTCCAAGAATGGAGCCGAGGTGATGCATCTGCTTACCGAGCTGAACCACGAGGGCACCACCATCGTCATGGTAACGCATAATGAGCATGATGCCAAGATAGCCCATCGCACCATCCGCCTGTTTGATGGACAGATAGTGGATGAGTAAAAAATGTTTTAACCTTATTTTGCCGAAATCCGTAAAATGTTTTGGTGCGAATATGCCGAAATCCGTAAAATGTTTGCCCATATTAGAAGAGAAAAGTCATAAATCGCTTGGTATTAGCCTCTTTCTGCTTCAGCTCTTCTTCCATTCTCTGTATTGCCATCTTGAAGAAGAAGCGGATGAGGTGCTCATCGGTTGCTTCCGTACGAATCATGCGGAGGGCAGAAATGTATTCCTGGCGGGCTTCGGATGGGATGATGAGGAGAGGATGATTCAATCTTAAGAGAATGTAGTTGCTGATGAGTCGTCCTGTTCTTCCATTCCCATCACGGAACGGATGAAGATATTCGTAGAAGCCATGGAAGCGGGCGGCAAGAATCATGGGATGAACGGCAGCCGAAACGATGGCTTTTTCGGTAGATTCCAGCAGCTTGGGAACTCTGGCGATGAGTTCTTCATGATCGCCAAATACCGTATCGCCTGCAGCCATGTCTGTGGTGGTGTATTCGCCCGGAATGGCTTCTGGGGAACGGTAGGAAAGCGTGTGGCTGGTAACCCGTCTGTTGATTTCTTTCAGAAGATTCTCGTCGAGTGGATGTTGCGTGTTTTGCATCATGTACTCAAAGGCTTCGAAGTGGTCAAGCATTTCGAAAGCCTCGAAAAGAGTCTTTCCGGCAGGAATCATCCCTAATCCTTTCTCCTTCAGTTCCCGGGTATCATCTACGGAGAATGAATTGCCTTCAATGGCGCACGAAAAAGTAGAGAAGAGTACTTCATTATATTTGATGTACTCTTCTCTATCCATTTTATTGATGATAAGGGTTTGATATTTGCGTCTCAAATCCTCGTATTTCTTGATTTCCTTTTCGAATGCCATAATCTTCTGTAAGTAATTATTTGACTAACTTTAATATGTTTTTTACTTGATCCATAACTTTTATATTAAACTAATGCCGTCTCGATTTACATTCTCGTAAAAAGGGGTGAAGTTATACGATTCCCATTCTTTCTTTGTGTAAAGAATTGAATTGATTTCTGTGCCGAGGTCGCAACCTAACAAGACAAACGGGTAACTTACTCTGTCGTAGTCCGTTTGTTCCAGCTTGTCTTTGTCTAAAAGGATAAGAATGTCCCAGTCTGAATCGTTGCGAGCATCACCTCTCGCTCTTGATCCATACAATATAGCCTTGCTTCCTGAAGGAATAGCAGATTTAGCTATTTCTTTTATCTTTAATATGGTCTTATCGTCTGTTGACATAAGCTTAATCTTTTATAAAGGCAAAGATATGGTAAAAAAGCGAAAGTGCCAAACTTTCCTCCCCCAAATTATACTTTTTTATGGGATGATGATGCGGAAGGTGGTGATTCCCTGTGCCTTGTCCTGATGGAGCGAAAGGTTGCCGCCGCTTACTCGCATGATTTGGCGGGAAAGGGAGAGCCCGATTCCGCTTCCTTCAGGCTTCGTGGTGAAGAACGGGATGAAAATGTGGGAGGCTACATCTTCGGGGATGAGACCGGCGTTGTTGCTCACGTCGATGATGATGGATTCCTGGGCGTTGGCGTAGGCTTTGAGACGGATAAATGCCTTCTTGCTTGCCGCGGATTGCAAATCTGCGGAGCGGCATTCCTGCTTGTTCCTACCCTGCTCATTTCCATCTTGCTTGTTTCTTTCTGCAGATAACTTCCCCTTTTCCTTGAAAGCTTCTACGGCATTCTTCAGAAGATTCGTTACCACGTGAGAGAGGAGGCTCTCGTCGGCGTAAACCAGCAAATCCTTGGGAGAAACCGAAATCTCTACTTCGTGGTTGCAGAGCAACGCCATTCTTTCCAGGAATGGTTCCACATAGAAAAGAGCAGGCTGAGGCTGGGGAACATGGGTAAAACGGCGATAGTTGTTGACGAAAGCCAACAGCTCTGTTCCCGTTTTATGGATGGTTTCCAAGCCTTGCTTCAAGTATTTATCCTCTGTAACCCGGGTAAGCAGAGTCTCGCTCAACGAAGTAACCGGCGTGATGGTATTCATGATTTCATGGGTCAGCACACGAATCAGTTTGATCCAAGAATCCACCTCCTGATTGCTCAGCTCGTGGCTCACGTCGCTCAGGGCGATGATGCGCACGTGCTTGTCTTTCAGCATGGCTTGCGTCTCATGCTTTGCCAGGTGTTCATCCTTCAGTTTCCCTTTTACCTGGTTCATGTGGGTAAGCACATCCGTATCGAGCAACCGGAGGGCTGCCTGATTATGCTGCAGGATGTTGTCGTGACTATCCACCACCAGGATGCCCGTATCCACCGCATTCAGAATCTGCTCGTAATATTTCTCCCGATCCATCTGCTCCTCTCTCGTATGTTGCAGGAAGAGCTTGATGCGGTTGAGGGACTGGTGTAGAATATTATCTTCCTTAAACCCCTTCTCCGTAGGAAAATTGAAGGAGAAATCCCCATTATCTATCGCATCAAAAAGGAAGGTTACCTTCTTGATGTTCCGGCGATAGTGGCGGTAGAGCCAGATGTTGACTGCTACTAGAACTACCAAAATCACCAATAAAACGATGATTGCTAACTGACTATTCATCTGATAACTAAAAATCCGTGTAATCCGTGCCTAAATTCATAACCCGTATCGCTTAATCTTATTATAAAGCGTCTGGCGGGAAATGCCCAGCCTTGCGGCTACCACCGACAGGTTTCCCTCACATTCCCTGATGGTTTTCTCTATCATTCGGCTCTCCATCTCGTCGAGCGTCTGAACCTCTTCCAGAGGCTTCTCTCTTTTCTGCTGGTTTCCGCCGTCAATATCTTCGGCAGAAATCATTCCGCCATCAGATAGAATCACGGCTTTTTCGATGGCGTGCTGAAGTTCACGGATGTTTCCGTACCATGGCAAACTGGTAAGTTTTTTCTCAGCTTCTTCCGAAAGACGGAGATTCAACTTATTATATAAATCGCCATATTGCCGGAGGAATCTTTCTGCCAATGGAACGATGTCTGATTTTCTCTGTCTCAGGGCAGGCAATTCCAGATGGATGGTATTGATGCGATAGAGCAGATCCTCTCTGAATTCGCCATCGTTTACCATCTGCTGCAGATTGCGGTTGGTGGCGCAAACCAGTCGTACGTTAATAGGAATCTGCGTACTTCCGCCCACTCTTACGATGCTTCTGCGTTGCAGGGCGGTAAGGAGTTTTGCCTGAAGACTGTAGGATAAGTTTCCTATCTCATCCAGGAAGATGGTACTGCCGTCGGCAAGCTCAAACTTGCCCGGTTTATCCACCTTGGCATCGGTAAAAGCACCCTTCACATGACCGAAGAGTTCGCTCTCGAAAAGGGTTTCCGTAATGGCTCCCATATCCACAGGCAGCATTTTCTTTCTACATCTTGTGGATAAACGATGTATCTCGTTGGCTAACACCTCTTTACCTGTTCCGTTTTCGCCCGTAATGAGAATGTTTGCATCGGTTGCGGCAACTTTTTCCACAATACTTCTCAAATTGTTCATAACTTCGCTATCTCCCCAATACATAGCGCTTTGCGCATCTTTTCCACCAGGTTTTCCACCATTCCTGTTGATAACGTTATCCACAGCCTTGTTCTTATCCCTAGCCTCTACCAGCGTACGTATCATCTTCTCGTTTTCAAAAGGCTTCACGATGAAGTCGGCGGCACCTTCCTTGATGCCTGTTACGGCAAGTTGGATGTCGGCATAGGCGGTAAAGAGCACCACTTCGGTTTTCGGGCTGAGGCTCTTGATTTCCCTGAGCCAGTACAATCCCTCGTTTCCCGAATTGATTCCGCTGGAGAAGTTCATGTCGAGCAGCACCACGTCGGGATGCTCCTCTCTCAGTTTGGCTGGGATGGAGTTAGGGTTGGCGATGGTGATGATGCCATCGAATATGGGTTCCAGCAGCATCCTTACCGTAGTAAGAATGTTGCGGTTGTCATCAACAATCAATATCGTTCCTTGTTTCTTAATCATGGTGCAAAGTTACGAAATATCATAGAAAGTCGGTCCTGATTGTCTAATAATTAGACGAAAAAATGCCGATAATGGCACCAAAAGTTGCTTTTCCGGCAGCTTTTGGCACCTTATCGGCACTTGTTTATTCAAAATTCTGATTCCTGATGAGGATTTGCTTATCCTAAAAGGGGAATTACTTATTCCAAAAGGGGAATTACAGCTCTATCGGAACCACTATCTTTATGCTGAAGTTGCGGCCCATATTGTAAACGCCTCTTCTGCCTGTAACCTGGTTTACGTCAAGATACTTCAGACGGCTCAGGTGGTTCTGGTAAGCACGGTTGGTAAGGTTCTCGCCCGAAAGATAGAGCGAGAGAAGGCGCTTGCCATGAAGCTTCACATCGGTACCGGCATACATATTTAATAAGGTGTACGATGGCGTAGCGGTCTCCGTATCGCTGGCTGCGAAATAATGGTTCTGGCGGAGATTGCAATCCATCTGTAGCTTTAAGAAGAGATGGTCGAAAGTCTTGCCGTCGCAGACAAACTCATACCTTACATCCGAAACCCAGCGAGGGGCTGGGGTGAATGGCAGATACTTTGATTCGGATGGCTGATGCAACTGAACCGAGTTGACATACGAGAAGGTGTTGCCGAAATGCAGATGCTCCACAGGGTGGATGTCGATGCTTGCCTCACCACCCAGAATACGGGCGTCGCCCGAAGTAAACTGATAGGATGGCGTGTCGTCGATAAGGACAGGCTGATTGCTCTCATCTGCCAACTTCTCGCTATAGATGTAATGGTTGATGCGATTGGCAAACAGAGAAAGGGAAGCCGAGATGATAGGCGAAGAATAATCCAAACCAAGGTCGAATTGCCAGCTGTTCTCTGGCTTCAGACGGGTGTTTCCCAACTCATATCGCTGGGTTCCCTCGTGCACACCATTCGATGATAATTCGCTGATATTTGGAGCACGGAATCCTCTTGCCAGGTTCAGCTTCAGATTGAAATCAGGCAGGATTTCATAAGCCAATCCGATGCTTCCGGTTACTCCTTCAAAGCTGCGCTTAAAGGCTTGAAAACGGAATGAATCATTCGATTCAGAACGATGTGATTCTGCATCATCCTCTTCTCTCAAAGCCTCGCTGTGCAGATGGCGATGATCGTATCTGATGCCGCCGCTCAGGTTCAGTTTGCCTATCTCCTTGCTCACCGTGGCAAATACACCATAATCGAAGAGATGATAGGCTGGAATCAGAAATTCAGAACCTTTATTAATCGACTGCTGCCACATGCCGTTGATGCCCGTAGAGAACTTCCATCCATTCATTTCCGGCGAGAGATAATGCAGGTCGTAATTCATGGTATGGAGCATGAAATCGAGTCCGCATTCCTTCGGATTCTCTTCCTCCTCAAACTCCTGACGGCGGTTCTGCTGATAACCCAGGAGGAACTTCAGATTGCCGTCGCCCAGGAACCAGGAATTATCAAGTACAGCCTTGTAATGATGAATCTGCTGATAAGGCATCGGCTTGCCGTAACTCTTGGCATCGTAGCCTTCCGGAATTTCCAGTTCGCCCGTTTTCTCATCTCTTTCTCCCTCTACGATGCCCGGAGTGAGATGATAATAATCGAGTGTGAGATGCGAATGTCCTTGGCGGTAGTTCCAGCCGAGAAGCTGCGAGAATGCCTGCTCTCTGAGTGATGAACCGAATACGTAACCATCGTATTTATTCTTGTAGGCATGCGCCATCTTTCCGCTGTAGCGGGTGTTCCATACAAATCCGCCCTGGTTGCCGGCAAAGTTGAGCGAATAATCAAAAAGTCCGTTGTTGGTTTGATAACCGGTAGAGAAATTTGCTCTCATGTCGCCTTTGGCAAGCGTTGGAGCAGAATGGAAGATGAGGACGCCTGCCATCGCATCCGAGCCATACATGAGGCTTGCCGGACCTTTCAGAATCTCTACGGCATGCACCGAAGCCGGGTCAATTTCTATTCCGTGTTCATCGCCCCATTGCTGCCCTTCCTGTCTGATTCCATCGTTCACCACGACCACGCGGTTATAGCCCAGGCCACGGATCACGGGCTTTGAAATTCCGCTTCCCGTGGTAATCTGCGAAACGCCTGGCTGGTGGGCGATGGCGTCGATGATGTTGGTAGAAGGTTGCATTTCGAGCTGGCGGGCAGAAACGAAGGAGATGGGTGCAGGCGATTGCTTGAGTTTCTGACTGCCCGTCAAGCCTGTTACCACCACTTCGTTCAGTTTCACGCTCGATTCCGTCAGCGGCTGGTGTCTGGTAGAATCGTTTGCCTCTTCTTCATGAATGTTTGCGTCCTTCTTATCATGATTTGCTCTGTTTATAGCCATAGCAGGGGCTGTTGCCGATGAGCACAGACTCATCAGCAATATTGCTTTCAATATTGTTCTCATTATTTATTTTTATTACCTTATTTTTTTCTTTTTCCTATCGATTAGAGATAAATCATCTGGGATTCATCGCGCAGAGCCTATTCTGCCTGCAACGAATCATATAGAGACTATTCAGCTGGGATAAATCGTATAGAAACAATCCTGCTGGGATTCATCGGTTAGAGATAAATCTTCCGGGATTCATCGGTTAGATACAATCAATCCTTTAGAAGAAAAACAATTAGTGAAAAAGATAATAAGGTGGAGCACGGGTAGATTTTACCCCCTTCGCCCTACACAAACAAGGAGAGCTGTAGGCACGGCGAGAGGAGAAATGAAGCACGGCGAGGGCAACCCAAACCACGAGGGATGGAGCCAGATAAGGAGTGCTTTGCAATTGGCAGAGCACACAGTCGTGCATGGTATTCTGCAGAACTATCAGATGCCCGTCGTGATGAATATGATGGGCGCAATCTACACAATAGAAACCAGCCTGACTTCCCTGCGCTTCCCCATGATGGTGAAACGTAACGACCAGCAGCATCGGTATATAAACCAATAACAACAGCCAGGAAATTCTGATTCTCTTATGCGTTATCCTCTGCATTTATCTACAGTATTCTGTTTTTATTTGCAAATTTAATCATTTCTGTCGGGATTATTCTTAGGATTCCGATATTTTAACAAAGATTATTTGTTTTCCAGCAGAAAAGCCATGTAGAGGGGAAGTATGAGTGTTTGTGCTCATCACTCTTCTATTCTTTGAGATATTTCTCGATTTTTCGTTTAAACATCTGTTTTCTAATGATTTAGATGTATTACTCTTGATGCTGTGCACGTTTTTCAAGGGACTTTTTGCTCTATTCTGCCACTTTTTCAAGGGACTTTTGGTTGCAAAGATACAAACTTTCCTTCTAAAAAGGAAAGAAATCGGCAATTATTTCCTTTTTTAAAAGGAAAGTTTTTCCTTTCTCTCCTATTATTTTTGTACTTTTGCAACATTATTTTAAAAATAGGCGTACCCGATTCCAGGGGGATGTTGTATTATGAACAAAGTAGAATCATA
>SAMEA3663069__coassemble_507_pt1 | contig 35133 bp, 26 predicted proteins | sample SAMEA3663069__metabat2_high_PE_005 | metagenome-assembled genome bin SAMEA3663069 (sample SAMEA3663069) | pig gut metagenome | biome: pig gut; feature: pig-associated habitat; material: faeces | place: France | collected 2012
CCAGAAAAGCATGGTCTTTAACCAAAGTCTGTCTTGAACAGGTTGGCATAAGCATAGTTGTCTGAATAAATGTTCAATACGTACCTACGTGACGTCTTAATCCATTTTGCAGGAACAGAGGTGAACTTGAACACAAAGGTCTTGATTCTGCTGGTGGCACGCAATCCAAATTCACGGGTTTTCAATCTCTGCATAATAGCTTTGTAGAAGTTACGTTCATGTCATCGAAGATGCGTTCCTTGCCCCCACAAAGATATACGCACATCAGAAGATAAGTGAAAATTCTGACATGGCAAAATCCTGAGCAACTTTTTGTTGCTCAGGTGCTTATAAAAAAACATTTAAATTATAGTGTTGCGGACATAAGGAATGTATCAAAGTTTTAAAATGATATTTTGTGGGATGAATTGCAAAAACTTGGCAAAAAGTTTGGAAGATACCAGATAATTTCTTATATTTGCACAGTTTAAAGATAGGTGTTATGAGAACAGTTCAAGATTATATAGCAATAATAAGGCAAAATAGTTCCAAGATTACTAGAGATTTTGGAATCAAGACCTTGCGCATTTTTGGTTCCGTATCACGAAATGAGCAAACAGAGCAAAGCGATTTGGATATTTGTGTAGAAACAGAAACTCCTAATCCATTTTTATTGGCCGACTTGAAAGAGTTTTTAGAGGGCTTGTTCAAGTGCTCTGTTGATGTAGTGCGTATTCACAAAAACATGAATCCTTTCTTTAAATCAAGAATTGAACGGGATGGAATCTATGCAATTCGATAAATATGTAGCATAGGATATACTTAATAGAGTGCATATTTCTATTGAGCATATAGAAGAGCGTTCACAACCTTATCATTGTGGCGATGATTTTCTGATGTCTTCTACTGGTGTAGCAATTCTTGATTCCATATGTATGCAATTTATTGCTATAGGAGAAAGTTTAAAGGGACTTGATAAGGTTACTAGAGGAGAACTCCTTACAACTCATCCTGAAATTGATTGGAAAAATGTGAAAGGGTTACGTGATATCATAGCTCATCATTATTTTGAGATTGATGCCGATCAGATTTGGTGGATTATAGAAAATGATTTGCAACCTTTGAAAAAGGCAATTCAGGAAATGATAGAATCTTTAAAACGGATACTTGATGAGTAATGTCAGGTAGCCGTTTTGTCATTTCGTACTTCCAGCCCCCCATTTCATACATTTATCCCCTTTTTAAGGGACTATTTGAGTGTAAAGGTAAAAGATTAATTAATGTGTCCAATTTTATTGGACACTAATTTTTCTTTATAGAAAACTGATTATTTTTCATTCTAAAGCAGAAAAAACTGCCTTAATACTTGCAAGTTTAGAAAATAAACCGTATCTTTGCCCTCAGAACGCAATTATGTGCTTACAAGTGCGAACAAAATTTAAAATATTAACAAATATGGCGGAATTCATCAATCCACGTGCCGACTGGGCTTTCAAGCGCATTTTCGGCAGTGAGGATACCAAGGAATGCCTGATTACTTTCCTGAACGGACTGTTTGAAGGCGAGTTTGTAATCAGAGACGTAAAGTTTGTGAATACCGAACAGATACGTCACAATGATGATGAGCGAGGCGTGGTCTTCGATGTGAAATGTATAACGGAAGATGGGCGGCATATCATCGTAGAAATGCAGAAGAAGGAGCAGAAATACTTTGTGGACCGTGCTATTTTTTATACTTCCAAGGCGATCGTAGGGCAGGGAGTACGCAGTAGTCCATGGGATTTCCATCTGGCGCCGGTCTATACCGTATGCTTCATGGATTTCAAGGTTAAGACGGGTATTCCCCACCAGTTCAGAACCGATATCGGTTTAGGGTTGCTCGAAGAGGTAAAAGAGAAAACGACAGAGGGAAAGACCTACGAACTGTCTGGACTGAAGTTTGGTTTTGAGAAAATGCGCCTCACATTTCTCCAGTTGCCGCTCTTTGAGAAGCGGCAGGCTTCGGAGTGTGAGGACGACTTATTTGATTGTTGGATATATATAATTAAGAATATGGAAAAGTTGAAGGAAATGCCTTTTGTGGACAAATATCCAGTCTTCCGTATGCTGGCTGAGATAGGTGACCTCAGAAAGCTCACTCCTGAGGAGCGAGAGCTATATGACGAGGACATCAAGGTGATGCGTGACCTGTATGCCACCCAGAAATGGGAGGAGGAGCAGAAGCGCATGGAAATAGAAAAGGGAAGAGCTGAAGGAAGAGAGCAAGGTAGAGCTGAAGGAAGAGAGCAAGGTAGAGCTGAAGGAAAACTCGAAATTGCCAAGAATCTTCTTGCCATGGGTATACCTATGGATAAGGTTGTTCAGGCTTCGGGGCTGACAGAGGAGCAGATATCTGCCTTGATGAATTAGAAATTTAATGAATTAGAAATTTAATGAATTTGAAATTTAATGAATTTGAAATAATTTATAGACTGAAATAAAAATAATTAATAGACTGAAATAAAGTTGAAGAGGACGCATCATAGTGATGTAATATTATATCTTCTGGTGTGTCCTTTTCTGATAAAATTATTTGTTTTTTAGATGTTTTATAGTGCTAATGATTTATTGCAAGACTCCACTTTTAAAGTGGAGACATAGATAAAATCATATAGAATAAAGATGAAGGAATTAGTGGGTATTATATTATTGACAGTTTTGGTAGTATTTGGTTCATGCAACTCCAATACTAATGTGTCTCTTGTGGGAACATCTCCGCAACTATTTGATGTATGCCAAGTAAGCACAGGTAATCCTGAATATAGAAATAAAGAGTTGTTTATAAACGAATTGGAAAGAAAATGTAAATATCCTATTGAGTTTCAAAAAAATAATTTGGAGGCATACGTTGCTATTGAATACAAGACAGACCAACGAGGATATATTGTAAAAAAAAGAGTGGTTATTTGCGACAATAAAAAATTCAAAAAGATAACATTGGAAATATTCAATCAAGTTAAAACTCTCAAAATAGCCACAACAGAGAAAATAGATACAATCTACTTCCAATACAAGATACAAGGTTCACCAACTTTAATCCATTCAAAAGTAGATGTCAAGATTATCGGCTATGGCAGCAGTAATAAATCAATTTTAATGAAGTAACTCGATTTATCATAATTCACTACTGTCCAATAAAAAAGGCAATTCAAAATTGCATTTACGAGCCTGTTTTTGGCTTATTTTTGCTGTTTAACTTTCAAATTGATAGTGCTCTGACTTTTCAAGTGGGCTCAGTCAATCTTTTAAAATTAAGATAATTAGAAACCCTATAAATATACCATTATGAACAACATTCCGACCGTATTTTGGCTCATCCCGATAGCCAGTATCGTAGCATTGGGCATGGCCTGGTTCTTCTTCCGCAGCATGATGAAAGAGGATGAGGGAACCGAGAGAATGAAAGAGATTGCGATGCATGTGAGAAAAGGTGCTATGGCATACCTCAAGCAGCAGTACAAGGTGGTAACCATCGTCTTTGCGGTGCTCGCCATCATCTTCGCTTTCATGGCCTATGTGCTCAAGGTGCAGAACCCATGGGTGCCTTTCGCATTCCTTACAGGCGGTCTCTTCTCCGGACTGGCTGGCTTCTTCGGTATGAAAACGGCTACCTATGCCTCTGCACGTACTGCCAATGGAGCGCGTACGGGACTGGACAAGGGACTGAGGATAGCCTTCCGCAGCGGTGCCGTCATGGGACTCGTCGTGGTGGGTCTCGGACTGCTCGATATCGCCATCTGGTTTGTTGTTCTTAATGCCGTATATCAGGGCGAATCCACTGCCCTCGTCACCATCACCACCACCATGCTTACCTTTGGTATGGGTGCTTCCACGCAGGCGCTCTTTGCCCGTGTGGGCGGCGGTATCTATACCAAGGCTGCCGATGTGGGTGCCGACCTTGTGGGCAAGGTGGAGGCGAATATTCCGGAGGACGATCCGCGCAACCCTGCTACCATCGCCGACAATGTGGGCGATAATGTGGGCGATGTGGCTGGTATGGGAGCCGACCTCTACGAGAGTTATTGTGGCTCTATTCTCTCTACGGCTGCCTTGGGTGCTACGGCATTTGCCATGAACGGCGATATGCAGTTGCGTGCCGTCATCGCTCCTATGATCATCGCTGCCATCGGTATCTTCCTTTCCCTCATCGGTATCTGTCTGGTACGTACGAAGGAGGGTGCTTCTATGAAGGATTTACTCCATTCGCTTGGATTAGGAACCAATGTGAGTGCCCTGCTCATTGCCGTGGCCACCTTTGTGATTCTCTATCTCTTGGGCATCGAAAACTGGCTCGGACTTTCCTTCTCCGTCATCAGTGGACTGGTAGCTGGCGTCATCATCGGTCAGGCTACTGAGTATTATACCTCTCAGAGTTACAAGCCTACGCAGAAGATAGCCGCGGCTTCGCAGACGGGTCCTGCCACCGTGATCATCAAGGGTATCGGTACGGGAATGATTTCCACGATGATACCTGTGGTCACCATTTCTGTGGCCATCATGCTGAGTTATCTCTGCGCCAACGGATTTGATATGTCGCTCTCAGCCAAGTCTATCAGCACCGGTCTCTATGGTATCGGTATAGCAGCTGTGGGCATGCTATCTACGTTGGGCATCACCCTTGCCACCGATGCTTACGGTCCTATCGCCGACAATGCGGGCGGTAATGCCGAGATGAGCGGGTTAGGCAAGGAGGTGAGAGAGCGTACGGATGCACTGGATGCCTTGGGCAACACCACTGCTGCTACCGGAAAGGGATTTGCCATCGGGTCTGCTGCTCTCACGGCCTTGGCACTGTTGGCTTCTTATATAGAGGAAATCAAGATAGCCATGATCAGGGCGGTGGAGAATGGAAAGCAGTATGTGGATGCGGCTGGAAATATCTTCGACCCTGCGAATGCCTCTACCATCGACTTTATCAATTTCTTCCAGGTAAACCTCATCAATCCGAAGGTGCTCGTGGGAGCCTTCCTGGGTGCGATGGCTGCCTTCCTGTTCTGTGGACTCACGATGGGTGCCGTGGGCAGGGCTGCGGAATCGATGGTGCAGGAGGTGCGCCGCCAGTTCCGTGAAATCAAGGGAATCCTGGAGGGCAAGGCTACTCCCGACTATGGCAGGTGTGTGGAAATCAGTACGCGCAGTGCCCAGCGGGAGATGATTATTCCTTCGCTGCTGGCCATCGTGATACCCATCGTGGTGGGGCTGGTATTAGGTGTAGCGGGCGTATTAGGTCTGCTCACTGGCGGATTGGCAGCCGGATTTACGCTGGCTGTGTTCATGTCTAATTCGGGTGGTGCCTGGGATAATGCGAAGAAGATGATCGAGGAGGGCAGTTTCGGCGGCAAGGGTAGCGAGCATCACAAGGCTACCATCGTGGGCGATACTGTGGGCGATCCGTTCAAGGATACTTCCGGTCCTTCGCTGAATATCCTCATCAAGCTCATGTCGATGGTGAGCATCGTAATGGCGGGACTTACTATCGCTTTCCTGTAGGATGAAAAAGCTTGAATGAAATCTTATTCGTAGGATGAAAGCTTGAATGAAAGATTTCCTAATATTGATATCCCCCTGCAGTTTCCGATTTGCCTCGATACTGTGAAGGGGGATTTATTGGATTGAATCTTTTCAAAAAAATCCTTGATATGTTTGTTGATTTCAAAAATAATTATTACCTTTGCCACAGAAAATTAGCCTAAGATATTGTGTGCGGTATAAATAACCGCTTTCAGATATACAACAACTGTTTTCTATAAAATAACTACGTTAACGAACCGACAATTAGACATCAGGTTTATCTTCACTTCGGTGCAGGAAGTATTGGCTCACACCAATAGTATGGTGGAGGAGCTGTTGCGCAGAATTGTGAAGAAGTACGCAGCGCTCAAGAGGCGTTGCGAGCAGAAGAAATGTCTGTTGGCTTTGAGTGTGGCTTGGGCCTTGGCGGGCGAGGCTGCAGACGGTAATGAGGCTGTGTTTGAGCATATTGACGAGTCGATTCATGCCCGTCAGAGTATGGATGGACAGTATCTGCTGCCTTCCGCTTCGCTGATGGGTTGCTATCCTATTATGGTGCAGGGTGATCCTTTCGTGTTTGATTCCGAGGGTACTACGATGGAGATGATCATGTGGGATTTCTATGCGGTGCTGATAGAGCATGCGTGGGCGCCAGGTACCATCGGGCAGTTCTTCTATGATGTGGCTGATGAGCATCAGTGGAAGGCTTACGAAGTGGAGTCTCAAATGCTGCGCGAAAAATCTGCCTCTTCCTCTTCTCCTTCGGTTGATTCCCGGTTCTCTGAGGGGCTTCCAGATGCTTCTCTATCTTCTGCCTCTCCAGCCTTTAGTTCAGAGTTTCCAGCCTTTGATTCTGCTTCTCCGGTCTTCAGTTCAGAGTCTTCAACCTTTAGTTCAGAGTCTCCAGCCTTTAGTTCAGAGTCTCCAGCCTTTTGTTCAGAGTCTCCAACCTTTAGTTCAGAGTCTCCAGCCTTTAGTTCAGAGTCTCCAGCCCTTGGTTCTGATTCTCCAACCTTTGGTTCAGAGTCTCCAGCCCTTGGTTCTGATTCTCCAACCTTTGGTTCAGAGTATTCTGCCTTCAGCTCTGAACCTCCTATGGTTCCAAATATTTCAGAAAGAATAACTTTGGAATCCTGGAGCGAAACTCAGGAATATCTGATGGAGATGAGAATGCAACTTGTAAAAAGTATTCAAAATATCAATCAGGTTATAGAAAATATGAATCATTATATCAAAAATAATACAATTATGACGAATGACAACGCACAAGTAAACAATCAGGTTTCAAGCGATGCCCTGGGCGGCATCCACATTCATTTCGGTGGTTCCTTTACCAATTATGGTACCTTGACTGGCAATGTAGTGAATCACAATTATCCTTCTGGTCAGCAGAATCCGTCTCAGAACAAGCAGCAATCTCAGAATGTTCCTCAGTCTCAGAATGTTCCTCAGTCTCAGAATACTTCTCTGTCTCATAATGAGCCGCAGAATCCGTCTCAGAACAATCAGAAAACGGATTATGCCGGTTCTTCTGTATCTGCTCCATCTTCAGCTTCTGGTGCATCCTCGGCCCCAGTTCCATCTTCAGCTTCTGGTGCATCCTCGATTCCAGTTCCATCTTCGGTTTCTGGTGCATCCTCGACTCCAGCTCCATCTTCAGCTTCTGATGCATCCTCTATCAATTCTGTGCTTATGAGTGCGAAAGGCAGGCGCATACTGGATGCGTTGCGGGATATCCACATTCTCGACGAGCATTATGCGCCCGTAAATCTTTCTTGGGCGGAGATGGGGTATCTGGCTTATCAGATAGCATTCACATTAGCGATAGACAATCTCTGGCAGGTGATGGGAGGCTTCTGGGGAAAGAATTCCAATTCGCTCAGAAGCGGATACAATCGGGCCAGACAGATGCCCAGCATTTCTGCCTTTGACGACCGGATCAAGGAGATTTTCAGATAAGCTATCCTGATTATTGCTTTATCGAGCCTGATTTTCGATTTCAGCCTGATTATTGCTTTATCCAGTTTGTTTTTCGATTTTTCAGCCTGATTTTCATAGTTCAGACAACTTTTTTTTAGTACTATGTAGTACGACCGTACCAAGTACGTACTAAATAGCTTTGATTTTTTCGCAGTACCTTTGCCCACGGATTTCAGAACAAGCCGAGTTCTGAGGTTCGTGGGCTTTTCGTGTTATGCCTTGTTGGCAGATTTTCGGAGAGTATCCACCCGCTCTTTTACAAGGTTGATACAAAGAAAAAGATTTTGATAAATGATGACATAATTATTACTCAATTTCTGAACTTGTGAAACTTGAATTGATTATGTTTTCATATTTGTAATAACATGAATTATTAATACATTAAATTTCAATAAAGCTTATGACAAAATATCATTTTATTGCTCGCGGCAGTCTGGCCGTGGAGCTCAACAATGCCATTCATGTGATGGTATTCGATAATCCTGAGTTTGGTCAGGTACGTACGATACTTAACGAAAAGGGGGAACCGCTTTTCTGTAGTAAGGATGTTTGCGATGCGCTTGGGTATTGCAGATCCAATCAGGCTGTATATCAGCACGTTAACGAACATGATGCAGTGAAACACTGTATCGCCTCCAAGATTCGGGTGAGCTATAGCCACCGCAGAGAAGTGATTCAGAACCGACTGATGATCTTCGTGAATGAGAATGGACTCTACTCCCTCATCTTCGGTTCCAAAAAGAAGAGTGCCCAGCGATTCAAACTCTGGGTTACCTCCGTGGTGCTGCCCCAGATACGCAAGACGGGCGGTTATATCCCGGTGAACCAGGGCGACACGGAGGAGGAGCTGCGCCAAAAGGCGGAAAGCGTCTTCAGGAAAACCGAAAATATCCTGAGGAGCACCATCGAGGAGAAGACGAAACTCATCGCCGAACAGGATGAGCGCATCAGGCAGCTCAACGAGAAGGTGGGGCAGCAGGTGGTGAAAATCCAGAAGAGTGCCGAGGAGATTCTCTCGCTCGAAGGGGATATCGACCGACTGATGCCGAAGGCTTTCTATGCCGACAATGTGCTCGACTCCATCTCCTGTTTCACCACCACTCAGATAGCCAAGGAACTCGGGATGACTGCCCAGGAACTGAACCGTGCGCTCTGTTCCCTCCATGTGCAGTACTACCAGAGCGGTCAGTATCTGCTCTATGCCCACTATGCCCATCAGGGTCTTGCCAAGAGCCGTACGAGATATGGCACGGAGGAGGTTTATGGGGGCTGCGGCCAGTATGCTGCTGATGCGGGATCTCGCGTGAAAACCCAGATGTATCTCGTCTGGACAGAGAAGGGTCGCCGCTTTATCCACGACCTGGACCGAAGTCGCCTCCGCCTCTTGGGTTCCTATTCCGATAAGGGTTAAATCTTGTTAGTTTCATTCATTGGATAGTATCATTCATAGGATGACATGAATTTTTTATTCATCCGTGAAATCCGATGAAGAAAATCTATGAAGAAACGAGACTTATACCCCTCACTGTCGTTAAAACTTGCAAAAAAGGTGGTGGGTTCTATATGACCCCCCACTTGTGTTAAAACTTATAAAAAGGGTGGGGGTATATAGACCCCCCAAGTATTACTAAAACTTCTAAATAAATGATGAAAAAAGAAAATGAAAATCAGCGATTCCGTATCGCTTTCAATGGATTCCGGGGCGGCAATAAGGGGAGCATCACTTCCCAGCCTCTCTCGGAGTACGACAAAACCATCCGTTACCCCTGGGTACACGATGCGATATTGCAGATACGAGGCGAAAAGCCCATCCGCAGTATCAACAACCATGATGCTACAGCACTTGCCAAGGCGCAGCAGCGCATCAAAAGCCAGTTGCCCTTCCGCAGTGCCCATTATTACCAGTTCAAGGATAATAAGCGCCGCCAGGCAAACATCATCCCCGAAAGCTTCCTCTTTCAGACCACCATTGATGTGGACGAAAAGGAACTCGTAGAAAAGGCTTTGGAGCGGGCAAAGCTGCTGGATTCCCTCGATTTTATCCCTGATGATACAGGAGAACAAGGAGCATCAACTGCTGCCGGAGGGTCTGATGATGAGGATGGAAACAGAGCAGCTTCTGGAGGTTCTGATGCAGAGAATGTAAACAGAGCAGCTTCTGGAGGTTCTAATGATGAGAATGGAAACAGAGCTGCTGCTGGGGGTTCTGATGCAGAGACTGTAAACAGAGCGGCTGCAGTGGGAAATCATGACGGGGATGAGGCTGTGACGGCAGACCAAAATCCCGAGAATGGACAGAGAAATCCCGAGAATGGACAGAAAAATCCCTGGAAGGGAATGCTCCTGCATTTGGAGTATTCCGCCCGCAAAAAGCTCCATATCGACATTCGTATGCCGATAGGCATGACCATCGAAGAAACGCAGCGAGCCTATTGTCAGGCATTGGGCGTACCGTGTGACGAGAGCTGCTTTTCACCCGAACGCATCATCTTTATGACGGATGCAGACTCGGAAATCTACCGTTCCAGCGATTGGTATGCCCTTCTGCCGGAAGACGAAATCAATCTCCGAAGGGAAGCCTTCCGCAAGCGAGGTCTCGACATTGACGGACGGGCTTTGAAACAGGGAACTTTTTCTTCTTCATTCGCCCACTCGTCCGGAAAGGCTCCTCTTTCAGGAAGCAGCCAGTCGTCCGGAAACGCTCCTCTTTCAGGAACCAGTCAGTCGTCCGGTAATCCCTCTCTTTCGGAAAAAACTTCACAAAATCAAAAACATTCTAATTCAGAAAATCATGACAATCAACCGTTACTTTCCGGTGATAAGACCGGAGAAAAACAACCAGCTGTGGGAGGCGTTCAAGTTCCTCCTCATCCTGCTCCTCATCCTGCTGATAGCCACACCTCAACTGGTGTTGGCAGTGCTCCTGCTCATCCTGATGGGAGCCATCATGGAAATGATAAGAATCTTATCGCTTTCGACCTCTTTAGGGCGCAGGCTGGGTTGGCAGAAGTAGATATCAATGCCGTAGGTTCGCGCCACTCCTCGCTCCTCGCCATCATGAGTGCCGGAGCCAGCAGGATGATGGGCGAAGAGGAACTCAGAAGGGTGGTGGAGCAGCGTATGCCCGCCTTTGCACAAGAGCGTGACTGCCAGCAGCTCATCAGCGACTTCTATGCCCGCTATCACGACAGTTGCAAGCCCATGTCGCGCGAGGTGATCCGCATCAATGCGCAGGCTGAAAGGCTCGGCAGTAAGGAGATGGCGCAGCAGAACCAGGAGGAGGACTATCCCGCACCGCCTCCGATGCCCGAGAAACTGCCCGCTCTCATTGCCCTGCTCGTGAGTCGCACGCCCGAAGTCTATAAGCCTGCCGTGGCACATGCCGTGTTCCCGTCGCTCGCCACGCATCTCTGGAAAACCCGCTTCAAGTATATCGACAATGTGGAGCATGAGGCCACGCTGATGACCTGTCTGCTTGCCGGAACAGGAGCCGGAAAATCGTGCGTGCAGATGCCTATCAGTTATGTGATGGAAGACATCCGCAAGCGAGACCGGGAAAACCTGGCAAGGGAGAAAGCATGGAAGGACGAGGTGACCCGAAAGGGTGCCAACAAGGACAAGAGAAAGCGACCGGAGAATCTCGTGATTCAGGAGATAGATGCCGACATGACCAATCCTGCTTTCGTGATGCGAACGGCAGAGGCACAAGAGCATTTTCTCTATACTTCGCTCAATGAAATAGACCAGTTTGATGCACTCCGTGGTCAGGGCAACCAGCAGTTCCGCATCATGTGTCTTGCCTTCGATCCAGCCAACCAGTATGGTCAGACCCGCGTGGGCACATCCAGCGTTACGGAGCGCGTCACCATCCGCTTCAACTGGAATGCATCTACCACCATCCAGAAGGGTTTGCGCTACTTCTCCCGTGTGCTCACCGATGGTCCTATCTCGCGTATCAATTTCTGTACGATACCCGAAAGAGAGATCGGAGCCGAGATGCCCGTCTATGGCTATTATGGCGATGATTTCCGTGAGGCTCTGCGCCCTTACATCGAAAATCTCTGTAAAACGAGCGGACTGGTGGAGTGTGATCAGGCTTTCCAGCTCGCCCTGAAACTGAAGGAGGAGAATGCCGATTTTGCCCGCATGACGCAGAACCGCATCTACGAGAATCTCAGTTTCCGAGCCAATGTCATCGCCTATCTGAAGGCCTGTGTGCTCTACGTGGCCAACGGTTGTAAGTGGGAGCCGGAGATGGATGAATTCATCCGCTGGAGCCTGCGCTACGACCTCTACTGCAAGATGCGTTTCTTCGGAGATGCCATTGCCAAGGCCGAGGATGGGGGCGTGAAATCAAGCCGTCGAGGACCAGCCAATCTCCTGCAGTTGCTGCCTGATGAGTTCTCCTATCAGGAGGCAATGGCCATCCGATTGGAGTATGGATTGGGACAGAAGGGAACACGAGTGATGATCAACAACTGGGTTCATCGGGGATATATTGAGCGGAAATCGTTCCAGTCTGCCAGTCAAGCCAAGACCGATGTCAATTTCAGTAATGTCAGTTTTGAAAATACCTATTTTATCAAACTAAAATATAGAAAAGATGGAATTAATATTGAAAAGAATTGCTAAGAAAAAAGAATATACTATCGGACGACTGTATATTCTGGGCGATGAGGATATGGAAGTGGGTGTCAACAACCGTGGAAAGTCGGTGAGGACCCTGAAGAATCCCGACCAGCTCAATCGCCAGACCTATTTTTGTGATACATTGGAACCTACCTGGCGCAATCTCTTGGGTGTGAAGTTGCCGCCGCAGCTGGTGAACGAGTCGTTGGGACGCCAGTCGAGCAAGAAGGCTCGCAAGGTAGTGGGGCTGACGGCCATTCCCGAGGGCAGTTACCCGGTGGTCATAACGAAATCGCCCCGCTTCCGTCGCTGGCTTCCGCTGCTGGTAGGCGTGCCGGGTTTCACTGGCATACGCATACATAGCGGCAACATGGCGGCAGATACGCGGGGCTGCATTCTTGTGGGTGAGAACACGATAGTGGGCAGGTTGACCTCCTCTCGTGCCACGCTGACGAAGCTCATCACCACCATCATGGCGGCGAGCGATCAGGGTGAGGCGGTCTGGATCACCATCGTCTGAATCTTATTGTTTACTTCACCAAAATCTTCTTGACGGCACCGTTGCTCATCTTAACGATGTTGATACCCTTGGTCAGCTGGGCTTTGCGGGTACCGTTGGCGCTATAGATAGAAGTAATTTCTGCATTCTCGAGATTGTCGGAGGTATTGCTGATTCCGTTAGTGATGTCCTCAATCGCTTTCTTGGCAGCTGCAATAGCTGTCTTGAGCGTATTGATGTCAGAGGTGGAGGTATTGAAAGTACCCTTGGCAGTCTTCTGCAATGCAGTTTTGATAGCGCCCAGAACAGATTCCTGATCGTTCAGCTTCTCGTTCTTGAGCAGGTTTGCAGCCTCAGTGAAGAAGGAAATATATTCTGCATAGACATCTTTCTGTTCGGTAGAAATGAAATACCAGTCATTGTCAATAGAAGGCTCCAGGCTTGCCACGTATTTGTCGCCGCTGACGCTGAAATAGGCAGTTTCAATACCACCAAGTAATTTTTTTCTATTTTTAGTGAGTTTATAGCTATTTTCTGTAGAACCTTCTACGATGGTAAAATCTGTTGCATCTTTGTCGTCAGAAACCTCTGCATGCCACTTATAGATTGGAATTACAGCATAGATATATTCCAAGAACAGATGTTCTTTTGTCTCGTTATCGCAAGTGAAACTACGAGTTTCATCGCCTTTAATTTTAATCGTCCAGACGTCTGCATCCTTGATATTTTTCACGGTAGCAGTCTTACCGGTGATAAAAGTCTCAGTAGCCACGTTGTAGATGTAAGCCTTCTGACCATTACCACCGAGTTTTACAGGTTGGAGCCAAGAGCTTTCAGCAGCAGGAACGAAAGTTTCATTCTCGTTGCTACCATTTTCATTGCCTTCAACAGTTGGCCATATTAGCCAGTGTGTAAATTTTCTTCATTTTTACTTTTTTAATTATTTATTATATTGAATACAATTCTTACCTGTACATGGGATGCAATTCTTTCCTGAATATGGGATGCAAATCCCTTGATATGGACTATAAATCTCTGTTTACTAAGAACTTAAAGATCATATCGTTTACTTTCTGGCTGCAAAATTACGAAAAAAACTCGGAGAAACCAAATAGTTTCTAAAAAAAACTCTTTTAAAGGTAAAAAAAGATAATGAAATGACAAATGAGAAAGACAAATGACAAATGAGAAAGACGATGAAATTAGAAATGAGAATGGGAAATGAAGAAAGAAATGGAAGGGGGAGGAAAGAGAAGCAAAAAATACTCCCAGAGAATTCTCTGGGAGTATCGCCTCGCATAAAAGCTGTCTCACGACAGCAATACGCCAAAAAACAAAATGCTATATTTTTAAAGTTTATGCTTATTAAAGAGAAATATCTTATAAATCCCAGCCCACTGCACTGGCACCGAGTACCGCAGCAGAGCTGCCATCGAGAGTAGAAATCAAGAACTTAGCCTTGCCCTTGAAAATTTTCAGTACACTCTTGTCGTAAGATTCCTTGAGAGGCTTCATCAGGAGGTCACCAGCCTTGGTAAGACCACCGAAGAATACGAATGCCTCAGGAGAACTGAATGCAGCGAAATCAGCGCAAGCCTCACCCAGCATCTTGCCAGTGAAATCATATACTCGCTTAGCCAAAGCATCACCCTTACCAGCAGCTACGCTGACATCATAAGAAGTAATATCTTCTGGCTTCATATCGCGAAGTAAAGATGGCTCATCGCTCTTCTCGAGGAACTCACGGGCTGTGCGAGCCACACCAGTAGCAGAGCAGTAAGCCTCCAAGCATCCCTTACGGCCGCAACCGCAGAGACGACCTTCCTCGCCGCGAACCATGATGACATGGCCCAACTCGCCTGCGAAACCATCGCAGCCATAGACCATCTTACCATCAATCACAATGCCGGAACCAACACCCGTACCGAGTGTCACGTCGATGAAATTCTTCATACCACGAGCCACACCGTAGGTCATCTCGCCCAATGCAGCAGCGTTGGCATCATTGGTAAGAGCCACAGGCAGACCACCCAGCGCATCGCTGAAGAGCTTAGCCAAAGGCACTACACCATCGTGAGCCCAAGCCAAGTTAGGAGCGAACTCGATAGTTCCGCTATAGTAATTGCCGTTAGGAGCACCGATACCCATCGCCTTGATCTTGTCGATACCACCCACGGTATCGATGATAGGCTGGAGAGCCTCCACGGCAGCTTTTACATAGTCATTTACGTCATCATAACCACCTGTCTTGATAGCAGTAGTAGCTTTTATTTCGCCACGTGCATCTACGATGCCGAATACGGAATTGGTACCTCCCAGATCCAAACCGATTACATATGGCTTAAGTGCATTCTCTGTCATGTTTTTCTTTTATTTAGTTAGAATTATGGTGCAAAGATATAAAAAAGTTTGTAACAAACAAAGTTTTACTCGAAAAAATTACAAGATATGGCCTTTTTTTTGTAACTTTGCGCCTTGTTATGAATTTAGTGTTTCCGATTCAGATAAATATACTTGATTTCATATTCAAGGGAATTATCATAGGTGTAATCGCCTCAGCCCCGATGGGACCTGTTGGCATCTTGTGTATCCAGCGCACTTTGAACAAGGGCCGCTGGTTTGGTTTCGTAACGGGTGTCGGTGCCGCTTTCAGCGATATCGTGTATGCCCTCTTCACGGGTTTGGGAATGAGTTTTGTGATGGACATTGTCAATAATGCCCAAAACAAGTTCTATCTGCAGATTTTCGGAGGCCTTCTGCTCCTGGTGTTCGGCGTATATTGCTTCAAGAGCAATCCTACGAAGAACATGCATCAGAGCAGCAAGAGGCAGGGCACGCTCTGGCACAATGCCATCACCGCCTTCTTCGTCACGCTCTCCAATCCGCTCATCGTGTTCCTCTTTATGGCCACCTTTGCCCAGTTTGCCTTCGTGGTGCCGGATATGCCGCTGGAGATGGGCGTGGGCTATCTGAGCATCATGTTCGGAGCGCTGCTGTGGTGGTTCGGTCTCACATGGCTCATCGACAAGATTAGGGGCAAGTTTGATACCAACGGCATCCTTATTATTAATAAGGTAATAGGAAGTGTCGTGATCATCTTCTCGCTCATCGCACTCGTCGGAACCGTGTTCAATCTCTATCATCTCCCGGAATTCTAAGGGAGTATGTATAATTTCTAATTTGAAATATAACAGAACTTTCGCATATCAGGAAGTTAAAGGAGTTAAGGAAGTTAAGGAGTTAAGACGTATGTCTTGCAGCTTAATAACTACGCCAAAAAGACTATTGTCTTAACTCCTCAGCGACCGTAGGGAGCGATAACTCCTTTAACTTCATTAACTTCTGAACTTGTGAAACTTGAAAAATATAACATTTCTAATTTCTAATTTAAAAAGATGTTTGTAGCTCAGGAATTAAAGAAGAAAAGTATAGCAGAATACCTTCTGTACATGTGGCAGGTGGAGGATATCATCCGTGCCTGCGGCTGTTCGCTCCCGGTTATCAAGAAGCACTATATCGAAAATTTTGATTTCACTCCGGAACAGAAGGAGGAGGAAATCGACTGGTTTGGCAATCTCATCCGCATGATGAATGAGGAGGGAAAGCGCGAATCGGGACATCTCAATATCAACAAGGTGCTGCTCCAGGACGTGATCGACCTGCACGGCATGCTGCTGCAGAGCACCAAGTTCCCTATCTATAATGGCGAATATTACAAGGTGCTGCCATTCATCGTGGAACTGCGCAACAGGGGCGACAAGGATGTCAACGAGATAGAAACCTGTCTGGATGCCCTCTACGGAGTGATGCTGCTCCGACTGCAGAAAAAGCCGATTACCCCGGAAACAGAGCGTGCCATCAAGGAGATAACCACCTTCGTGGGACTGCTCAGCGACTACTATATCAAGGATCGCACCGAGGGACTGAAATTTGACGACGACATGTAGTTATACATTATTATATATACATATTTTAAAATCATATAAATCATAGATGAAAGAAATAGAAAGAAGAAGAACGTTTGCCATTATCTCTCACCCGGATGCTGGTAAGACAACATTGACCGAGAAATTCTTGCTTTTCGGTGGACAGATACAGGTGGCTGGTGCCGTAAAGAACAACAAGATACGCAAGTCTGCCACTTCCGACTGGATGGACATCGAGAAGCAGCGTGGTATCTCTGTATCTACTTCTGTGATGGAGTTTGATTATCTCCCAGACGGACAGTCTGGCGAACCATATAAGGTGAACATCCTCGACACTCCGGGTCACCAGGACTTCTGCGAGGATACCTACCGCACACTTACTGCCGTGGATTCTGCCATCATCGTGGTGGATTCTGCCAAGGGTGTGGAGGCGCAGACCCGCAAGCTGATGGAGGTGTGCCGTATGCGCAATACGCCGGTTATCATCTTCATCAACAAGATGGACCGCGAAGGTCGTGATCCGTTCGACGTGCTCGATGAGCTGGAGGAGGAACTCAAGATTTCCGTTCGCCCGCTCTCATGGCCTATCGGACAGGGCGCCCGATTCAAGGGTGTGTATAATATCTACGAGCATCAGCTCAACCTCTTTACGCCTAACAAGCAGCGCGTAACCGAAAAGGTGGAGGTGGATGTGCAGTCTGAGGAGCTCGACCAGCGAGTAGGCGAGCGCGAGGCTGCCCAGTTGCGCGAGGAACTGGAACTGGTGGATGGCGTATATCCTGAGTTTGACGTCGAGACCTACCGCTCTGCCGAGGTGGCTCCTGTGTTCTTCGGCTCTGCATTGAACAACTTCGGTGTGCAGGAACTCTTGGACTGCTTCGTTCAGATAGCTCCATCGCCAAGACCTACCAAGGCTGAGGAGCGCATGGTGGAGCCTGAGGAGCCTAAGTTTACGGGTTTCATCTTCAAGATTACTGCCAATATCGACCCTAACCACCGTTCCTGCATTGCATTCTGCAAGATCTGTTCGGGCAAGTTTGTGCGCAATCAGCCTTACTATCACGTGCGCCTCGACAAGACCGTGCGTTTCTCTTCGCCAACCCAGTTTATGGCGCAGCGCAAGAGTACCATCGACGAGGCTTATCCGGGCGATATCGTAGGTTTGCCAGACAATGGCATCTTCAAGATAGGTGATACGCTGACCGAGGGTGAGAAGATTCACTTCCGCGGTTTGCCATCCTTCTCTCCACTGCTCTTCAAGTATATCGAGAATGATGATCCGATGAAGAGCAAGCAGTTCCAGAAGGGATTGGAGCAGCTGATGAACGAGGGTGTGGCACAGTTGTTTGTCAACCAGTTTAATGGTCGCCGCATTGTAGGAACCGTGGGTCAGCTTCAGTTTGAGGTGATCCAGTACCGTCTGGAGAACGAGTATAATGCCAAGTGCCGTTGGGAGCCAGTTCACTTGCATAAGGCATGCTGGATAGAGGCCGACGACGAGAAGGAATTGGAGAGCTTCAAGAAGCGCAAGTACCAGTACATGGCGAAGGATATCGAGGGCAGGGATGTGTTCCTGGCCGATTCAGGCTATGTATTGAGCATGGCGCAGCAGGACTTCGAGCATATCAAGTTCCATTTTACTTCGGAATTCTAATAATATAAAAGGATAACTTTTTAAAGAAATAATAAGAGATGATAGATGAAATGGCAGAAAAACCGGGCGCAATAGCCAAAATGGTAGCGTGGCAAAAGGAGCATATCTCCGACCGCCAGATGACGCTTATCCTGGCTTTTGTCATCGGTCTGCTTGCCTCCGTTGCCGGATTTTTCCTGCATAGTATCGTGCACGAGATACAGATATTGCTTACTTCGGGTTTTGAGAAAAGCACCTACAATCTGCTTTTCCTCTTGTTCCCTATCGTGGGTATCTATCTTACCTCGCTCTTTATCAAGTATGTGGTGCGAGACAATATCTCTCATGGTATCACGAGAGTGCTCTATGCGATTTCTACCAAGCAGTCGAAGCTGAAGGGCCACAACTGCTGGTCGTCGGTAGTAGCTTCTGGTATCACCATTGGATTCGGTGGATCAGTAGGAGCCGAGGCGCCGATTGTGCTCACGGGTTCAGCCATCGGAAGTAATCTGGGACAGATATTCCGCATGGACAAGAAAACGATGATACTGCTCGTAGGATGCGGTGCGAGTGCCGCCATTGCTGGTATCTTCAAAGCCCCAATCGCAGGTCTCGTCTTCACGCTTGAGGTGCTGATGGTAGATCTCTCGATGGCCTCTTTGCTGCCTATCCTCATCTCCTGTGTTACGGCCACCTGTTTCAGTTATATCCTGATGGGTGAGAAATCGCTCTTCGATTTCACGCTCACCAATCCGTGGGAGCTCGACCGTGTGCCGGCGTGCATCCTGCTGGGCGTATTCTGTGGTTTCGTGAGTCTCTACTTCATGAGAGCCATGTCGGCCTGCGAGGGATTCTTCGCCCAGTTGAAGCAGTATCCGTATGTCAAACTGCTCTTCGGAGGCATTATCCTGAGCAGTCTCATCTTCCTCTTCCCATCGCTCTATGGCGAGGGATATTCGGCAGTCAACATCCTGCTGAAGGGTAGAACCGAGGCCGACTGGGACATGGTGATGAGCAATTCGCTCTTCTATGGTCACAGTCAGTTGCTCGTGCTATATATCGGACTGGTAACCTTCACCAAGGTGTTTGCCACCTCAGCAACCAATGGTTCCGGCGGTTGTGGCGGAACCTTTGCTCCATCGCTTTTCATCGGCGGTTTTGCAGGCTTCTTCTTCGCCCGCATCTGGAACATCTACGAGTTAGGCGTCTATATCCCCGAGCAGAACTTTACGCTGATGGGCATGGCAGGCGTGATGACGGGCGTGATGCATGCACCGCTGACGGGCATCTTCCTGATAGCCGAACTGACAGGCGGTTACCAGCTCTTCATCCCACTGATGATCGTGTGCATCTCCTCGCTGCTGACCATTAGCATCTTCGAGAGCCACAGTATCTATGCGCTTCGACTGGCAAGGGAAGGCAAGTTGCTTACCCACCATATCGACAAGGCAGCCCTCACGCTGATGGGTATGCAGAGCGTGGTGGAGAAGGACTATCATCCGGTAAGTCCCGACCTGCCGATGGGTAAGTTGGTGTCAGAAATCAGTCGCAGCAACAACAATTTCCTTCCGGTAGTCAATCAGGCTGGCGTCTTGCTGGGCATCATCGATATCACCCGCATCCGTCACATCATCTTCCGTTCGGAACTCTACACGCGCTTCAAGGTAAAGCAGCTGATGCTCCAGCCTTCAGCCATGCTCAGCGATCATGAACCGATGCAGGAAGTGATGAAGAAATTTGACGAGACCGATGCCGCGCAGTTGCCAGTAGTGGATGTGAACGGCGTGCTGAAGGGATATATCAGCCGTACCCGCCTTTATTCGACTTATCGCCAGATTGTGGCGGATATGTCGGCGGAGTAGGTTAAGTGAAGAGTGAAGAGGGAAGAGTGAAGAATTCTACGGCTTTACTGTTTTTAACTTCAAAATATTAGTTTATGGAGAAAAAAGATTTAAGAATCGTATTTATGGGAACCCCGGAGTTTGCGGTGGAATCCCTCAAGAGCCTTGTAGAAGGCGGATATAATGTGGTGGCTGTAGTAACTCAGCCCGACAAACCGGTGGGTCGCCATCAGGACACTCTTCAGCCTTCGCAGGTCAAGCAATATGCCCTGTCGAAGGGCTTGCCAGTATTGCAGCCGGTGAAGATGAAGGATCCGGAATTTGTAGAGCAGTTGCGCAGTTATCAAGCCGATCTGCAGGTGGTGGTAGCTTTCCGAATGCTGCCAGAGGTGGTATGGGATATGCCTCGCTTCGGCACCTTCAATGTGCATGCAGCCCTTCTTCCTCAGTACCGCGGTGCTGCCCCTATCAACTGGGCTGTCATCAATGGTGAGACGGAGACTGGCGTCACCACTTTCTTCCTCGACCACGACATCGATACCGGTCGCATCATCATGCAGAAGCCATTCGCCATCCCCGACGATGCCGATGTAGAGTATGTTTATGACGGACTGATGCATTTAGGCGCTGAGATAGCCGTAGAGACCATCGACCGCCTGATAGCATCCGACGGTAATATCGACTCTATGCCGCAGGACGAGATGATCACGACAGACACCGTGCTTCATTCTGCTCCGAAAATCTTCAAGGATACCTGCCGTATCGATTTCAATCAGCCAGCCAAGAAGGTGTATGACTTCATCCGTGGTCTTTCGCCATATCCAGGCGCCTGGACTGAGATTCAGAAGGAAGGCGGTAAGGCGCAGGTGCTGAAAGTATTCAAGACTTCCAAAACCGGAAAGGCAGTTGCCGGTTCTTCTGCAAACGCCGCTGCAGTAGAGAATGCCGCTCCTTCAGAGAATGCCGCTTCTTCTGTAGTAGGAACCTTGAGAGTAGAAGGCAAGAGCCTGCAAATAGCCTGTGCAGACGAATGGCTCCAGCTCGACACAATACAGATTAGTGGCAAAAAGAGAATGGAAGCCCGTGATTTCCTCAACGGAATGAGAGATATCGAGCAGTACAGAAGTATTTAATAAGGGAAGTACTTTCACCTTAATATATAATCAAGAATTGTTTTTTTGAGGTGTAAAGATTTTCTTGTAAATAGAAAATTGTTTTTTTAGAAACAAAGGACTTCATGGAAATCAAGAATCGTTTTCTGAGGAACAAAGGACGAATCAATTCCTTCATATATAAGGAAAAAAATAATAAAGGAGAATAAAAAATGACTCAACAGGAAGATATTAAGAATGCAATAGAATGCATGCGCAAGGGTGGAGTGATTCTCTATCCTACAGATACCGTTTGGGGTTTAGGTTGCGACGCTACTAACCCAGAGGCAGTGGCAAAGGTTTACAAAATAAAGCAGCGCGATGACAGTAAGGCGCTTATCTGTCTGGTGGATAGTGCAGACCGTATGGCGCGTTATTTCCGCAATGTGCCTCAGGTGGCTTGGGATTTCATCGATGTAGCCATGCCAGTGAAGCCAACTACCATCATCCTCGATGATGCTACGGGTGTAGCCAACAATCTGGTGGCAGAGGATGGCAGTCTTGCCATGCGAGTAACTTTCGAGTCTTTCAGCAAGGAACTCTGTTATCGCTTCCAGAAGCCTATTGTGAGCACCAGTGCCAATGTGAGTGGTGAGCCTGCAGCGCAGAACTATCGTGATATTGTCCCAGAATTGTTGGAGCAAGTAGATTATGTATGCTGGACCCGTCGCCAGGAGCATAAGCCTCACACTCCATCCAGCATCGTGAAGATAGCCAAGAATGGAGAGGTGACGATTATCCGATAAAGGAATCAGTTTTCTCTTCTCTTTAGAAGATACTTATTCTGTTTGTTTCTTTTTAGAGATTATATCTGATAAGAAGTTTTAGAGAATAAAAAATAAATGGTCGCGTGATAAATCCATCATCACACGACCATTTCCTTTTTCATCTTAATTCTCTCGGTCATCTTCAAAACTTCCGTCTTTCGGTAATCTATTTTAAAGAATTTAGAATCTCTCTTTGTCTTAGGAGACTCTCTGTTCTCTGTTTTCAGGGAGTTTTCAAGATATTTTTATTCTATTCCTTCTTTTCGTTTTCGTTCTGTAAATCCTGCTTTCCCGAAGAATCCTCATTTTCCAGATATTTTTCTTCCGTTATCTCTTCTTCCCATATATCATCTTCTTCCGTTATCTCTTTTTTCAATATGTCCTCTTCATTCGTCACTTCTTCGTCCAACATTTCTCCTTCATCTTCCTCCTCCTTTTCCTTTTTTCCGAAGTTAGGATCTATTTTGAGGTAGATGGTAACCAGGAAGGTGATTACGCAGCATGCCATCACGACGATGAAGAAATGCCGGTATCCCAAGATGTCTTTCAGATAACCCGAAACCATGCCCGGAAGCATCAGGCCGAGATAGGAAATACCGGTACAGATGGAGTAGTGAGAGGTCTTGAACTTGCCCTGACTGTAGAACAGCATGTAGAGCGTAAGCACCGTGAAGCCTAACCCATAACCGAACTGCTCTACGAACAGGCAGGAGGACACCATCACGATATCAGAATTGAGCGAATAGCTGAGATAGATATAGACGGCATCCGGCAGGGTGATGGCGCAAACCATCGGCCACAGCCACTTCTTCATACCGTCGCGGCTCACTAAGATACCTCCGATGATACCACCCAGAAGGAGACCGATGAGACCAACCGTACCATTGGCAAGTCCGTATTCCTGCGGTGACATGCCCAGACCACCCTGCGAGTTAGGGCGAAGGATGAAAGTCTTGGTCATTGTATTGAGCAAAGCCTCCGGGAAGCGGTAGAACAGCAGGAAGAGCATCACGATGACCGTCTCTCTCACTCCGAATTTCGTAAAGAAAGTGCGGAACATATTCTTCAGTTCGTGAGTCACTTCGCCCACAGTTCTCTCCGTCTGCACATCCTCTTTCGGCGTAGGCATCAGGCGGCTATGGTAGAGCCACAGACCGATGAAGATGCCAGCTAATCCGTAGAAAATCAGTGCCCACGAGAAGCTTATCTGATTGCGGAACATCACCTGCAGCACACCAGCCAGCATCACTAAGAAACCATTCACAAAGATGATGGCGAGGCGGTAGAAGGTGTTGCGCAGACCCACAAACTTCGTCTGGTTGTGCTCATCCAGTTCTATCATATAGAAGCCGTCGGCAGAGATGTCGTGGGTGGCGCTGCAGAAGGCGATGAGGAAGAAGAAGCACATGGTGGTCTGAAACCAGAAGGCCGTAGGCAGCGAGAACGCAATGCCTGCCAGTGCTGCTCCGATGAGCGCCTGCATCGTAAGTACCCACCAGCGCTTCGTTTTCAGCAGGTCGATGAACGGGCTCCACAAGGGTTTGATCACCCAGGGAAGCGCCAGCCATCCTGTATAGAGACCCACTTCGGCATCCGTGAGTCCCAACTGCATATACATCACAACAGAGAGAGTTGTCACGATCACGTTGGGCAGTCCCTCTGCAAAATATAGGGTAGGGATCCATGCCCATGGATTCCTGCTATTCTTCTTTGTTACCATTTTATCCATTAGATATTTATCTTTTGTCCATTAGATATCGTCCTGTTTCTTAGACATCGCTTGTCTATCAGAAATTAGACCTTACTCGTTGATCAGAAAGGACTCTATCCTTAGACCTTACTTGTAGATTTTCTTAATTTCTGCTCCCTGATAGTATCTCAGCAGGATATCATCGTAGGAGTATCCTTCGTTGCCCATCACGGCAGCACCTATCTGACAGAGACCCACTCCGTGTCCCCATCCGGCTCCGATCAGTTCGAAGCGCTGAGGAACCTGGTTCTCGTCCAGATCAGACTTATCTACCACGAAAGCCGAACTGTAGAGATGGCTGTCGCTCAAGGCTCTGCGTATTTCCAGCTCCTTGCCGATGGTGAAAGTCTTTTCGGTACCGATAATCTGCAGTTTGCTGATGCGTCCGCTCGTACCGCGTTCCACAGCCTTCATGTCGAGGATGCAGCCGAAGTTCATCTTCAGTTTCTCTTCGAGCAGCTGCTGCAGTTTCTCCTGAGTCAGCGTCACCTTCCAGCGGTAGAAATCGGCAGTCTCCTGGTCGTAGTCGTTTAATACTTCCGAGAGCACCTTTCTGTCTGTAGTATTGCAGAAAGCAGGCGGGTTGGAGCGGATCCAGCGGTCAGCCTCTTCCTCCTGAGTCAAGTCAGGAAGTCTGTATTCAGAATCCATCAGAGCCTTTGAACCCTTCAGGTTCTCAGCATCTCCATCCTTCAGTCCCTCTGTATTTCTTGCGTCCTTCAAGCACTCGGCATTCATAGAACTCTTCAGTCCTTTCGGCTTGATTCCCAAAGCAATATCCCTCACAGCAGAGAGATAACTCTTAGGCGTGTTCTCCCAGCAATATTGGAATTCCTCGGTGATACCGCCGCAGCACTTGGAGAATCGGGCATCGCAGATTTCCTCGCCATCCATCAGAATCTGTCCCTTGGTCTGGCGGATAGCTTCTGCCACATGCGGAGAAGTCTCCTTGGTGATGCCCTGGTAGCGCTGGCAGTGGTCGTCGGCGCAGACATCAAAGATGGTGTGGTCTTCGCGGTCGTACCAGCGGATGAGCATGTCGTCTTTCTTGACAAAAGAGAAGAAATTGTTGCCGCTCTCAGCCACGTCTCTGCGCTTTTTCATCTGCGCCAGGAGCCATGAACGGGAAATCACGGCATGCGCCTTGAGGAGTTCAAGACTGGAGGTGGCACTCATCTCGCTGGATATCACGCTCTCCAGATACTTCTCTACAGGAAGCTCGTTGATGGCGCAGATCTTGTCTGATTCTACCACGAAATGGAGCGTACCTAAGAAGGTCTGTGTTTCCTTGCGTTCCCAGTGGAAGTTGACGCCGATAGTGACATCGCTTAGTGAGAAGGAGGCATCGCAGCTCTGCGGATGGAAGGTAAGCGAACTGTACTGATTGCCATTCCAGAGCACACCTCCCTCGGAGAATTCCACTTCCTGCTCGCCCGTAACCACTTCGCCCTTGGCAAGGTAAGGCTTGTTGAGCGAGAAGTGAATCTTCTGACCGCTCACGATGCCCACAGAGACATTCGGCTGCTTGCCGTTATTATATAATGTGGAAGTAGTGACGGTACTTTCCTCAGCCTCCTTGGCAGCCTTCAGCTTATGGATGATGCATTCCATCTTCTCGCCGGAAATGCCGCATTCCTTCAGGATAGCCTCAGCCTTCTCCTCGGTGAGCTTGCGGAAATCCTCTTCGCGTGGCGTGATGATGAGTCCCGACATATCGAGGGCTCCTGGAGAAACCATGATCTGGGCATCGCCATCGGCAAAGTAGGCTTCCGGACGGTGCTTCTCTCTTGGAATCACGATACTGATATATTCATCACCTTTGCGCCAGGCCACGATGTTCATCATCGGCTCAGTCTCGTCGCCGCGCTGAGGCATCGCACTGTAGAGGCGCTTGAAGAGCATCTCGTCGCATTCCTCGCTCTTGGAGATAATCACGAAGGCAGGAACGGTATAGTCGCGGATGGCTGCTATCTTCTCCTCGTCGTTTAGACAGATGATATCTGTCAGGTTGCGTGAGAGGCGCTGCCAGTTGTTCTGCAGGGGAAGTATGCCGCTGGTTCCTGCCTGGAAATGCAGATGGTCTGGAGCCGAGGCACCGCACTTCGGACCGTTGTAGAATACCATCAGTTCGCTGTGCAGACTCAGAAATCGGTGCATCTCGCCATAGTTCTTGAAGATGGCCTGCGGCTGATGCTTGCGTGCCGGAATCGTGAAATGTACCGGAAGGATAGGGAACGGATTGACCAGCAGGTAGAAACGTTCGTCTATCTGCTTGGACATCTGTACCTTCGGACGGTTCTTCTCGCAGAGGAAGCATGGACGCTCATCGAGGGTCTTCTTGTCTATCTTGGCACCTGTGCTCACGATGCGGGCAGGGTTCCATTGCAGTTTGAGAAGGTCGGAGAGAGTCTGGCTCTCCACGTGCTTCAGGTCGCGGTAGCGATGGCGTGCATCCTCCCATCTCTCCAACTGGCGGTTGAAGAAGCGTGAGATACTGCTGTCTTCCATAATGTCGGCCTTGCCCTGCAGCATCTGCTGGCGTGCCTTCAGTTCCATCGTGCGCAGACGGTCTTTATAGAGATTGTTGGCATTCACCTTTTCGATACTCAGAGCGGCATCACTGTTGCCTCCCCAGCGGCGGCAGAGGTACAGTTCATCATAGATTCTTCCGATTCTGTATCGGCGAGAGAAGGCAAGTCCTAAGGCGTAGTCTTCGCCATAAGACGTGTTAGGGAACTGTATCTGTCTGACAAGCGGTGTGAAGAATGCTCTCGGAGCACCCAATCCGTTGATGCGCAGTGCATTGTTGCAACCGTTCTCCTCGGTCCATTCCTTGTGGTCTATCAGTCCTGGAGGCAGGGTGTTGAGGTCGAAATCACACATTCGGTACGAGCCGATCATCATCGCAGCCTTCTGGTTGTGGAAGGCATCTACGATTTTCTGGAGAGTCTTCGGAGACGAATAGAGGTCGTCGCTGTCCAACTGGACTGCAAACTTGCCACAGTGCTCGCTATTGATGGCTACATTCCAGCAGCCGCCGATGCCGAGATCGTTTCTCTCTGGCACAATCTGTACGAGCCGCCCCGCCTGCTTGTCGTTTCTGGCTTCCATCTCGCGAGCGATTTCATCAAGAATCTCACCAGTGCGGTCGGTAGAATGATTGTTGACCACGATGACGTTGAACTTGAAATTGGCTTTCTGGCTCAGCGCACTCTTCACGGCATCCGCGATGGTCTTCTCTCTGTTGAAAACTGGGATGATCACAGAAGCCTCGTAGAAGAATTCCTGCTCGCCGAAATCCGGCTGGCGATAAAAGCTGGTATCGATGAGGGCTCCCACCTTGTTGAGATGTAGCGTGCAAGCCTTTTCCATCTCTATCTGCACCTCTCTGTTGCGAGGGTTCACATAGTCGAATTGCTTCTCGCCGCTCTTTCGGTTGTCGAGTTCATCTTCTGTATAGAGGAATTCATTGAGATGGAAAATCTCTCCCACGCGGCTCAGGTAGAGACGGAGGTCGTAGAGACCCGCATATTGATAGTCAGCTCTGTCCTGCTGGGCGATGAAGTCGTGGAGGGCTTGCGCCTTGATGAACCAGAGGCTTCCGAAATCGAAGTCGTCGCGAAGGCTACCAGACTGGTAATCAATAACCGGATGCTTGATCAGCTTGCCGGTTTTCGCTTCTTGTTCAGCTTTCAGTTTGTGAGTTTCTGCTCCATCCGCTTTTGCTTCATGAGTTTCAGCTCCATCTTTTTCTTCTTTTCCTCCAACTTTTGCAGCCTCTTTATCTTCTTTGATTAAGGAATAATAGTCGGAGTAAACCATGACGGCTCCCGTATCGTCAGCCGTGCGTAGGAATCGCTCCAGGGCATAAAGTCCCCATTTAATCGGAGTAGTCTTGGTGCAGATCATCACATAGTCGGCATCGGTGTTTTCTGCAATGCTTTCTACCGTGTTGCTGCTTTCCAATCGGTCAATGACTACGAAGGTGCATCCATCAGGCACTTGGTGATGGGCTGCAAAATCAGCGCTCACCAGGAGATTGATATGCTGAACCGTCTTGTTGTCATGAAGCTCCAGAAGTGCGCTTTGGGCTACTTCAATGTCTTCACAAGGTAAGAAAAGGTCTATTTTTTCTCTCATTTCTTTGTGTTATGTTTTTGCGTTTCGGCTTCCTTTCCGGAGGTCCAAACGGTATTTTTTATCTATATTTTAGCTTATTATATTAAAATATGTGGCAAAGATAACAATTTTTCGCCAAAAAATACTATCTTTGCACTATGAATGATGAAAAAAAATATCTTTTGGGGCTTACCCTTGCTGAATTGAAGCAAGTGGCTAAGGACTTGGGCATGCCTGCCTTCACGGGTGGGCAGATGGCGAAATGGCTCTATGAACAGCATGTGAAGAGTATCGACGAGATGACTAATATCTCGAAAGCTAACCGTGCCAAGCTGGCCGCAGAATATGAGATAGGATGTGCCGGATATACCGATGCACAGCACTCCGTAGATGGTACCATCAAGTATCTCTTCCCTACACGCAGCGGAAAGTTTGTAGAGACGGTCTATATCCCCGACAAAGACCGTGCCACGCTCTGTGTATCATCACAGGTGGGATGCAAGATGAACTGCCTCTTCTGTCAGACTGGTAAGCAGGGGTTTGAAGGAAGTTTGCCTGCTGGCGATATCCTCAATCAGATCTACTCCCTGCCAGAGGTGGACAAACTCACCAATATTGTGTTTATGGGACAGGGCGAGCCGATGGACAACCTGGATAATGTGTTGCGTGCCACGGAAATCCTGACCGCTGACTATGGCTGGGCATGGAGTCCGAAACGTATCACAGTAAGTTCGGTGGGCGTCAAAAACAAGTTGAAGCGATTCCTCGAAGAGAGCGAGTGCCATGTGGCTATCTCGATGCACGATCCGATACCTTCTGAGCGAGCAGAACTGATGCCAGCCGAGAAGGGTATGGGTATAGAACAGGTTGTGGAACTGCTCCGCAATTATGATTTCTCTCACCAGCGTCGCTTGTCTTTCGAATATATCGTGTTCAAGGGAGTGAACGACAGTATGCAGCACGCCAAGGCAATCATCAAGTTGGTGAAGGGTCTCGACTGCCGTTTCAATCTGATTCGTTTCCATCAGATTCCGGACATCCCGTTGCAGGGTGTCAATGATGAGAAAATGGAACAGTTCCGTGATTATCTCACTTCTCATGGAGTCTTTACGACCATCCGTGCCAGTCGCGGACAGGATATCTATGCAGCTTGTGGCTTGCTCAGTACATCCAAGAAAATCGGAGAAATCAGAGAGCACGAGGACGAAGAACGTTTTTTGCGATAATCCCGTTTCTTCTTCGATAGAAAGTCTTTTCTCGCGGTAGGGGGCTCTTGCCGAGAGTATTCTTGATAGGAGCTTTTCTTCTCGACAGGAGTTGTCCTTTTGATCAAATAGTTCAAAGACTTTACTCTGTGAATGAATGTATTTCTCCTGAGCTGAAGACCTTTCTTTTGAAGATAAGCGACAAAACGATGATAGAATAATGATGAATTGGAAATATCTGAGATTATTTCTTGCAATCTGCTTTGTATTCATGCTGGCTTGTTGCAAAGACGGAAAGAGCAATCGGCTTCCTGAAAGTATCGGTCAGCCCTATGAGGTGGTGCTTGAAGGAGATACGAATCACATCGTAACTGCTATCTTGCAGGAGAGTGTGCCAGATATGCCTCAGCCGGAACCCATGTTCAATATCATACAGGTGAGAAAAGGAAAACTGACAAGTCTGTATCAGACGGTAAGAAACCGGGTAGTCGTGGATGTGGATAAGAGAAATCGTGACTTTGAAGTGAAAATCAGCAAGGATGTCAATGCTGCTCCGCAAGTCATCATCCGTATCAAGGCGCAGACCGTAGAACAGTTGAAAAGCCGCCTGGATGGAATGAGACTCCGCCAGATACTGGACGAATTGGAACTGAAGCATCTGGCGTCTGTCATCCGGCAGAATGTAGAGAAGCAGAAAGAGATAAAGCGGCTCTTCGGTCTTGATATGCGGATCCCGCTCGATATGGATGCCAGCAAGAAAGCAAAGGATTTCGTCTGGTATTCCAATAATACGAATTCCGGAATGAAGAATCTGCTGATTTTCAAAATCAATTCTTCGGAGGAAACCCCATCTGCAAGAGAAAATCATTCTTCAAGAGAGAATCTTTCTGCGGGTGGAAATCATTCTTCAAGGAAAGCTCTTTCTGCGAGTGGAAATCTTTCTTCAAAGGAGACCTCATCTGGAACAGAAGAATATCCGTCAAATGGAATCTCTCTATCCTTGGCAGACAAAGTACAGATAGACAGTGTACTTCAGAAAAATATGCTGGGAGAGACCGATGAAATGTATATGGTCATCCCAAGACTCGGAGAACGGGGGCTGTGGGAGATGGAAGGAGATGCTATGGGTGGTCCCTATGTGATGAAAATCATCAGAAGACAAAAGAATGGAAAAATCTCCGGTCGGAAGAATGAAATCATCGTAGTGATAGGTTTCGTCTATGCTCCTGAAATGAAGAAAAGAAATTTAATCAAGCAGTTGGAAGCTGTGCTGACAACTATCAGATAAAAACCTCGTAAGCTGAAGTTGAAACCATCGCGAGTTTCAGATAAATATCATAAGATTCAAATAAATACATCAAAATATAATATATGGACAATCAGAAAGTAAGGGTGGCTATCACCCACGGAGATACCAATGGTATCGGATATGAACTCATTTTTAAAACCTTTGCAGAGCCAGAAATGCTGGAACTCTGTACACCTATTATATATGGCTCGCCAAAAGTGGCAGCCTATTATCGCAAGGCCATGAACTTGCCAGGTCAGTTCTCTATCATTCAGCAGGCTGAGGATGTACAGGATGGAAGAATCAATCTTCTGGCTGCAGTAGATGACGAGGTGAAAGTGGATATGGGTATGCCTACAGCTGACTCAGGACTGGCTGCAGTAAAGGCGCTCGATCGTGCCATGACCGATTATCGTGCCGGTCTCTACGACGTGCTGGTTACCGGACCTGTCAACAATGCCAATGCGCAGATGGATAACTATCCTTTCCCTGGTCATAGAAATTATATTGAGACCTGTCTTGGTGAAGGCAAGAAGGGACTGTCTATGCTGATTGGCGGTGATCTCCGTATCGCATCGGTCACAGAAAAGACACCTCTGAAAGATGTACCTGCAGCTATCAGTCTGGAGGCGATCGTAGAAAAAGTCACCCTGATGCAGCAGACTCTCAAGCGTGATTTCTATATCAGCAATCCACGTATCGCAGTACTTGCTTTGAATCCAAAGAGCAATGAGGATAGCAGTTGCGGTACAGAAGAGCGCGAAATCATTATCCCGGCTATTGATGCATTGGCAGAGAAGGGCGTGCAGGCGTTTGGTCCGTATGCTACAGATGAATTCTTCGGAAAAGGCTATTTCAAAGACTTCGACGGCGTGATGGCTATGTATCATGACCAGGCAACAACTCCTTTCCATTCACTATATACGGAAGACGGTGTAGTCTTCACTGCCGGCATGCCAATCATCCGTACTGCGGCAGATGTTACACCGGAGTTCTGTATCGCAGGAGTAGGAGAGGCTGATGAGACTTCTTTCCGCCATGCAGTCTATTTGGCTGTGGATGCTTATCACCATCGCAATGAGTATGATGAGGCTCGTGAAAATCCGCTTCCAAAGCTTTATCACGAAAAACGTGATGAGAGCGAGAAAGTGCGTTTTTCTATCCCAAAGAAGCATTCTAATGCTCCTTTTAACCCAAAGCCTGAGGTGAAAAGTTAAAAAAATGACTATTTTATGCCATTTTTGCAGATTATTCAAAAAAAATGCGTAATTTTGTCAGCTAAATGGACACAAGTGAACTTCAGAAAGTAAAACAACGGTATAACATCGTGGGTAATAGCGATGGATTGAACCGTGCGCTCGATGTCGCCTTGCAGGTGGCACCGACAGATCTTTCTGTGCTTATCATCGGTGAATCGGGTGTGGGTAAGGAAATCATTCCGCGTGTTATCCACGATCATTCTCCACGCCGCCGTGAAAAGTATTTTGCTATCAACTGCGGTAGTATTCCTGAAGGTACTATCGATAGCGAACTCTTCGGTCATGAGAAAGGTTCCTTTACGGGAGCTATCGGAGAAAGTGAAGGATATTTCGGTATCGCCAACAAGGGAACCATTTTCCTCGATGAGGTGGGCGAGCTGCCTATCCAGACACAAGCCAGATTGCTCCGTGTGCTGGAAACCGGTGAATATATCCGCGTAGGTGGACAGGAGGTGAGAAAGACTGATGTGAGAATAGTGGCTGCTACGAATGTCAACATGCGCAAAGCCATCAGTGAAGGTCGCTTCCGAGAAGATCTCTATTATCGTCTGAATACCATTCCTATCCAGATGCCACCGCTTCGTGAAAGAGGTAATGATATCCTTCTGCTCTTCAGACTTTTTGCGATGCAAATGGCTGAAAAATACAGGTTGCCTAAGATTTCGCTCAGCGAGGATGCTAAGGTTATCATGCTCAAATATAAGTGGCCTGGAAATGTAAGACAACTCAAGAATATCACAGAACAGATGTCTGTGCTCAGCCAGGAACGGGAAATCAGTGCTGAAATGCTCTTGCATTATATTCCGATGGATGAAGAGTCAACCCAGTTGGCTACGATTCCTTCCCAGACGGGCGGTGCTCATAGCTACGAGAGCGAGCGTGAACTTCTCTATAAGATTCTCTATGAGTTGAGAGGCAATGTGAGTGACCTCCGTCGTGATGTCAGTTCTCTGCGCAAGCAATTGGATGAAGCCCGCCAGCTCAATGGTGTCAGTGGATTTACAAGTCCTAATGCGATTACTCCAGTAAAGTCTGTAAGCGACTTCCCTGCGAGAATGGATAAGACACCAAGTATCCGTCCGGTCATTCCGCATCATGCGACAGAAGATGCCATCGTTGAGGAAATCAATGAACCGGAAACGCTGAATCTGAATGATTTGGGGCGCCAGATGCTCGAAAAGGCTTTGGAACGAAATAACGGAAATCGCAAAAAGGCTGCGCAGGAACTTGGTATTTCCGACCGTACCCTGTATCGCCGTCTCAAGCAATATGGACTCAATGGCGATGAGGAAGAAGAAAAAGACAAAAATAAGTAAGACAATTGGAATATGAAGCGTTTTCGCAAACATATATATATAATAGGTGTCATCCTTACTATTGGCATTCTTGCTGCATGCTCCGTGAGCTATAAGTTCAATGGCGCAAGCATCGACTATACCAAGACCAAGACCATTCAGATAGCTGAATTCCCTATCAGAAGTACCTATGTGTGGGGACCGATGGGACCGATGTTCAACAATGCCTTGAAGGATGAATTTGCTAATCATACCCGCTTGCAACAGGTCAAGAGAAATGGAGATCTGAAGATAGAGGGAGAGATTACACAGTATAGCCAGCGCAACAAGAGTGTTTCGAGCGAAGGCTATTCTGCACAGACCGAATTGTCTATTACTGTAAATGTGAGATTCACCAATAATGTGAACCACAATGAAGATTTTGAACGCCAGTTTACTTCTTCAAAGAGTTATGAGACCACCCAGAGTCTGGCTTCGGTTCAGGAAGAACTGGTCAATCAGATGGTGAAGGATCTGGTGGAGCAGATTTTCAACGCTACTGTTGCAAACTGGTAATTAGGCATTCTCTCAAGAAATATGCATTCTCTCTGGAGTTATAATTCTCAGGGGAGATATTGTTCTCATGAGAGATATATGTAGGCAGAATAGAAGCATTTTGTCTGAAAGATGAATTTCTTCTGAAAAGTTGAATTCGTTAGAAAAAAAGTTTTTAAAAATTATAACTGTTAATATTATTAGAGATTCGTGGAATTAACAAGATTGATACAACATCCGGAGGAGATGAATAAAGAGACTCTTTATGATCTCCGTGAGCTGTTAGCACTCTATCCGTACTATCAGACGGCTCGATTGCTGATGTTGCAGAACTTGTATTTGCTCCATGATGCCAGTTTTGATGAAGAACTTCGCCGGGCTGCTATCTATATTACTGACAGAAAGGTGATATTCCAGATGGTGGAGGCTGCTCATTATCAGCTCAAGAAAGAGTCGCATGCAGTGGCAGATAAGAAAGAAGAAACGGCTGATAGAACTTCTGACTTGATAGACAACTTTCTGGAGTCTATACCTGCTGATAAGGAAGACGAGGAAAAGAAAAAGGAAAAAAGAAAACCAACTCCTGCTGATGCAGCCGTCGATTATGTGGCTTATCTTCTGGAAACAGAAGGGGAGACTGAGGAAGAGAACTCCTCTCGTACCATCTCGCTTATTGATGATTTCATGGAGGATGGAGGATTTAAACTTCCTAAGATTGATGTTTCTGCTGATTATCAGCCTGAGTACAAACCTGAGTTGGATGACAACAACAAGGAGGAACAGGCTGAAAATAGTGGAGTCTTTACTGAGACTTTAGCTCGTATCTATATTAAACAGGGAAAATATCAACGTGCACTCGACATTATACGTCGCTTGCATGAAAAGCATCCTGGTAAGAGCATGCATTATGCTGACCAGATGCGATTCTTGGAAAAATTGATCAAAAATAATAAATAAAACTAGTTTTAAAATGTACACATTATTTGTAGTATTAATCGTCCTGGTAGCATTGCTGATGATTTTCATCGTGCTTATCCAGGAGTCAAAGGGAGGTGGTCTCGCATCCAACTTCTCTTCTTCAAACGCTATCATGGGTGTTCGTAAGACCACTGATGTAGTAGAGAAATTAACTTGGGGTCTTGCTGCTGCTATGGTTATCATCAGCGTAGCTTGTGCTTATGTAGCTCCAACAGCTGTTGGTGAAAGCAGTGTAATGGAAAATTCTGCTACAACTGAGCAGACTGCTCTCCCTGCTATGCCAGGTGCTAACAATGCTGCTGGTGCTCAGACTGCAGCTCCTGCTAAGGGTGCTGATGCCCAGAAGGCTGCCCCTGCTGCTCCTGCTCAGAAGGCAGCTCCTGCTGTTCCTGCAACTCCAGCTAAGTAATTTTTCTACATGACAGCGAGTATTTAAAAGCATTTTATGAAGAGGGTGTGTCATGAATTCGTGACACACCCTCTTCTGAATGAATGAGAATCAGAAAAGTGTAAATATGAAAAGGAAGGAAAATAAGGTAAAAATAGAATGAAATTCGACAAAATAGGCTAAAAAACTGCTTAATTTGAGAAAAAATGAAGTTTTTTCGAAAAAAGTTCGCTAAAAATTTGGTGGAATCAAAAAATAGTAGTACCTTTGCACTCGCTTAAAAGAAATAACAATTAAGCAAGCTAACATGGTGGACGTAGTTCAGTTGGTTAGAGCGTCAGATTGTGGTTCTGAATGTCGTG
>SAMEA3663069__coassemble_515_pt1 | contig 31283 bp, 25 predicted proteins | sample SAMEA3663069__metabat2_high_PE_005 | metagenome-assembled genome bin SAMEA3663069 (sample SAMEA3663069) | pig gut metagenome | biome: pig gut; feature: pig-associated habitat; material: faeces | place: France | collected 2012
AAAGGTAGTGGATTTTTTCTCCACTACCAAATATTTTCAATACTTTTAACGATTATTTTACGGTAATCAAGAAGTAATTCTTCTTGCCCTTTTGTACCAAGAGATACTTACCATCAATAAGGTCGTCTGCAGTTACTATCTGATCGAAAGCAGCAAGCTTCTCCTTGTTGAGTGAAACGCCACCGCCCTTGACGAGCTTACGCATTTCGCTCTTACTTGGGAAGATCTGCATACCTTCCTGATTGAAAAGGTCAACTGCTGCTCCGCCAAGCAAGTTCTTGTCGAGATCATAATGAGGTACATTAGCGAATACATCATTCAAGGTAGCCTCATCAAGCTGTGCAAGATTCTCCTTGGTTGCCTTACCGAAGAGGATGTTGCTGGCTGCAATAGCCATATCCAAGTCTTCCTGAGAGTGAACCATTACAGTAACCTCCTCTGCCAAACGCTTCTGGAGAACACGGCGACCAGGATCCTGCTTATGCTCTTCTACGAGAGCATCAATAGTCTCCTTGTCGAGGTCGGTGAAGATCTTGATGTATTTCTCAGCATCGTCATCACTTACGTTCAACCAGAACTGGTAGAAAGCGTAAGGAGTAGTACGATTACGGTCCAACCAGATGTTACCACTCTCTGTCTTACCAAACTTCTTGCCATCAGCCTTGGTAATCAACGGGCAAGTGAGGCAGAAGCACTCTGCGTCGTTGCCGAGAGTACGATGAATCAACTCAGTACCAGTAGTCATGTTACCCCACTGGTCGTTACCACCGAGCTGAAGGCGCACACCATACTTCTCATACTGATAAAGGAAGTCGTAACCCTGAAGCAACTGATAAGTAAACTCTGTGAAAGACAAGCCGTCACGAGCCTCACCATTCAAACGCTTCTGTACACTATCCTTTGCCATCATATAGTTAACGGTAATGTGCTTACCTACCACACGAGCGAAATCGAGGAAAGTAAAGTCCTTCATCCAGTCGTAGTTGTTTACCAACTCGGCCTTATTTGGCTCATTGCCATCGAAGTCGAGGAACTTAGATACCTGCTTCTTGATAGCTTCCTGGTTATGATAGAGAGTCTCTGAGTCGAGAAGATTACGCTCCTGGCTCTTGCCAGAAGGGTCGCCAATCATACCTGTAGCACCGCCAACAAGCAGATAAGGCTTGTGACCACAACGCTGCAAGTGACGCAACATCATGATTCCACAAAGGTGACCGATATGAAGAGAGTCTGCGGTAGGGTCAGTACCAAGATAAGCAGATACCATGTGGGTGTTGAGGTATTCCTCTGTACCTGGCATAATCTGAGCCAGCATACCACGCCATTTCAATTCTTCAACAAAGTTTTTTGCCATCGAATGAGATTGTTATATATTATATAAAATATGTGTAAGGGGCCCGAATCACCTTCGGAAACTTACGGCACGGGGTCATAACCCGAACCACCCCAAGGATTGCATCTTAATATTCGCCAGATAGCCAAAGCGAGCCCTTTAAACGGTCCATGCTTCAGAATCGCCTGACGAGCATACTCAGAACAAGTGGGAGTAAAGCGACAAGACGGCGGGGTAAATGGCGTGATACATCTTTGATAAAAGAGTATCGGCATCACCAGCAGGTAAGTTAGCAGTTTTTTCATCGTTCCAAACTATCTACTATCTTTTCCAATGCCGCCTTAACAGCTTTCTCAACCTTCGCAGAATCATAGGTTTGTCCTGAAAGCCAAATAAAGGCAATGAGGATTTTTGTATCCGGATGCAAAGCAAGTACATCTGTCAAAATTGCCTTATGAAGACGATAGCTTTCTCGAAGTTGGCGCTTCACCAAGTTGCGTTTTACAGCTCTCTTGAAATAGCGCTTAGACACACTCATCAAGACTTCCGTTTGCGCATCATCCTCATCCTCCCTTTTCACGACTTGATACACTACCCTCACCGGCCATTCTTTCTTATGTTGGGAATGACCCAAAAAGAGTTGTTCTATGAGCGTCCTGCTACACAATCTCTCTTGTTTCGGTAATGTAAAAGTCTTCTGTTCTGACATTCCTATCAATTAGGCTATATTGATTATACAGTTCTATTGAAATCTTAGTACCATAGAAATCGCTCAGTATTTATTAGAGATTCCTCAGTACTTCTCTTAGAACTTAATTATTCGTTATTTCTCTCGAGATAATCTTTCAAGGCGCCTGTCATAGAAGGGAATTTCTTGGAAGGAGCCTCCAGATCGAGTCTGAGATTCTCATCCTCTACAGTTTTGGCTGTAGCAGGACCAAAAGCAGCAACAGCGATATCACCTTGCTTGAAATCAGGAAAATTCTTCTTTAAAGCCTTCACACCAGTTGGGCTGAAGAAAATCATCATATCATAATCGAAGCTCTTGATTTCCTCTTCTGTGAAATCATTGCTTACTGTACGATACATCACACATTCTGTATGCTTCAGGTTTTTCTCGTCGAGAGCATTCTTGATATCATCATTATGAACACAACTCAGTGGCACGAGATACTTCTCTGTCTTGTGTCGTGACATTTGTGCGAGGAGACCATCAATCTTACCTGTTTCACCAAAGAACACCTTTCTTTTACGATACTGCACATATTTCTGGATATAAAGTGCAATCGTCTCAATCACGCAGAAGTACTTCATATCTTCTGGAATAGTAATACGCATCTCCTTGGCCAACTTGAAATAGTTATCCACTGCATGACGAGAGGTGAAAACTACTGCAGTATAATCGAGCAGATTGATTTTCTGCTGACGAAACTCCTTCGCTGTAAGTCCCTCAACCTTGAAGAATGGGCGGAACACGCATTCTACGCCATAATCCTTCTCTAATTCATAATACGGAGATTTATCACTCGCTGGTTTTGGCTGAGAAACTAAAATCTTCTTTATCATTTTTGTCCTAAAAGTTTATTTTCAAATAATGACTAATCAATACCAATCCGCCTGACAAAGCGAAAAGAGGTACCACTTCGAGGGCACAAAAGTACAAAATTATTTGCAAAAAAGCGCCTTTTCCTCGAAAAAAGATGATGAAACACTTATAAAAAGACAATATTTTGATGATTCCGACTACAATAAGTGTATAAATCAGAGCCGTTTGTATGGAAAAACCAAAGTATATCATCAGCATAATAGCAGGGAAAAGTAGTACACCTTCACACGACACCAAGAAGAGATATGCCTTCATCCATTGTTCGTTTTTTTTCTTATCAAAGAACACCCACCCTGTTATCGAATAGAGCAATGCCTTCAACAGGAAGTAAGCTGCAGCATACCCTGCATAGATGATAATCACCTGATATTGGTCTATTGTAAATGTATCACTGATAGAAGCCCTGGAATACATAAAATAGCCGATGGCTATCAGTAAGCAAGTCTGTAATCCCAGAAACAACTGGAAGCGCAACTCGTTGGACGTCTCGGTTATCACCGTGGTACCAAATCGTGGTACACGGAAGAAAGTCTTTGCCTGACGAATGATAAACTGACGAGACTTGGTGAAGGCCACACATGCTATCAGAAAGCAGAACAAGAGCAAAATCGTGACAAAATCATCGCCTGCCACAGTATAAGGCACAGGGTCACCTGCCACACCCAATCTTCCGCCCTTCAATTCTGGATGAAAGAGCGAATCTTTCGAGAAGAAAGACTCACGATAATACTGCGGTAAGCTGACGTCCCTAAAACTCTTGCCTGGCTGATGCCCAGGAAGATGCAAGGTATCGGGCATTTCGCTCCAATGAATCTCACATGGTTTGATATGCGCTCGCACCATGGAATCTTGCTGAGCAGGTGTCGCATTCTTGGGCAACCAACTCAGCACTTGCTTCGGAGTCAATTCTCCTGTATGCTTTAAAGGCTCCTGTGCCACATCTGACTCAGGAGTTTCTATGATTGTTGAATCTGCTTGTTGCGCCATCCTTCTACTATAAATAATAAGTTATCCCTAGAAAGCCAGGCTCTCTAGGGAATAAATTCTATTTTCTTGAGTCTAATCCCATTTTAAAGGGCAAACTCTTTCTTAATTTCCTCTACTTTATCGAGTTTTTCCCAAGTAAACAACTCTACCTGCATAGTCTTGGTATCATGATAACGGCTGGTGAAAGTTTTTTCCACTACCTCATTCTTTCGACCCATGTGACCATACGCAGCAGTCTCCAGATACATTGGCTGACGGAGCTTCAACTGACGCTCGATAGCCTTTGGACGGAGATCAAACATCTGAGAAATCTTCTGGGCAATTTCACCATCATTCATATTCACATGGCTACGTCCATAAGTATTCACATAGATGCTGACAGGCTCGGCCACACCAATAGCATAACTTACCTGCACCAACATTTCATCAGCCACACCTGCAGCTACCATGTTCTTGGCAATATAGCGAGCAGCGTAAGCAGCAGAACGGTCCACCTTGCTTGAATCCTTTCCAGAGAATGCGCCACCACCATGTGCGCCCTTACCGCCATACGTATCTACGATAATCTTACGACCTGTCAGACCGGTGTCTCCATGAGGACCACCGATAACAAACTTACCTGTAGGATTGACGAAATACTTGATGTCATCATTGAAAAGAACCAATACCTTGTCGTCCAACTGTGCTTTCACGCGTGGGATGAGAATGTTGATAACATCCTCACGAATCTTAGCCAGCATAGCATCGTCATCATCATTACCCATTGCATCCTTGATAAAATCATCATGCTGAGTAGAAACAACGATTGTATCAATACGCTGAGGAATATTGTCATCAGAGTATTCTACCGTTACCTGACTCTTGGAATCCGGACGGAGATAAGTCATTACCTTACCTTCCTTACGGATAGCAGCGAGTTCCTTCATGATGAGCTGTGCCAAGTCAAGAGACACAGGCATATAATTATCTGTCTCATTGGTAGCATAGCCGAACATCATGCCCTGGTCACCAGCACCCTGGTCTTCATCTTCCTCACGGCTCACACCACGGTTGATATCATCACTCTGCTCATGAATGGCAGTAAGAACACCACAAGAGTCACCATCAAACTGGTATTCAGATTTGGTATAACCGATATTCTTAATTGTTTTGCGGGCGATAGTCTGCAAATCTACGTATTCATTAGAGCGAACCTCGCCCATGATAACCACCTGACCAGTAGTACAGAAAGATTCGATAGCACAATGAGCATGCTCATCGTAAGCCAGGAACTGGTCTAACAATGCATCGGATATCTGGTCTGCAACTTTATCAGGATGTCCTTCAGAAACTGATTCTGACGTAAACAAATATGCCATATTTATTCCTTTTCTTCTTTAAAAAATTGATATATCATTTATTTGCGGCTGCAAAGTTACACATTTATTTTCATATTCAGTCACATTAGAATGAAAAATATTCCAGTTTTAAATGTTTATCAGTCAGGATGGTCATCAGAAACGCTTTCCGGCTTCATCTTCTCGCGATACATGATATTTCTCGGATGATGTTCCAAGATTTCCCGCCTCAAGTCGGAAGTTTCCAAATGTGTATAGATTTCTGTCGTTCCCAAATCTTCATGACCCAACAAGGCCTGGATAACACGCAAATCGGCACCACCCTTGAGCAAGGCTGTTGCAAAACTATGCCGAAGGGTATGAGGCGAGATGGTTTTCTTGATTCCTGCATCCTTTGCCGCATTCTTGATCATGATAAGAATCATCGTTCTGGTAAGATGGGCACCCCGTCGATTGAGGAAAACATAATCCTCCTCTCCCTGCTTGATTTTCATCTGATTGCGGTCCATATACCAATAATGCAACTGTTTGATGGCAGTTTCAGAAATCGGAACAAGTCTTTCCTTGCTTCCCTTTCCCAAAACACGGATGAATTTTTCCTCCTCGAAGATGTCGCTTAGTTTGAGATTTACCAATTCCGACACTCGTAACCCACAGGAGAACAATACTTCTATGATTGTCTTGTTACGCTGTCCTTCCCATTTCGTCAGGTCAATAGCCTGTTCCAACAGATCCACTTCCTCCACAGTCAGATATTCCGGCAAATGCTGTCCAATCTGCGGGAAAGGAAGCAGCTCCGTAGGATCATTTTTCAAATAATCCTCAATCATCAAGAAACGATAGAAAGAACGCACTCCACTTAAGATACGCGATTGGGAACGAGCACCAACATTCTTATCATGCAAGCCCGCAGAAAACTCCTCTAAATCCTCCAGTTTGACATCCAAGAGAGAAATCTCCTTGGATTTGACAAATTCAAGGAGATAACGCAAGTCGCGCTGGTAAGCTTCCAACGTATTGGGTGAGTAATTACGCTCCAATTTGAGGTATCTCACATAATCCTTAACAATATTCGTACTTGATTTCTTGCCTGTTTCCATTTTTATTATTACCTTTGCAGTTAGAAGTAAAAGAGACTGTCTCAATCTTCTATGATGGAAGAACACTCTAACTTCTGCAAAGTTACAAAAAAATATTCATAAACGGATAAAATAATAAGGGATTATGAAAATACAAATTATCAATGGTCCAAACTTGAACCTTCTCGGTGTCCGTGAACCGGGCATTTATGGCAGCAACTCCTTCGAAAGTTATTTGCCAAAATTGAAGGAAAAATTTCCTGATGTAGAAATTGAATATTACCAGAGCAATATCGAAGGTGAGCTGATCAACAAGTTGCAGGAAGTGGGTTTTTCATACGATGGCGTAGTCCTCAACGCAGGAGCCTATACCCACACGAGCATTGCCTTGCAAGATTGCATCCGCAGCTTGAAGTGCCCATGCGTGGAGGTTCATATCTCCAATGTCCATAAGCGTGAGGAGTTCCGCCACCACTCTTATATCTCTTGCGCCTGCCTCGGAGTCATCTGTGGCTTCGGTCTGGCATCCTACGACCTTGCCATAGCTGGTATTCTCGCTCAAAAAGAAAATGAGAAGTAAAGCTACCTTGCTTCCAACATTTAACTCTTTAGCTATAAAATCATGACAGAAACAGAAAGTCTCGACAAATATATCTGCCAACACATTGAGCCAGAGGGAGATTACCTTTACCGACTTTATCGTGCCACCAATATCCACACTATTCATGGCAGGATGGCAAGTGGGCACATCCAGGGCAGACTGCTCAAAATGCTGGTAGAAATGATTCGCCCCAAAAATATCCTGGAAGTTGGAACCTTCAGCGGTTACAGCGCCATCTGTCTGGCCGAGGGTTTGCAGGAAGGCGGCAAACTCTACACCTTTGAAATCAATGATGAGATGGAGGATTTCACCCGACCATGGATAGAGGAATCCAGTGTAGCCGACAAGATAGATTTCCGCATAGGTGATGCCAACGTGGAAGCACCCAAATTGGGAGTTATGTTCGACATGGCTTTTGTTGATGGCGACAAGCGCACTTACATCGAAACCTATGAGATGGTGATGAGTGTCTTGAAACCCAACGGTTATATCCTTGCCGACAACACCTTATGGGATGGGCACGTTATCGATCCTGCCTATGACCGCGATCAGCAGACACAAGGTATCCGTAAGTTTAATGACTTCATCGCTCAAGACCCTCGCGTAGAAGTTGTAATCCTCCCATTAAGAGATGGACTGACTTTAATAAGAAAGAAATAGAAAACAATATTAGAATAGAAAACAATAAAGGCTGCGTATTCTATGACGCAGCCTTTATTGTTTTTATGAAACATCCCTTTTTTCTATTAAGAACAGGGAGTTAACTACATGCGCTCAGATAGAATCTCTTCTCTCAGAGCACAATTCTTGAGTTCAGAAATTACTTACTTTACAACTACCTTCTTGCCATTTATAACCACGATGCCGTGATAAGAGCTGTTCACTCTTTGTCCACCTATGCTGAACCTCTCCTGAGCATTGCCATTCGAAATGCTCTGTAGATTTATATTGGTAGGTGTATCTGCATCGCTCGTCTTTTTGACGAGGCAGATATTGTCGAAGTAGTATGAAGTAGCAGCTTCGCCGAGGTTGAAGATGATGCGGTTGACACCCTCTTTTGTTATGGTCACCTCGTATGTATATTCAGCCCAGTCTGTTGTCAGGTCGATGGCCTGCTCTTGCTCTGCTGTGTATGGGTTCTCGCCCATTGTTAGCGTAACGCCTGCCTGTGACTCCACATCAGCCTTCGCCTTGAACGTCATGGTGTATGTGCTGCCAACGGTGAGTGTACTGTTCAGCATGTAGGCAGCCTGCTTGCTCCATCTGTTGTCTGTAGCAACCTTATTCTCCACCTTCAGACAGTAGTTGCTAGCATATCCTCCTTCAACGATAGTGCGCTCAAAGTTTTCACCCCATGAGTTCCAATCGTTCATCTGGCCATTCTCAAATCCCCATGCACCTTCAGACAGGATGTTGCCTGCTGGATAAGTCTCTGGTTGAGGACCATCACCTTGTTCGTTGACGCATACCAGGCGGATATTGTCGATGTAATAGATACCATCGTTGGCATTGTCGCTGCAGAGGCCACCAATGAGAAGCTTGAAGCTGTTGGTGTCAGTAAACTTACCATTCAGAGGAACAGAAATAGTCTCAGTCTTTCCAATGCAATCCTTTGTGTCATGCTGGATGATCATATTGTTTATGTCGTTCAGCCAAACCTTTACACCAGTGTTGTACTCAGCACCCTTATACTGGATAGAACCTGCCTCATAGTAGATAGTGAAGTTTATATCAGTGAACTTGTTGCTGGAGAGCGTTGTTCCTTCTGGCAGTGTCACATCGATAGCGTAGCAGCCATTAGCTTGGTATGCATCTCCGATGTTGATTTTGAGAGCCTTCTCACCCTCCATCTTGTGCTCTCCGCTTACTGTAGCTTTACCGCCGTTGTTCTGCATATCAGTAGTAGTGCCTACAGTCTTGCCTTCGAAGTCCTCAATCATGTAGTACTCCACGCTATTCTCTGTAAAGTAAGTACCGTTGCGTGAGTCAGATGTATCGCCAGGTGTAGGATCAGGTCCAGGTTCAGGAGCACCGTTAGGTCTGAGTTTGAGGTTGTCCACATAGCAGGTGCCGCTACCTGCTCTTACACCGAGACCAAGGACAAACTCGTTGTCGGTATTGCCAGCAGGCACATTAACAGAGATATGCTTCCATGTGCCCTGCTCGGCTTTTGCGCCTGTGCTTTCCTCGTGAATAGGCTGGCCGTAGTCGTTAAGGAAAACCTTCAGCGTCTGATTATCATAGCTTTCACCATCAAAGAGGATGTCAAACTCGATGCTCTTGTAGTTGCCGCCGAGAGTCTGTCCTTTTGGCAGACGGAATGCATGATAGTAGTATTCGTCATACGACTTAGGTTCTATGCTGACGACATGGTTAGAACCATTCTTTGGATCGGCAACCAGAGTAGCCGCACTTGACGAATTGTCTCTGCAGTGCATATAGTACTCCTTGCCCTCAGGAACATTTTCAAAGTCGTCGATGACGAGGTAACCATTGCTGTCAGTCTTGTACTGCTCGTCAAGAGCTGTGGTGAGGACCTCTGCAGGTTTGTACATCTTGAAGTTGCCTGATGCGTGCAGGTAGCTAAGGAAGTAGAGGCAGCCGTCGTAGTAACGGAAGCGACCGGTAGGGAAAGTCATCTCAAAGAAGTCGTCGACGAAATCCCATGCCTTAACGTCTTCGTAAATCATAGCACCTACGGCGTTACATCCTACCAGACCCGGTGAGTGGTCGCCACCATATATTGGAGTGCCATTGAGCTGATAAAGACCCTGATAGTCCTTTATCCCCTTGCCGTAGAAGAAATCGAGGAGTTTCTTTGTCTGCTGTTTCTCTGTCTCACTGCCATTGAACCACATGTAATCGGTAGCCATGTGCATAGCGCAGCGCCATGCGTCGTAGCGGAAATCGCTATGCTCGCCTGAGCGTGCCTCACCGCTAAACTCAGCATAGTCAGGCATGAGACCGGTAGTGCTGTTAGCAAACTTTGGGTACATCTCGCGACTCTTGTCTGCACATGCCTTCCAGAACTGTCGGTTGTTGTTTGCCCACTTCGACCAGAGTTCGTAGAATGCAGGCATGTGGTATGATGGGTCGGTGTGTACTGCCGACTGTGCGTATGGCACGAAGACAATCTGATGGTCTGCATTGAACATGTTGACATACGAGGAGTTGATATAGTGTCCCTTGCTCAGCATGTTGTCGAGGATATAGTTTGCCTCCTTCCAGTAGTCGATACCGGTAGAATTATTGCCCCATCGGCCTGCTGCAAACATGAGGGCTGTAGCGATATACTCGTCACCGTCAGGTGCGGCATTGCCATCCTTGATACTGCCGTCAGTATTCAACTGCCATGCGAGGTAGCCCTTGTTTGCTCCCGACTTGTGCATACTGTGGTTCTTGGTGAAGCGCCACAGTTTGTCAAACTCCGTCTGCATATCCAGCTGTACGCAGATCATCATGCCGTATGAAAGGCTCTCTGTACGTACATCATTATTACCTGTGTCGAGGATATATGCCTCGTCGGTGCCCAACTCGTAGTACAGGCGTCCGTTTTCTGCGTCGCCCTCAAAGAACTGTTGCTTTATTGCCTGAAGCTTGCTGTTTATCTCCTCCTGTGAGTAACCAGCCTCCTGCAGAATGTTGCGATACTGTCCCGACTGCCATACGCTCTGCTGAGGCAGCACCGGAGTTGGCCTTACGGCCAGTGCCTTGACAAATTCAAACTCTATCTTGTCAATGTAAGTATCGTTAGAACCGTTATCATTCTCCAGGTTCAGCTTCACGTCCACAGAAGATGCGTCCAGATACAGCTTTGTCTGCACTTGCTGTACAGAAGGTGCAGTGCCACTGAACGACATGTCGGCCATTTTCTTTCCACCGACGTAAAGAGCCACTCCAGCAGCCGTGCCGTTGCTTGATGCGCCCGTCACCTTTATGTTATACACTCCGCTGCCGTTGGTCAAGCTAACCACACCGGTAGCATTGTCACCATTGGCATAGAGAACCACTCCCTGGAACGGCTTGTCACACTCCCCGGCATATTGGCCGCCAAAGGTCATTGTCTCAGCCTCAAGGGTCTGAGCTTGCATCCCGACGCAAAAAGCGAGGGCTGCAATTACTGTTAATACTTTCTTTGTCATTGTGTTAGGTTTATATGGATATTTTGCAAGACTATATTGATTTGTGGCTTTCTGATTAATCCACTTCCCAGTTGTCCCACTTTATACCGCCCCATGTGTTTTCTTCTTTTTTATCATCAACCTCAATCACAGGTTTTTCGGGTCTTGAGGCAGAGAGGATGTTTTCTGAAGCGCAGCACGTCGTCACCTCAACAATAGGTTTTGTATATTCTTTTTTCATCTTTATTTTTCCTTGATTTAAACGTCCTTTTCTTCTTCACTCACGACATCCCCTACCCCGTATGCGGGGAAGGGATGACTGTGAATTAATGCTTGTTTCTCTTACTTCACCATCACTTTCAGCACTCTGCCTGTAGAGGTGCGAATGATGTTGAGTCCCTTATTCAGCGACTCGGTCTTCATGCCGCTTGGGCTATACACTTCCTCAATATTGAAGTCCTCTGCAATGAAAGCTGGGGACGAAATATGTGTTACGTTATCTGGAACTATCTCAAAATTAAACATCTTCGGCATCTTCTTAGCGCCAGACTGCTGTTGCTCGCCATAACCAGGAGCACTGTATAACTGTGAGCCTTTGAAGTAGCCACGCATTGGGCGAACGCTCATATTGGCACCGTTCATATAGAACTTCTCATTCAGGAAACCGTATGCGTATACAGGGGCATCTTCTGTTCCGAGGTTAGGACCAAACACGGATGGCTGGAACACACCGGTCATAGATATAGAGAACGAAGGATCGCTATTCTCAACAGTGTTTGTAGAAACTGATGGAGTAAGATTAAACTGTTCCTTAGTCACATCCGTGTTCTGGAGCGTACCTTCTATATTATGTTTCTTTATAAGATATGTCTGACCAGCAGCCATTCCGTCTGAATGTTTTTTGAATGCGAGTGTGTATTGTTCTCCATTCTTTTTTATAGAAGTGAAATCAAACAGTTCTACACGAGCAGCAGTTACAGTTTCTTCTTCCACAGGGAATGGCAGACATACAGTTGAATATGTATTTGTCACATCACGGAAATACTTTGCGGTATTGAATGTTGGGAAATAATCTGACTTTTTATTTGCGATGAAAGGCTTTTCTGCATCCCATAGCTCAAGATGAAGATTTCTTTTCAAATTGCTTGCATATTGTCTCTCCAAACAATGCTCACCAAAGTATTCTGGTATAGAATGAAGGGTGATATCTACGACTTCTTTTTTTGAGTTTCCTATACTATAGTCTCCTACAGCTGTTATACCTTCACTTACAACAACGTAACGAATGTCTCCAGTACGACTCTCCCAAGGGCATGTTTTATTACCTTTATATGCAGGGATAGGTCCTGTTCCTTTAATATAGAGTGTATCATTTGCAACCTTCCACCAAATATCAGATTTGTCATCATCCTGCTTAAAATCTTCTACATCATCGACGTTTTCCTTTATTCGGATGTTGTCAATCAGATAGATACATCTCCTGGAATTAATTTCTCCGATTTTGAGCTTAACAGGAGTAGCCCCATCAGGAATAACGCTGACTGTTTTTCCGTTTTCTGTCCTTGTCAGAGGTATCAGTTTTGTATCCCATACTGGAGCTGGGAATACTGGTGTACAGAACGTTTGGAGTTTAACATCTTCTGTTGTGCCATCCTTTTTCTTACATTCAAGTTTTATTTGTACATCTTTGTAATTGAAATCTTCGTGCTCTCCTGGTACTTCTTTTTGGAAGTTTATATCGAAAGCTAAGATTCCGTATCCACCGAAATCAACACCTGAAGGTCCTAAATCAATTACCAATGTTTCATTTGATTTGTGGTTACCATCAGAAACCCAAAGACACTGACCATCACTATATGGGTCTTTTTTAATGTCTACGTAAAGGTGCTCGTTTCTATCCTCCTCCTTGTGATTCGGATATGCTATCTTGCTAACATCTGTAGCATTATTAAAATCATAAAGCATCACCGGTGGCAAAGGCTTTGTCACCGTCACCGTACAACTTGCTGTATGTTTTCCATCTTCTGTTGTTACAGTAATCGTTGCGTCACCTGGTGCCACACCAGTAACAACGCCATTGTTTACAGTAGCAACAGACGTGTTGCTTGAACTCCATGTTACATTTTTGTTAGTCGCATTTGCTGGCTCGACAGTGGCAGTAAGGGTGATACGCTTACCCTGCTTCACTGATGCTGATGTCTTATCGAGGGTTACGCCCGTAGCACTAACAGGGTCTTTTACTGTTACTTCTGCAATAGTAGAAGTAGCAGAACCCTGTGAGTTTGTTGCAATGCAATAATAATTAGTGTCATCTCTTGAACATGCACCATTCGTAACATTGTAACCCCAGTTGCCCATGTCTGACTCAAACGTCGAACTTTTACTGTCCAGCAGATTTTCAGCGATGTTAAGTGATGATTGAGCGCTACAATTAGCCCCAAAAGCATACAATACAGTTAAAATTAAGCATAATTTTCTCATAATATAAATTTTTACAAAGAAACACCAATACAAACAATGGTGATTCCAAAATGATTAAACGTATATGTTCCCAAATGTGATGATTTTATATTCGCGGGGACAAAGGTACTTAAGATTTTATAATTTTAGCGTTGGTTTAATTCCAGATTTACACTGAAAATGCGATGCAAAATTACAACTTAACATTTTGGATGCAAAATAATTTTGTTATTCTTTTTTTTTTTTACAGTCGTTAACAGATAATGCTATTGTACCATCTACTCAGTAATTGGCCTCCTGCCAATTACTGAGTGTATATTTCGGTACGTTTGCAATGTAACCATCCCACTTCCACCGTTGGAGGTTAAAAATTAGCGGCATCATAGTTTCATCTCTGATTCTATGATGCCGCTTTTTATAGTTGTTGTTATTTGCCGATTTATTTCTTTAGTTCTTCTGCTATTCTGTATGGCAACAGACTTTCGTATTCTTCTTTAGTCATATTGGCATGCAGTCTTGGTAAAATGGTGTTGAAGAAAACATAGACACTGCCGTCGGTCGGGGACATGGAATTGCTACGTACCATGCGACTCAACGGATCTACTCCCTTACGGAGGTCCACAGCACTCGTGCAGACCATAAACTTGTTGCTTTCACTTAAACTGAACATACATAAAACGATTTTAGGAATGCAAAGGTACGAAGATCTTTGCATTCCTAAAATACGCCCTATGTGGGATAGTTACGATTCTCTAACCAATTGAATTATATCTGTTTCTCTATTGTTTAGCTCAATAATCTTTTGCTCAGAGCCCTTACTGGATACCAGACGGCTAACCAACCGACAGCCAGCACCGTGACAAAGATAATGGCAACATCTGAATAGTGTACACTTACCGGATAAGCATCAACAATGAAAGAGCCAGCAGAATCACCCAGCTTCACAAATCCGAATTCCTGCTGTAAGAGACAGAGCAACAAACCCATACCGATACCGATGATGGCTCCAATGGCAGAAATCATTCTACCTTCAAAAAGGAACACACGAGCTATCTGCTTGTCGCTGGCTCCCAAGTTGCGCAAAGTAAGCACATCATCTTTCTTATCGATGATCAGCATGGACAACGAACCGATGATATTAAAGCAAGCCACTATCAAGATAAACGTAAGGAAGATATAAGCTATCATCTTCTCAATAGACATAATCTTGAAAGTATCTTCCTGCTGCTCAAATCTATCCAGCACCCGGTACTTATCTCCGGCTATCTGCTGCATCTCCTTCTTCACGGCATCTAAATCACTGCCATCTTTCAGTCGGAGTTCGAGCGAAGAAAGCATTCCCTGCTGTCCAAAGAGATTACGGGCAAATGTTACGGAAGTCAGAATGTAATTCTTGTCATAACGGGCTTGCTTGACAGCAAACAATACGCCCGGACTGACCAGAGAATCAACTACAAATCCCTCAGAAGGATTCGACATATCCAACTGTCCCTCCTTCATCGGTGCATAAATCTTCAGAAAGCCATCCCATTGCGCACCGATACCAAGGGTCTGCGCCAAGCGGATACCCAAGGTTCCATATTCCAAGTTGGCAGCATGAAGTGAGAATGTGCCATCACCATAGAGGATGTCTGTGATATGCGACTGGTCGCTGAAATTATCATCCACACCCTTGATGGTAACCATAGCCTGACGGTCCTGATAGACAGCCAGCGCCTGATCTTCCACACACTCTGTTGCAACATCTACCTGCGGCAACTGGCGAATTTTGGTCAAGATAGGGTCATCGCAAGGAGCCGTCTTACCTTTTGTAGGAACGAGTTCTAACTGTGGATCAAAACTGGTAAACAAAGTTGCCACCAAGTCATGGAATCCATTGAACACACTCAGCACGATGACTAACGCCATCGTAGCCACAGCCACACCAATCGCCGAGATAGCACTGATGATATTGATGGCATGAGTGCTCTTCTTGGAAAAGAGATACCTGCGAGCAATGAAAAATGGAAAATTCATTTGTCTTTAACTTTTTTACTTTTTCAAAAGTTCATCTATGCGCTCCAAATAATCCAGACTGTCATCGAGGAAGAAGCGTAATTCAGGAATTATACGCAATTGGTTTCTTACCTTCTTGCCCAAATCATAACGAATGGTTTTCTCATTAGCGGTGATATTCTTCAGGATTTCCTCTCCTTTCTCAGAAGGGAACACACTCAGATAAGCAGTACAGATACTGAGGTCTGGACTGATTTTTACCTTGGTCACACTCACCATGACACCATGCATCATACGAGTTTGTGACTGAAATATAAGACTCAACTCCTTCTGGAGAAGTCTGGATATACGGTTTTGTCTTGTTTCTTGCATAATCTTTTCTATTAGAATGATTAACTAAATCAGAATGATTAACTAAAAATTAAACATTACTCAGTTTAACACTATTCAAGGTCCACATGCTTCACCTCCACACTTTCATGCAGGAAGATCTGAGCAGACTCCTTGAATTTTTCCTCACTTTCAGTAGTCAGATACTGGCAGGTACCTTTCTTGGTAATCATATTCTCCATGTCCTGATGCCGCTTCACGTAATTTTTCAGACTCTCAGCTACATACATTCCTTGTGGCACAACCCGCACACCATCGGGAAGGTTTTTTACAATGCTGTTCATCAGCAATGGATAATGTGTACATCCCAAGATAATCGTATCTATGTCAGCATCTTTACGCATCAGTTGGTCAATGCGCTTCTTGACGAAATAATCAGCACCCGGACTATCAGCCTCATTGGCTTCTACGATAGCCGCCCATAGCGGACAAGCAACACCGCTAACCTTGACTTCAGGCCAGAGTTTGGCAATCTCCAAGTCATAGCTTTGACTTTTGATAGTACCTTCCGTAGCCAACAGACCGACATGGTTACTCTTGGTGATATTACCGATAACCTCAGCAGTAGGACGGATAATACCCAGCACACGGCGGCTTGGATCCAACTCAGGGATATCCCTTTGCTGGATAGAACGAAGTGCCTTGGCTGAAGCCGTATTACAACCCAGAATCACCAAGTGACACCCCATCGAAAACAGTTTGAGTACTGCCTGGCGCGTAAACTTATACACCACCTCGAAAGAGCGGGAACCATACGGCGCACGTGCATTATCACCCAAGTACATATAGTCGTACTGAGGAAGAAGCTGACGAAGTCCATGCAGGATAGTCAACCCACCATATCCGGAATCAAATATTCCGATAGGACCAGGATTAGAAGGTAACATCATTTCAAATTCTCCTTGATTAGTTCGGTAATATCCTCTCCCATCGCAGCATCAACGTATGGAAGTGAATCGTGGTCGGCATTCAGGATAAACGCATATCCTTTCGCCTTGCCTATCTTCTGCAAAGCCTCTCTGATTTGTTTTTTCAGGGGAGCATAAGCATCTTCCCCAGCCTGTTTCAGCAGACGTTCCGACTCAGCTTTGAAAGCCATATTCTTAGCCATCAGTTCACGAAGTTCCGCCTGTCGTTTTTCCAGGATGGAAGGAGCGAAATTACGCTGACCATCCAGAAACTCCTCATACTTGCTGTTAAACTCGTCCTCCGAGCGCTTGGTTTCGGCATCATACTTCAAGCGAAGATCGTCCATATGATGCTTGGCTATCGCATAACCAGGCATTGTACGAAAGACTTCTTCGAAGCTGAAATAGCCGAAACGGATTGCAGACGGAGCCTCTGCACCCGCAGTAGGAGCAGCAGTAGCCTCACTCGCTTTAGGAGCTGAATTAGCCACCTGCTGGGCAGATGCCAGCACAGGCATCATTGCCAGAACCAAATAAAGGAATGTCTTTTTCATCATGAAGTGTTGGATTAGAATAGGCATATTCATACCTATTATATATAAATACTGAAAAGAGAAACAAGGGCAAGCACTTGTGCCTGCCCCACTATCTCAGTTGGAAATAACCGAAATTACTTGATCTTAGCCTGTACTTCCTTAGTTACATCAACTACATTGGTACCAGTGTAAACAGCAGCACCTTCCTCGAAGATGTAAGTGTAGTTGCCAGCCTTACCTACAGCCTCGATAGCAGTACGCACCTTAGCCACGATAGGCTGCATCAGCTCGCTGCTCTTCTTCTGCAATTCCTGCTGACCGTCCTGATAAGCCTGCTGAATCTTCTGCTGAAGACCCTGCAACTCAGTTTCCTTCTGCTGCTTAGCAGTAGCATTCATTGTGCTCTGACCCTTCTGATACTCGTCAGCCTTGCGCTGGAACTCATCCTGCATAGACTTCAAATCGTTCTCCTTCTGCTTCTGGAGTGCCTCAAGCTCACCATTAGCTTTAGCAACATCAGGCAAAGCCTGCATGATAGTCTGGGTATTTACCTTACCAAACTTCTGTGCCATCATTGTCATTGGTGCACAAAGCATCAACATTAAAATAAGCTTTTTCATTGTTTTTATTCTTTTAATTATAAATATTCAAATAGGTTTTCAGATGGACATATTGTCCACAGTCAACTCACTTTTATAACTCTCGCTGCAAATATACAACTAATTATTGGAATAACCTAATTTTTGAAGCACTTCGTTGCTAATATCGATTTTAGGAGAACCAAATATGATACCAGCATTGCTGGCTCTGTCGAGCACCAGCGAATAGCCACGCAAATCAGCGATTTCCTTCACTGCATTGTAGATTTCCTCCTGTATAGGAGTCATCAGCGCTTCACGCTTCCTGTAGAGTTCCCCTTCAGGTCCGAAGTATTTCTTCTTCAGATCACTGGCTTCCTTCTCCTTCTGCATGATGGCATCCTGCTTGGCTTTTTTCTGTTCCTGTGACAAGAAAACCACCTCGTTCTGATAGTTCTTGTACATAGTACTTGCCTCCAGATTGAGCGCCTCTACCTCAGCTTGCCATTTCTTGCTCACCTGATTCAACTGTTCGTTGGCACGCTCGTAAGCAGGCACATTCTTCAGGATATATTCCATATCAACCAGCGCATATTTCTGCGCATGGGCTGTGATGGCTGCTACAGCCATCATCAGCATCAATATCATCTTCTTCATAAGAATTCCTCCAATTATATCAATTCTTATTTATTATTTATCATTTCTCATTTGTCTTAGAACTCCTGACCGAGGATAAAATGGAACTGGCTTCCACCCTTCTTATACTGGCTTCCGTTCCAAACCTTGTCGAAACCATAAGCCCAGTCGATACCCATCAAGCCGACCATTGGCAAGAAGATACGTACACCGACACCGGCACTACGCTTCATGCTGAATGGATTGAACTTCTTGGTGTCATACCATGCATTACCAGCCTCTACGAAGGTCAAACCATAAATAGTGGTATTACCCAAAAGGAACGGATAACGGAGTTCCAATGAGAAACGGTCGTATGCATAAGCATAGTAACCTGTGCTGGCACTATAAGATACAGAACCATTCTCGTAACCACGGAGACCGATGGTTTCCTCACCATAATAGGATGAATAACCGCTCATACCGTCACCACCCACATAGTAGGTCTCAAATGGACTCTTGTTGTATTTATTGTAAGCTCCCAACAAACCGAGTTCCACACGTGTCATCAACACAAAGCACTTCTGACCTCCGCTCAATGCGGTATAAGTCTTAGCCTTGAACTTCCACTTATGATACTCTATCCAGCGATATTTCTCCTGCTGCTCCTGAGCATAGGTTGGTGAGTTTCTGTTGGTTGCCAGATGCTCATAATCCTTGTTGTTCATCAAGCTCCATGGTGGAGTCAGGTTGACAGAAGCCTCTACCTCAGAACCAGTACGTGGGAAGAGCTGATTATCTGTTGATATACGGTTCAGCGAAATTGTCAAGTTCAAGTTATTCGCATTACCGTTGGTCATCAGCATATAACTCCAGTTCTTCATCATGTAGCGCTGGTAAGCCAACTGCAAAGACAGAGTAAAGTAGTCATCTGGCCAACGGAGACGCTTACCCCAACCGAGGCTTACGCCGACCATCTGAATATACTTATCTGGGTCGTAATAATTCTCGTAGTTATTGTAATAGCTGGAACCGTAACCATACATGTAGCTATAGTAGTTGTTCATGTAAGCACTGTTATAATAGTTGCTTGACACGTCAGTACTCTTACTATAGTATGCACCTACGCTGAACTGAACAGGTCGCTTGCCACCAAACCAGTTGGTAGAGTAGCTTACGTTATAGCTCTGATAATAGGTACCATTGGTCTGTGCACCGATACTGAGCACCTCACCATCACCGATAGGCATGATACCACGATGCTCCTTATTCTTGTTGAAGAGGTTGGCCATAGAGAAGTTGTTGAGCTTCAAGCCCACACGTCCAATGACACCAGTCTGTCCCCAACCGAGTGAGAACTCAATCTGGTCATTACTCTTCTGCTCCAGGTTCCAGTTGATATCCACAGTACCATCCTCATAGTTTGGCTTGATATCCGGGTTCACCTTTTCAGCATCAAAGTGTCCCATAGAAGCCAACTCACGGGCAGAACGCATGATAGCATCCTTAGAGAAGAGATCGCCTGGCTTCGTACGGAGTTCGCGGCGTACTACATTCTCATAGAGTCGGGTATTACCGTTGATGCGTACGTGGCTCAGGTAAGCCTGAGGACCCTCAGTGACGCGCATTTCGAGGTCGATAGAGTCGCCATCGATATTGATTTCGGCAGGATTGATGTTAGAGAACACATAACCATTATTATAATAGAGGTTTCCCACCGCATCATCATCCTCATTCAAGCGCTTGTGCAAGAGTTTCTGATTATATACATCACCCTTCTTCATGGTGAGCAGAGCATTCAGACGGTCTGTATCATAGACAGTATTACCCACCCACGTGATATTACGGATGAAATATTGCTTGCCCTCATCTACCTTCACATATACATTGACATGCTTCTCATCGTAGTTGCTGACGCTATCTTCCAAAATCTGGGCATCACGATAACCATACTCGTAGTATTTATCTATCAGCTTAGCCTTATCCTCTTTCCAGCGTTCAGGTGTAAACTTCTTAGATTTGAAGAAAGTAGCAAATTTTCCTGCCTCATGAGTCTTGGCGAATGCACCTTTGGAGAATAAGCCACCCTTAATCTTGCGGTCAGAAAGTTTCTCATTGCCATCGATGGTAATCTGATGAACCTTGATTTTCTCCTTTTTATCTACGATTACATCCAGGATAACCTGTCCCTTGTTGGCTACATCATCACGCTGGTTGATCTGGATATCAGCATTCTTGAAACCTTTATCATCAAAGTATTTCTTGGCAAGAATCTTGGCACGGTCGAGCATGTTTGGAGTCACCTGTGTACCCTTTACCATACCCAATTTCTGCTCCATATCCTCTCGCTCGCTCTTTTTCAGGCCGATATAGTTGATGTTAGAGATACGAGGGCGAACGGCCAGATAGATGTGGAGATAAAGTTTTTCGCCCACGATAGAGTCGGCAGCAATCGCCACTTTTGAAAACAGTCCATGCTTCCAATATCGCTTGACGGCATTGGTCACATCATCTCCCGGCACATCGATTCTATCACCGACCGACAGGCCAGAGATGCCAGTAAGCACATAATCCTCATATCCTTCCACTCCTGATACGTTGATGCCTCCAATGACCAGATTACGGGGATTTCCTGCATACGAGATGTCAGGATTCACAATCTTGTCTTGTGCCGTCACCTGCAAACAAGCCATTACACCGAACAGCAGGATGAAAACCTTTCTTATCTTATTCATTTACTTATTATGTATATTTTCAAATGTATTCTTTCCTAATATGACTCCCGAGTAATATAGCATTACTCTCCTTTTTCCACCTGAGCCTCAGTTTTGCCAAACCTGCGCTGACGATTCTGATAGTCAGCTATTGCCTTCCGGAGATCTTCCTCCATGAAATCAGGCCAGTAGGTATCGCAGAAATACAACTCAGAATAAGCTATCTGCCACAAGAGATAATTGCTGATGCGCAATTCACCGCCCGTACGGATCAGGAGATCAGGATCTGGCATAAAGTTGGTTTCGAGATGCTTGGCGAAATTCTCTTCAGTCAATTCACCGGCTATCTCATCATAGCTTTTCTTGCCATCAGCCATCGCATCCTTCAGGGAACGTCTCATTGCTTCCATGATTTCCCAACGAGAAGAGTAGCTCAAAGCCACCACCATCGTCATGGCGTCATTCTTAGCCGTATGTTCCATGGTCTCCTGCAACTTTTCCTGCACAGGCTTTGGCAAACGACCTATATCACCTATCACACGGAAGCGTACATTGTTCTTCATGAAGATTTCATCCTCAAGAGAAGTGAGTACAAGTCCCATCAGAGCAGCCACCTCGTCGGCAGGACGATTCCAGTTTTCCGTAGAAAAAGTATAGAGTGTAAGATATTTCACACCTAAGCGAGTACATTCTGAAGTGATACGACGAACGGTATCCACACCAGCCTGATGGCCGAAACTTCTTTCTTTGCCTCGCTCCATCGCCCATCGCCCGTTACCATCCATGATGATGGCAATATGCTCTGGTATTCTGCTCATATCTAAGTTTGTTGCCATTATTCTTCTTTATTACATGTTCTACATTTTGCCTTGAAACTATAGGTTATTGTGAGCTGCAGCATGGAATAGCAGTCTGTATTCTTGAATGCACCGCTGCTCTTCACTCTATAGGGGTCTTTCACTCCATCCAGTTCATCATTCAGAGAGAAATGGAATCCCCAGTCCAAACCTACATTCAGTCGTTCTCTGACTTTATATTTCACACCTATACCGATAGGCACATTGGCGGTAAAGACGCTTTTGCTGCCTCCTGACACGGAAGTAGCTCCCAGTCCGCCATAAATATAGGGTGTCAACCGCTTGGCCCCCCGATAGTCTCTTCCTGTACCGTAAGGCCAGAAATTATACTCGAAGACGAGACTTACATCCACCACATTATGATTGAACTCATAGGTTGACTCTGCATAATCCGGATAATAAGTCTTGACATCCGCCGACGATCCTTTCAGTTTTCCATAACTGGCGCTCAGGCGCAAGTCTTTATAAGGGTCGAAATTGTATCTCCAAAGCAGCGAGGCCATCGGCTGCATGTTTTTCAACACGTTGCCATTGAAATCACCCTCGTAACTGACCATTCCTACCCCCGCACCTATCTCCATGCGATATTGGGGATCATCCTGGGCGCTGATGTGGACAAGAGCAACCACCAAACCGATTATCGTCAGAACTATTCTGTGCATTTTACACCTTATTATATATATAGACTCAAGAGAAAGAAATAAGTTTATTCCTTTCTCCATCCATCTCTATTATATCTTCCTTTCCAGACGTATCCGTCGTTGATAACCCAATAATAGTTATTGGCATCACGCACGAAAGCAGCTGGTCTGCTTACTGCAAATTCAGCAGGCATCACAACCGTTGTATCCACACTCCAGTCTAAGCCAGTCTTACTCACATACCACTTACATTTTTCCACAGTAGCACTACCCACTTTATAGTCGCCAGCAGCCAAAGCCACATAACCGCTATCGTTGAGCGCCACCTGGAGGGTATTGAGATAAGGCAACATGCCAGCCTGATGAGCCTGATATTCTACATAGTTCCACTGATAAGAATCTGTAGCTTCACCAGCATCAAAAGTGCGAGTCCAGATCGTTGCGACCGTATCCTTCTCTTCATTCTCACGAACCTTTCGATTACCGAGGAGAAGAAGGTTTTCTGCGCCTTTCACAGAACGAACAGGCTTAACCACCAAACTGAGGTTTTCTGTTGGCAGGAAGTCTGCGCCCTTGTCATCCATTGCATCAGGAGTCCAGCTGGCACCATTGTCCTTAGATACGGCAATACCAGCAGCAGTATAAGCATACAGATAGTTGCTACTTGCGCCAATCAACTGCAGAAGAGAGGCGTCAGTAGTAACAGATTCCCAATTGACAGCATCATCAGACTTGAGAACTTCGCCATTATTGAGAATATAGAGTTTACCATCCTTAGCGATTGCGCTCTTATAGGCATCCTCGCCCAAAGCAACATTAGGAGTTAGAGGATTTCCAAAAGCACCACCATTCAGGCCAGTCTTGAAAATCTTGGTAACACCATTACTCTTACCGAAAACATAGACACAGTTGCCCGCAGAAACGGCTTTCATACCAGCCAAAGCTGCCAAGTCACCATTCTGGGCTGCAAGAGAATGCCATACGAAGGAATCAGGACCTTCTTTGTGTACATTTACGGTAATCGTATAAGTACGATATGCAGAATAATCGTTGTTATATACTCGGATTTCCTTTGGTTTAGAGAAATCTACGGAGTCAGAGCTGGAATAATAAGCCAAAGAGTCTTTATTATCCTTACCTTTCAGCACCCAAAGCAGCGGACTGCTCTGCTTGGCTGTGATAGAAGCCAAGGCTGCACTGATCTTTGTCCCAACAGGCAAAGAGTCTGCATTATAGATCTTACCAGCGGCCTGATCTATATAAAATTTATAATTAGAACCAGCAATCGTGGTAGCATAAGTTGAATCCTTCGTACCATCCGATGTCTTTCCCAGATAATAGCGATTCATCGTGCCAAGAGAAAAAGCAGTGATGGCAGTATCATGGGTATATTCAATATTTGTATCATCGTCACTGCTCAAACATGAAGACAATGACAGGCCTGCAGAAAGGAGCAGGATGAAAGTAAAAAACTTCCTTTTCATTCTTATTTATTTATTTTTAGCTGCAAATTTACAGAGAATTCTTCAAATAAAGCCCCTTTTGGGCGGTTTATTATGCAAATTATTGATTTTATCGGTAATTTTTAAGTTTGTTTAGTGATTATTCCCAACAATCAAGGCATTTTTGAGAGGAAAAGCTTTTAAAAAATGACAAATGAAAAATGACAAATGAGAAAGACTATAAAATGAGAAATGACAAATGAGAAATGGGAAACTAAAAAAAGAGTCCCATCCCTCTTTCGAGAGATAGGACCCTAATATGATAATTCTTAATAATTCGAAGTTTCGAATGATTAGAGCTGTGGACCAGCAGCAACGAGAGCCTTACCAGCCTCGTTGTTTGTGTACTTAGCGAAGTTCTTGATGAAACGAGCAGCCAAATCCTTAGCCTTCTCCTCCCACTGAGAAGCCTCAGCGTATGTATCGCGTGGATCCAAGATCTCAGTAGCTACACCTGGCAACTCTGTTGGAACCTTGAAGTCGAACATAGGAATCTGCTTTGTTGGAGCCTTGTCGATGTCACCATTCAGGATAGCGTCGATGATACCACGTGTATCGCGGATAGAGATACGCTTGCCTGTACCGTTCCAACCTGTGTTAACGAGGTATGCCTTAGCGTTGTTCTTGTTCATCTTCTTAACCAACTCCTGAGCGTACTTTGTTGGGTGCAACTCCAAGAATGCCTGACCGAAGCAAGCAGAGAATGTTGGAGTAGGCTCTGTGATACCGCGCTCTGTACCTGCCAACTTAGCTGTGAAGCCAGAGAGGAAGTAGTACTGAGTCTGCTCTGGAGTCAGGATAGATACTGGAGGCAATACACCGAATGCATCAGCTGAGAGGAAGATAACCTGCTTAGCAGCTGGAGCAGAAGAACCTGGCTGGATGTTGTTGATGTGGAAGATTGGGTAAGAAACACGAGTGTTCTCAGTTACGCTCTTATCAGCGAAGTCAATCTTACCATCAGCAGCTACAGTTACGTTCTCCAAGAGAGCGTTGCGCTTGATAGCGTTGTAGATATCTGGCTCAGACTCCTTGTCCAAGTTGATAACCTTAGCGTAGCAACCACCTTCGAAGTTGAATACACCATTGTCATCCCATCCGTGCTCATCGTCACCGATTAACTTACGCTTAGGGTCTGTTGACAATGTAGTCTTACCTGTACCAGAAAGACCGAAGAAGATAGCTGTATTCTCACCGTTCATATCGCAGTTAGCAGAGCAGTGCATAGAAGCCATACCCTTCAATGGCAAGAAGTAGTTCATCATAGAGAACATACCCTTCTTCATCTCACCACCATACCATGTGTTGATGATAACCTGCTCCTTAGATGTTACGTTGAAAGCAACGCAAGTCTCAGAGTTCAAGCCGAGTTCCTTGTAGTTCTCTACCTTAGCCTTAGAAGCGTTGTAAACAACGAAGTCTGGCTCGAATGCCTCAAGCTCCTCAGCTGTAGGACGGATGAACATGTTTGTTACGAAGTGAGCCTGCCAAGCAACCTCAACGATGAAACGAACAGCCATACGTGTATCCTTGTTAGCACCGCAGAAACCATCTACTACATAGAGGTTCTTGTTGCAGAGCTCCTTAACAGCGAGATCCTTAACAGTACCCCAAACCTGCTCAGACATTGGGTGGTTATCGTTCTTGTACTCATCAGTAGTCCACCATACAGTGTCCTTTGAGTTCTCGTCCATTACGATGTACTTATCCTTAGGTGAGCGACCAGTGTAGATACCTGTCATAACGTTAACTGCACCTAACTCTGTCTGCTGACCTACCTCGTAACCCTCGAGACCAGCCTTTGTCTCCTCCTCGAACAACTGCTCGTAAGAAGGATTGTGAGCGATTACTGTAGCACCAGTAATGCCGTACTTTGTCAAATCTAACTTTGCCATTTTTTCTAAATGTATTTAAGTTGTGAAATATTTCTTTCTGAAACTTTATCCTAATATTCAAAATGGGATTTCAAAAACCCTTTTTTCCTAAAACTGCCGCAAAGTTACAAAAAATATGTTTTATAGCAAAGATTCTTAGATAATATTCTTGCTTTTTTAAAACCTTTTTAGGTTAAAGAATTAAAAAATCGACCAATTCATCTATAATTTGCCATATTGACTTTGCAAATATTCGCCGCAAATCTGCTTCATCCAAATTCATTTTCCACCTATTATATATATAGGGGTTCAGAAGGCACATAAAAGCCTATGGATGGCACCAGAAGAAGCCGGATAGAAAAAATAGCGGAAAACATTTTGCGGTTTCCGGATTTTGCCTTATCTTTGCAACACCTTTGCTGCATCTTGACAGATGATTTCAGCAGGAATAAACATCGATTGAAATAACAGGAATATAAATACTACGACTTATGAAAATTAATAATCTGAGCGAGCATAACTGCATCATCAACCGCTATCTGGCTGAGATGCGCGACTGCGAGTATCAAAAGAACCGACTCCTCTTCCGCAACAACATCAAGAGAATCGGCGAGTATGAGGCCTTTGAGATTTCAAAGACCCTCAATTACGAGAACAGAGACGTGACTACCCCGCTCGGTGTAGCCCAGGTTAATTTCCCTACCGACAAGATTGTCATCGGTACGATTTTCCGTGCAGGCCTGCCTTTCCATGAGGGTTTTCTCAACATCTTCGACCACTCCGGCAATGCCTTTGTGAGTGCTTACCGCGAATATACCAACGAGGAGCATACCGAGATTGGTGTCCACATCGAATATCTTGCGACTCCAGACCTGACAGACAAGACGCTCATCATCGCCGACCCTATGCTTGCCACAGGCATCAGCATGGAGATGGGTATGAAGGCCTTCATCACCAAGGGTAACCCGAAACATATCCACGTGGCATGTGTCCTTGCTGCCCCAGAAGGCATTGAGCACATCAAGAACACCTTCCCAGAAGAAAAGACCACCATCTGGTGTGCATCCATCGACGAGGGATTGAACGAGCACAAATACATCGTTCCTGGTTTCGGAGATGCAGGTGACCTCTGCTACGGAAACAAGTTATAAAAACAAGAATTGTTAATTTCCTGTCTCTGCCCGGGTATATTTTTCTCCCTGCCCACGCAAGAATTTTCCGGGGGCAGGGAAAATAAAAGTGGGTACAGGGACGAAAAAATGAAACTTTATTTTCTTTAATAATGGAAAGAACTTCCACCCAAGAACTCGCGTAGCAGCGATGTAGGAGGCAGATTATTATAAGGTATTCCCTTGAAATACTTCAGAAATTTCAGGAGGCGGTAAGCCTCAGCATATTCTTCACAATTCTCTGGCACCTGTTGCAAGAGCGGTTCTGCCTGCATCTTGATGACAGCCAATTCGTAGAGCATCGCCGTATTGAGCATTGCATCCGCATTTTCCTGGAACGGGAAAATCCACTTGTTTTCTCCAGCACGCACTGAAGGCCAGCGATGGATGGTCTCCTGCGCACTCACACCTCTATATTTATTATCGCGGATGATACGGCGCAACAAACGGTTGTCGGTCGTAGGAATATAATTGTGATTATCAAGCAGAATGGTGGTTAAAGCCGAAGCATAGACGCGATAAATCTGCTCATCAGGAATCTGCGATGTCAGTTCCGGATTCAAGGCATGAATACCTTCCACCACCAGCACATTATGATCGTTCATCTTCAGTTTCTTTCCGCTTCTCTTACTCTTTCCGCTCTGGAAGTCATATTTCGGCAATTCCACCTCCTCGCCACGGAAGAGGGCATTAAACTGCTCATTGATGAGTTTCAGATCCAGGGCATAGATGCTCTCGTAATCATATTCGCCACTCTCATCCTTCGGAGTTTTCTCCCTATCTACAAAGTAATCATCGAGCGAAATCTGCAGAGGTTTCAAGCCGTTTACAGCCAGCTGGATAGACAGGCGTTTGCAGGAAGTAGTTTTACCCGAGGAAGAAGGACCAGCCAGTAGAACAAGCTTTACCCCCTTACGCTGGGCTATATCTTCAGCAATCTGGGCTATTTTCTTCTCTTGCAAAGCCTCGCTGATATTGATAATATCGGTTGAAAATCCTGCAGTAACAGCCTGATTGAAATCGCCTACCGTACGGATACCGATGATATCCTGCCAGCGATGATGCTCCTTGAAGATATCAAACATCTTATCCTGTCTGGTGATTTCGCCCAACTGATCCGGATTCTTAAGAGAAGGAATACGCAGCAGCATACCGTCATAATACTTCTCCAGCCCGAAAAGATAAAGTTCAGAAGTATTGGTAAGGAGTGTACCATAATAATAATCCACGTAATCACCTATTTTATAATAAGTAGTATAGATAGAGCCGGAAGTCTTCAGGAGTTTCACCTTCTCCACATCTCCCTTTTCCTGGAAGAGTGCAATAGCATCCTCGGTAGGCACCATATATCTGCGGATAGGCATGTGGGCATCGATGATTTCCTGCATACGATTACGCAGCTTCCCCACTTCCTCCTCAGTAAGTTCCTTACCCAGACGCACATCCACATAAAATCCATTGGAAACAGGGATGTCGATAATCACATCAGGACTGGCAGGAAAAATATCCTTCACCGCCTTGCAGAGCACAAAGAAAAGCGTACGGGTATAGGCCCGGGAACCTGAAGAAGAAGTCATATCGAGAAATTCAAGGTCCTTGCTGTTATAAACACGATAATGCATGCCTTCCACCTTGTTATTTACCTTACAGGAGATAGGTCCATGGCTCATTTCAAGGCCAATTTCAGAAAAAATATCAAAAAGTGTGCTACCGATTGCTACTTTTTGAGTTTTTTTGTTATTTTTGCAACGGATTTGTATTACTTGTTTCATTTGCGCTACGTTTATGTTACAATGTTAGACAATAATCCTGCTCCCAAGGAGGTATTTTCATACTTCCCAAGAGTAATCACTTACGTTCGGTAAAGATACGAATAAAAAAGCAACTACGGTGATTTTGAAAACATAAATTAAATTAAAATATGTCGATTTGGATATTTTTCAGGCTTATCGGTGCACTCGCCCTACTGATGTTCGGTATGAAGACGATGAGCGACAGTTTGCAGAAGATGGCAGGACCTCAGCTCCGCCATGTGTTAGGAACCATGACTACCAACCGTTTGACGGGCATCCTCTCTGGTACGCTCATCACGGCTGCGGTGCAGTCTTCTACAGCCACGACGGTGATGACGGTATCGTTCGTCAACGCAGGTCTCCTCACCCTTGCCCAAGCTATCTCGGTCATCATGGGTGCCAACATTGGAACCACACTCACCGCATGGATCATGAGTGCCGGTTTCTCATTCAACATCACCGACTTTGTATGGCCGGCATTCTTCTTTGCCATCATCCTTATCTATAGTAAGAAGCGCAAGATTGTCGGCGACTTCATCTTCGGTATATCCTTTATGTTCCTCGGTTTGGGAACTTTACGTCAAACCGGTATCGACATGGATCTGGCTCACAATCAGCCGGTTCTGGATTTTTTTGCAAGTTTTGATCCCCACAGTTTTACCACTACCATCACCTTCCTCCTGATAGGTAGCGTACTCACCATGTGCGTACAGAGTTCAGCAGCCGTCATGGCGATTACGATGATACTCTGCTCCACCGGTGTATTGCCAATTTACCAGGGTATTGCGCTCGTGATGGGAGAGAATATCGGTACCACGGTTACCTCTAATGTGGCAGCACTCACCGCCAACACCCAGGCACGAAGAGCGGCGATGGCGCACATGGTGTTCAACATCTTCGGTGTACTGTGGATACTCTGCATGTTCCGTCCGTTCATCCATCTGGTTTGCGGCTGGGTAGGTTTCGACGATATGATGGAGAAGAACGATCCTCATTTCGTAGCCAATGCAGCCAAGCTGTCGTTTGTGCTTGCCGCCTTCCATACCACCTTCAACCTCTCCAACACCTTTATCCTGGTATGGTTTATCCCTCAGATAGAGAAGTTGGTATGCAAGATTATCCGTCCTAAGAAGAATGCTGATGAGGATGATTTCCGCCTGCGCTTTATCCAGAGCGGTATCATGAAAACTCCGGAAATCTCTGTGCTGGAGGCACAGAAGGAGATTCACAGCTTCGCCGAGCGTATCCAGCGTATGTTTGGTATGGTGAAGGAACTCTTAGGCGAAACCAACGATGAGAAGTTTGTCAAGCTCTATACCCGTATTGAGAAGTATGAAGGTATCTCAGACAATATGGAGATTGAGATTGCCAAGTACCTTGACCAGGTAAGCGATTCCCATCTCTCTGATGAAACCAAGGCTAAGATTCGCGCCATGCTCCGCGAAATTTCCGAGATAGAGAGTATCGGTGACAGTTGCTTCAATATTGCCCGTACCCTGAACCGCCGCATCCGTGACAAGGAGGATTTCATCCCTTCTCAGTATGAGCACATGCATCAGATGATGGAGCTTACCGACAATGCCCTTACCCAGATGAACATCACCCTCGTAGGTCATAAGGGAGACAACGATGCCAACCTCTCATTCAACATCGAGAATGAGATCAACAACTACCGCAACCAGTTGAAGAGCCAGAACATCAACGATGTGAACAACCACCTCTATACCTATGCCATCGGTACGATGTATATGGACATCATCCAGGAGTGCGAGAAGCTCGGCGACTACGTGGTAAACGTAGTAGAGGCCCGCATGGGTGTAAGACAGCATGAGGCATGAAACGAATGAACAAGGTATAATGTGCAATGAATAATGTACAATGCACTATGAAGCAGAAAGGCATGAGATTCCAAAACAGAACTTCATGCCTTTCTCATCATCTTTTACTCTTACACTATTTTATCTTCCCCTAACCTTTTTACCATTTTACCTTTAAAACTGCTCTTCCATGACATTCCATCGGATTCCACCGATTTTCCCTGCCACATAATTACACATCTGATAATCAGGGTGCTGAAGATTGGTAAGGTAGAGCGGTTCGGAATCCACAAACTGATGGCAAGTAAAGGTATCTTGAACCAATCCACTTGTACTTTTTTTCCAAAACTCACTTATTTTGTTAATTATA
>SAMEA3663069__coassemble_555_pt1 | contig 26329 bp, 21 predicted proteins | sample SAMEA3663069__metabat2_high_PE_005 | metagenome-assembled genome bin SAMEA3663069 (sample SAMEA3663069) | pig gut metagenome | biome: pig gut; feature: pig-associated habitat; material: faeces | place: France | collected 2012
CATCCCCACTAAATTGCGCAACCAACTAGAGTTTAGTTGTTGCATCCATTTTTTGTATTTTCTCATTTCTTTTTACCCTAAATCCGTGACGGGCGCAACTTCTTAGTTTGTCATTTTACCTTTTTATGAGATACATAAGATAATAGTAACCTATTAAGCATCCCAAAAGTTTATTCAAACCCAGACCTTTCACCATCCAAACGTAAAGTCATTGCAGGCTTATCGCTAGTAGAAATTAGCTGTTTTTTGGTTTCATCCCATTTAGCATATTTCCAAATCAAGCGATTCTTGTCAAAATAGTAAGACTCCACATCACCTTCCATTGGAGCTTTATGGCATTCAGCAACCCGACGAATATCATCTTCACCTTTTACCCAATAAAGCCAATGATTGAACTCTAAAGGAGAATTATTGTCAGAACACAAATAATATTTTCGCTTCTGAGCATCTTCAAGTTGAAAAATGCTACGTACAGCAACAAAATCTCCAAGGCATATCGCCTCATACCCTTTCTTGCGTTTCAGAAACAAATACGACCACCAAGGTTGCCGATTATAACTGGTACCATAGTTGAAGATTCCGGCACAATGATCTGGAGTTTGCATTTCAACCAGGTATGTAATATCAGGGCTATAAAACGCAGCGCACATCATAAGACATTCCCCATAAACCATATCAGTATATTCAGGTCCATGATTGTTGACGATAGCTGTATTGAAAGATATGGATCTCAAACATTCGCTCACAAGTGTATCCGGAAAAAACTGAGTCTTTCCTTTACGATATGCTTCGATTCTTGCAATACAACTCTTTACCCTTTGATTAGTTGTATCCTCTTCTGGTAACCAAATTGGAATAGGATGCTTTGCTAAGATAGAATCAAAGAAAGATACCAAGTTTTCTATTTGATCAAAATTATAATACCCCATCTTTGCGTGCACTATCCTCTCATCGTCGTCACTAATGGTTGTAGTATCAGCAATCCCCATATCTCTAATATCTATTATAGAATCATTCTCGGGATTCGCATTACTTTGTTTATGATGGCAACTTGCCACCATAAACAAAACTGCCAGTATTAATAAATATTTGATTTTCATTACCCTGTTTTTCTGTGGATTTTTTAACCAATCTATTGATGACTTGCTTTAGTACGCAAATAACTACTTTTCTACTTCATACCCAAGATTCATTGAGAAACCAACAGGTACAATACTTATCGTATTTTGCAAATCAATTACACTTAGTTTCCCTTTTTCTTCATCACAAGTAACATCTACTTCAAAAAAACCTAACAGAGGTTTAGGAGGTTGGTTTAACGTATACTCTTTGGTCGTGAAGCCACCAAGGTTTATTATAATTTTATTTCCTTTATACTCAACATAACCTTCACCAGAAAACGCACGAGATTCCTCTCCCATAAATGTACTTTTGATTTTGTATTTACGAGAAGCTACAAGAGGAAACGGTATTTTTTCATTCTTTACTTTTTTAGAATCTATACTACCTGTTGTTTTTGACGAGCTTGTTCTTGATGCAGAGGAACTACTTGAAGAACTTGACTTAATAGCTTTGAACGGTCTGTATATTCCATCATAATTATTATAATCAAATCGTGTCTCTTCCGAATATGAACCATAGATATATGTACTCTCATAATCACCAGAGCTATTTTTATTAACAATCTCTATCTTGTCATCATAGACTTTAATAAAACAATTCGCTACCGGCTTGGTTAATAAATTGCCATTTAGGTCAAATGCTCCATCTAAACCATTTTCTTTATATTTTATATATGCCAAATCATCAGATGCTAATTTTTGGATATACAATTTCTCATAATAACCAGGTGCTACAACCTGATTACCTTTGATATCACAAAGACCTATTTCACCGAAATTGTTCTTACAACATACATTAAGTAAGACCTTATCACTTTTTGTTTTTTCCGATACTATCCAAACAGATGTAAAATGCCTATCAGGCGATATTATACACCTACCTTTAGGAGAATAAATTCCTTCATAGTCACCCTTTTTGACTCTGAAATAATGAGTTCCATCACCATCGTAACAACAATAACCAACATCTGAATATTTTATCGGAATTATAGTATTTCCATCTATATCTGCCGCACCATACAGATTTCCCTTCTGTAGCTTATACCAGATGAAGCCATCCTCTCCGACTTCTCGCATTTTCTTTATTGTCTGCGGAGTACCCTTTTTTACAGATGCCGTGGTTCGACGCTGCGGAATAGTTTTTCTGCGTTGCTGTGCACTAATCTGCAAACACAAAAACATCACAAAAAAAACTAAAATGATATTCTTCATAATTCATATACGCTATACGTGTCGCGCACAACTTTAAAAAGAGTTATTTTATTCGTTTATTTTTTATTGCAAAATCTATAAAAATCTCATTACCATAAAGGCAATAATCTAAATGACTTTATCGGATATTCTAGACATATAAACTAAAAAATCATGAATTCTGTAATTGTGCCAGTTTTTTAGATAATTCTTCTACTTTTTTTGCATATTTACTAATTTGACTACTAGTATGACTAGCATAAGTGTCAGATACACCTACTTTAGAATTCTTCTCTTGCTGATGTACCCACATATCCAACAAATTCTGATTATGTTTCATATCTCTTGTTATTGAGTCCCCTCTATCCCCCATAAAGCTAACATTAGAATTGTCAAAGTCGTTGTTGTTCTCACAAATATCCAAATCTTCGATAGCAAATTCCTCAACATATGGTAAATCTGATATTTCATATGAAATATCTTGTTCCCCCAAATCGGAATCAGAAGCATCTGAGACCAAATCCATATCAAAATCGGGTATATCAAAGTTTGTTCCTATATATGCTCCAGCTGCAAATATCAACAATTTGCAACCAACTTTAAGACTAATTTTCCCGACTTTATTTAACCAATTATTACTCTTTAAAGAATAACCAACTTGGTATTTGTTATTTTTCTTTGGTGAATTACGTATTAGTAAAGATATCTCTTCTTTTAAGCTATTTTCTATTTCTAAAGAATATAGTGCTAAAATCAAATATTCCTCATTTGCAAAATCATTTTTTCGCCAGGATGTTTTTATGTTCAATGGTATTAAAGGAATACAAATTGTAGCATAATCATTGATAGATGTCAAATATGGCAAAGTTTTAGTATCGCTGTTTGATGCTAAAAGTATAGCAGCAATAGTTGGATATTCTTTCATAAAGTTTTCTGAAGCTACATTTATATATTTTAATAGTCTCCTAAACATTCCAACTCGAATAGGGGTATAATCTTCATCGTATAGAGTTAACAAGATACAACCTTCTTCTTGATTCCTATTTTCGGCAAACTTAAAATCAACAAAACCAAGATTTTCTCCATTTCTAGTTACATCATAATTTATATTATAGCAATTATTTTCTAAATAAAAATGATGACAAATACAGTAAATATTATCCCCATTTTTAATTTTACCAATTCTTTCTGCTCTTTCATTTTTATTAATAACAGATGTAACAGCATAGTAAATACTAACCATGTTATGTGATATTTTTTCAAAAACATGGTATTTATTTTTTTCTTTAGATAATCGTTTTTCGACAAAAAGAAAAGGACTAACTAAAAAAGATAATGGAGAGATAAATATATAAAAAAGCACTTTTAGCACCATCTTTAGAAACCAAAGCACTCCTCTTGTAAGAAGTATTATAAGTTCACACGTTACTTTGATTATCTGTACCAAAATTAAGAAACAAAATATTACTCCAATTAGCGAAAGTATGACAATTGTCAATTCATCCATACCATTATAAATAAAATAGCAAATTCTGTATGATTTTTTATTTCAAACACATCCTTACTCTTTCGTCAGCATAAGGAGTACCATCAAATATCGATTTTTTGTTAGTAAACTCTTTTTCTGTTCCATAGAACATCAACCATGGCCTATTCCATTGTTTGGAGAACTCGATACTTTCTTGCAATAACATTTTGTCTTTCCCGCATTCATACAAAAATCTATTTAGGTCATGATTGTCAAGGAATAGCCATAATTGGAATTCCGTTGGATAATGAGCAAAATGCAACTTTACTTTTTCTTTTAGATTTGGATTATTCGTAATAGCCTCTTTCTTATTTACAGTTTCACAAAGAATTTGTTGATAAGCAAAGTCCAACACACCATCTAACACACCTACATATTCGAGTTGACGTGCTTCCTGTGCATTAAATCGCAATTTATTTATAAAATAGCGAATATAATTATGAGGTTTAAAGTCTAAGTTGCCCCAAACTTCTCCGATCAACCTTACCTTAGGAAATTTTCTCTTAATCGATTTTCTGAAATAATTCCAGAAAGCATAACATGGACCTGTTGCATGGTCAAGACGAATAGCATCAAATCCCATTTCACACAAGGCCATTGCTCTTTGTGTCAGATAACTTTGGACTTCTTTATTCTTTGTGTTGAACATCGGCAAGTCCTTAATGTTTGCAAAGCATTTATAGCTTCCATCTTGATTATAGCAGAACCAATCTTTATGATCTCCATCTGTAAATAAGGAACAAGAACTGTGACAATGATTTGCAACAAAGTCAGCCACAATAATCATACCTCTCTTATGGACTTCATTAACTAATTCCACAACATCATCCTTCGTTCCAAAATGAGGGTCAACTTGTTTGTAGTCTATAACATGATAGCCATGATAGGCAGCAGTTTTATGAAAAGGAGATAACATGATTCCTGTCATGCCAAGATTCTGAATATAATCAAGATGCTCGATTACACTCTTAATGCAACCACCTTTGAAATTACCATTACCATCTTCGCCATTCATGGGGAAGAAACGGTCTATCAATATATGATATATTCTTTCTTGCTTCATACCGAACATTCATTTTTATTCAAAGACATCACGGTCGTAATCTCTTTGTTTACACTTATTCAAAAACCAAAAGACACATACGATTAGATATATGAGAACCATTGCTATAGAATAATAAAAAGCTTCATTTTCTAACATTTTATCAATAATTTTTTTCAAAAGTATATCTCCTTGTTTACTCGTATCTTGTCTACTTGTCTTCTGTTGAACAAGTTGCAAACTTGCGAAACTTCAATATATTACTTATAAGCATGTGCAGCCTTTGAATGACCACAAGTACAGAAAGAAGGATGATTGTTTGTTGGTACAAACCTCTTACAATTATAGTATCCATTACTAGTTTTACATTTCGTACAATGCCCATCACCATAACCGTTAGCATGCACTTCACTTATCGTTGGTATAACCTTTGAACGAGAGAACGAACTAAGTCCTATAACAGAAACCATAGCAATCGATACCATCGACAGAATAACAATAGTCTTCTTCATTTTCGTATGCACTATGTTCGTGTCGTGCGCAACTTCTAAATGGTTGTTTTTTGTTTTACTTTGACCATTTATGAGAGAAAAGAAGTAATTGTAACCATTTTTGCTTAATATTTTAATTAGGAAAGCCATTCCACCTTTACTTCCACTATCTTGTTGCGTGTATCCTTAGATAAGAAAGGCTGCACCTCAGCAATTCAAGCAAGCTTTACCTCCGTACGGTACTGGAAATAGAATCACTTTATAGTTTTTCTCGTTATGGCAAAGTTCAAATAAACTTGCTTTGCCTATCTTTTATCGAAAATGTTCCAAATCTTCACTGCTGTACATAATTAAATGTTTAAAAATCAGCAGCGAAGTTCTCCTTTACTAAATTAAGCCCTAATTTGAGTGCTTTCATTTATACCCTTTCTTTTTTCATAATATGCACTTATCAATAACTCCTCAAAATACTATGATTACTGACAATATTTGCATTTTCCTGTACCTCCACATAAAGTACATTTGTGGCTATTAGGTCCTTGTCCAAACATTCCGTCCATCAAGCCATCTCCTCCACACATTCCACATTCACCAGTATTATTACAATACCATTTCCCATTGTGAATCTTTAGAGATGGACAATTTTTGTTTGAAGTTCCACTATTGGAACCAATGGACAAATCATCAACTTCATCATCGTATGTCATAGAAGAGGAGGCGTATTTGGAGTTACTCGAATACTTAGCTTTCTGTTTCTGAGCTTGTACTTCAAAATACATATTTGCTCCAGTTAGCACTAATCCAAATATCGCGCTAATAGTCTCTTGTCGCCTTTGTTCTTTTTGATATTGAAAATTTTCCGCCTTATCCATTAACTCATAAGACCTATTCTTCAACCTCTGGCTTGGATTATTATTCAAGCAAGACCTAAAGTCCACCATAGCATCATTATATTTTCCTATATTATAATAAGATACACCTCGATTAAAATACAATGTTGCCGAAGGCTTCACGCTAATTGCTAATCCATAGTTTTTAGCTGCTAATTTGTATTTTCCTCTTTCAAAATATTCATCAGCAATGCTTATATACTTATCTTGCATAATATCCAACGAGTTGTCTGAAATCAAAATTCCATCATTGGAAAAGTAGCACTTTCTATTTCCATTATAAGCAATAAATTGAGAAGAAGCCTCATCATAAACTATCCTCTTAAAGGACTCTCCGTTTATCAATTGAGTTCCATCCAAATTGTAAATAGCTGTATAATCTCCATTTGAAGCTTGATAAAACTCTTTATTTTTATATTTTCTATAAACAATATCAGTATTATCAGTTCCTATTATCTCTTTCCCAGAAGGATCACATAATCCAAAGAGATTATTTTGTGCGACAACGTAATAAAGCCCGTCTTCTTTCTCTAAAAATTTAATGTGTTGATACCTAGCTGGTATAATTTCCTTATGCTTCAAATCTTCAATTCCAAACATTCCATGGTCTTGAAACATTATTATTGTGTCTTTATTATTTGACAAATACATATAAGCACGTTGATGTTTTGCCCCAGATAGTTGATGTCCCCGCAGGTCATAAATAGCTTGCTTGTTTTCTTCTGTTATTGCCGATATATATGAAGCTAACGGCTTCTCTTCTAATTTTGTAGTTGATATATACTTTTTATCTGTAGAAATAACAGGCTTGCCACTCTCATCGAATAACCCCATATAACGTCCTCTACGAACCTTTATATATGAATCTTCTATTTCAACATAATCATAAGCACATGGAACTATCATTTTTTTCTGATTGTCAGCAAAGCCCCACATATAATTTTTATCGATTACAATATAACCACTCTTTCCTTTTATCATGGCAGGTTTATAAACCGTTTCAGAAGGTGGTGCTTGAATGACCTTTCCGTCTTGTGACATTATACCATAAGAAAAACCATGATAAATTTTATACTGTAACTCGCCATTAGTATTCAATTCTGGCTCTATCAATGAATATTTTGTATGCTTCAACAAATTTCCTTGCATATCACAAATATCACTACAACGATTCTCACCATACTCCAAGCATGCGAAATATACAGTTCCCCCTAATTCAAAAGTTGATATTGAATTGTACTTTGTAGGCTTAATAATCCACTTCCCTTTTTCATCAACAACTCCAGACAAAGAACTGTTATTGATAACTACATAAAAAATACCTTTAGAGGTAACAAAAGGATTAACATAACGATATTGAGCAGGAATAATGAATGTTCCTTCCGAGGTATAAGTTCCAAATCCATCAAGTCCCACAACTATAAATGGACTCTGACCTTTATAACCTTGCAACTCATAAACAGCATTATATTCACCAACAGGAACTAGAACTTTTCCATTCCTACTTATAATACCAATCTTTCCAAAATCGTTTTTGACAGTAAAATGCCCACGCTCATAATAACAAGTATTAAACTTTGCAGGTATTATTACCTGCCCATCTACAGTTTTTGCCCCATACCTACCATATTCTGCATAAGGTTGCCATTTAAAACCATCTTTCTCCACATTAGCTGTTTGCGCACAACATGTTATTACGAACAGCGATAACATATAAACAAAAAAATACTTCATAAGATAAATCAAATTATTACAAACTACACATTTTATCGTTACAAGTAGAGGATTATCTATAAACTATTACTTTTACACTGCATATCCCAGACTCATAGAAAAGCCTATTGGTTCAATACTAATCGTACTTTGCGACTCAACTATTGATAGATAATATTGTCTTTTCTTACATGATACAAAAGTCTGTAACACAAATCCAAAAAGAAAAAAACTCCAAATTGAACATAATACTATTCTCTTTTTTAAAGAAATCATACTCTAATACCCTAAATCCGTGCCGGACACAACTTCTAATATCGTTTTTTATAGTTTATGATCGGGAATTATATAAAGTAACCATCGAGTGGTCATATTACCTTCATAAAAGTATGTGGTATATAAGCAGTGGCAATAGTTCCGATTTCTTCTATGCATATTCCAACCCTCAGTTGTCCTTGCCACCTTGCAACTCTTCCTATCACTCCCTTGAAAGCTCCATCAGGAACCTTGACCAATTGTCCTTTCTCGAACTTAGGTACTTCACCTAATGACACGATGGTGTTGTCTGCATCGGCAGCACAGATGATTTTGAGACTTTCCATCTGATAATCTGGAACTATTAATGGTGTCTTCTCGATTCTACGCCCAACATGGATGTGGCGATAATAAAAACGGAGAAAGGGGAGATTTACATTATCGTAAACAAAAGATTTAAGTTGTTCTTCAGTACCATAGGCGAAGAAGATGTTGGGTAAACGTGACTCAGTAACGACTTTGCGCTTACCTTTTATAAGTTTTACTACATTAGTGGTAGGATAGAAAGCCGTGATGCCTTTGGCAGTCAAGTAGTCGTATGCCTTTTTCTCTCTGCCATAAGTGGTACGTAAGGCATACCAATGAGAAAATTCTTCTTCTTTTTGTATCTGAGGCTTAGTGGCTATATGGGCATATCTGGTGGACACCCCTGTTTGTGAACTCTCTGCGGCTACAGTGCTTTGAGCTTCGGGGAGGGCGTTGGAGGTAAGTCCAGCGCAAGGAGGGAATTCACCACCTCCTGAGGTGTGTACATCTTCCGATGTCCATTCATCGACTTTCATATCGGTGCTAACTTTTTTCTAGACAGAAATCCGTTAAATAGCGACAAAAAAGAGCGTGGAATCGTCCTGTTGTCCATTCCACCCTCTGAGGCTCTTGCAATTGCCTATCATAGTTGAACAGACAACGTCAGAGCCCACGCCGATATGAAAATCATGTCCGTAAAGAGACCCATATAACAGATTAGACTATACCAAAATGGTACAATCCATGCTTACAGGTCTCCACGGGAATTGATATAATCACACCCGGGACATCTACCGTTGACTATATTCAAGACTATGATTAACTGTGAATTTGCAAGATTACAGAGAGTCTTAAACACAGCGTCGATAAACGCCTTCTATGTCTGGATTGTCTTCCCACCCAATGCCCGCTTTTGTATAGATATGTCATGGCTGACTTCACTACACTCAGCACGGCGTAGGCTGCCGACTCGGTTATCATCTAAGAACTCGTCTTATAGCGACAAATGCAGTCTGGCTATACAATCCAGTTGCAAAAGTAAAGAAATTAATTGAGAAAAGATAAAAAAATGATAGAAAATATTAATACAATCATGTAATTTTAAGACTATTTAAGTCTCTTTACTTTCGAATCTCAGAATTCTTTTCATAAATAATAGTGTTTTCCTACTATAATTGAGGGCTTTCCTGTAGAAGATTAACAATATGCCACAAGCGTAGCAGAAGAGATTCACACAATACCTATAGTTGTACGACTATAGATTTTCCTCAACGCCACCATCTTGCCAGAAAACCACAAGTGTCTGATTATCAATATCTTTCCTATTTTCTTCATATTTACGATATTCTCAAAGAAATAATAAGCGTCTGATAAAACGAGAATCTCAGGCAAGCTAATGTAAAGAAGATTCATTCTTAACAAAGCCACATCACTACATCTTCGGGTAATTCTTGCAAATCACCTACTTCATTTTCCACCCATCAATGGTTCCCGTCTTCGATGAGAAGTTGCAGCCTATCTGATAAATCTTTCTGCCATCTGCTGCATATTCCCTGGCATAGCCCATATCCTCTATCTGCTTCAGGGCTTCTTCAGCCGAACCATCTCGCTTGAATTCGAAGATGTAGATATAGTTCTGGGTTTCAACCACACAATCTACCCTACCTTCGCTTTGCTGTTTTTCGATGAAGACCGTGAAACAGCTGATCATTCTCAATACGAGATAGAAGGTGTATTGAAAATAACGCTCCTTCTCGCGCTCATCGTCCTTACGACGCTGGTTATAAGGAAAGCTAGCAAAGAAGGAAGTCATCAGATTCTCCAACTGATGGCAATCTCCCTTCGACATCACATGTACTACCTGAATGACCCAGGCATCCGTTGACTTCGCAGGCTTCAGATAACTGGAAGCTACCAACGTCAAGAATCCGCTTCGCACTTCATCATTCGGAAAATCCAGAAGATAGGAATCGGTATCCATATTCCAGCCCTTAATGGTAAGATAACCGCTCTGATAAATCATTGGCAACGGTGCTTCCACATCTGCCTTGTAGTCGATAAAACTACTCGTAGGATAAAACCTGTTCACCATCTCGTTGATGTTCTCATCAAAATGAGACAATAGGCGAACAAGATAGGTTGGCGAACCGGTGCGGAACCAATAATCTGCCAGAATCTTCTTGCTCAAAGCATTCAAGATACTAAAAGGATTATAGATATCAAGCATGTTAGGACTGAAGTGGTAACCATCAAACTTCCTCTTCAGCTTGTATTTCATTCCTTCCTCTGTGGTCTTATATCTCACGGCCATCGCCTTAATTTGCTCATCAAAAGTAGAATACAATTCCTCTTCCGTAATTCCACAAAGTGCCTCGTAATGCTCATCCATACTAATGTCGTTTGGCTGATTGAAACCACTAAACACGCTCGCTTGCGAGAACTTGGTGACACCCGTGAGCAAGACAAACTGGAGATTAGCATCGGCAGCCTTGAAGACACTATAGAAACCTTTCAAGACCTCACGATTCCAATCTTCTAACAACCGTTCTTCACCCTTTATTGATGTTTTAATTTGTGTATCAAGCACATCCAATATTGGCTTATCATACTCATCAATTAAAACCACGGCACGAAGTCCTGTTTTCTCATGAGCTGCTTTCAATACATATTCAAAACGACCTCCTAAGGAATCCCTGAAAGGACTTTTACCATATATCATTTCATGCGATGCAACAAAGTTCTCTAATATGACCTCAAGTTCTCCAGGATTAGTGAAATTATTACCATTAAAGTCAAGATGAAACACAGGATATTGCTTCCACTCCTTCTCCAGTTTGTCGATAGCAAGCCCCTTGAACAACTCCTTCTTTCCCTCGAAATAGCACTTCAAAGTAGATACGAGCAACGACTTTCCAAATCGTCGTGGACGACTCAGAAAGTATATTTTACCATTAGTCACTAAGTCATAGACCAATGCCGTCTTATCAAGATAAGCATAACCATTTTCTATGATTTGTTCGAAACTCTGTATTCCGATAGGATATTTCATATTGCTGCCATTTTAAATTCTTTCGGCAAAGTTACAAAAAATAATGATACAAGCAAAGGAATAGCCAGAAAAAAAAAGCCTTTTTGTCCTTTTACTTTTTTACCTTTTTACTCTTTTACCTTTAAAAGTTTGATTGTCTGTGTTTTTCCCGTGATGCCTGTTACCACGGCGATTCCATTATCTCGAATCTCCACCTTCTCATATTTGGCATCAACAATCACTTTTCCTTTTAATGTCATAATGCCCCAATGTTGGGGAATCTGTTCAAAGGCGCAATAGGCACCAACAGGTTGCGCTATACGGTGGTAGAGGGGTGGCACGATCACTTTACCATCTATCTTTACACCCCATTTCTTTCCTGCTTGATATAATTCCACATGTCCTGCTTCTGACTTCTCATGCAAAAGAAGCATCTCTTTTGCTTCCATTTACTTCTTTTACAACATCGCCTCATGATAATATTTCTTGCCAAGGCGAAGTAATGGTCTGATTGTTTTTCACTACCGTCACAAGAGCTTTCGAGAATAATCAAAAGAGTTTTTGACAGCCGCCAAAAACTCTTTTTACGAATGTACTAAAGGTTGGGAGTATCAGTTTCATCCCATAAGTATTGGTAATTACTCTTAAGCAATATACCTTTTACTCTACAATCGCATGATTTCACTCCCCTATTACACGATACAAATAAGTGGCACCCACCTTCTCGCGAACCATCTTCGGAAATTCTCCTTCACAATAACCATCAAGCACTTGGCGAGCATGATAGTCTGCTACGCCCAACAAAAGACGGAAGTTCTTGACCGTTATAAAACCATGTTCCTTGCAATAACTGGTGATAACCTGCCATTCTTGCTCCGGGTCTTGCGCAAAAGCTTTTGTTTTCCAAGGACTACGGCTGCATTTACTATCATACTCTATGAAAAAGTCCTTGTCAAACTCCTTGGTGGTTCGCACCTCAAAACCGGAACATACTACCTCACTGGCAGGTATGCGCTCACCTTCATGATAAACCTTGTGATAATAATTACCATGTTCATCCTTATGTTCCCGTAACTTTAGCTTCGGACGAATGACAAGCATATTTCCTATCTTCACTTCCATACCTTGGGAGAGAGCCAACATCGTCTCGTCCTTGATGGATTCGATGGCTGCCACAAATTGGGCTGGCGTCATCTGGTGATGATGCCGCATCCCTTTTGTCATATCCTTGAAATCATAAATATCGCTATAAACGAACTGAGGATGAATCAAATATTCGCCGGTCTCGTCTTTCATCGGAGAACGGTGTTCTATATAATGTATCGAACCTGTTGCTTTTGGCATAGTTATCTTGTACTTTATGATGTTAATATCTACCGAATATTTCCTATCTCTTATATATATAATAGGTAAACATATTCACCATCTTCATGATGCTATGTTTTTATTCGTCATGTGAGTGCAAAGATAGACAAAAAGTTTGAGATTGGAAAAGGAATTAGAGAAAAACATGATAACAATGAAAGACGATGTGCAAAATAACCTAAAACTTTCAGAGGAAATGAATGAAAAGCCAAAAAATATATGTAACTTTGGAGGCGATTTCAGAACAATTCAATCAAATTTACAATGGAAAAACATAATTTTGTGACGATTGCAGACCTTTCCAAGGAGAAACTCATGTATCTCTTGGAAATGGCACAAGAGTTTGAAAAGCATCCTAACAGGGAGCTGTTGAAGGGAAAGGTTGTAGCAACCCTTTTCTTCGAACCATCCACTCGTACCCAACTCAGTTTCCAGACAGCAGCCAACCGCCTTGGCGCACGTGTCATTGGTTTCTCTGATGCCAAGACATCCAGCACGACAAAGGGTGAGACTCTCAAGGATACCATCCTGATGGTAAGCAACTATGCTGACGTCATCGCTATGCGCCACTTCATCGAAGGTGCTGCCATATATGCAAGCGAAGTTGCTCCTGTGCCAATCGTCAATGCCGGAGACGGAGCCCATGAGCACCCATCACAATGCTTGCTCGACCTTTACTCAATCTATAAAACACAAGGTACTTTGGAGAACCTCAATATTTATCTGGTAGGCGACCTGAAGTACGGACGTACAGTTCACTCCCTCATCACGGCCATGCGCCATTTCAATCCTACATTCCACTTTATCGCTCCTAAGGAACTCGCTATGCCACAGGAATATAAGTTGTACTGCCAGCAGCACAACATTAAGTATGTGGAGCACGAAGATTTCAACGAGGATGTCATCGCAGGTGCCGACATTCTCTACATGACACGTGTACAGAAGGAGCGTTTCAGTGATCTGATGGAATACGAAAGAGTAAAGAACGTCTATATCCTCAAACGCGAAATGCTCAGCAAGGCTAAGGAAAACATGAAGATCATGCACCCACTTCCTCGCGTAAATGAAATTGCATACGATGTGGATGACGACCCACATGCATACTACATCCAGCAGGCTCAAAATGGTCTCTATGCACGAGAAGCCATCTTCTGTCACTGCCTCGGCATCACACTCGATGACATCAAGAATGATAAGACCGTGATTGAGTAATGTTTAATGTTTAGTGATTAATGTAATTATGGGAAACAATAAGAATCAACTCGTAGTTGCGGCTATCGAAAACGGTACCGTAATCGACCACATACCAGCCGAGAAGACCTATCAGGTTGTCAACCTGCTCCAGTTGGAAAAGATGGACACTCCTGTCACTATCGGCTACAACTTGCCTTCCAAGAAAATCGGCAAAAAGGGAATCATCAAGGTTGCCAACAAGTATTTCACTGATGAGGAAATCAACCGCCTCTCTGTAGTTGCTCCTAACATCGGTCTGAGTATCATCAAGGACTATGAAATCGTGGAGAAAAAGACCGTGAAGACTCCTGATACACTCAAAGGCATCGTAAAATGCAACAATCCTAAGTGTATCACCAACAATGAGCCTATGGCAACTATCTTCCACACTGTAGATGCTGCACTCGGAATTATCCGCTGCCACTATTGCGATAAAGAGCAACAATTAGGCAAGGTAGAACTTTGTAAGTAACAATTTGAAAGCATTTTTCTTCTTTTTCTTCCATATTATTTGGAGTATTGAAGAAAAATGCTTATTTTTGCAGCCGCAATTCATAAATAAAGAACTTAACAATAAAAGAGCCAATGGAAAAAGATCAAGAGATTTTCGACCTGATTGAGAGAGAGCATCAGCGTCAGTTGAAAGGTATGGAGCTGATTGCTTCAGAGAATTTCGTAAGTGAAGAAGTGATGAAAGCTATGGGTTCATACTTGACCAACAAGTATGCAGAAGGTCTCCCTGGCAAACGTTACTATGGCGGTTGCCAAGTTGTTGATATCGTAGAGAACCTTGCCATCGAGCGTGTCAAGAAAGTCTTCGGTGCTGAGTATGCCAATGTTCAGCCGCACTCTGGAGCACAGGCTAATGCAGCCGTTTTGCTCGCTGTCCTCAAACCTGGCGATACTTTCATGGGATTGAATCTCGACCACGGTGGTCACCTTTCTCATGGTAGCCACGTCAATACTTCTGGTATTCTCTACAACCCTATCGGTTACAACCTCAACAAAGAGACAGGCCGAGTTGATTACGACGAAATGGAGAAATTGGCTCTTGAGCATAAACCTAAGTTGATCATCGGTGGCGGTAGTGCCTATAGCCGTGAGTGGGATTATGCCCGCATGCGCAAAATTGCTGATGAGGTAGGCGCCTTGCTGATGATTGATATGGCTCACCCAGCTGGTTTGATTGCAGCTGGTTTGTTGGATAATCCATTGAAGTATGCCCACATCGTTACTTCTACTACACACAAGACTCTCCGTGGTCCTCGTGGTGGTATCATCCTGATGGGTAAAGACTTTGATAATCCTTGGGGTCTGACTACCAAGAAGGGCGAGGTGAAGAAGATGAGTATGTTGCTCAACTCTGCCGTATTCCCAGGACAGCAAGGTGGACCTTTGGAGCATGTCATCGCTGCCAAGGCAGTTGCATTCAATGAGAACCTGCAACCATCTTGGAAAGATTATGCACTTCAGGTTAAGAAGAACGCTGCTGTACTTGCAGAAGACCTCATCGGTCGTGGATTCGGTATTGTCAGCGGTGGTACAGACAACCACTCTATGCTTGTCGATCTGCGCTCTAAGTATCCTGACTTGACAGGTAAAGTTGCTGAAAATGCACTTGTTGCAGCAGATATCACTGTCAATAAGAACATGGTTCCATTCGACTCTCGTTCTGCATTCCAGACATCAGGTATCCGTCTCGGAACAGCTGCCATGACTACTCGTGGTGCTAAGGAAGACATGATGCACCTGATTGCTGAACTTATCGAGGAAGTTTTGAATGCCCCAGAGGACGAGAAGGTCATCGCTCGAGTTCGCGAAAAAGTAAATGAGACTATGAAGGACTATCCTCTGTTCGCTTACTAATTCTTCTGATAAATGGAAAGTAAAGGTCCGGAATAGTCCTGATTTTTACATTATTATATAATAGGCTTGTTTTTTAAGTAAAGCAAGCCTATTTTTTGTTGTTTTATATTAAAGCCTGATAGAAATACAAGAAAAAATTGTAAGTTTGCAGAATAAAACAAGTACGGAATATGAAGAAATATATCGTAACTCTGATATCACTCTTTGGTTTCTGCATTGCTCAAGCACAGGCACAAACCTTAACTTTCGGTCCACTGCACAGCGCAGATAGTCCGAGAGCAGACTGGTTATTGCCTGGTGACACCATCATGCAAGCCGGTCAAAAGATGATTTATCAGGGAAAACCAATGAAGAACGTGAAATATACAGTCAGTTCACCTTCTTGGAATGAAGAACAGAAATCTTTCTCTGAAGAAAAATCCAACTTATCTCCTCTAAGCGGTTTAGATGAAAACAAGGGATTGGAGTACGGCTATGGTCTGCACAAAGGACTGAATGTTTCCTTAGGTGCTTCAGCATTTGCAACTTTCGGAAAAGGCCTGCCTCATAAAGGCGGATTCTCGCAGAATATCAATGCCACTTATCTGGCTCCTCTCTCTAAAGATGGAAAACTCTGGATTGCAGGAGGCGGATATTTCAACAATACTTTCTGGGGAAGCGACAGCTATCGTGACGTTGGACTTTATGCCATCATGGGCTATAAATTCAATGAGCATTGGGAAGCTTATGTATATGGACAACTCAGCATCAGCAACAACTATGATAACTTCTACAATCGCTATGCTGGATATGGCCCCTATGGTTATGGCAGATATGGCGGCTACGGATTAGGCTATTATCCCGGTTTATGGGGAATGGGTGGAACCATGCCTTTCGGATATGGTATGGGAATGCCAGGAGCCAATGTCTTAGGTGCAGGCGTGAAGTACAATGTCAACAAGAATTTCTCCATCGGAATCAATGTGGAGGGTGTATGGTATAATAATAAGGGAATGGATTATTTTGACAGATACAATTATCCGAACCCGAACGAAAACCATTCCAAACAGTAATATAAAATCCATTATAAAGACAAAAAATAAGAGTGTGATGGGAAACTTCATCACACTCTTATTTTTTTTTGTTCATATTGGTTTGAAAATCAATGATATAAAACCTACATAACTTATCTCTATACTTAATCACAAAGGATCTGAAGGATACGTTCTGCAGAACGACCATCCCAGCGGTCAGGAATGCCAGCCTTCTTCCATTCACCCTTGAAGATTTTCTGCAACATGGCAGCAAGTATCTCAGCATCCTCTCCTACCAGTTCATTGGTTCCCACTTTTACCGTCTCAATATGCTCTGTATAATTATTGAGCGTAATACAAGGTACACCATTAAACGTAGCCTCTTCTGCCACATTACCAGAATCGCTGATGACACCCTGAGCATGAGCTGTGAGATAACAGAAATCGAGATAAGCCTGTGGAGAAACAATCTCTATTCCTGTATGGTGATCATGTAATGCCTGATGGGTTTGGAAAGACAGTACGACCTCCAAGGCCTTACCTCTCAAAGGAGCTATCACCTTGACACCAGCCTTTCGAGCCTCCGCATCAATCACAAAGAGTAAGGCATTCAACTTATCTCTATCGGCAAGCAAAACTTTTCGGTTGATGGTCAGAACAAGATACTTCTCATCTTCCAATCCATGCTCATCCATCAGTGATGGGCGAGACATCTTGTTCTTCAGGAAACGGATGTTATCGATAAGAATATTTCCTACCATATATACCTTGGAAAGTTCAGCACCTTCCTTATTGGCAATACTGTTGTTTGAAATACCTGCAGTAAAGAGGATGTCAGAGAGACCATCAATGACAAGACGATTGATTTCCTTAGGCATCGATATATCGAAACTACGGGTACCCGCTGCGATATGAGCTAATTGAATGCCCTGTTTCTTAGTTACGATGGCTACTGCCATGGTAGAAGCCAAGTCATCCACCACTACAACCACATCCGCAGGATTTTCCTGGAGATATTTTTCAAATTTAGCCATGACATGACCTGTAAGTTCATTCAGATTCTCACAGTCCACAGCCAGATAAACATCCGGCTTCGCTATCTCCAAGTCTTCAAACAGAGAATTTTCCAACGTAGGATCATCCTCCATTCCTGTATAGACCAGTTGATAGCCGATATCATGACCACTGTCTTTTGCTGATACGATAGCTCTGATAAGTGGAGCTACCTTGATAAAATTTGGTCTTGCTCCTGCTACAATACAAATCTTTTTCATAAAGTTTTACTTGATATAAAGTATATATAAGTTATCTGAGGAAAGGGGCTTCATCAGGTTCGGCTTTATCCCTTAAAGAGGTCTTTGATTCCACCAATTGAACCCAACAGGTTTGTGGCCTCGTATGGCAAATAAACCACCTTATTGTTCTTACCTTCTGCAACCTCCTGCATCATCTGAATATATTTCTGTGCCAAGAGATAGTTGGCAGGATTGGTACACTGCCCTACTGCCTCAGTTATTTTCTGGATAGCAATCGCCTCGGCTTCTGCCTTGCGAATACGTGCAGTAGCTTCACCTTCGGCATTCAGGATAGCCTGCTGTTTTGCAGCTTCAGCCTTGTTGACAATAGCAGCCTTCTCACCTTCAGAAAGCAAACGCTGTTTTTCCTTTTCACCTTCAGAAGTCAGAATGGTAGCACGCTTGTTTCGTTCTGCCTGCATCTGCTTTTCCATAGCAACAAGCACACTCTCAGGAGGAGTAATATCCTGCAACTCAACACGGTTTACCTTGATACCCCACTTATTGGTAGCATCATCCAATACAGAACGTAATTTGGTATTGATGGTATCTCGGGATGTCAAAGTCTGGTCAAGTTCCATCTCACCTATAATATTACGGAGTGTAGTCTGTGTCAACTTCTCGATAGCATTTGGCAAATTATTGATTTCATACACACTCTTGAATGGATCTACAATTTGGAAATACAGGAGGGCATTAATCTGCATCTGAATATTATCCTTCGTGATTACATTCTGACGGGCGAAATCATAAACCTGCTCACGCAAATCGATGCTATTACTATAGGTATAACGTCCGTTGCGCTGGGAAACGATATCCTTGGCATGATCGATAAAAGGTATGATGATATTGATACCTGGTTTCAAAGTCGCATAATAACGACCGAGACGCTCTATAATCTTGGTCTCACTCTGAGGAATGATGACAATGGTCTTCTTGACGATGATAAGTGCAAGAACCACAATAACAATTAACACGTAGATACCGATGCTCATAATTGTATGTATTGATTAGTTAATAATAAATGAAAATTGACTAAGAAATGCTTTTTACAGCTTTTCAACTTCCAGAATAATAGACTCTCTTCCAACTATCTTTACCTTTGTTCCCACTTCGATGTTCACAGATGAAGATGGTGCCTCTGCTTTCCAGTCGTCACCATCCAATTTCACTCTTCCGTAATCACCGGCAACAATGGTTTGCGTCACTTCACCCACCTGTCCCAAGAGGGCATCAGCATTGCTTTTCCTGTCATCAGCTCCTTGATGGATGGCATGAACCAGATGAGGGCGTATGAGCCAAATACTCAATACCGAACAGACTGCCCAGGCAATAACCTGCACCCAGAAAGGCAAACCTGCCACTGCCAGGCAGATACTTACCAGAGCACCAAGGGCAAAACAAGTAACATAGAAATCACCAGATGAGAGTTCCATGATGAGACACACTACTGTAATAATGGTCCAGAAAAGCCAAAGATTTTGAGAAATATAGTCTATCATGATTCTATGATTTTGAATGGTTAGTATTTTTATATTGTCTAACGTCTTCTTGTTGTAGTCTTCTTCGCTGCAGCCTTTCTATTGTTTGTCAATTGCGAAGCTCTGACAGTCTTAACAGAAGTAACGGCAGGAGTAGCAGCCTTATAATATTGCAAAGCTGTAGGCATCTCCTTTTCCAAAGCAGCAATACGCTTAGCATCAGAAGGGTGATCACTGAAGATATCACTCTTGTTTGAACTTGAACCGCTGGACATGCGCTTCCAGAAAGGAATAGCCTGCTGAGGATCATAACCAGCCATCGCTGCAAAAATCAGACCCATATAATCAGCCTCTGTCTCATTGTCACGGGAATACTTTAAGTTACGGAATAAGAAATACTGACCGGCAACTGCACTGGCCACATCACCTACACCACTTCCCACAGCCTGATTCAGAACACTGCCTAAAACATTAGTACCAATCTGCTGATTCTGCTGCTTACTCAACTGCTCGGCACTATGTTTAGCCACAGCATGTGCAATTTCATGACCAAGAACTATGGCAAGACAAGTCTCGTTCTGGGTATAAGGGAGCAATCCTTCATAAACTACGATTTTACCGCCTGGCATACAGAAAGCATTGACACTATTGTCTTGCACCAGATTAAATTCCCAGGAATAATTCTTCAAGTCATTAGCAAAACCATTCTGCTTCAAATATGTTTCTACGGCAGTTGCCAATCTCTGACCTACTCTTCTGACCATAGCGGTCTGAGTAGCATTCGTGGATTTTTTAGCCGAAGCCATATACTTTGTATATTCCTGATTAGAGAGGCTCAACACCTGCTCATCAGAAACTGAAATACGATGAGTACGACCTGTCAGTGGTACTTGCTGGGTGGTTCCACAGGAAGCCAACACCAATGATGTCATTGCCACAAGGGCAAGATTCTTTAAACTTTTCATCTTCTCTTTGATTTAAAAAACTCCTAAATTGACTGAATTATATAATATAACTCTACTCTTATGCAAAAATAACGTTTTTCTAAATAACTTCCAAACAATTGATAAACTTTTTGAAAGGAAATCGCTATTTTATAACTTTCTTTTCAATGTGATGACGGTCATTTCAGGCCATGCTCCCAAACGGAAAGGGAAAGAACCACCGATACCGGCGGATACATAGAGCATCTGGGCACCCCGCCTATAAATACCTCCCCACTCCTTGAAAGCCAGACGGGCTGGTGTCAATTTACCTATGAGAATCTGGCCTGCATGGGTATGACCGGAAAGGGTAAGATGTATGCCAGCCTTCAGAGCCTCCTTGCGCCAATGATGTGGGTCGTGGGTCAACAGTATTTTGAAAGCTTTCTTATCTACGATTCCTTTCATTGCCTTTTTCAAGTTGGCACGATTAGAGAAAGGTGGATTTCCAGCATTCTCTACTCCTATTATCTCAATACTTGCCAGTCCATGCGATAAGGTAACATGCTCATTCATCAACTGAGTCCAGCCCAACTCCTTCTGAAATCCGAAAAGTTTTTTGCGGTTTCGCTTTAAAGCGCCAATGGTATGATTGTTATCATACTCACAATAATCATGATTTCCCCATACCGAATAGATTCCATCGGGAGCATGAAGTTGTTTTAATGTTTCCAGATATGGAGCTACTTCTGTAGCAGAGTTATTGACTAAATCTCCAGTAAAAACCATCAGTTCAACACCTTCATTATTGGCACATTCCACCACTTTTTCTACGAAATCCGTATCTTTGGGAAAAGTACCCAAATGAAAATCCGTGAAATGCAGTATCTTATAACCATCAAAATAGGGAGGTAAATCCGGTGACGAATAGGTGATCTGTTTCACTTCCAACTTTCTCCATCCCTTCGTGAAACCAAATATGAATCCCCCTATCATAAACAAGGCAGGAAGAATGGCTACCCACCAAGGCAAAAATAGAGACAGAAGGATATAAACAATCTTTGGCATCACAGAAAAAAGAATCATCGTAAAAAGCACCCTTACAGAAAGTCTATGATATACGCCAAATTGCAGTCCTGTTTCTGCCAGAAGAAGCAAAGCTGATGGTATCCACCAGGCTACTGCCAAAGCTAAAGGCCAAGTAGAAACGGCATCAAACCACAACCAGAAGTCGGGAACTAATGCCAACCCCAGCATCATGATAATATATAGTAATGATCTAAAAAGCTTTTTCATGGTGCAAAAATACAAAAAAAGGATGAGACTCTATCATGGAGCCCCATCCTTTTTTATATTAAATCTGTATTTTCTTCTTGATAAGAATTCTATACCTTAATGATGTTATGCATTAGCTGCTACAGAAATCCAATCGAATACACATGAACAGATACCGAATGCAACGATACCTACTGTGCAAATGGCAAGCGCCAACTTTGTTGAGCAAGCGCTCTGGAAAGTAGGCAGCGGATTATCGCTGTGCTTGATAAACATTGCCTTCACGATAAGCAAGTAGTAGTACAAGCTCAATACGGTGTTAACCAAAGCGATGAATACTACGCCATAAGCCCATGCTCCAAGAGTGGTGTGAATATCTGCACCCTGAACGGCTGCCATAAACACGAAGAACTTTGAGAACATACCTGCAAATGGAGGAATACCACCCAATGAGAACAAAGCCAATGTCATCAGGAATGCCAAACGTGGATTGGTCTTGTACAAACCGTTGTAGCTGTCCATCATAACTGTACCATTGTTGTGCTCCTCAACAGCTGAGATAATGGTAAACACGCTCAAGTTGGCAACTACATAAATCAATACATAGTATGTCAGAGCTGTCATGCTCATTGCTGAGTTACCAACCACAGCCAACATGATGTAACCTGCCTGAGAGATAGAAGAGAATGCCATGAAACGCTTCAAGTCACTCTGACGGATAGCAAAGAGGTTGGCGATAGTGATAGAAAGTACAATGACGATGTAAAGCAATACAGTCCAGTACTCTACCATTGGAGCAAATACCTTCATGAGGATAGCACAGAGAGTAAATGCAGCAGCACCCTTAGAAACTACAGAGAGATAACCTGTAACTGTAGTTGGAGCACCCTGATATGAATCAGCTGTCCAGAAGTGGAAAGGAACCAAGGAAATCTTGAAGCCCAAACCACTGAAGAAGAACACCATACCAGCAATGGTCAATGGAGATGCAGAGATAACCTTTGCAACATCATCGAAATACAAAGTACCGCAAGCAGCATAAAGCAAAGAGATACCATAAATCATCACACCACTTGAGAATGTAGCAGTAAGGATGAACTTAGCACCAGCTTCAGCTGAATTGTGACGATACTTATCGAATGCTACCAAGCAAGCCATTGGCACAGATGCCATCTCAAGACCGAGGAAGAACAGGAGGAAGTGGTTGGCACTTACCATCATATTCATACCAAGCAAGGTAGAGATAATCAACATATAGAACTCACCCTCCTTGAAGGCTGTGTCCTTACGGCTCAACCACTCCTTGGCCTGTACCAACACGATGAGGGTACCGAGAGCAAGGATAGTCTTCAAGACACCGACAGCAGGACCTGTTGTGTACATGCCGCCAAATGCCTCTGTGGCTTCTGTTGGGAAGATATTGATGACAATGTGAGCCACCATCAAGAGACATACCAGAGGATTGAACCACTTACGGTCTGCGCTCTTGGAACTGCAGAAGTCAGCAAAGAAAGTGATCAGCAGAACTACCATCAGGGTAGCTTCTGGAATCATATTTAAAAATTGACTGTAATTCATTTCTTCTGATATTTATTACATAATTACACTAAAGATAGGACCTACGGCGTCCATGATAATCTCCTCTGCCCAGAGTGGGAACATACCGAGACCTGCTACACAGGCAATCAGACCTGCTACTGCAATACGCTCATCCCATGTTGCATCGTGGAGTTTCTCCAACTTTGGATTAGGAACCTTCTGATAAAGGATCTTACCTACACAACGCAAGATGTAAACCGCTGTTACTACGATAGAAGTACATGCGATGATGGTACATACACGGTGGAACATATCTGCATTCTGGAATGAACCTACGAAGATGGTCATCTCAGCTACGAAACCTGAGAAACCTGGCAAACCGAGGTTAGCCAAACCTGCTACAGCATAACCTACTGAGAGGAATGGGATAATCTTCATCAAACCACCCAGGTAACGTACGTCACGTGTACCAGCCTGATGATAAATCATACCGATAACGGCGAAGAAGAGGGCGGTCATCAAACCATGAGACAACATCTGGAGAATAGCACCAGTTGCAGCTGTCTGGGTCATCATGCAGAGTGCGAAGAGCACCATACCACAGTGAGATACAGAAGAGTAAGCGTTGATGTACTTCAAGTCAGTCTGTACACAAGCTGACAAAGCACCATAAACGATTGAGATGGTTGTCAATACCAAGAATACCTTAATCCAGAAACCATGAGTAGCTGCTGGCAAAAGGAACATAGCGATACGGAAGCAACCATAACCACCCAACTTCATCAATACACCGGCATGCAACATAGATACGGCTGTTGGCGCACTTGCGTGACCATCAGGAGACCATGTATGGAATGGGAACAAAGCTCCAAGAATACCGAAACCGATGAAGAGCAATGGGAAGAATACATTCTGAACGCTCTCAGGAATAGCGTGAGCACCATGGGTATGGTGAGCGATATCCAGGATTTCGAATGTCTGAGCACCACTGTAGAAATAGATACCCAAGATACCGATAATCAAAAGAGCAGAACCACCCATCAACATCAAAGTCAACTTCATGGCAGAATACTCCTTTGCACCACTACCCCATACACCGATGAGGAGATACATAGGAATCAGCGCAACCTCATAGAACATGAACATGGTGAACATGTCGATAGAGATGAAGAAACCATATACACCGATGCTCAGGAGTGTGAACCAGAGGAAGTATTCCTTCTTCATTGGCTCCATCTGCCAAGAAGCAAATGTACCTGTGAACACGATGATGGAAGTCAGGAGAATCATCACCACAGAAATACCATCCACACCGAGTGAATAGTTGATGTGCAATGGTTCAAACCAAGGCACACTGTAAGTGAAGAGCATAGGAACCTGGTCTGCTGGCATTGTCTCACGAGCCTCGAGAAATGCAAACACCAAATAGATGGAGAGACCAAGCAACACGCTGGCACCTGCTACCATCACACCACGAACCTGCTTGTCGTTGCGAGCCAACCAAAGGCCGAGCAACATCAGGAGTGGTACTATGACGAATATACTTAAATTCATTTCTTTTCTATTTACTTAATTGTGAGACTTTAATTAAAGAAGAGCGAGCAGACACAAAGTCAACGCTACTGTACCAGTAAGGAACCAGATAGCATAGCTGCGTACATCGCCACTCTGCCATGGACGGATAGTCTCGCCTGCCTCCTGTGCACCCCAAGCCATGAAATTGAAGGTACCATCGATGACACGACGGTCGAACCATGCGATTGGCTTTGAGAACAGACCGAAGACAATCTTATGTGTAAAGAACTGCCAAGCATCATCAATATAGAAACGATTCAAGGCTGCCTTGTGCAACTTAGGCATCTTCTTAGCCAAACCGTCAGCCAATGGAGTCTTCTTTGGTGCATACATATAAGTAGCAAGAGCAATACCGATAATAGCAACAACAATAGAAGTGCATGCTACCTGAGTATCGATGTGAATATCATAGCTCTGACCTGTAGCAGAAACGAAGTGACCGAAAGGAATCATACCGCAAACACAAGAGATTGCTGCGAGGAATACCAATGGACCCCACATTACAAAAGGAACTTCCTGTGGTTTACGACGGTTCTCCGGGTCCAACTCATAATAGCTCTGACCCCAGAAGATAACATAGTAAAGACGGAACATATAGAATGCTGTCATACCAGCTACTACTGTCATAAACCAGCCCATGAATGGAGAGAACTGGAAGCAAGCAGTAATGATCTCATCCTTAGAGAAGAAACCTGCGAATGGAGGAATACCTGCAATCGCCAAGCAACCGATGAGGAAGCAGATGTTGGTAATAGGCATATACTTGTGCAAACCGCCCATGTACTCCTTGAAGTTGCTGCCGATGATGACGATGATAGCACCAGAGCAGAGGAACAACAAGGCCTTGAACATAGCATGAGTAAACAAGTGGAAGATACCAGCCATGTAACCCAAACCACCATGATGGTTATCTACAGCAAAGCAAACACCCAGTGCAACGAGCATGTAAGCAATCTGAGAAATAGTAGAGAAAGCCAAACCACGCTTGATATCGCGCTGGCAGCAAGCTACTGCTGCTGCATAGAATGCTGTGAAAGCTGCAATATAAGCTACATAGTGAAGTGTGTTAGGAGCATACTCTACCCAGATTGGGAAGAGGCTGGCTACCTGATAAACACCAGCTACAACCATGGTAGCAGCGTGAATCAACGCAGAAACAGGAGTTGGACCCTCCATCGCATCTGGCAACCAGATGTGCA